>Ga0078972_1000450_pt1 | contig 170772 bp, 143 predicted proteins | sample YelNatPaOPGAMG01_FD_67568 | JGI IMG/M metagenome (GOLD analysis project Ga0078972, IMG submission 67568) | Hot spring thermophilic microbial communities from Obsidian Pool, Yellowstone National Park, USA - OP-RAMG-01 (SPADES assembly) (version 2) | ecosystem: Environmental > Aquatic > Thermal...
GGTGAACCCTCTCGATTCCCGGTCGCTCCCCGGTTCCTCATCGGTGAACAGGGTCGCCTGACGTGGCTGGTCATCCGTCGTATCAAGCAGGCGGTCGCTCTCCCTCCCTATCGGGTAAGTTCCGGTGATCAGGAGCGGGATGGTCCGAAGCGCGCCCGATGTGGAGCCGCGCACCTTATCGCACTGCGAGGTGATCATTCGGGGATCCGGATGGCTTGTGAAATTATCGAACAGTTCGCGCAGCGTTTCCACCCTGACAAGATCGGGTGTCGCCATGCCTACGCAATACGGATCGGCGGGTGTGATTTTGACGCTTTCCGGCTCCCCGTCGCCTTCGGGTTCGTTTCCCTCTCCGCGGGATCATGGCTTCACCCATGCAAGCCGGAGCGACTCCCTGTCACTATCACGGAACGGGGCGTAGAGCGTCCGCTCCTCGTCCTTCAACCGTCTTTCACCCATGACCCACGCAGGCTTGACAATGAATTCAGTCTTTGAGATCAGTAAAAAAAGTGTGAATTATTTTTTTACTTATGACTTCGGAATTGGGCTAACTTGGCATGGATATTGCAATCCATATTACCAGCAGAACAAATCTTTCCCTTGGTTCTGATATCAATACAATCTCAGTAAAGGAGAAGTGAAATGCGAATGAGGAGTAAAGCGGTAATATTAATGATGTCATTGGTAATGATGGGCGTAATACTCTGTGGCGTTGCAAGTGCGCAGGTTTTGATGGTAACCAGCCGTCCCGGATTGGGTGCTACGGACATGGTTGACTGGAGCCAGTTCGGAAATAGTTACACGAATGTGCCGGACCCCTCCAATTTCACCTCGACCGGAGGCTTGACGGGAACAATAGCTGACAGTTTGAATTCCCAAATGCAGATACGTCAGCAAGGAAATGGCTGGGCTGGTAACTTCACGCAGGGGGATTATGTGTTATGGGATGAGACATCGGGAGGACTTTTGAGTATCTCCTTCAACACTCCCATCTCGGCCGCTGGTGCGAATATCATGTCGAATCCTTATGGCAATTTTGATGCAACCATCTCAGCATATAATTCCAGTAACATTTTGCTTGGTTCATTTACGGAATCCGGAATTGCAAATGGCAATAACGACGGTTCCGCAATTTTTCTTGGGGTTTCCAGCTCCGCAACTGATATTAAAACAATCACATATGGAACATCCACAAGCACCTCTAACTTTTTCCCTGGATTTGCGATAAACCAACTGGGCATCAGAGCAAATCCATCAACAAACGTCCCGGAGCCGGGCGATCTTGCTCTTCTCCTCTCCGGCGGTCTGTCCGGATTGGCTCTCTTCCTAAAAAGAAGTTTGATCAGAACGGCATGAAATAGTCAGCCAACGCTTTAGCGTAGATGAAAGAGGGAGGATGGGGGGATTGCCTCTTATCCTCCCCCTTTTTGTGTGTAAATACCGCTTACACTTGGAATCCTTCGTGTCACATCTAAAAAATAATAACCCATCCCGTGCCAAATCCAAGCGATGCGATGTATTCTTATGGATAGCATTTCGATAATATCCTTTTACAATTTGCGTACGTGTATCCGAATGCATACGAGGTGAATCCGACATGGGCATGTTGCAATCGTTAATTCTGGGACTGGGTCTCTTTTTTGTCGGTCTGCAATCCGTGGGGGACAATCTGCGAAAGGTCTCGGCAAGCAGCTTTCGCGCGGCGGTTGCCAAAAGCACGGGTTCCGTCTGGGGGGATTGTCTGATGGGGACGGTGTTCGGTGCATTGATGCAAAGCGCCACCGCCGTGACGTTCATCCTTGTCAGCATGGTAAGCAGCGCGGTGATAGATTCCCAGAGCGCCCTTCCGGTGATTATCTGGGCTAACGTGGGTTTGACCTTCCTAGCGTTTGTGGCGACCTTCAATATTCATCATATCGTGGCGTATTGCGTCGGTTTCGCGGGCATTCTGGTAGGTGTGATCCGCAAGCCAGGATGGCGTCCCGCAGCGGGGGCGCTCTTCGGAGTGGCTCTGATGCTTTACGGTTTGGAGACGATGGGACGGGGCGCCGCTCCGTTAAAAAACATGGCGTGGTTTCATGCGATCATCGCCACCACAGCCACCGCACCTTTGCTGGCGTTTCTGGTCGGCATCGTTGCTGCGGCTCTGCTTCAATCCAATACAGGCGCCGCGCTCCTGATCATTACCCTGACCGGCGCGGGGGCTTTCAACATGAACCAGGCGTTGATGCTGATCTACGGGACGAATCTCGGGGCGATCGCCCTACGGGCGATCCTCGCATCGGGACTGCGCGGAACTTCCCTCCGGTTGGTGCGCCTTGAAGACCTGTTCTGCGTTTGGAGCGGAATATTAATGATCGCTCTCTTCTATTTGGAAAATTTGACGGGTATTCCGCTCGTCAAGGCTGCGGTGATAGCGTTTAATCCCGATCGCAGGCTACAGGTGGCGGCGGCGTTTCTGCTTTCCAACCTCTTGCCGGCGTTAACGCTAATGTTCGTAATGCGTCCCTGTTGGGCGGTTCTGAAAAAGATATGGCCCGACGCGCAAGAGGAGAAGGATTCTCGACCGCAGTATATCAACGAGCAGGCGATTGGGGATTCGCTCACAGCCATGGATCTTCTCGCAAAGGAGCATGCGCGACTTCTACGGCATATCCGTGATGTGCTTGCGGAGAACGGGAAAGCCGGCGCCGGATCAAGTCCGGTTCAGGAGGCTTTCGTCACCCTTGCAGGTGAGGCGGAAAACTTCGCCAATCGGCTTTCAAGCCATAATCAATTGAGTTCGAGCGCTGCGGATCGGCTACACCATTTACGCGAGGAACTCTCTTTGATCCGATATCTCGAGGAAAGCGTGATCGAATTCAAGGATGCGGCATTTCGTTTCACGGCTACGGATAAGGAGAAAGAGGTGGTCAAAAACCTGACAAATGCCATCGACCAGCTTCTCGCACTTGCGGCAACGGCTGCCGACACATTGACGGCAAATGATATCGAGACGCTGAGGGTGCAGTCCCGAACGCATGGACCGTTGATAGAGGATGTGCGCACATTTTGCATGACTGCGGCGGAGGGGGATATGAGCGCCAGAGTGTCGTTGCTGGCGTTGGTGGACGATTTCGAGCTTGTGGGCTGGATGTCGCATAGACTCTCCAAACTGCTTTCCAATATCACGCCCGCAGTGGAGAAGGCTCCCGTCACTGAGAACGCTTCCGCCGCTTCGCAGGCGATCTGAAACCGAATTTGTTCTTGTAACGGAGCCTGTTTAGGATTGAGAGGTCTCTGCTTCCATCCTCTCATTCCCGCTGTCATCGATGCGATGCCCCACGGTATCCTTGACACGCTTGTCGATAACGCACCTATCAACAGAGGAGGATCAGTTAAAAAGAGCGTCGGCGATGATCCAAGGATCATTTTCGCCAACGCTCCCTTCATAATCATTCGAATGAAGTGGCGATTGCGGCAATCAGGCGTATAAGCCCTTCAACCGAACGACGCTACCTTGTATCGCCAACCAACTCATACACGTCTCTGCTGGCGGCTAGTTCCGAGGAAACCGTCACCTTGTCCGGCCGCGTGCCATCTTCGTCGTAGATTACCAATTTGTTCCTGCCTGGCTTCAGCCAGCACTCGGGGATGTACAGTCCGTTAATCGGGATTTTCTCAGGATATCTGCCGAGATTGCGCCCGTTCACCCATACCGAACCGTGCCCCATGCTAGTGATGACAACTCTCCAAATTGGGTGCGTTCCAATCTCCGCAGGAGGATTGGTGTTGAACGATGTCCGGAAGAAAGTCGGACCATCGAATGTCTCCGCTTTGGTCAATTTCGACCATCCGATATTGGAATTGGGGTCACCGGGTCCCCCCTTCATTCGCCACTCGCCGAAGGAAACCCCATCGCCGGCGTAATTCGTGAAGTAGACCGGAGATGCGATCCCGCCCACGTTCGCTGTATTATGCACAAAAACGGATACGACTGCAGGCTCGTTCGCCTTCAGAACGCCATTCAATGAAACTTCGAAGGGTTCATTCCATCCGTCGTGATGAGCGATCTCCTTGCCGTTCACGAAGACGGTTCCGTTGTCATCCACGCTTTCGAAGATCAGCATTTGGTTTTTCGTCACGGCGGGGGTGAATGTTGTTTGGAACCACGCATACCCGGGCTGCCGATGAAATGCATCCTCACCCACGGTGTAGCTTGTCCAACGGGGATCATCGGGCGATGGAGGACCGTTCCTCATGTCGTCTCTGCCGTTCGCCGGCATCATCCGCCAGTCTTTCAACTCAATCCGATTTCCATTTTGCAGCGTGACCGTTCCCATCAGCCCCTTGGGATCATAATTGTAGATCGGACCCGGGCTGCAACAGATCTTGCTTCTGCCATCATGCGCAGTGAAGATGGCGAGAGTATGCCTTCCCGCCGGGAGACGGAGAGTGATGTTTCCCTCATGCAGGTTTCCGGCTCCCACCCGCTTCCCATCGACATAGGCGATCATGCGATCTCCTCCTGCCTGAGCGTGGAAGGAATAGTCTCCCGCTTTTGGAACGTCAATTCTGGTGCGATACCATGCGTCGGCGGTTAAATCCCCGTCGGAACCCATTTGGAGTGGCTTGACGCTTTTCAACCAGGTTTGATCCTTGTAGTGAGGGGCAGCAGCCTGCATGGCGCTTCGCACCTCCCAGCCGCTCAACGTAAGTTGCTTGGGATGATTGAAGGATATGTGTTCCGATCGCAGACGAATTGGAGTGTCCGACGCGGAGAAGGCGAGTGCGGCTGGAACCTTTGTTTGAACCCAAGGCAACTCCGCGTTAAGTTTTAGCTTTCCATTCGCAAGGGAGGCGTCTCCGACATAATCGGGTCCGCATATGATGAAAGGCTGTTCGCCTGCGTGTACAAGCCAAGTCCGCTCCGCAAGCGATTGGCTCATCGCCAACACTCGAATTCTCCTCTTGCCATCCGAAAAAACATATTCCTCGGGATTTCCATCGGAGAATCGGGTGTTAAGTAGGATGAAGTCACCCTTCATGTGTTTCATATTTCGCGCGCCCTGAAGGATACGCGCCCGAGACGAGGCTTTGAATAACACCTCGGCTGGCGAACCGGGTTGACCGTAAACCACCATGGTGATTGTGTCGCCTTGAGGGAAGATTCCCAAAACTCTAGTCGGCGCCCAGGAGATGGTCACGTTGGGCGTGATTTTATATCCCTCGACCACGGGGATGATCTCCTCCGGTTCCAATGTTAATTCGCTTGAGGTTGAAAGAGCGGTGTTTTGCGGCGCCCGCACGGTGGTTTCAGCCGATGAGTTAGACCGGTTATCCAAGAATACGATCGTTCCGGCTGGGCTTTTTCTCGCCGTAACGCGCACTTCGGGATTCGAAGCCACTCCTTGGTAATCCGCAGTGGCGTCGTCGCTGTTTTCAAGAATATCCTCGAAGCTCCTCGCGAACCACGCAGCGCGTTTGAAAGCGTAGTACATGGGGCGAAGATCGCCTCCCTGTCCTACCGCCGCGCCGTAATCGTATGAGGCTGCGTCTTCGTTGTTGTTGGTATAGCCGAAGTTGGAGCCTCCGTGCGCCATGTAGTAGTTGTACCCGTTGCCGCCATGCGCTATGATCTTCCAAGTGCGGCGACTGTATGTTCCGGCGTCACCGGGATGCGGACCGTAGTCGGAGTACCACACGCTCCAGAACTCGGTGGTCATCCAAGGGTTGGGGCGAGTTGGATCGTCAAGCATGCCGTTTCCCGCCGGGTCGCTTCCATGATGTAAGCCGCTGTAGAAATAGGGCACCTGCAAGCCAAGAGAGAGCGCCTTTTTCCTCAGGTGCGCGAGATAACCGTTGGTGTGATCCTCGGTGCCCCATCCACCCGGGTGTTCGTTCTCCAACTGCACCAGTATCACCGGACCGCCATGATTTATCTGATTCTTCGCGACGATCGGAATGAGCTTGTCAAAATAGCGATCCACGTATTTAAGGAAAACAGGGTTGTTCACACGCGCAACAAGTCCGGGCTTGGAGCGAAGCCAGATCGGATATCCGCCGTTCGTCCATTCAGCGCAGTAATAGGGGCCCACGCGGCAGATCGCATACATCCCCATCTTTTTCACCAGTTTCAAGTACGCGTTCAGATCGTGACTGCCGGTGAAATCGAATTTTCCCTCTTCCGGTTCATGCCAGTTCCAGAAGTTATACATCTCCACGCAGTTGAAGCCCGCACGTTTGAGCCTCAGCAATCTGTCTCGCCAGAGGTCTCGAGGCACGCGGGCATACTCCATTCCGGCCGAGACGATAAAAGTTCGTTTTCCATTTATCAAAAAGCCGTGTCTGTCGAAACTAATGTAACGGCTTGCAGCAGGCGATGGGGGAAAGATATGATCATTGGCTTTCGCCTGCGACGCCGCTAATCCGAAGAACAACGTAAGGAGGATGCCCCAGGGGAGGGCGTTCCTGAAGATGTTCCGTTTCACGTTAATCTCCTGTAAAAGGGTGAATTTGATTTACGAATAGGAGGGGATCGGATACGGAGAGGGCGGGATTCGAACCCGCGAGGCTCATCGCCTACCCGTTTTCAAGACGGGGTCCTTAAACCGCTCGGACACCTCTCCATGGAATATCATACGACGGGGAACTGTAAAAACGCCTTTAAGGGATGCCGTCGAGTGTGACTTTTGCCATTCCATCCGCCAAAAACTCCCTAGTAGTATAGCGAATGGAACCGTGAAACGTCAATCTTAAACGTTATGAGGGTTGGAGTTATTCTTTTGCATCAATTTTCTCAAAACAAGAAGCTCCGCCATGTTCTCCATCGTGACAATCCCCACCAGATTGCCCTGATACATCACCATGGCGCAGGCGCTTCGAGAGCCGCTCATTTTGGCTGCCAAATCGTTCAAGCTATCCTCTGGAGACGCGGTCAGATACTCGCGATCCATCACCCCCGCCACGTATCCATCGCCTCCCATGTTTGATATCCCTCTCAGCAAGTTCTGCCGGGATAATACGCCTATCACCTGCCGGTCCATCATCACTGGGAAATCCTGTTGAGAGGTTTGCAGGAGCAAATCCGCAGCCTGTTTCAAGGTGGCGCTAACGGGCAGAACTTTGAAGTCGGTGATCATCGCCTCGGCAACCTTCACGCCCTCCACAAGAGCTTTTCCTCGGTACATTGCGGCTTCCTGCCCCGCGCCAAGATAGATGAAAAAGGCGATGATAAGGAGCATGGGGCTTTCAAATATCCCGACAAATCCGAATACGATGGCGAGGAACTGACCTACCGATGCGGCGATGTCGGTGGCGCGAACCTGCCCCATTCTCATGGCGAGAATGGCGCGTAACACCCTTCCTCCATCCATTGGGAACGCCGGAATGAGGTTGAATAGCGCCAGAACGATGTTAGCGCCCGCAACTTTCTGCCACCAAAACCCGTTCGTGGTGTAAAGCGTCGCGCTCCATGGCGCGAGCTTCCCGAACACGGTAAGAACGGTTAGGATGATCGTTGCAATCACCACGTTTACTGCGGGCCCAGCCAACGCCACGATCAGCTCCTGCATCTTGGCCGGCAACTCCTCCATGCGCGCCACACCCCCGATGGGGTATAAAACAATCTCGTTCACTTTTAAGCCGAACTTTTGCGCTACAATGCTATGACCTAGCTCATGCAGAAGAACGCAAGAGAAAAGCCCCAGTACGTAAAGGATGGTGATGAGGGTCATATTTCCATTGGATACAAACGCAATCCATGGAAGCAGGAGCAAAAAAGTGAAGTGAACACGGATGGGAATGCCCGCCACCGTGCCCAAGCTTAGGGTCCATGCTCCGCCTGGTGTGACATGCTGTGCGGTATGACGATCTTTTTCGGGCGGTACGGACATTACGAACACTCCAAATTGAAAATGAGAGGATAGGACATCCTCCTAGTATTCATACGGTTACATGACCGGTGTATATCCATCCTATCGAGTTATTTTCCCCCATGCAGTGTTCAAGCCGTCCAAGGCCCAGACGGCTGGATTTCCGAAGGGCTCGGGAGTTATCGGCCCATCATATCCAATGGCGTTCAATGCGTTGAGAAATCCCGGAAGATCAATCACGCCCGTCGCTCCCGGAAGGCATCTGCGATTGTCAAGGTATTCTTCCATCGAGACTCCTACGGGTGCGTCGCTTACATGCACATAGACGATATCCTTTGGCTGCAGTTTGAGGATATCCTCCAAGCTACCTCCGGAGGTGTGCCAATGCCAGCAATCGAGCAGCAAACCGACATTCGGACCAATTTCCCTCGCCATATCCATCATGGCGTCCAAAGTATAAATGAATGGGTATTTAAACGCATCGCGTGATGTTTTCGGCCCGACGAACTCCAAGCCTAGCCGGCAATCGTGTTCCGCCAAAATCTCTGCGATTGGCTTGAACCGTTGGATATGAAAGACGCGATTTTCCTCGAACGTTCTGTCGTTCGACCCCGGCATGATCCACGTGCTAGTTCGGGAGCAGCCCAATTGCTGTGATGCCGAGGCGAACCTTGGCAGAGCGCGCACACCTTCTCGCCATTTCTCCTCCGCTCCGCGCCAATCCACTGGCAACCCCCATCCGGCGGGCCATAAATGCGCTTCGCAGAACATCTCTTTTACAGCGTTGGCGCCTTCCTTGTCGATCAAGTCGGCTACTTCCAGGATGCTGAATTCCAATCCGTCATAACCGGTTTTGCTCGCGATATCCAACGCTTCGCGCAGGTTTTTAACCGTCATTCCCAAAGCCCATGGTGACAAACATCTATACATCTCTCTCTCCTTTGGCCGGCGATATTAAAGGCAATGCCGTCTTCGCTTGCTTGGGTGAATATTGGACGTATTCTGACCCGTTAGTTTATGAACCGTCTGCATTTGGCTGAACCTTGCATCTAAGGGAGGGCGTGGAGTTTGATGATTTTATCGATGATGTTTGTCGTGGATTTGCCCTCCACAAGCCCCACTACGACCACTTTTCCACCGAAACGCTTCACCGTTTCCGCTTCCGGCAGATCCTCCGCGCGATAATCGCCGCCTTTCACATGAATATCCGGTTTGACCCTTTCGATAAGCCGATCCGGGCGGAGTTCATGGAAAAGACAGATGTAATCCACGCTCGCCAAGTGGGATAGCAACTCCGCGCGTTCCCCTTCGGGGACTATGGGGCGCTTGTTCCCCTTTAGCAATCGAACGGATTGGTCGCTGTTAAGCCCCACGACGAGCAGATCTCCCATCATTCGTGCCTGCAAAAGATAACGCACATGCCCCACATGGAGCACATCGAAGCATCCGTTTGTAAAGACGATTTTTTCACCCTTTTTTCTTCGTTCGTTGAGGATGCTTTCAAGCTCCTCCGCTTGGACAACCTTGTTTTGGATGCCGTTCAGGTCGGACATGTTTATAAATCCTCGCCCAGATACGGTCCGTAAAACGCCTTTACAAATTGCTGGTACCTCGTTGAGTTCACAATATCCTCCCACCAGGATCGATGATCCACATACCATTTCACCGTGTTTCCCAATGCCTCCTCGAATGAGGCGGACGGCTTCCAGCCAAGTTTTTCAATCTTTTCGGTATTCAATGCGTATCTTTTGTCATGGGACGCGCCGCGAGGATCGGGAATGCGTTTGATGAGCGTTTCCGGTTTCCCCAAGGCATCCAGCACCATTTTGGTGACTTCAATGTTGGGTCGTTCATTCCCACCGCCCACATTATAGACCTGACCGATCTCGCCTTTCAACAGGGCGGTGGCGATACCGGAACAATGATCTCGCACAAAAATCCAGTCGCGCACCTGGTTGCCGTCGCCATAAAGCGGCAGTTTCTTATCCTGCATGGCTCTCGTAATGAAGAAAGGCAGAATTTTTTCCGGAAATTGAAACGGACCGAAAGTGTTCGAACCGCGAGTTACGAGAGCCTTTGTTCCATAAGCGATTTGATGCGCTCGCACTTGCAATTCTCCGCCCGCTTTGCCGGCGGAATAGGGGGTTCTCGGCTCCAAAGGATCGGTCTCCTTGAAAAGACCGCTTTCGATCTCTCCGTACACCTCATCCGTGGAGACGTGAAGCATCCTCTCCGCACCGTATTTGCGGGTGGCTTCGAGAAGGATGCTCACCCCCGTCACGTTTGAGGCGATCAGCCCGGTGGGGTCCATCAGGCTACGGTCATTATGGGACTCCGCCGCGAAATTGAGCACATGGGTGATTCTCTCCCATCGGAAAATCCCTTCCACAACTGTGACGTCTTCAATCCGACCAGGATAAAATCGAAACCTGGAGTCGCTTCTCAATTCCTCCATGTTTGCCGGATTTCCCGCGTATGTCAAGGCATCCAATACGACCACGCGATCCTCCGGATAGTTTTCCATCCAATACCGCACGAAATTGGTTCCGATGAATCCCGCGCCTCCTGTCACCAATAGGGTGCGGCTCATAGCTTGAACTCCGAGTCGATCTCTTCATGCCGTATCTCGTCCACCGGCTCCTTCTTGCCTTTGCCGGCGTAAAGCTTGTCGGGGAAGTTGAGCACGAAGGCGTCTTGCTCTCCGATGTTTTCATAGGCATGGACCACTCCCGGCGGGACGATCACTAGGAAGGAGTTATCCTCTCCCGTTTCATACACCTCCTTGAGAATGCCTTTTTCGGATCGAAACCAAAGGGTTAGTCGATATTTACCGCTGAGGAAGCAAAAGCAGTCTGATTGTGTTACATGCTCATGCGGTCCTCGGGCTACGCCCGGATGAGTTACGGAGAGATAACCCATTACGGGATGAAATCCCTCGGGAAGCTCATCTTCGCGAAAAAGTTCGGACAACCATCCACGGGCATCCGTGAAACGATTAAGCTTGTTAATCACCACGCCTGGTATCTGACTTTTCATGATATGTTCACCTGGCTGTTATCCCCAAGCATAAAACGATATACATGGGGACGCCTTTCTTCTTTTCGAACCTCCACATTCTTGCCGATCAAACTGTCGGAGATTCTTTGTTCTATGTTGATGATGGAACTGTGGGAGAGCACAATGCTATGCTCGATTTCGCTATGAAGGATTCGCACATCATCGTGAATGGATGTGAACGGACCTATATAGGCGTCTTCGATCATGCAGTTCTCCCCGATGATCACTGGACCGCGCACTTCGCTTCTTAGTATGCGGGATCCCTTGCCTATCTCCACTTTGCCATTTAGTATGGAACTGGCGTCGGCTAACCCGTCCATTCGAGATGATAGGGTGTCCAGGATGATTCTGTTAGCCTCCAGCATATCTTCGAGCTTTCCGGTATCCTTCCACCACCCATCGATCACGTGAGACTTCACCTCGTACCCATGATCGATGAGATACTGTATGGCGTCGGTAATCTCATACTCCCCTCGCGCTGAAGGCTTGATGGCGTGCACCGCTTCGAAGATTCGCTTGTCGAACATATACACCCCTACCAACGCCAGATCGGTTTTGGGTTCGGATGGCTTTTCCACGAGTTGGATAATTCGATCCCCATCCAGCTCCGCCACCCCGAACTCCTGCGGGTTGCGCACGTGCGCGAGAAGGATTTGAGCGTTCGGAGTGTGTTGGGAGAAATCCTTGACAAGAGGGGTGATTCCATCCTTAACGATGTTATCTCCAAGGTACATTACGAAGGAATCATCGCCGAGATACTCCTCCGCCGTCATCACCGCGTGCGCCAGCCCCAATGGAGCGCTTTGGGGGATGTAGGTCACATTCACCCCCCACTTGGAGCCATCCCCCACGGCGTGACGAATCTCCTCCTGGGTGTCTCCGACAATGATCCCTATTTCATGGATACCCGCGTTTCGGATGCATTCAATCGCATAATACAGGATCGGCTTGTTCGCCACAGGTATGAGTTGCTTTGCGCTGGTGTAGGTGATGGGACGGAGTCGAGTCCCTTTCCCGCCGCTGAGGATTAATCCCTTCATCTTGCCTCCTTGTAACGCATGGAATTCGCGTATGCTGTGGAACGCTAATATTTTCGGTTTGTTTCCCAGTTCCATGCATGGCGGATTATCGCCTCGATATCCGTGAATTTTGGCTCCCAGCCCAGCTCCCGTTTCGCCTTTGCCGAACTCGCCACCAAACGAGGCGGGTCTCCCTCGCGTGGGGAACCCATTTCAACCGGGATTTTTTTCCCGGATACCTTCTCGCAAACGTTTATGATCTCGCGAACGGAGTAGCCTGTTTCCGATCCGAGATTATAGAAGCCGCTATCACCTCCGTCGCGTAATCTCTTCAACGCCAAGGAGTGAGCCTGAGCCAAGTCTAGCACATGGATGTAATCGCGGATGCAAGTGCCGTCCGGGGTGTCATAATCATCCCCGAATATCGTGATCTTTTCTCGCTTTCCGGCAGCCACCTGCAGAGCGATTGGAATGAGATGGGTTTCCGGGTCGTGACTCTCGCCGATGTTGCCTTCAGGATCCGATCCCGAAGCGTTGAAATATCGCAACGCGGCGTAACGCAATCCGTAAGCCTTGTCATAGGCATGCATGATCTTCTCGCAGAAAAATTTGCTTTCGCCGTAAGGATTGATGGGATCTTGCGGATGTTTTTCATCCATTGGAATGTATTGAGGGTTGCCGTAAGTGGCGCAGGAGGAGGAGAAAATGAAGTTCCTCACACCGTACTGGCGCATCGCATCCAACAGGCTTAGCGTGGAACGGACGTTGTTGTTGTAGTATTTTTCCGGATCGGTGACCGATTCCCCCACGTATGCGAATGCGGCGAAATGCACCACTGCGTCGATGGGATATTTGTGGAACAGACGATCCAATGTCAATCGATCGCCCATATCGCCAACCACCAAAGGAACTCCCTTCACCGCCCCCCGATGGCCATACACCATGCTGTCGAGAACAACCACTTCATTTCCGCGACTACGCTCATAGAGAACATAGTGGCTTCCTATGTATCCGGCTCCGCCGGTGACTAAAATCATGTCCACACCCCTTTTCAAATAAAGTCATAGCAAATTCAGGGAGTTCCCAACTCCGCATGTTTAAGCGGAGAAAATAAGCAAACGCCTGAAATACAAAGCGAACGATTCAACTGCAAAATTCAGAATGAGGGTTTGTATTCCACTCATCGCGAGAGGTGAAAATCCCAAGGGACGAATTTTGGATTTGTTATAAGCCGTGAATTCCGGTTGATTGCAAAGAGAATCCTTCCGCAATTCGCTTAAGTTTGGAAAAGCTCGTTGACCGCTCGTGTTCGGAATTGATTCAGCGCCTCATTTAATGAAACGATATTTGAATATTGTCCATAGCGCCACAACCCCATCCTTCCAACCGATCTTTTTACCTTCCTCGTAATCCCGTCCGGCGTATGAAATAGGCACTTCATATATTCTACATCGTTTTTTCGCGACTTTTGCTGTGATCTCAGGTTCAAAATCAAACCGATTTGATTGAATTCGAATGTCTTTGATGATCTCCTTACGGAAAACCTTGTAACAGACCTCCATGTCGGTCAGATTTAGGTTGGTCATCATATTGGAGAGCGTGGTCAGCATCCCGTTCGCCATACGATGCCAGAATAGGTGCACTCGATGAGCCCCGCCGCCGAGAAAACGCGAGCCGAAGACGACATCGGCTTTCCCTTCGACAATAGGCGCGATCAAAGAGAAGTATTCCTTGGGATCATACTCCAAGTCCGCGTCCTGAATCAGAACGATATCCCCAGTGCATTGTTCGACAGCGGTTCGAACTGCGGCGCCTTTGCCGCTGTTCTTTTCGTGATAGAACACCTTCACATCCGGATACTTGCCCTCAATTTTATCCCGTAAAAGCTCTCGTGTGCCGTCGTTGGAGCCATCGTCCACCATCACGATCTCTTTTTTAATATCAACATCTCTAATACGGGACAGAATTTCCTCAAGAGTTTTCACTTCGTTATAGATCGGCACTAGCACGGAGAGCGTGAAATCACGTTTCATGAAATCCCTGGTTGTCATTGTAGCCTCGCAAATTTCCGTATGCCGATCAGTCATTGTCGACAGACACCGTTTTTTTCACATCCGATCCGCTCTTCGTTTTTCCCGCAATTCCGTTCGCCGCCAGCGTTATGAGAACGGGATACAGAGGCATGGAATATCGTGCGAACGCCAGGATTGCAGCGTAAATGATATTAAAGTATAGCACGACCGCCACTAACGGCGCCACATCCACCCCGTTGTAGCGTGCTATCAACACTCCGCGAATCGCTCCCGCTATCGCCAGAATCGCAAGAAAACCAACTAAAATCGATTTCGCTGGAGTCTCCACCACGTACCAGAACGTGAAGAGTTGGATGATAAACTTTCTGAGAAAGATCAAGGGATGATGCAACACATCATTTTTCGCGACGATATTTTCCGCCTTCTCCTTGGCGATTTCATTCTGGATGCTCTCTTTCATACCGCCAACGATTTTGCCATTCTTATAAGTGAAGAAGGATAGACCAAAACGACGGAGAATTCCCGCTTCGTATGTATTCGCCTCCCAATCCCAATTCCCCTGAAATTTTTTCCTTAAAAGGAAATACTTGCTCTGAGCATTGATGTAACCGCGCAGAAACTCCCCGCTGGCGTTGGAACTGATTCCAGTGAATTGCCCCCGACTCACGATATAATTTCGAATGATCCATGGCAGGCATAACACGAGCGTCGCCCCGATGAGGGCGATCGCTCCGCCCGCAGGAAAAGGCTTTTTGCCCCTTTTAGCGTGGAGCCATGCTAGCGCCACCAAGGGATAAGGAAATAAAAATGGCACCGGTTTCGTCAGCGCCGCCAAACCTATCGCGGCTCCCGCTAGAAGCCCGTTTTTTACATTCGGTTCGTTGTAATATCTCAGCGATAGCCAGGCGAACAGGGTTATCAGTAATAAGTCCGTGGTACCATCGTCCACAACGCCCAGATAACGCAGACATTGAGGCCAAATGGCGCATAGCAGCCCCGCGATAATCGCAACCTTTTCGTTAAAAAGTTGCCGAGCCATCGTATATACGATAAGGCAGGCGAGACCTGCGAAAATGCATTGCAATACAAAAACGGGAATGTAGCTTTGCTGACGATGGGTCGGATCGAAACCGAAGATCGTAAAGACCAACGCAATTATCGCAGGGTACAGGGGGGCGCGCCGCATCGTTGGACCGTTCCCTAGACTGAATTCTTGTCCGTGGTAGATGTGTTCGCCTATGGCCCCGAAAGCGTCCATGTCAAACAACTGGTGGATTACGGAAAGCCGTTTGAATATTACGAATGTCCATAGGAGCGCAACGATCAGACCAAAGAGAAAGATGAGTGAGGCGTTGCGACGGAAGGTTAGTCTTGACTTGTCCATGAAAATCCCTCTGGAAATTATTCAATGCGGACAATACGGTATTTAATCAAAGTCCAGATTGCAATTACGCCATCGGTCCACCGTATCTTTTTCCCTTGAGCCACACTTCTTGCATGGTAACGTATCGGGATTTCCATTATTGGAATCCGTTTGCGAAGCAGTTTCGCCGTGATTTCAGGGCAGAACTCAAATCGATGACATGTCAGCGGTATGGACTTGAGTAATGCCGTTTGGAACGCTTTGTAACATGTGGCTTCGTCCGTCATCGGAGTGCGATATAAAAATCGGACCATCCAAGCCAGCAGCCAGTTAATAAATCTATTCGCCCAGTGCATACGGGGCGAAGCGTTAAGAAAACGTGACCCGTAAATCACCGGTGCGTTCGACTGTTTGAATATTCGGAGGATTTCCAGCATATCTTGAGGATCATACTCCATATCCCCATCCTGAATGATCGCGTATTCCGCCCTGACGTAGGGAATCGCCTGCCTCAGGCAATATCCTTTCCCCATGTTCCGAGGAATGTATATCACTCTGACATCAGGGAGCTTTCCGTCAAATTCGTTTCGGATGAGTTGCGTGGTTCCATCCGTGGATCCGTCATCGATGATGATAATCTCCTTGGATATGGGAAGCGAAAGAAGACTGTCCATCAGAACCGGCAGGTGCTCCTTCTCGTTATATACAGGTACAAGAATCGCGAGTTCGGGTGATGAGGTGGCATCCGCTTCTTGCCGATGGCTTGAATTCATCTGTTTCCTTTGCCCAAGAGTTAAAATAGGAATCCTCGTATAAACTTAGGTTCAGGATTATAATACGCAATCTTTGTTGGTAAAGGCAAACGCGACACCATAGGCAATAAAAAAAGCCCTCCTCGCAAACGTGCGCGGAAAGGCTTTTTTGCATGGTGAATCGCTTCATTTGGCCCCGCGGCAGGTAAGAACAGCGGGTATGGTCTTGAGAATAATCTTAATGTCGTTCAAAAAAGTCATATTTTCAATGTAGAGTATGTCCAACTCCACCCAGCGTTTGAAATCTATGTTGCTTCTTCCACTGACCTGCCATAAACAGGTCAAGCCTGGCTTCACAGCCAAACGTCGAAACTCATATCGGGTGTATTTGGCAACCTCATGGGGCAATGGGGGACGGGGGCCAACGATGCTCATGTCGCCGAAGAGAACGTTCACCAACTGGGGCAACTCGTCTATGCTCAGTTTTCTGAGAATTCGACCAACTCGGGTGATTCTCGGATCATTTTCAATTTTGAATACTGGACCGGAACATTCATTGAGGTGCAACAGGTCTTTCTTCTTCGACTCTGCATCCACGCACATAGAGCGGAATTTATAACAGGTGAAATGCCGTCCCCCCACGCCCACGCGGGTTTGCTTGAAAATGACAGGGCCCTTCGAGGTCAGCTTGATCAACAACGCCGCTAACGCAAAAAGCCAGGAAAACAGAATCAAACCGACCAACGAGAAAAGAATGTCGAAAGCCCGCTTCGCTTTTGCATACCGAACTTCGCAAACCGGTATGTGGGTGATATAGTCTGGATCGAATGTTGACGAGGGATAGAGTGAGTTTTGCACTCCCATCTCAAGAGGATGCATACTGATGGAATTTTGTGTTTGTTCCGTTATTGCCATTGACTGAGTCTCCTAATAATGCCAAATTGCAGCATTGCGATATGATTATCGCAACAGGATAAGGACTCTTCCATCCTCAATCCAATTAACTGCAAAAGCCATGCCAAATCGGGCGTTTTTAGGCGATGACCCAATATTTTTTTCCAGATTTTTTATTGCCTGTAACTAAATAATCTTCAACCCTTGCAATAACGGGGCGAATCGAGCTGAAAATCGACTATTTCGGCGCTGTATTGCGAACGTGGAAATCATACACTGTCTTCCTTGGCAATCCATACTCTTTCGATACAATCCTCGCGGCATCCACTGGACGCATGCCGTTATCGATGAGAGTCCTAAGTTTTTCCTCCCATCCCGTGCTTGGTTGCGGAGCGTCGCGCCGAATTGCCTCGGGGTGAGCTACGATGGTGATCTCCCCCCTTGGCGGATGCGAGGCGTAATGGTCCAGCGCCTCCCATACCGTCCCTCGAAACACCTCCTCATGAACTTTGGTAAGCTCTCGAGCAATGGCAACGGAGATATTTCCGAGATGTTTCCCAATATCCTCCAGCGTTTGTGCGAGCCTACGGGGAGATTCATACAGGATAATCGTAAGCGATTGTTTCGCAAGCTCCTCGAAGAATTGATTCCGATCCGTCTTGTTGCGTGGGGGGAAACCGAAAAAGACGAACCTTTCCGTTGGCAAACCGGAAACGATCAGCCCGCTTAACCCCGCGTTTGCTCCTGGAACTGGGATGACGGGAATTGCGGATTCAATCGCTTTGTGAATGAGGCGTTCCCCGGGATCGGATATGCCTGGCAAACCCGCATCGGATACCAACGCCACGGTTTGACCCTGTAACATTTTCTCGATAATCTCATCAATTTTATTCGTGTTGGTGTGCTCATGGCAGGAAGTGATGGGCGTGTGGATGTCGTAATGACTTAGGAGTTTGCGTGTGACACGGGTGTCTTCCGCTGCGATGATATCCGCTTCGCGTAGAATCCTCAGGGCTCTCAGAGAGATATCCTCCAAATTGCCTATCGGAGTTGCAACAACGTATAAAATCCCGGAATCGGACATGCTTCCCTTTCTCTCCCCGATACCGAGGGGGCTCCCACTGCGGACTTTTCGTGTATCCCAATTAGGAAGAACGTGATGAAGAGATCACCACGTTCTTGTTTGAGCATAGCGAGATGCGCCAAGCGCCTACCGATTTTGTTTCACAGGTTGAGGCGCGCTGGTTTGCACGGACGATTTCCCGCCCGGAGGAAGGGTAACGGTTCCTGTTCCCTTGCCAGCTCCCTGAGCCGCAGCTTTTTGCTGAGCTTGAATTTGCGCCTCTTGCTGTTTTTGGAGCTTCTCGGCTTGGGCGATTTTCGCCAGGATCTGTTCCTCCTTGGCGACGCGTGCGGGCAGATTGGCTTTTTTAAAGATCGCCAGAAGTTTTGTATGGATGGGCAACGTGTCGGGAGTGGTGTCCCACTGATGAGCATCCTGAATTCGCTCGTACACTTGTAACGCCTGAGCTGGCTCTTTTGCGTCCTCGTATAGTTTTGCCAAAGTGAATTCGCTGCTCACATCCTCGATGTGCGCCAACGCCGTGCTTAAAGCCGTTATGATTTCCGGACGAACTTTGGCTTTCGCCGCCGCTGACGGGGCGTGATGCGCACCGTTGGATCCAATCATCGCCGGACCGCCAAGGTAGTCTTCATAGTAGAGTAACTGTCCCAGCAATAAGGAGGCATCATAATCTACCGGATTGGATTTCACCTCGGCTCTAAGTTCCGCAATCAGATTATCCATCCCGCCAGGTGACATCATCTCCATGGGGTTATTCATTAACATGGCGTAATCATACATCCATTTGTAGGAGTTGTCTTTCCAGACAACCTTCATGGTTTTAATGCCTTCGGAAAGCATTTGCTGGAACTCCTGATCTGCCTTTTGTTGCTTCATCGTGGCGGCGAGTTGGCTTATATTTTTGTTGAAATCCTTTGGCAGAACGGTGCGCTTGCCCTCAAGCAGGATGATATGATATCCGTATTGAGTCTTCACGATGCCGCTCAACTGCCCAGGTTTCATGGCTTCGACGGCGGCTGCGAAAGCAGGCGTGTAGTTGTCAACCGGCGTCCAATTGTATTCCCCACCCTGTTTCGCGGGTTTGTGCGTTTTGGGATCGTAGTTGTTTCCCGGATCGTCGGAGAACTCGTTCGCCATCTTTGCGAAATTCGCTCCCCTCTGCAACGCCTTTAGAATCTTCTCGGCTTTCGCTCGCGCCTGCTGATCCGGCAGCTTTTGGGTGGATATGAGAATCTGCCTGAGCTTAACCTGCTCGTATGATTGGATTAAGTCCTGTCGAGTGATATTGATGCCCGCCGTAATGCTATCCATCAGCATTTTGGGAAGCAGTTCACGCGCGAGATTTCTGCGAAGACTGTTCATCGTCAATCCAAGGGACTGAAGGTAGTTATTGAACATATCGTCGGATACGGGCTTCCCTTGCCCAAGCTGCACCTTCATCTGTTGGATCTGCTTATCGATATCCTTGTCGGTAACCTTGAAACCCTTTTGCTTCGCAATCGAACGCAGCAACGCCTCGTCAATGAGTCCGGGAGATCCCTGCATTCCGGCAAGCACTTGCCCTTTCATTAATATTTTCTGCAACTCACTGCCGCTCGGATTGTTGTTGCGAATTTGGTTCCAAGCAAGATCAAACTCCTCCTGGGTGATCGGTTCACCATTCACCGTGGCGATCACTTGCCCTATGGCGGCGGTTTCTTCTGCGTTTTGGTTCGAAATGCCCAATCCGCCTCCGAAATATACGATAATACCCAAGGCGAAAAGAATGGCTATGACGAAATACCAAAAACGGTTGGCGGAGAACTGTCTCCAGTAGGTGATGGACGTTATATTCCTAGACCCTCTCCGACGTTTTTTACTAGGCATGCGCTCTTAATCCTTTATCATTCGTTTCATTGCGGCGAGACACGCTCGTGATCCTGCTTCTGAAGTGCCGCCATCCGGTATGTAATGAGTTTCCAACGACAAATATCCGGTGTAGTTCATCTCTTTCAGTTCGGCGAACTGACCGACGTAATCGATTTCGCCCTCGCCCACCACGCACCATACCGGCTTGCCGTCGGCATTGCGATAAGCGTCTTTAATGTGGATATGCTTCAGCCATGGTTTCACGGCGTGAAATCCATCGGGATAAGGTCTTTCTCCGGCGAAAAAGGCGTTTCCGGCGTCCCAACAGACTTGTAACGCAGGGGACTGCAATTGCGATACGAGGTGGCGAGTCTCTTCGCCCGTGCCGATGAAGCAAGCGTGTTCGTTTTCCAGTGCGAGGATTACTCCCTCTTTTTCCGCGATGGGGATGATGTTATTTAACGCCTCCACGATGCGTTTCTCAATTTCAGGGGTAACCGCGCCTTGTCGCCAGAAGGTGAAAATGCGCAACAGAGGGGTGTCAAACCAATGCGCCCAGCGGATGCAACGCATCAGAAGATCCTGCTGCTCCTCCAAGCCTCTCGCGGTGGCGAGATGCATGGGGCCCTTAGCTTCAGAGGAATCGGTGAAGAGGTCGCATTTGAAAATTGGGGTGGAAAGGCAAGATACCTTCACGCCCCTCGCTTTCAACGCCTTCTTTGCTCGAACCGCCAAAGGCTCCGTAAGGTCGCCTATGTTTACATTCCATAGACCCCTTAACTCAGCCGCACGAACGTCATACTCAAGCATTACGTCCAGTGCGTGTTCAAAATCCTGGGAAATCTCATCGGTGATTACGGAAAGTTGCATTTGTGCGCTCGGTGGATAAGAAAACGTATGATGACAATCCATATTATGTTACCCCCTCGGATGGAGGGATGTCAAATCCCAATATCGCTTTTCATCCGTTCAAACTCGTTTTGCGCGATGCCTAATCCTGTCGCTTCATGATGAAGGAGCAATCCGGATTGGTGCATTTCACCACGATATCGGATTTGCCACGTGTTTTTCCCTCCCCCAACACCCATCCGCATTCCGGACAGATTTGCGGGATCGGTTTCAGGGAGGTGGCGAAGTCGCATTTGGGATAGTTCGAGCACCCATAAAATATCGTGCCTCTCCGGCTGTGTTTCTCCAGGATGTCGCCACCATCCTTGGGGCATTTCACCCCCTCCACCACAACCTGAGCGGGGCGTTGCTCCGTCTCCTCCCCCTGAATCTTCACAATGGTGCGGCATTTCGGATATCCGGAGCAGCCGAGAAATTTGCCGAATCTTCCCGTTCTTTCCACCAAGGGCTTGCCGCACTTCGGACATTTTTGATCCGTGACCTTTGGTTCCTCCTTTTGCGGAGCCTCCCTGGGAGTTCCGTCAAGGTTGAGGATTGTCTTGCATCTCGGATAGCCCGAACATCCTAGGAATTTGCCCATTCGGCTTTCCCTGATCGCCATCGGCTTGCCGCAATTGGGGCAGGGGGTTTCCGTGAGCACCGGTTCCGGTTTCACGCGTTCCATTGTTTCGTGAGCTTCAGAGAGCGTCTCATTGAACGGGAAGTAGAAATCCTTCAGAAGCTGCACCTTCTCGCGATTACCCTCTTCGATCTCGTCCAGTTTTGTTTCCATCTCCGCAGTGAACCCCACGTCAAGGATATTCGGGAAGTGTTTGACTAAAAGGTCATTCACCGTAAAACCCAGTTCCGTGGGAATGAAACGTTTTTGATCCAGCACCACATATTCCCTCTCCAAAATGGTGGAAATAATCGATGCGTAGGTGCTTGGACGGCCGATTCCCTTCTCCTCCAAGGCTTTCACTATGGTGGCTTCAGTGTAGCGAGGCGGAGGTTCCGTAAAGTGTTGTTTGGGTTCCAGTTTGAGCAAATCCAGTATCTGATCTTTTATCAATTCCGGCAACGGCGTGCGATCCTCGTCCGCCACCTCCTCCGTATCCTTTCCTTCGGTATACACCGCCATAAATCCGTTAAACCGCAAAATTGAGCCCGTGGCGCGAAATAGATACTCTCCTCCCAAAATATCCGCCGTGGTTACGTCAAATATGGCGGGCGTCATTTGGCTCGCCAGGAACCGTTGCCAGATGAGGCGGTACAATTTCAGTTGATCCGCGTTCAGGAACTCGGCGAGCATCTCCGGAGTGCGATAGATGGATGTGGGGCGAATCGCCTCGTGAGCGTCCTGCGCCTGGCTTCTGGCTTTATAAATCGGCGGTGTGGCGGGGCGATAGGGTTCACCGTATTGATCCGTAATGAAGGCGCGCGTCTCATCCTGCGCCTCTTTGGCCACGCGCGTGGAATCGGTGCGCATATAGGTGATCAAGCCCACGGATCCCTCTGTGCCCAAATCCACGCCTTCATAGAGTTGCTGGGCGATGGACATGGTGCGGCGGTTGCCGAACCCGAGCTTCCTCGATGCCTCCTGCTGAAGCGTGCTGGTGATAAAAGGAGGGGAGGGGTTTCGCCTTCGTTCCTGCCTCTTGACCGATTTGACCGCCCAGGGGACATTTTCCAGCTCAGTCAGAAGCGCTTGCGCCTCGGATTCGTTTTTGATGGTCTGTTTCTTACCGTTCTTGCCCACAAACTTCGCTTCGAAGGGGAATTGGGGGCTTGGCGGCTGGGGTGTGAGAGTGGCGGTCAGGCTCCAATACTCCTCCGGTATGAAAGCCTGTATCTCACGTTCGCGATCGCATATCAATCTTACCGCTACGGACTGCACTCTCCCCGCCGATAGGTTCTTGCGCACCTTTTTCCAGAGAAGCGGCGAAAGGCGATAACCCACAAGGCGATCCAAAATTCTTCGCGCCTCCTGGGCGTCCACACGTTTCATGTCGATTTCACGCGGATGTTGGATGGCGTTCTCGACTGCGGAACGCGTTATTTCGTTAAATTCGATACGCTTGGCGTTCTTTATCTGGAGGGCTTGCGCCAAATGCCAGGATATCGCCTCCCCTTCGCGATCGGGGTCTGAGGCGAGCAATACGGAGTCGGCTTTCTTCGCAGCCTCCGCTATCTTTTTGATCACATCCTTGCGATCGGATATGCGCACGTATTTCGGTGTGAAATCGTTCTCGATATCCACGCCGAGTTCCTTTTGGGGCAAATCCCTCACGTGTCCCATTGACGCCTCAACCATGTAGTCCTTGCCCAGAAAGTTCTTCAAGGTTTTGGTTTTGGCGGGTGATTCAACGATTATTAATGTCTTTCCCATGCAATCTTCCGTTCCCTAATTGGGTTAAGCCGTGCTATGATACCTATGGCGTCGGGTTCTGTCAAGCGAATCATCCCTCTTAATCGCACAATGGTATGAATTGCTCATGACAAGCGTTTATATTGATATCGACACAAGCGGCTTTTCGTTCCATCACAAGCTTATCAGGTTAGCGCAGCATGTTCACTGCGGTGGTTAACTGGCTATCATCCACAGGCGATGTCTCCTGAATGGGATTGTTTACAATCTTGTCGGGGATTATCGGATGACCATCCATGGCTTGTCCGTGCGCGTCGCGCCAATCGCTTTCCGGGACGCGAAACAGACTGCCATCCATCAACTGCACATTTTTCGCCCCGGCCACCATGCCCGCCGTACTGGTTCCCACGAGTTTCGCAAGATGATCGTATTGCAAAGCCTGAGCGAACACCTCTGCGTCTCCGGCCGTGTTGCCGTTAACCAAGGCGACAATGGGACGGTTCCATGTTTGCAATGGATACCCCGATGGCGCGGCATCTTTGGTCACCACGGTCGCAAGAGGCTTACGATACAAGAGATCTAAAAATTGATCGGAGAGATCGCCTCCGGGGTTGTCTCGCAAGTCCAAAATCAACCCCTTTTTTGTTTGGTCCTCTCCAAACAATGCGCGTTTGAATGATTCCAAAGCGTTCGCATTCATCATACGTACATGAATATAGGCAATAGTTCCCCCCGAAAGATCCCTCACACGCGCCTCGTTCTCCTCGTCGGCGTCGAAATCCCTCATTGAATTTGTTAAAGAGACAGGCCAGGGTTTCATTTTCACGGTCCTGGCGGAGCTTTTATCCGGAGTCGGACTGACCAAAAGTTCGGTCCACTTATTCGCCTTGCCGTAAAGAGCTTCGTAAAAAGACTCGTTGCGCTGAACATCCTTGCCGTCCACGGCCAGCAGATACTCTCCCCTCATCACCTGCGCCCCTGGTTGATCCGAGGGACCATGCTTGAGCACATCATTCACTTTCAATCCGGGGCCGCTGTAATTTTGGTCAAAATCCAATCCGAGTGAAGCTGTATTGCTCGCTTCGAGCAGCGATCCCGGTGAAATAATTCCAGTGTTGGATACGTTCAGTTTCCCAAGCAGGGATTCGACGCTCATATCGAAATCCTCGTCCGTTTGCGCATTGACGATTTCCGGCTTATATTTCGCGAATAGTTCGTTTAATTGATCGGATATGAGATTGCGTAGGTAGAAACGCGTCCTGATGTAACGGCATATCTCCTCATAATCCATTGTATATCGATCGGATCGGCTCAGATGCATGACTCCGGACAGTGTGATTTGCTGCACGCCTTTTTGATCCCGTGAAATCTTCTGCAGGGAGCCGTCGGATGCGAGAAAGTAGAACGTCGTTCCATCCTTGCTGAAACATACTTTCGGCGTGACGCTGGACGAAAATTCCATGCCGGCCTCGTGACCAGTCGCCATGTCAAACATGATGAAGGAGGTTTGTTCTCCATTTGACACCGTGATTAGGGCGTTCCGGGCGTCCGGGGAGAGGGATAAGCCTTGGATGTCCTCCGCAGTTTTAAACATGGGGTGGGCGCGGTTCGATATCTCATCGAAATTGATTTGCACGATGGAGGGTGGGGGGGGCGTTCCCTTTCCGACGTAAACGGGAACCTTTTCTTCGATTGATGGCATCAAGGGAATGAGGTATACGCCATCATCCCCGCCACGGTCGGAAACAAAAACGATATTCTTACCGTCCGCTGTCCAATCCGCCATGCCGTTATATCCGGGATAACGCGTGATGTTGACCGATACGCCGCCAATGCCTCGAACCACCCAAAGGTTCGTCGAGCCGTATTCGTCTTTTTGGGAATAAAGAATCCAACGTGAATCCGGCGACCATTTATACGATTCAATGTTCACCCCATCCGCAATCCGAAACGTCTGTCCAAATTGGGTTTCGGAGATATCCCTTGCGTACAATCCGGGTTTGTCGCCGCCGACCTCGACCCAGGAGACATACTTGCCGTCCGGCGAGAACTCCACGAGAGCGTCATCCGTTTCCGGCTGAAGATCCACAACTTGCACGACCTTGGTGGATGTATTTTGCAATCGCACCCCAAGACCACCGTCCTGTTCCAGATACGCCACGCTCTTACCATCGGGCGACCATACCGGATCATAATGCGGATGAAGTCCCGTGGTGAGAGCCATTGCGTCACCCCCCGACGCAGGCACACTCCAAATCTGATCATAGGCTCCGAACACCACGGATTTATCATCCGGGGATAGGTCAAACGATGTGAGATTGTTGTGAAACACCTGTCTGGGATTTGCCAAATCCATGGAATCGGATATGGTGTTCACCGCAATCTCCGCTGGTTTTTCCGCGCCGATGCGGAGGGTGAAGAGATGGAACCCCGAGAGGTAAGCGATCACCGGCGCTTTGCGCGCCATTGTGGCGAACCTCATCCCGTAATCCTTAAAATGGGTGAGACTTACGGGGGGCGCCGCCTTCCCCGAATTCAGGGCCGTATCGTCAATTGGAACGGACCAAATGTTTGCACTTCCTTGTTGATAGGAAACATAGTAAAGCGTTTTGCCGTCCGGTGAGAACATTGGACATGCGTTAAGACCGTCGGTATCGCTTACTCGGATTGGCGTTCCGCCCGCTGAGGGCATGAGGTAGATTGTGTCGTGTTTGCCGCCTTGATACTGCGGTCGCCACCACGGTTGTTCCCCGACCGCCATCGCAATCCATTTTCCATCCGGTGACCACGTTGCGTTTTGAACGGAATCATATCCATGAAAGATCCGTTTCTCTCTTCCGGATACCACGTTTAACTCATAGAGATCCGCTGTGGATCCTTGACGAGGGGATGTGAACAGCAGATGGGATCCGTCCGGTGACCAGCCCTGTACGTAATTCGGCGAGTCGTTAAAGGTTAATCTTTTCGCCGCGCCCCCTTCCGCCGGGATAATGTATACGGCGAGATGACCGGAGCGAGTGGAGGAGAAGGCGATCCAATTTCCATCGGGGGACCATTTCGGCAATGCGTCGAATGCATCGTTCCCAGTTAGGCGCATCGCTTTTCCCCCCTGTATGGCGACAACCCAAAGATTCCCTTTCGCCTCGAAGCATACTTTGGTTCCGTCCGGCGAGAGGGTGGGGTAATTCAGGGCGTCAGCGCTTACCCGAACGATGAAAAACAGGGACAATATGCATAAGACCGTCTTAATCATTGAAATCTCCGATGGAATAGGAAATAGGACAACAGCAATGATAATGCAATCATTATGGATAATAATTGCATTCAAGTAAATTAAATTCGCCTCTCTGACAGACAATATAACGACAGGACGATCCGTATCGCCCCGTCGTTATGGATGCACAACGCCATCAGCAAAGGGTTGACGGTTGTTCCGAATGCTCCGCTTCATTCGTCATGTTTGTGAAAAACACCTGCGGCGTACCATCCGGCTATGCCCGCCAAAATAATCGCTTGCGGTGCGTATTCGGCAATCCCTCCTTGCCAAGGAAGCATAAACTCCAAGGATCTGTGAAGGAAAACATCCAAGTTCAGCCTGATTATGAGATACGTAAGGAATATCCCTATTATTGCCGGATTAGCGCTCTGCTTGATCATTCCGATGACGCTGTACGTAATTCCTCCCGCCAGTGGCCCCAGAATTAGGAAGAGTCCAAGCCCCAAAGCGATATCCTCGGAGTCATCCTCTCCGAAAGGTGCGACTCCGATAACGGGCATCAAAATGCATGATGCGAAATTGGCGACTCCCATTACATAGAGATAGGTGGAGGGTAATTGTCGTAGAACAAGCAGGGATAGAATGATGATAACCGCCAAACATCCAAGGTATTGGATGGTCCTTGTGAGCAAATACTTCCGATAGAGAACGGTCTCCTCTTTAAGGATAAAGGCTCTTGAATTAGACTCGCTGCTCGGCTGTGTTGGCGCGGCGGGCGCGGAGGCCTTTGTCTCTGTGGAAGCGGGAGCGCTTTCGGGCTTTTCCCTTGGAGTGATCTCCGGAAGAGCGGTCAAATCCTTGTGACACCAACTGCAGATATCCGGCGAAAGGCTTTCCATGCCGCACCAACGGCAATACCACGTTTTGCCTGTGGTTTCGGTTTCAACAGGTTGCGCCGTCTCCGCTTTTGGCTCCTCCTGCGCGGGCTCCTCCGCTTGCTCCATCTCTTTGTTCAGAGGGGATGGCTTGTACGAGATTTCCGGCTTTGGTTGATCGACAGTCTCCATGTTGGAAACCGTCGGAGCCTCCTTCACGAGTGGCTCTTTCGGTTCCACTGATGCCGATGCGCTGAATGCGGGAGCGACAGGCTTTGGAACGATTATCGGCGGCGGAACCACCCCGCTTCTCCTGGGGAGCGGAGGCATGCCTGGCAACACTTTTTTGGACGGTGTTTTGGCGCCGGAATCCGCCTCTCCGATCAATGGGCGCGGAACCGGTTTTTGATACTCCTCGACATTCTCGGTCATCTTGGGTTGGGTTTCTTCGGAGATGGAAGTGTCTTCCTGCGGAACGAGAGGTCTGGCGGCTCCGCTCGCAAGACCCGTATCGTTTTCATCCATAATCTCCTTGGAGGCGATTGCCGGCGCATCGTTCTCCTGTGCGGTCTCAGTTTCCGCTATCTCCGCGGACGCCTTTTTTTGCTTTTCGATTTGCGCCACACCGGCGGGTGAGAGGGCGGCGCCGCACCAACTGCATATATCCTCCGTATCGCTTTCCATCCCGCACCATTTACAAAACATTCCTATCCTCCATTCGCATCTGCGCGCAGAACATCCATCGCACAACCATCGTTTTTGAAAAGCGTATATTTGAAGTTTTGACAACCCGCATCAACGGATATCCCCTGTGGGATTCGATTTTTCCGGAACCGTTCATTGCAAAATTCGCATCAAAACCGTTTATCCGGATAGAGAAAGATGACTTGGATTTTGCGTTCATCCTGTCATTCAAGTTCCGAATGGCGTCGTATTCGTTTGGGAAACGTTAGTTCTTTCCGGATCCCCCTGGCAATACCACCGCCATGGCGTACGAACGACGAACATCCTGCAATTTAACTTTCAAGGTCTGCCCGACAAATCGTTTTCCATCGTTCAATTCCAAAAGATAACCATCCGTCCATCCGATCACATCCGGCTCGGGACGCAGTTGTGACACGCTCACGAGGCAATCCACGGTCTGTCCGCGCTTGTATGTCTGATATTTTTTATTGAATTCGGCGATATCCCCGCCTATTATCTCATATTTTTCGGGATGGAGAGATTTGTCCGCCCGAACGAAGATCGCCCTTTGCACTTCCCGCTCAATGCGGTCCACGGTCTCCCCCTCCGTTCCCACAAGCAGCTCCGCAATGCTTGGATGACAGAGGATGAGATACGCTTCGCGGCTCTTGCGCTCCGTTCTAACCGTTCGATGTAATTCGCGCTCCAGTGAGATACTTATGGTCTCCGGCGTGGGCAACTTGCCCTTCCCTCCGCAATAGGAGCATGGCTCGGTCATGAAGTCCACGAGAGTCTCCGCAGTACGTTTGCGTGTCATTTCCACCAGACCCAAAGGGCTGATATTGGATATTTTGGTGCGTGAGCGGTCACGCTTCAGGGCCGTTTCCAATGTGCGGATGATCTGTTGCTTGTCGCGGGAGTTGTTCATGTCGATAAAGTCAATCACGATAATTCCACCGATATCCCGAAGGCGCATCTGTCGGGCGATCTCATTGGCAGCGTCTATGTTCGTCCTCAGAATTGTCTCCGAAAGGCTTCCGCCGCTAACGAATTTTCCGGTGTTGACGTCGATTACCGTCAAGGCTTCCGTCTCGTCAATAATAAGATAGCCTCCGGAGCGAAGCCACACCTTTCTCTTGAGCGACTTTTCGATCTCCGTCTCGATATTATAGTGGTCGAAAATCGGCTCCTCGCCGGTGTAAAGCTGAATGCGCCCCTTAAGCCTGGGAGACACCATATCCAGCAATTCGTTCGCCTTCTCGTACTCCACCGGGTCGTCTATGATCAACCGCTGAATATCGGAACCGAAAACATCCCGAATGGTTTTATACACCAGGGTCAGATCTTGATGGATGAGTGCGGGGGCGGAGCTTTTATGGAACTGATTTTGGATCTGTCGCCAGAGTTTCAATAAAAAGTCCTTGTCCGCTCTTAACTCCTGTTCGGTTTTGTCCTCAGCCTCCGTGCGAATGATGATTCCGAACCCAGGCTCCTTTAAAGCGACTCCGATCTTTTTCAGTCGGTCGCGTTCCTTGCCATCCTCAATTTTACGGGATATTCCAATGTTATCGGCTTCCGGCATTAGCACGAGGTATCTTCCAGGCAGGGAGATGCGCGTGGACACCCGCGCTCCTTTGGTGCCGCGAGGTCCCTTGATCACCTGCACCAGAATCTCCTGGCCAACCTTGAGCACCTCGGTGATATTTTGCTGGCGAAGATATGATCTTCTCGTGGAGATTCTCTTTTTATATGCCGGTGCGGAAGTTTCGACCTCCTCGGCATCCTCTATTTCCTCGCCGATCTCTCCTGTGTAATCGTCCGAATCCTCCTCCGTGGCGTTCACGGATTCGTTTTCGTTGGATTTACGCGTCTCACCTTCAACCGTGGGGAGCACATCCCCGACGTATAGAAATGCGTTTCGTTCCAATCCGATATCAACGAATGAGGCGTCCATGCCGGGCAGAACGTTTTCCACCCTCGCCTTGTACAAGTTGCCAACGACGCGTTCCTCGCGCTCCACATGCAACTCAACAAGCTTGCCATCTTCGGTGACGGCGATTCGCGTTTCTCTTTCGCCTACGTTGACCACAATTTCCTTAGCCAACGATTTCACCTCCTTAAGTGGTAATTGCGAGACCTCCTCATGCGTCTCCTGAGGATGAGATTAACGCTTATGCAACGGCGTAATGGTTGATATCGCAATCACCGGAATATTTAATTTATATCTTTTATCGTCGGATTCATCCGACAAAACCTATTCGCGCAATAATTCGATTCGATGCGCTTTTATGTAAGATATTCCCTTCAATATCTCATCAAGAGCTTCCGCTATCTCCGAGGGTTTCGCGGAGGAATCACGTGTTAAATCCTGTTTGGTTTGAAGGATCAGCCTGTCGTCGTTGACGTTTTCGATAAGAATGCTCACCAGACAGGGACGGATATTCTTGCGGAGCGTCTTGCCGTTTTTGATTCGCGTTACAATCAACTCGTCTCGATGCAGGATCGATTTTATTGCGGATTCCACGTCCGAAATCGTTAAATTTGCATCCATTCGGCACCAAATACGCATGCGAGCGTGGGTGAACCCCGATAAGTATTCTCCTGCGCTTCTCGATTGTATCGCCTGAACACTATGAACTCTAAAACAGGGGGGGAGAGTGGCGTTTAGTCGGTTCGCGATCTCATCCGAGGGCGTTTCCTCTGTCAATTCCAACACCGCAACCTCGGCGCCCCCCGTGCTTCCCACACCGAGGGCGGAAGCAAATGCCAGCTTAATTCGAGGATTGAAGCCGTTTGTGAACGCAACCGGAAGTTGCGAACGGCGCAATCCGCGCTCAAATGTTCGCACCACGTCCAAATGTCCTAGCCAGCGAGCCCTCTCCCCTTTCTCGAATAGAAGTGCGTATCTCATGTTTGTCGGTCAGATGACCACCCAATCGATGAATGACCATCCTCCACGTTCGCTTCGTCCCTTGCGTCGATTCCTGAGGAATTTCATTTGATCTTGCAATAGATCCAGTCAAATAATACCACAATGGATGCATAAACGCCTTTTTATCGGTGTTGACAATCCGTAGACCCTCTGGTAATCTTTGTGCGTCGGTCTGTTTGACTAGGAAGGTCGAATAAATCTTCCTGATTTCGACCCTCCTTTGGGTTCCAAATGTCCTGAGAATGCGCGTACTGGCATGCGACGGAGCGATTTTCTGATTTCAGCCCCGGGGCGTTAAGTATGCCTCGGTGATTGTCATTCATTATACAAGCGGCATTTTTCCGGCAATTCATGCTTGTTGAACAGAATCAAAAGTGACGTCTGCGTTCACCTTGATCTGAGATGTGATAGATACCCTCGAATGAAAGTGTTTTTTCATGAACTATGAAGAGGCTGTGAACTACCTCCAATCGTTGCGACGATTCGGCATAAAACTCGGTAACGACCGAATATCCGAACTTATGCGGATGCTAGGCTCCCCCCAAAACCGTTACCGAATCGCTCATGTGGCGGGAACCAAGGGAAAAGGTTCCACCACCGTGATGATCGCCTCCATTCTTCGTGCGTCGGGATTTCACGTTGGGGGATACTATTCGCCCTATGTGTATGACCTTTGCGAGCGAGTGCAGGTGGATGGGCAAAACATACCGAGAGAGGACTTCACACGGCTTGTGAATCTCATTAAACCCTTGATAGACGATCTGCGAAAAACCCCCTATGGGAGTTGCACGGAGTTCGAATTAAAGACAGCCATTGGCTTGAAGTACTTCGCGGAACGCGGAGTGGATTACGCCGCGATTGAAGTGGGAATCGGCGGCCGCCTTGACGCCACGAACATTGTCGCCTCCGATGTGGGGGTTATCACCAATATCGGTTTGGATCATACCCAAATCCTAGGGGATACTTTAGCGAAAATCGCCTCGGAAAAGGCGGGCATTATCAAGAATGGGGTTCCAATAATCACCGCTGCGGACAAGGAGGAGGCTTTGACGGTCATACGGAATGTTGCGAAGGAGAAGGAATCCCCTCTCACCTTCGTCACCGCATCCGAGATGCCTGAGGGGGTGTCCGATCCCGTAATCCGTGTTTTGAAAGACGGGAGTGACTTCTCCGTGCAAACCCCCTCGAAAATCTACACGAATCTCAGACTTAGCTTGACGGGAGAGGTTCAGCGTCTAAACGCCGCCTGCGCAGTGGGCGCGGTGGAGCAGCTATCAAGGAAGTTTCGGTGGAACATTGCTGAGGAAGCTGTGCGCGATGGACTATTGAAAGCTTGGCTGCCTGGAAGAATGCAAAAAGTGCATTCCCATCCCGATGTGATCTTGGATGGCGCGCATAATCAACTCGCCGCCGGCATTCTCGCCAACGAGATTGCGAATCTAAAATACAAACGACTATTGCTGGTCGTGGGAATGGTTTCCGGGCACGATCCGGAAGGGGTGCTTGAACCCCTCGCCTCCCTGGCTTACAAGGTCTACGCAACGCAGCCTCTCTGGACGAGGGGATTGAACGTGACGATGATCGCCGAAACGGCGAGACGATACTGCCCGCGTGTGGAGTGCGTCACCCCCCCGTTGGAAGCGGCGAAGCGAGCCGTGCAAGAGGCGAATGAGGAGGATTTGGTGCTGGTGACCGGCTCTTTTTATACGGTGGGGGATGTCCGACCCTGGGAACTTTTCCCCTCCTCATAATCCGGTGCCGATGGCGCATATCGAAACGAAAACACCCGCCATTTCACCATCTCATTTACAGAATCATATCCAATGGATTGGCTCCGGAATTGTCATCGGTTATTGAGAATGTTTTGCGGATATGATACTGATTGCAAAGCGCGGCGAGAGAGGCATCCGCAGCTTGACAAGCTTGGTTTACCTGCTGAGAAGCCGAACCGAGCTGGGAGGAGGAACCCTTCATCTGTTCCAATGCCTGCAATGCCTTCGACGGGTCTCCGTTTACCCCCTGAGCGAAAGAAGCGGCTATGGCGGCCATCTCCGCACTCGTTTTTCCCAAGAGCGCGTAATAGGTGTCTCGCAAAGCATAGCAGGATTGAGGCACGGGCTTGTTATAACTGGTGTAATACGCACTTAACTCCTGCCACTGCGTCGCCCATCCGTTCAATGACTGCTGGAATTGCTGCGTGGCTTGTTGCTCCATTTGCGCGTTGCCGTTGGTTGACATCTGCGATTCAAGCATGTTTTTGGTGAGATTCGCTCCCAAACCGATCACCTGCCCAATTTGCGCATTTTCCAAGCTAACCCTTTTCATCTCCATCTTTTGAATGAACGCGATGAAGTCCAGTACATCCTGAGGCGGAGCGGTTGGGGGAGTTACAACCGTGGTTGCGGTCGTTGGATTGGCAATCGGAGTGACCGTGTTCTCTTTGATGGTCAGATTGGACGGTGTCGCCGGCATCGCCTTGATATCCGCGATGGATGCGGGATGGTGCATAAGAATATAGGCGATTGCGGCTCCGGCTAGGATAACCAAAATTGCAGATCCCAAGGCGATTTTTTTGCCCGTCGATCCTGTTGAGGCTGCTTGGATCGCCCTTCCGCATTCCGGACATCGCTGCATTTTTTCGGTCACTCTAGCCCCGCATGTCGTACATCGCATTTCGTTCACCTCTCGCTTTCCAACCATTATCCCGCCGGAACGAATGAGATTATCCGTCGAACCATCTTCATGGAAATATACGGAAAGCTTTCCGATGGAATTGCATCCCTGGCTTAAGCTGGCATGATGCAATTATAAGGTGTTGGCGAGTATTTGTCAAGTTCGATAATCCCCGACTGCTTCAATGAGCCCTTGCAAGCTCTTTTGGTTTGTGGAAGCCTATTGAAATATGTCGATTGCCGGAGATCGTTTGCAGCTAAGGCGGTCAGTCAAAGAGAATCGGCTGTCAATGGAGTATCACGTTTCGAATTCCACGGAACCCAAATAATTTGGCTTCATTAACTGAATGCTTGTAATGAATCTGCCCAAAAGCTTGTTCGCATTGGGATTTAACTTGTCGAACTCAATGGCGATCTGATAAACGGGAAGCTTTTCAGTATGAGAAATATCCGTCACGCGCACCACTCTTCCGGAGATGGTGAGCGGTTTTTCCTTGCTCGACCATTCATTCCCCCAAAGGACATCCACACGGGACCCCTTGGGCACGGGAGTCATGGAGTTCAAAGCCACCCCTCCGAGGCTGATATCCCTGCCAATCCCGCTGACTTCCTTCCTTGGGATTTGCTCCTCGGATATCTCCACCTTGACGGGATAGGAGATAGCGGTGCGAGGATAGCGTCGCCGTTGCCGCCGCTTGATGAGGGAGGGTTTGCGAACGGTATATGTCAATCCATCCTTGTCGACATGTAGAACCGTTGATGTGAACTCATACAGACCATCCTCGCCTAGTATTCGAATGTCGATCGATTTCCCCTTGACGGGAAATGCATTCTCGAAAGTTATTTGAAAAGATTCCGGCGTAGTCGAAAGTACTTTCGCGGGAACCATCTCTTCGGGAGTGGTTTTGAACCTGCCCGCTAGGAGATTTTGATCTGGAACAATGGTTTGGAAGGAAAACATGGGCGGAGCGAAATGGCGCACTCCGGCGCCGGAAATGGACGAACGAATGAGGGATGCGAGGGTGTCGAGGTCAAATGGCTTGTAAAGGGTCTTCAAACCCCCAGCCTCCCAGACTCTCCCCTCGAGATTTGGCGTTTCGTGTGTGGACATCGCTATGAACGGTGTCCATGGCGCGGCGGCTTTTAAACGGGATAGTGCGGCAATTCCGTCCGTGTCCGGAAGATGCAGATCCAATAGTACGATATGGAAGGTTTTATGAATGAGTAATTTAAGTGCGTCCGTGGCATTGGATGCGCTATCCACCTCGAAACCGTAATTCAGCAATTTTGCTTCAAGGATCCTGCGGAAATTCTGATCGTTGTCTACTACCAACACAGATTTGCGGTTAATCATGGGTTAATCCTGCTGCAAGATGTATCGCTTTATCCTTTCCGAAGGTGAATAACCAGCATTTATACCAGCCCTTCATCACACGTTAATGCAATAACCATGCCAAAGTAAGAGGATGAGGGTGCTTAATCGTCTATTTTGCACTCTTTTCTTAAGCGAAGCGGAAACATTTCGCAGGTCAGCAGTTTTGCGCCTTTATCCGCCAAAACCACCGCTCGTTCAATGGCGTTCTCCAACTCTCGCACGTTGCCGGGGTAATCGTATTTCATGAGGTGTTCCATCGCTTCCGGAGTGCATCCTTTGATCCTTCTTCCATTTTCACGGTTGTACTTGACGAGGAAGTGATCCACCAGCGCGGGGATATCCTCTTTTCTCTCCCTCAAGGGTGGAACGTGCAGTTGCACCACCTGCAGACGATAGTAAAGGTCCTCCCTGAATTTGCGGTTTTTCACTTCCGTTTCCAAATCCCGATTTGTTGCCGCTATAAGTCTCACATCCACGTGGAGCGGCTTGGTGCCTCCCACGCGCTCGAACTCCCTCTCTTGAAGCACTCTCAGTAATTTCACCTGAATGGATGGCGGGATCTCGCCCACCTCGTCAAGGAAGAGCGTTCCCTGATGAGCCAGTTCAAAACGTCCGGCCTTTTGGGCATTTGCACCGGTGAAAGCGTTCTTCTCATGCCCGAACATTTCGCTTTCGAGCAGGGTCTCCGTAAGAGCCGCGCAGGATACCGCCACGAACGGTTTGTTCGCCCTCGGAGAGTTGTAATGAAGCGCACGAGCGATCAATTCCTTTCCCGTTCCGCTCTCTCCTGTGATCAGAACCGTTGCACGGCTATCCGCGGCGCGTTCGATCATTTTAAAAAGTTCCTGCATCTTTCCGCTGTTACCGACGATGTTATCAAAACGATACGTGGTTTTTAACTGCTCCCGGAGTTCGTAATTCTCCTGCTCGAGTATGCGGTTGCTTAGAGCGTGCTGTATCATGGTGCGCATCTCATCCATGTCGAAAGGCTTGGAGATGTAGTTGTACGCCCCCAATTTTATGGCCTCGACCGCCGTTTTGATAGTGCCATACGCCGTTATCATGATTGCGGTGCAATGGGGTTGCAACTCCTTGATAATTCTCAAAACCTCAATTCCGGTCATATCCGGCATGATAAGATCGGATATCAGGAGGTCTATGGTGGTGTTGGATGCGATCTCCACCGCCTTCTTACCGCTCTCGGCGAGATGGACATCATATCCCTCCTTTTTTAGCATAGCCTCCAAAACGCGACGTATGTTGGGTTCGTCATCCACAATCAAAATGGAATGAGGAGAAACCTGAGCGCTCATGATAATCTCCTCCGTGTTTCAATGTTATATTTCATTGTTTATTTATCGCTGCTCCCATTCATTCCTTGCTCGTTATATCCATCTAGACAGCCCCGGGTTTAAATGTCCGGCAATTCCGTTGTGTATTGTTCGCTGATGGGAATCAAGGGCAAATCTCCGCCAGACGGCAGTGAGAGGCGGAAGGAGGTCCCGGCGCTCTCTCTTCGGAACACTTCAATATTTCCATTGTGATTTTCAACTATTCTCTTCACGATGGAAAGCCCCAGCCCTGTCCCTTTTGTCTTGGTTGTGAAGAATGGCTGGAATATCTTATCGATTTTATCCTCCGGAATGCCGCACCCCGTATCATCGAACTGAGCGCGCACCATGCCGGAGGAATCATCCATCGATGTGGAGATGGTCAAGGTTCCTCCGCCTTTCATGGCTTGCACTGCGTTGATGATGATATTTCGAATCACCTGTTCGATCTGTTTTCTGTCCACGAAAATGTCCGGGAGGCCGTCGGAATGATGGTACTCCACCTTCACCCCTGCATCCTCAATGAAGCTGTTTAAAAAACGAACGGAGCGGTCGACCAGTTCGTTTATGCTGGTTTGCTCCACCTTCATGCTCATAGGGCGTGCGAAATCGAGCAGATCCATCGTGATCTGGCTCAACGCATCCACCTCTTCAATGATGATATCTAGAAACTCCCTGAAAGGCGCCTCGTTGGCGTAGTCATTTCGAATGAGTTGCGCCGCGCCTTTGATGGAACTCAGGGGATTACGCACCTCATGCGCCATTTTCGCGGCGAATTCCCCGATGTCCGCCAGTCTGCGGATATGGTTCATCTCCTGTTCCATGAGTGTTTCGTGAGTTACATCCTCGACCAATATAACCGCTCCCTGCCTTTGACCGTGTCGATCTGTAAGGGGGGAAAGAAGGAGATTTAAAAATCTCCTCTTGTTATCCTTGGGGTGATAAAGTTGTTTGTAGTGTTGCCCGGCCTCTCCATCCGTTAAGCATTTGTCGATGAGCTTCTCCAAGGAGTTAGCCTCCGCAGGGGGCAGTCCCAATAGTTCTATAAGTTGCTGGCAGCTCAACTCCACGTGTCTTTGCTCCGTCAAGCCCCAAATCTGCTCGAAGGCGTTGTTCCATCGGATCACTTTTCCTTCGGAGTCCAGCACCAGCACTCCTCCCCCCATGGAGCGCAATATATTATCGGTTTGATTCGCAAGACGGTTTATCTCTTGGTACCTTTGTTCGCGGTCTTCGTATAATTGGGCGTTTTCAATGGCTATGCCCGCCTGATTGACGAATGTGGTTAGAAGTTCCACCGCTTCCGGGCGTATGATTCTCTCGGTGGAACGGTTATCCGCGACAACCACTCCGATGGTCTGCCCTCTCGATATGATCGGGATGGCTATGAACGCGTTTGCGCCAAGCGTACGGGCAAATCCAAGCATGGGTTGCAATGCGTTTTCGATGTCGTATTCAACAATCGGAATCTGTTTCTTCGCCACCAACCCTATCACGCCTTCACCCATCTTCGCCGACGCGGAATGAACGACGTCCTCCTTGTATCCTCTCCAAATCCTAGGGATGTATTTGCGAGTATGCTTGTCTTGCAAATACAGGCAACAACGATCAAACTTCACAACATCCACGATGTTGTCAGCCACATGTTCAAGGAGATTGTTGAGATCAAGGTGCGATATTACCGCTTGGGTTAATTCCGAGATCGTGTAAAGTTCCACCAGTCGGTGATTGACGTCATCGTATAGCTGTTTGTTATTGATCGCCAAAGCAGCCTGACTGGCGAAAACCGAAAAGAGGCGCATGTCATCCGGGGTAAAGTTCGGTAGCGTTTTCTTGCGTCTGATGGATAACACCCCGGTAACGATCCCTTTTTCATCCTTCATGGGCACGATCATGGAGGAACCGATGCCCGGTATGGGGGATACGCCTTCTAGTCTGGGATCGTTTTCCACGTCGGAGATCAACATCGCCTCTCCCGTTTGCGCCACTTTGCCCGCAATCCCTTCTCCGATCTCTCTTTGCGCCAAATCCACCACCTCATCGGACAAACCGAAGCTTGCGGCGATTGTCAATGCGTTTGTATCCTTGTTCAAACGCATCAAAGAGCAGGCTTGGGCGTCCATCACCTTGGCGGCTTTCTCCGTAATGATTTCCAGGAGTTGCGTTAACTCCATGCTGTCCATCGCCCTGCCAATTTCATAGATGGTGGACACCTCCCGTATGCTTCTATTTGCCTGCTGACGCAACAATCGGGATTGATCCTGTAAAAAAATCCTGTCCAAAGCGCTTGAGATAACCCCGGAAACAATTCGAAGGGCGTCCTTGGAAGGTTGGCGTCTTAGACCCAGGATCATGAAGGTTCGCGGTGCGAAACGGACGGGAAGGGATTCAAAAAAAATCCAATCCTCGGAAGAGGAGGTAACCGAAGCCGGGTCGTTTTCCGCCAGATTTTTATAATGCGCCAGGTATTCCAGAGCAAGCCGCGAGGAATCCCCAATGACGCATCGAGTGGGGTTCCTTCCTTGGATATCCAACGCCCCGGAATGAATCCATTTCCCCTCGTGGAGAACTCGAAGCGCGGAATCGGCCGCTACGGGCGCGGAATCGGATCCTGATAGGGTTTCTTGCAGCTGTATAAGGGTTTGTAACAGACTTTCATCATCTTCAGCCAAGTTCTGATTTTTCATTGTCATATCCACTGATATCGCCGACGGGATACGCAACGTCCTGTTAAAAGGGTGGAGATGACCTGTGGGAGTCCTCTCCGCTTCAATAGGGCGATTAAATTGCTTCCCGGCAATTGCCTGCCTGCCAAATATAGATCCGTATGCCATTATATCACATTCAATCTTTCGTAACAATTAAATGCAATTTCAAAAATCATAAAAAAAGCCCATGCGAGTGGCTCTGCAAACCTGCGAAGCTATGGGCGCGATCCATTCAATGGAAGCTGCGGGATTGTCTACCTTCGTATCGGATAGAGATAGAGATCATAATATGAATCGAGGAACGGAATCGATCTGCATTTTGAAGAACGCGGAAATCAAATAAAAAGAAGATATGGAAAGGATAGGAAGATGGATGTTGGATTGATCGGTATCGGCTTGATGGGTCGTGCGATGGCGAGTAAGTTGCTGGAGAAAGGCTATCACCTGCATATCCATAATCGAACAAAAGCTACCGCGGCGCAGCTTGTGGACACAGGCGCGATATGGGAGGACACCCCGCGCGCCGTAGCGGAAAAATCCGAAGTGATATTGTCCATCGTCAAGGATCCTCAAGCGGTGAGAGATATCGCATTGGGCGATTACGGAGTTCTTTCGGGCATGAGCAAAGAGAGCGTCTTTGCGGAGATGAGCACGGTCTCCCCGAAATGGGCGGAGGAGTTGGAGGGAATTGCCAGAGAGAGAGGCCTTCGTTACATCCAGGCTCCCGTTTTAGGCAGCGTCCCGCAAATCCATGCGGAGAAGTTGCTCGTTTTCGCGGGAGGGGAACTGCAGGATGTGGAGAGGGTCGAGCCCGTTTGGAACGCATTCACCGCCAAAATTTGGAGAATGGAGAAGCCGTCCCAATCCGCAGGCGTGAAACTGGCATGCAATATGCTTGTGGCTCATATGACAATGGGATTGGGACAATCCATTCTCTTCGCCGAGAAGAATGGCGTGGAAGCTTCGGTTTTTTTGGATATTCTTGCTAACTCGATCCTTGGATGCGGGCTCTTTTCCGGCAAAGGCAATCTCATTCGGTCACGACAATTCCCCCCCAGTTTCACGCTGGAAAATATGCTGAAGGATCTTAATCTGGTGCAACAAACAGCAGCGGATGAAGCTCTTCCCCTCCCGCTCCATGCGCAGATTCGGGAGTTTTTCATCTCGGCGGTGAGCCAGGGATACGGAAAGGAGGATTACTCCGCAGTGTTTAAAGTATTGGAGAATTTGACACGGCGGAGTTAACCCCCTTGCGTGAGCGGAGCGTCGGCTCCTCGTTTGCATGCATCACGAATCGGGGATGACAACGATTCCCGATTCAGGATGCACCATGTTGGCATGCAATTTGCAATGATATTAAGCGTAGGGAATGGATAGCGATCCTTGAACGCCGTGCAAAATGAATTGGATGGCTTTATTCCCAGTTGTTCATTCCAGAAGATCGTTTATTTATCGGACGCCGTGATAGCGTCGGAGCTCCATGATGAGACTGAAAAGTTATATTCTCCTGGCGGACCCCGCGTGGCTGGAGGTCAGCGTTTCGTCCTATTACCCCGTCGTGAATGAGATTTTGGCCAGATGCGATGCGACCGGAAGAGGTTTGACTGGCGTATCGATTTCTATTGACCAAAGCAAGCAAATCCTTCGCGCTATGGATGCGGAACATAAAATCCGTTTCAGCGAAGGAGTTTTTTATCGCCCCGATCTTCCTGTGGGGGATCGCGACACCTTTCAGCGAAACTCCGCACTCATCGCCCTCGGTTCCGATGCGGACTGGATTCTTCAGATAGACACGGATGAGTTTGTCCCGGACATCAACGTGCTCCTCGATGCATTGAGATTCGCGGATGAAAAGGGGTTGTGCGCCGTTGAGTGGCCCATGCGAGTGCTCTATCGTCGCCTGCGAACCGGGGAGTATCTGGAGGTGTGCCAAAAGAATGGAGGGGACCACTATGAGTACCCTGGAGCGGTGGCTGTGAAACCGCTGACGCATTTGAGTGAGATGCGGCGCACCCGAAAACCTTTCCTCCGCCCAATTGTTGAAGGCGACTCCTTAAGTTTGCAAATTCAGCGTCCTCCGATGGAGGGCGAGTGCCGGGATTTTCGGATATCCCGCGAGAGCGCCATTGTTCATAACTCCTGGGCCAGGGAACCCTCCTCCGTTTGGAGAAAGTTACGATCCTGGGCGCATCATGATGTGAAAAAGTTGTGGATTGCCTATTATTTGCAATGGCTTCTCTCCCCTCTGTTTTGGAGAACCATGGTTGACTTTCATCCTTTTGCGAGGGATTTATGGCGCTCTCTGAGAGTTAGCGATGCGAAAATACCGATATCCCGCTCTTACACAGGGAACGTCGAGTTAAAACGGAGTTGTGAGGATATGGGGAGCGCCAAGCAATGAGCCGATGGATTGTCCGTATCCGACATCAATTTCATCCCATCCGTGAGATATGGGATGATTTTCGCCTTTTTCTTCTCACCATCTGCGGATATGTACCTTCGCATGGGTTTCGTCGTATTGTCTACCGAGCATTCGGGCTGCATCTTGGGCGGACAAGTTCCATCCATTGGCGAGCGCGCTTTTTCCGCCCCGAGGGGGTGCGTGTCGGTGAGTATACAACCATCGGCAATGATGCATTTCTGGACGGTCGAGAGGGGCTAAGTATCGGGGATTGCGTCAATATAGCGGCGGAAGTGCGCATATACACCCGTGAACATGATATCGACGACCCCATGTTTCGGGAGGTGGGAGGAGCCGTTGTGATTGAGGACTACGCCTACATCGGCTCTCGGGTGACGATCCTTCCCGGTGTGCGTATCGGCTATGGCGCCGTGGTTGGCAGCGGAGCGGTGGTCACCAAAAATGTCGAGCCATTCACTTTGGTTGGGGGAGTGCCTGCAAAGCCCATACGCCATAGAAACGAACATCTGGAATACAAATTGGGATACGCGAAACGTTTTCAGTGAATTACGGAGGAGGAAGTCATGAAGCTTCGCACCGTCATAATCGTTCCGCACCATTCCGGAGTGGCCAACACCATGGAATGTCTACGCTCCCTGGATCAACAGACCGATCGGCGCTCCCTGAAGGTTTTGGTTCAAAATGGGAACACCGATCCCCTGAACGACGCACAAACGCGATCCATTGATAATATATGCGAGATTCGAATCCGCGAGAATTCGGGTTTTACGGGGGCGGTCAATGCGGGGATACGATACGCTTTGAATACGGAGGCGGAATACATATGGCTCGTCAACAATGACACCATCGTTCCTCCGAACACTCTCGCCTCGCTAGTTCTCGCTGCGGAAACCCATCCGGATTGCGCCATTTTCACCCCTCTGATTTATCGGCATCCATCCAAGGAGGTTTGGTTCGCAGGTTCATCCTACGACGAATATCGCATGTTCGCATTTCACATGCAGACGGTTCCGGATGTCAAAGTGAATGATGTCATCGATATTCCATGGTCAACCGGGTGCGCGATGTTTCTGAGACGATCCGCCTTGGGGGAATTCGCTCCGTTTGACGAGAGGTTTTTTCTCAAATGGGAGGATGTCGATCTTAGCCTGAGGTTGAAATCCAACGGATGGGGAATCGGGCTGGCATGGAATTCCACGCTTTACCACAAAGTCAGTCAGGCATGTCCGGAAGAGTCCTCGTTATCGATCTACTATGACACGCGCAACCATCTCCTTTTTGCGAGGAAGCACGCTAAAAAAAGAGATCGAAAGCGTGTGGAACATGGGATAATCGCCCATCATCTTCTCGACGCTCTTCGCAGATATCGACACGGCGCACCATTCAATCGAACGGCGCTTCCCTGTGTTTTGGGGGTGAAGGACCATATGCGAGGGCGTTACGGACGGAGGGAGTGAGTGAGATGAAAATTGCGATCATCTGTCAGTATCTGCCGTCCGGTGGCAAGTTCGGAGTGGGGTATCAGGTGAGCGCATTCGCGGATGAACTCTGCAAGCGCGGATGGGATGTTACTGTGATAAGCCGTTATACCGCTTGCCCCGGCGCTTTGTACGAATGTAAAACCATTTCCTGCGGAGATCGGTGGTCAGTTTTTCGTTTCGCCATGAAGATGAGAGCGATGAATTGGAGTGAATACGATATTCTGCACGCATTCACCGACGATTTCCTGCTATTTCATAAGGTGACGCCTCCGCATGTTCGCACCATGAGCGGTTCCAGTCTCATGGAGGCGGTCCACATCGCAGGGGCGAAGGAAAAGGCGAGGATGCTTTTTCTTTGGATGACGGAATGGGTCTCGTGTTTCGTGGCGAACCGGGTGGTGTGCATCTCGGAGAATACCCGTCATAGCTTCCCTTGGTTATCGGATGTCGTTCCCTGCGGTGTGGATTTGACGGTTTTTCATCCATCATCCGAACGCGCTCCGTTTCCAGTGGTTCTTTTCGTTGGCTCCTGGAAATGGAGAAAGAGAGGAAGATTGCTGATGGATATCTTTGATGCGCAAATTCGCCCCGCCATTCCGAACGCCCAATTGTGGATGGTATGCGAGGATGCTCCCGACGCCCCCGGAGTGATCCAATTCGGCAAGCCGGACACTCAATCCCTCGCCCAACTCTACCGCCAAGCCTGGGTGTTTTGTCTTCCCAGCACGTACGAAGGGTTCGGCATCCCCTACGTGGAAGCCATGGCTTCCGGACTGCCCGTTGTCGCCACCCCGAACCTGGGTGCGAAAGAGGTCTTAGGGAATGGATCGTATGGCGTTGTGTGCGATACGAAGCGACTGGGGGATGAGATTATCCATCTATTATCGGACAAAGCCGCTCGCGAGGAATTGAGCGAAAAGGGGTTAAAACGCGCTCGCGATTTCGATCTGCAAAATGTGGTGAGCGCCTACGAAAAGTTGTATCTTCAGCTCCTCTCCGGTGAGGCGTGAAATACGAAAGGGGGAATTACAGGATGGAGATAAAAAAAGAGATGAGGAATGCGCACGATCTTGTTATTGTCTCAATGGAGTATTGGGACGATATCTGGCGCAGAAGCCAATTTATCGCAGATGGGATAGCAACGACATCGCCGCATTCGAAGGTTCTGTTTGTGGAACTCTCGCGTCACATACTGAAATCACGCCTCCTTTCTCCTATGAACAGAGTTTCGAGACCCTTTGGCGCGTTTGACAACCTGCATGTATTCAAGCCCGTGCATCTCTTCTCGTGGGATAGCGAAAAGGGAGGGAAAATCAATGAAATCTCTCTCTGCAAACAGATATGCCGGACGGTTCGCCATTTAGGCATGCATCACCCTGTGCTCTGGATAAATCTCCATGATGCTTGGAAACTGCCAACGATTTGCTCTAACTCAGGCGTGATCTACGACATCACGGATGATTGGACTGCGAATGACCAACCCGCCACAAAAAGGGATAGAGTGATGCAAATGGACCGAACGCTTTGCGAAACAGCGGATTTGGTTGTGGTATGTTCCCGAAAGTTGCTTAACGACAAAGCGTCCGCTTGCAAGCGCATCGCACTCATTCCCAATGGAGTGGAAGTGGATAAATATCGCGATGTTTCCTCGGAGACGCCGAATCCGAGATGGAAAAAAGGCGAATTGCCTCGTCCCATCCTGGGATATACGGGGACATTGCATACGGATAGATTGGATGTTTCTCTCTTATGCGATATTGCGGAACGCAATCCCACAGCCTCCGTTGTGTTGCTCGGACCCTGTTATCTGGGCGCGGATCATCTGCGAAAGTTGAAGTCATATCCCAACATCCATATTTTTCCGCCTGTCGCATATGCACATATCCCAATCATAATGCGAGATATCGATTGCTACATCGTGCCGCATCTGGTGAATGATTTCACGGAGAGCCTCAATCCCCTGAAACTCTGGGAGTGCCTGGCGTGTGGCAAGCCGGTGGTCTCCACGCACGTGGCGGGTTTCAGTGATTATCCCGAATTGGTCTATCTGGCGAATACCGCCGATGAGTTTGCCAATCAGATTCAGGTGGCGCTGAACGAGGCTTCCTGTATGCGTAATTTGCGAATTGATGTGGCTGAACAGAATAGTTGGGTGAGCAGGGTGCAACATATTCAAAACTTGATTGAATCCGTTGTTAGGGAAAGGAACGCGGAAAATGTGCGAACGTGAACCGAAAATCTCCGTTATCATCGTTACCTGGAATACAAGAGAGATGACGCTTCGCTTGCTTAAATTCCTCTACGAGGAAGCATTGATGGAGAGTTACGAGGTTATTTTAGTCGACAACAACTCCTCCGACGGGACGGTGACAAGCGTATTGACACAATTCCCCTTGGTGCGGGTACTCCGTAATTCCAGTAATCAAGGCTTCGCAATCGCATGCAATCAGGCGGCATCCGTTGCTTCCGGGCGGTATCTCCTCCTGCTTAACACCGATGTCATTTTGAATCCATGGGTTATCCCATGTCTCGAACGGGTTTTGGATACAAATCCGGATACGGCAATTGTCGGTCCAAAGCTGTTGAACGCTGACGGCTCCGTTCAGCTATCTCGTTATCGTTTACCAACCCCTTTCAGGGCTTTCTGCGATCATATGGGATTAACCGCATGGATGCCGAAATCTTCATTCTTCGGAGACTATCGTTACGCCCCAATGGACGAGGTTCAGGAGGTTGAGTATCTCGTGGGAGCATGTTTGCTGGTTCGAAAATCCGCATTTGATTCTGTGGATGGCTTCGACGAATCCTTCTTTTTCTATGGAGAGGAGGCGGACCTTTCAATGAGGTTGAGAAAAGAGGGGTGGGGAGTTCTTTTCGTTCCGGAAGCAAATGCCATTCATTTGGGTGGAGGAAGCGGGGAATCCGCGAGTAACCAGGTCTTTTCAGAGTTTCGCAAGGCGCAGGAAAGATTTTTCCTGAAACATTACGGTTCCCCCGGACTCGCATGGTTTCGAGGCACGCTGTTTGTCGGATCCGTCATTCGGTTTATGCTTTTTGGGTTTGCGCAGTTGATATATCCCAAGCCGGAGTTAAGGGTTAAATGGAATCTTTGGAAAAGAATCCTTTTATGGAATGTCGGATTTCGTAATCAGGGGCTGGATCATCGAATCAGATAGACTGTCCGGCGGCTCTCTTTTATCGCTTATCTTGTGATTAAATCCATCACCCTGCATCGAGCCAGGATGATTAGGTGTTTTCGGTTGCGTGCGCAATTGACCGCACTCGATTTTCGCTTCACATTCCGAATGGACAAGCGGATGACGCCACTATCCTTCCTTAGGCAAATGAATACCAACTCGCTCGGAGGGTTCCTCCCCGCTCTCATTATGATAGCGTTATGCGCATTGGGCGGGGCGTGTATCCTGTTTTTGCCGAATGCATACATCGCTCTTTTATCCGCCGCTATCTTTTTAATCGGTTTGACAATCCTCTACCCGGCGCCATGCGCTTTTTTGGCTATCGGCGTGATTCCATTCCAGCAAGCGTTTCTCGGCGAGGAAGCGCGTGCGCATATCAGCCTTTCCGATGCCCTGATGGTTGCCAGTCTGACTGGCGGGGCGATTCGCGATCCCTCCATCATTCGTGCATGGATTCGGAACACGCCGATAATCCTTTGGGCATACTTTCTCTTTCTCCTCATCTCTCTTGTTCGCCGAGGGGATCCGGTATCAGGCGGTCTCTCTCTTGCGCGGATGGTTTTGAATACCTATGCAGGCTTGGGCGTGGGATATCTTTTGGGTTCCAAAAGAAAAGGAATGAAAGAAGGAGTTTCACTCTATGTGGTTTTATGCGTTTTCCTTTCACTTCTCATCCTTTATCTCTCTTTGATCAGAGGCGATGCGAAGGCGAACTATCCAATGGAGTTGAATAAAAACGCCGTGGGAATCACGATTGGTTGCGCTATCGTGATACTCGTCGCCTTTATAATGGAGCGGCGGGAAGGTCCGGTTCGGGTGGTTCTATCCCTGGCTCTTGGCGTCTGTATTGCGGGAATATCCTTCTCATTATCCCGCGGGGCGTGCCTTTCAACGGCTTTTGGGGTCATTGCGATGGCATGGCTTCAAAGGAGCGTGAAAACCGTTCTTGCGGTAATTATCTGTTTATCGGTCCTATACATCATCCTACTTCATTTCGGATCAGCAAATGTGAGGTCTTACGCCCTTGATTTCGGAGAAAAATCCCACTCCGCTAAGGAGCGGATTCAATCCATGAGCATGAACTGGAGGTTTTTTCTCGAATCGCCTCTGCTTGGGAAGGGATTGGGATTGCGGAAAGAGACGGAACCCCATAACATTCTGCTAACGACCTTGTCGGAGACAGGGCTAATCGGCTTGCTTTTCATCATTGCTGTTTTCTATCGGGGATATTGGGAAATACGTCAATCAATCACACTTTACAAAGCAGACGGAATGGAACGCTCGCTGATGTTATGCGCCGCAGCCGTATTTCTCATGGCTCTTGCTCACGGAATGATAGACATTTATTGGAGAAGGGGCGTGGGGGCGCTGGCTTGGGCGCTTGTTGGATACGCGATCGCCTTACGACATATTGGAATTGAGGGGTCGGAAAATGAAAAACAAGGATCATCCCCTGTATGTGATGCAGATTCTTGATACGAATGGAATCGCTGGAATCGAAAGGCATGTTCTTACATTGGCGGAGGAATTGATCGCTCAAGGAGTTACCTGCGAAATTGTATCCAATGGCTGCAACGCTTTAGGCAGGCTCGCCGCAAGGACCGCCATTCCTTTGGCAACCGCGTTCAATGGAGATACTTTGTTCGTAAAATGTTGGCGTCTTTTTCGATATGTCCGCAAAAAGAACCCGGATGTACTTCATGCTCATAACGGCAACTCCAAGATGGCTGCGGTGTTGGTGGGTGGGTTTTTGAAAAAGCCAGTCGTCTTCACGCAGCATTTTCTCAAAACGCGTTCGGATCATTCCCTAATGCTCGGTAAACCGAGAAGCTATTGCCATGCGATAGCCAACAGTCGCGTAAAAAGAATTATCGCGGTTTCGAATTGCGTTGCCGAAGGGATGCGAAAACGACATGGATGTCAACCGGCGAATATGACGGTGATTCCTTTGGGTGTGAAAGAGCCTGCACAGCGACATGATTCGGAGGTTTGTGAATCCGCACTACGTTCGCAGGCTTGCCAGATTGCATACATCGGTCGATTGGAACCCGAGCGTCAGCCTGAATTGTTGATTGACGCGCTTGGCATTGTGAATGAATGGACGGATGCGTGGGAGGCTTTTATCATTGGAGAGGGGAGTCGGCTGAGGTCTTGCAGACAGTTGAGCGATAGATTGCATCTTTCCTCCAAAATCACTTTCACGGGTTGGCGGGAGGATGTGACGGATATCTTGCACGCTACGGATATTCTTGCAAACCCTTGCGCGGTGGAATCATTCGGGCTTTCCACTTTGGAGGCTATGGCTATCGGCAAACCGGTGGTGGCGATTAAGGCAAACGGCTCCTCGGAGCTTGTTCAAGACGGGGAAACGGGGATACTTACCGAAAACAATCCCTTGGCCTTTTCCTGTGGGATATTAAGATTGCTTGAAAACCCGGAAGAGGCGAAAAAGATGGGGAGCGGTGGGAGGAGAAGATTTCAAGAGCGCTACACCGCCAAAAAAATGACCGACTCCATTATCGCGTTGTATAAGGAAGTTGCGATCTAGTTCGGGGCGGCATCCCACGCAGCATTGAGAATCTCCCGAATAAACATATCATCGGCTTGAGGGGGGAATAGTCCGCTTAACGGCGATTCCGCCAATTCCACCACGGACCAAACACTCTTTGGCCAAGGAGTGTCCTGCGGAGGATGGAAATCAATTCGAAGCGATCGGGAGACTGATCCCTCGGGATCCAGGGAGTTCAGGAGATCAAGCAGATGATTAATACGCACCAGCGAAAATCCCGCCTGTTCGGTATCCGAGTCTTCCAAAGAGACTTGAAACGAAATAATCTCCGTCCGCAGTTTCGCCACCAGTGATTCCAGCGCCATTTTCAGCCTTTCATCCTGGATTTGAGCTCCCTCTCTCTCAGTTGCCGTTTTCCCCTTTATATCACGGAGGACGGATTTTGCGGTTTCCGCTATGATGGGTTCACCGGATGCAATGCTCTGCTGAGCGATATGATTTTCCCCATAACTAAAAGAGGGGACGGGATTCGGTTGCTCTTCCTCTTGCTTTATCGGAGGCGACACGACGGGCTCGGTCGGAGCTTGCGGCGTATCCTCAACCGCAGCCTCCTTGGTGGGCTCCTTCTTTTCCTCCTCGATGGTGCTTACACCGTTTATCAGGGCGTTGAAATCGAAGGAATCCGCTCCTTGGCGCAAGCGTTGTTTGAGATGGGAGATTTTATCAGTTCGCATGATTTTCGATCTCCTTGAAATTGAATTGGTGGAAAGGAAGTTCGTTCGCATTGTAATGCGGCATTCCCACCCTTTCAAGTATCTCCTCGGCCAAGGCTTCGTAATTCTGAGCCCCGCTCGCTTTTCTATCGAAAAGGATAATCGGTTTGCCCTCCACCTCGGATTCTGAAAGACGCACATTCTTGTAAATCATCGTGTCGAATACTTTGTCGCCAAATCGCTCCCGTATCTCCGCTGCGATGGTTTGATGAAGTTTCGTGCCCCGCTCGTACATCGTAACCAAAACGCCAAGCAAATCCACCTTAAATCGCAATCCCTTCGTCAAACCCACTATCATTTTATTCAGCGTGTCCATACCAGCGAACGCGTAGTATTTCGGCTCCGTGGGTATCAGCAGGTGACTGCTGGCTACGATGGCGTTTTGCGTCAGCGTTCCAAGCGATGGAGGGCAATCGATTAATACCCAGTCGTAATCAAACTCTTCAAAGTGGTTTTCGAACGCATTGCGTAATCTATACGCACTGTCGGGACGAGGCGCAAGGATAGTCTCCACATGAGCAAGGTCCAAATGTCCCGGTGCGAGATATAGGGGAAGGTCCTCGATTCTTGTCAGGATCGATTTCAATGGTGTTTCTTCGTAATCCAGCAACACGGAATGCAGTGCGGCGGGAAGACTGTACCACTCAATGCCCAGGCCGGTGGTCATATTCGCCTGAGGGTCCAAATCAACGAGTAAAGTTCGCATTCCTCGTTCCGCCAGGCACGCTCCCAAATTCACTGCGGTGGTGGTTTTCGCCACTCCGCCTTTTTGATTGACAACTGCAACGATTTTCATACTCTGTTGGTTATATGCTTTCCATGGCGCGCGCCATATTCAAAACACAATTTAGACATCGCTTGATCTTTTCGTGGATTGTTCCCCGCGCACTTTAATGAAGGTTATTTCTGATGAGTAGCGCTAACCTGTTCGATAGTCTCCTGCGAGGTTTCCACCAACCTCAGTCGGGATGCGTCCGTTTCCAAAATCCCAAGCGGATTGAAATAGGTGCGAGGCTTGAGCAAAACTTTTTTCGATGATCCTGCGGACCTGCTTAAAACCACAAAGATGGAATCTCTAAGATCGTTTAAAAATCTCAGGTACTCCTCCGAATTATGCTGGTCCTCTTGAATCCTAAGTCGCGTTAGGTCCACGATCATCTGCCAAAGAGCGGAGGAGGGATCAACCGCACGATCGCCGGTGCGAAATCGAACCAAATCGTTGACGCAAAACGGGTTCTCCCAGATGTCGCCAATGGGCTCCCACGGGGTGTTGTCGGAATCCGTGGCGATGGGTTGACCGAAGGATAAGGTCTGTCCCTGTTTTCGGATGGGGTACGCAACGCTGCGCATCATCCCGTTCGCTGCATACATCTGAATGGTGAGATAATCGGATGCGCCGGGTCTATGGTCTTTTGGTTGAAAGTAGGTGATGGTGTCATTTGTGCGATTGGCGAGCGCCACGAAAGCGTATGCCACGGGATTGGTGTTGCGCAAATGCCTGCGAGCGTCTTCCAATGCGACATCGGGGGATTGGTCGCTTTCCCATTCAAGCGTCATGGCATCCATGCGTCTATCCTCATGAAATGCAATCACCGAGGAGCGCAAACCACCCGCCTGTAATAAACTGGTGGTCACCCCGATATCCAGCAGGGAAAATTCAGCATCAAAATCAAATTCCTGGTCCGCCACGTTATCCTTCTTCTCAGGTTGAGGATTTGTCTCAGCCACAGGGGTAAGCAGTGAAAAAATATGCTATTACATACACTCCGATTGCATCAATGACATGTATCATATAAATAAATCTAACGCCGCCATCGCTATGCGCCGCAGCGTGAATCCATCCATCAACGAGCCCATCCAAGTGTTGGCGGGAGATAATCTTCCCGTTCGGTTTCCAGACCTATTCATATTTCCATTATCCGCTTGAATAATTCTAGCTTTTCAATGCTTGGAAAGTCAAGATTCGCCCGGGTGGCAAGGATATCAATGTTGGCGGTGGTCACGAGCTTAATCTGCAAAATGCAAACATGGCGAGGTATACTTATTTAGCGTTGTAAAAGGCTTTCCCATGCAGAATGACATCCTTGAAGAGATATTGCCGAAAGTGGCGAAACCCGCCCGATACACGGGAGGGGAGTTGAATGCGCGGTATAAGAATCATTCCGATTGCGCTATCACCTTCGCCCTCGCTTTTCCCGATACATATGAGATCGGGATGAGCAATTTGGCGATTCAAATCCTTTATAACCTCATAAACTCTCGGGAGGACGCCGTTTGTGAAAGGGTCTTCGCTCCATGGCGGGACATGGAGGAGGAGATGCGCAAGCGTCATATCCCTCTCTTCTCCATAGAAACCAGGACTCCCGTCGCGGAGTTCGATTTCCTCGGTTTTTCGCTTCCGTATGAGATGAGCTACACCACTGTTTTGAACATGCTCAGTCTTTCGAAAATCCCTCTTCGCTCCTCGGATCGAATGGAGGGAAAATACCCGCTGATTATCGCAGGGGGGCACTGCACCTTCAATCCTGAACCGATGGCTCCATTCATCGACCTATTTCTAATCGGCGAGGCGGAGGAGGCTTTGGAGGAGATATTCGAGAGATGGCTGAAAACCAAGAATCTTCCAAGGATGAGGATGCTGGAGTTATTAGGAGAAATCGAAGGGGTTTATATCCCGACGATTCATTACTCAAACCCTCGGAAAAAACCGTGTGAGAAGCGCATTCGTCGAAGGTATATCCGAGATGCGAACACATTGCCTTTCCCCTTGCATCCCATCGTTCCTTTCATAGAGGTGGTGCATGATCGGATCGCTTTGGAAGTGATGCGAGGGTGTACACGAGGTTGTCGGTTCTGTCAGGCCGGAATGGTTACGCGACCCGTTCGGGAAAAGACCATGGATATCCTGGTGGCGCAAGCAAAGGAGTTGGTTCGAACCACCGGGCACGAGGATATTTCGCTCCTTTCCCTGTCAACCACGGATCACAGTCAGGCGGAGGATCTCGTTCACGAACTCATGAATCTATTCGGGGAACGAAGGGTATCCGTTTCTCTCCCCTCTCAGCGCGCGGATGTTGACTGTGTCAGGCTTTTGGAGAGCATTCAGACAGTTCGTAAAACCGGATTAACGTTCGCCCCCGAAGCCGGAACGCAACGCATGCGAGATGTCATCAACAAGAATGTCACCGAGGAGAACCTTTTCGCCGCCGTGAATGCGGCGTTGGACGCAGGATGGAGACGCATTAAGCTTTATTTTATGATAGGGCTTCCTTTCGAAGAGGATGAGGATGTTGTCGGGATAGGCGACCTTGCAAACAGGATCGCGAAATTGGCGCGTGTCAAGCGGTCGTCGGGGTTCAGTATTAGCTTGGGCGTGTCGGCGTTCGTGCCAAAGCCACACACCCCCTTTCAATGGTGCGGGCAGAATAGTTTGGAGGAGCTTTCACGGAAGATGAGTCTCTTACGCTCCTCAATACGCGACAAGGCGATCCAACTCCGATGGCACAATCTAGAGCAGATACAAGTCGAGGCGGCTTTATCTCTTTGCGGAAGGGAGATTTCCGGAGTTATAGAAAGCGCATGGCGAGCGGGGGGGAATTTGGAATCCTGGGAGGATCATTTTGACTATGGGAGATGGTTCCGGGCGTTCGAAAACGCCGGGCTCCATTTGCCAGAATGCGCCACTCGTAGCAGAGAGTACTCCGATCCTTTGCCATGGGATCACATTGACACCGGAGTGAGCAAGCAATGGCTGCGCATGGAGGCGGAAAAGGCTCGTAAAGGGGAGCCAACGGGGGATTGTCATACACAGGAATGCGTTTTTTGCCGCGCCTGCGAGAGATTTTATACCGAAAAGACGAAGAAGGAGGCGAAACCCGAGCTTACTGAATGAAAAAAGGATCTCCGGAACCAATTGCCGCGCTTAACCGAATTAAAATTGTGGAGACACATGAACCTCTGGTATATCTGCCGCATTATTGCAGGGATATTGTCATATTGGAACATAAAACCATACCATGGTTGCGTAAGACCGTGGCGGACATGCTCAATGCGGCGCAGGCGACCTTGCCGGAGGGGTATCGCCTTCAGGTCCATACGGCGATGCGAACCATTGCGGTTCAAAAGGCCGGATGGGATGGTTATTTCAAGAAGATGCAAGAGGAGCATCCTCAGTGGAAATTACCCGCATTACGTCGCGCCACCAATCGATATTTCGCTCCTTACGATCAGCCCGCTCCGCCAGGCCATTGCACGGGGGGAGCCGTGGATGTCGCACTTCTTGGACCGGATGGAAAAGTCTTGGATATGATATCGCCAACCGAGGGGTGGGAAGCGGCGTATACATGGTCCGATCGTATCAGTCCCGAAGCGAAGAGGAATCGAATGATGATGGTCGAGGCGATGCTGAGCGTAGGGTTCTCCAATTGTCGTGACGAGTTTTGGCATTACTCTTGGGGGGATTCGGCATGGGCGGTGAGAGTGGGCGAGAAAGAGTGCCCCTATGGTCTTATTGATCCCCCTTATGAATTTTTTATTTAGGATGGGTTGCCATGAATATCCTTCAAAGTACGATGCTGTATGAATCCTGGCTAGGCGAGAGGGTCTCAATCCAATATGATGACCTTCAGCACAAGTATGAAATAATGAAGGAGAGCCCGTTTATATTCCTGCGCGGGACATTTTATCGTTGGATGCAGCAATTAATCGAAAAATGTCCCGATGTTGTCCAAGCTCCGCGGATGCTTGTGGTGGGGGATCTTCACGTGGATAATTTTGGCACATGGCGCGATGCCGAGGGAAGACTTATTTGGGGGATTAACGATTTCGATGAGGCGTGTGTCACTTATTGTATCAACGACCTGATTCGTCTCGCCGCTAGCGCAGCTTTGGCGACGGAACAGAACCATCTCGCGATAAACGTAAAGGACGCCTGTCAGGCGATAACGGAAGGCTATTTGGATGCGATGGGAAAAGGAGGATGTCCTTTCGTTCTTGCCGAAAAGCACGACAAACTGCGTTTCATGGCTTTCAGCGATCTGAGAGATCCGGTGCGATATTGGCGTAAGCTTTGTGGATCGCAGGTTTTCCCCTCGGTTCCGCCTCTGCCAATGAGAATACTGAAGGAATCGTTTCCTTCAGAGGAAATCAATTTCTCCGTGCATCATCGTATTGCCGGGGTGGGGAGTTTGGGGAGACCGCGCTACACGGCAATTGCGGAATGGCAGGGAGGCTTAATGGCGCGGGAAGTGAAAACCCTTGTGGAATCGGCGTATAATTATCTGGAGAAATCTCCAGCTCCCAATCCAAGTCTTTACCCCGTAATCCTCAAATCCGCAGTCCGATCGCTTGACCCTTATTTCCAAATCATCTCAGGATGGATTGTACGGCGGCTCGCTCCGGATTGTAGCAGAATTGACATCGCCTCCGTTCCGAAGGACCGTGACGAACTCCATCTCATGTATTGCATGGGATGGGAAACGGCAAACATCCATTTGGGTGACAAAAAGAACGCGCCTTCAGCTTTTGAATATGTTCGTCATCTTCCTTCCGGCTGGATGATAACCGCAGTTGACAAAATGATCGAGGACACCATCACGGATTGGAAGCAGTGGAAGGCGTCGGATTGGGACCCTCGGCGATGAATCGAAATTCATCCTGACCTTGAATGAGATTAGGATTTCAATTTCAACTTCAACTTTCGATGGATACATCTCGTCTTCTGATTACCGAACGTTGCTGAAGTATGCATTCATTCTCATCGATGCATGTCTCATCGCATCTTAGTCCAACGCTGGAAGTGAAATGCGTTGCTTCACGTTTGCGCATTTCATCCCCCTAGACCCAATCCGCTCTTCATGGTCGGAAGAGAGCGAATTTTCCATCCGTCACTTTTGCGAATCGGGATAATGAAAAGCTCCCACTCCTGAGCGGACATTCAATCCTGAGGATCCAAATACCCATCAAATATTCATTCGTCCTTTTCAAGCAAAAATTCGTCTTTTGGATATATAATAGGTCGTATGAATTCGATGTCATTTCTTAAACAAACGAATGGAGAAAAATATGAAAAAAACAAGTTGGATAATGGTCATAGCCCTGATGTTATGTCTTTATCCTTCCATGCGGGCTTCCGCTGCGGATCAAATTCAATGGGAACCCAACTTTGACGCCGCTGTCACGAAAGCCAAGGCGACCAACAAGCTAATCATGGCGGATTTTTACACCGATTGGTGCGTATGGTGCAAAAAGCTGGATTCCGATGTCTACACGAACCCCTCTGTCATTCAGAACATGGAAAAAGTGGTGCCCGTAAAGGTGAATGCGGAAAAAGAGGGGGTGAGCCTTGCAAAGAAATACAACGTGACGGCGTATCCCACCATTCTTTTCCTCAATTCGGACGGAACCGTTATCGGCAGAATCTTGGGTTATGAGCCTGCGGATCAATTCAGTTCCAAGATTGACACCTTTGTCAGTGTTCAGAAGGAGTTACCGATTCTTCAGCAAAAGGTCAAAGAGAATCCCAAGGACAATGCATCCCTCCTCGCGCTTGCAAAAATCTATTCCGCGCAGGAAGACACCGCCAATTTGGACTCCACGCTAACCCAGATGGAGAAGAACGGACTGGGGAAGGACGCCTCCGCTTTTTACGATTTGGAAGGAAAGCTGGGGATGATCTATGTGAATCAGAACGATCCGCAAAAGGCGGCTCCCATCTTTACCAAAATGATCAAATCGGGTAAAACAGACCCTCAAAAACTTTTAGGGCGCATCGGATTGGGTATCACGTATATTCAGACCAAGCAGATTGACAAGGCCAAGTCGGAAATCAATAAAGTCTTAAACGACCCGAAAGCTCCGGAAAATCTCAAGACGATGGCTCAGCAAATCATGGCTTATCTTCAAAAGCAAAAACAATAAGTCATGAGAATTTTCAACCCCTCTTCGAGAGGGGTTTTTTTTGCCTCTCTGTTTCAAGCATGAGAGGTATCCGCAGTGCCGTACGGATATGGGACTTTTCACGAACAAACAGGAGCCAATCGGGTCGTTTTTGTAATTTCTTGATTATTCATTATCGATTATAGAAGTAAGTCACTCTATTTTGACGTATTGTTGAAATGTTAACTATGATAAATATCATCCGCTCAAGAAAGCCTATGAAAGAATACAAACCATTGCTTATCCATCCAATACTAGATGATCTAGCGGATCCTTCGCGAAGAACCATCCTGCAAACTCTTAGGTCCGGAGCGAAATCGGTGATGTCCATTGTCGAGCAAACCGGATTGAAGCAGCCGAATGTCTCCAATCATCTGGCGAAAATGCGATCACAAGGCATTGTATGCGCGCAAAGATGCGGTAAAAGGGTTTATTATCGTCTTTCCGATCGGAGAGCCGAGGAGCTTTTGGACGCAGCATTTCCAAATCAGTCAACGCCGCCGCTGCTCCCCGTGAGTTCCAGTAATTTGGATGAGATGGCGCGAAGATATTTTCAGGCTTTGATGACTTTTGATGAGGATGTGGCGGGAAGCGTGGTGGCGGAATGTTTGACCTGTTCCCTCTCCTTGATGGAGATATACGTTGATATTTTTCAGCCTGCGATGTATCAGGTTGGGAAGGCGTACATGGAAGGGAAAATAACGGAGGCGCACGAGCACCTTGTGTCAAACATCACTGCGAGTCTCGTTGCGCAGATATTTCATCGGTTCCCCGCCAAATCCTACAATGGATTGAAGGTGATACTGGGAGCCGTATCGGGGAACAGGCATGATTTGGGGCTGTGGATGATCTCCTATCTCCTCAAGCAGGAGGGTTGGAAAACGTACATGCTTGGGTCCAACGTGCCAACTCAGGCGTTTCTGTCATTGGTCCGCCAAGTGAAGCCGAACTTGGTCATCATATCCTGCGCCCAGGAGGAGATGCGTTTGGAGCTTAAATGTCTTATGGACGGATTGAATAGCTTTCGCGAACGTAACCGGAAAAAAGAGGATGCGCAGGATATGAAGATAATGCTGGGCGGCGGCTACTTGAATGTGCATCAGGATGTGACGATTGAATTGGGTGCGGACGCCACATCCCGAGACGCACGAGGGCTAATGCAAATCCTCGATGCGTGGTTTAACTCCGCCTAAGCGATTGAAATCCAGTTTCGCACCCTATTCGATTGTTGTGCGGCCTCCACGAACCGTTGAGCCGCCAACCCATCTTGAAAATTAGGAATGCGAACGCCCTTATTGGCCACGGCTGATAGATAGGAAAAGAGGGAGTGAAAATGGAATTGCTGCCATCCTATTGTGTTTTTCGTGATGCCTAACGCAAAAGGTTTCGGGTATCTCGCCACGCATTCGATCTTTTGCTCGCCTCGATTTCCCCCCAACGGAGCCTCCCGCAGACTCTCATCGTAGGCGACGAGCCAGTTAGGATCCATCATATTGAACGATAGTGCGCCTTTTGTGCCGTGAATCTCAAATCGAAGTTCATCCTGTTTGCCCGTCGCCAATCTACTCGCCTCAATCACTCCCACCGCCCCGTTTTGCATTCGTATTTGCACGATCGCGATATCATCCACCAGCACCTCTTTCATTTCGCCCGTCACAGGATCTAGCCGGCGGGGAATGCGGGTCTCCAAAATCGCATTCACTTCGGACGCATCACCCAGCAAATGCCTTATCAGATCGAAGATGTGCACTCCGAGGTCCATAATCGCGCCTCCGCCGCTTCTGCCAATGTCCGTTCTCCAGGTGAAGGGGCGCAGTGGGTCCAAATAACCAGCATGCAGATATGCCGCTCTGAACTGCAAGGGCTCCCCTATGAAACCGTCATCCATCAACTCCTTCGCCCGCAATGTGGCTGGTATGAAACGATAATTGAAGGTCATTCCGCACACGCAGGAACTGTTTTCAGCTGCGTTCGCCATTTCCTCGGCTTGTTCCACGTTGAGCGCCAAGGGCTTGTCGCAATACACATGTTTTCCCGCCCTTATGGCATCCAATACTTGCCGGTGATGTATGTCATTGGGAGTGCAGATGTGTACGATTCCGATATCCTCCCTTTCCAATAGTTCACGATAATCCTCCGTGGCGAATTGAAAGCCCGCTTGCTCCATTGCCTTCATCCTGCTTTTCTCCGTGAGTGCGCACACCCCGATAAGCTCGGGTTGGACCGGCAGTGGATCGTAAAGCAGCGGAATGGCGCGATACGCCAAGGTGTGAACCTTTCCAATAAACCCGTAACCAATGACACCTACTCCCATCTTTTCCATAGGGAACCTCCTGATTATAGAAATGCGCCTGAAACGGTTAAGTTCGAGCGCGAATTGTCGGTGAAACTCGGAATGCCGCGCATGGACTCTTCATGTGCGAATGGAAACATTCCGTGTAAGGCTTCTGAGCATCCGCCTGTTTCAGTAATAATATCCTCAAATGGCTGTAAATCAAACGTCCCGGATGATATAATCGTTCGTTCGGTCGATAAAATCGTCCGGAAAAAATTCGGATAAGGGTCACTGGTCGAATGATGGAACCTCTGGTATCATGAATGAAGTATGAAAACGGATATAACCAAAGAGGAGTAATGAGTAGAAGATGAAATCCGATGATGAATGGCGCAAGGAACTAAATCCCGAACAGTACAGAGTGCTGCGAAAAAAGGGGACCGAGAGGCCTTTTACAGGAGAATACTGGAATCATTTTGAGCCGGGAACCTATGTGTGCGCGGGGTGCGGGCAGGAGCTCTTTCAATCAGCAACCAAGTTTGACGCAGGTTGCGGATGGCCGAGTTTCTGGGAATCGATATCCGCGGATCGCATTGTGCAGCAAGAGGATAATAGTCTCGGAATGAGAAGAATCGAGGTGCTATGCTCCCGCTGCGGAGGGCATCTGGGACATGTGTTCCCGGATGGACCAAAGCCGACCGGTCTGCGTTATTGCATCAACTCCGCCAGCCTGGGATTCAAACGAAAAGAAGACTAATCTTCGTTTTTCGATGATTAGTCTTCTCACTCTCCTTATCGGACGCATCAAGGGATAATCGGCGAAAACGGAAAGCGGAATATCCCTCGTGCGTCTATGATTTTTTTAACGCCGTGGGCGAAATCGCGCTTTGGGTGATTCATCCTCGTCATCGCCAGCGTTGGCGGCGCTAGCGGACATCGCCCCCCGGAATCCTCTGTCGGCGTCGCTGGAACGCTGCGTGCGGTCTCTGCTTCCCCTGTCCCTGTCTCGCGGGCCCGAGCGTCCCCGATCCTCTCTGGCTCTGATTTGAGAGGAATCAAAGGGTTGATCCAACCCGATGGCGCTTAGGTTGATTCTTCCCTGACTATCCACCTCGATCACGCGTACCGGCAAGGTGTCGCCGATCTTCACCACGTCTTCGGGCCGGCGTATGGGTGTTTCCGATAGATGGGAGACATGCACCAATCCCTCCTTGCCCGGGAGAAACTCCACGAACGCCCCCATGCTCATTAGTCGCGTGACCTTGCCCACATAATCTTCACCCACAGTTATATCCGCCGTGATCGCTTTGATCATCTGTATGGCGCGGTCCCCACTGGGTCCATCCGTTGCAGCGATGTAGACCATTCCGTCCTGCTCGATGCTGACCTTCGCTCCGGTCTCCGCCTCAATCTGCTTGATGTTCTTTCCACCCGGACCGATCACCGCACCGATCTTTTCAGGATTGATTTGAACCTTGCTGATACTTGGCGCAAAGGGACTGAGGTTGGGTTTTGGGGCGTCAATCACTTCAAGCATCTTGGAGAGAATAAACGCTCTGCCCTCCTTCGCCTGACTTAAAGTCCGTTCAATAATTTCGTAGGTTAGTCCCCGGATTTTTGTGTCCAATTGGATGGCGGTGATGCCTTTCGAGGTTCCAGCCACTTTGAAATCCATGTCGCCGGAGAAATCCTCCATCCCTTGGAGATCCGTCAAAACCTCGAACTGATCACCCTTCGTCATCAATCCCATCGCCACGCCGCTTACGGGAGCCTTGATCGGAACGCCGCCATCCATCAGGGCGAGAGTGGATCCGCAAGTGGACGCCATGGAAGTGGAGCCATTGGATTCCACGGCCTCGGAGGTGAGCTGCATCACGTAGGGGAACTCTTCAAGAGAGGGGATTACGGGAAGCAACGCTCTTTCGGCGAGCGCGCCGTGCCCAACCTCCCTCCGTCCGGGTCCGCGCAAAGGGCGAGCCTCGCCTACGGAATAGGGGGGGAAGTTATAGAAATGCATGTACCTCTTGACCATATCGCCTTCAAGTCCGTCCACTGTCTGAGCGTCGTCCGGCGCCCCTAAAACCAAAGCGGTTAAAACTTGAGTTTGACCTCTTGTGAACAATCCGGAACCATGGACTCGAGGTAAAAGCCCGACTTCCACATCGATTTTTCTCACTTCGGTAAGGGCGCGACCATCCGGGCGAATTTTCTCCTCCAGGATTAGAGAGCGCACCTGTTCCTTTACCACTTTCTCCACGGCTTCGCCAAGATCGCTTTCCCGGTCGGGGAAATCGGCGTTCAAGCGAGCCACGATTTCGTTTTTCAGTTCCGTGATTCCGGATTCCCGCGCCGCCTTGTCGGGATTCTGGATGGCTTGCCTGATCTCCGCGCCACATCTCTCCCTTACCGCCGTCAGGATATCCTCAGCGACAAGGTGGTAGGTGATCTCGCGCTTGGGCTTACCCGCTTTGGCCGCTAACTCCTCCTGCATGGCGCACTGCTCTCTGATGGCGATGTGCGCGAATTTGATAGCCTCCAAAATCTCCTCTTCGCTCACCTCCTGAGCGCCAGCCTCAAGCATGTTGATCACATCCTTCGTGCCGGCCACGATCAGATCCAACTCCGAAACCTCAGTCTCTTCCAGACTCGGATTGATTACGAACTCTCCATTCAGTTTCCCCACCCGGACGCATCCGATCGGACCGTTCCATGGAATATCTGAAATCATTAACGCCGTCGATGCCGCCACGACCGCCAGAACATCCGGGAGATTGTCATGTCCTACTGAAAGAGGGGTGGCGATTACTTGAACGTCATTGCGCATTCCATAGGGGAATAGGGGACGGACGGGGCGATCAATCAAACGGGAGACCAGAATTGCCTTGTCGGAGGGTCTCCCGCCTCGTTTTACAAATCCGCCAGGGATCTTGCCGATGGCGTATTTTCTCTCTTCGTAATCGCAAGTCAGAGGAAAGAAATCCATCCCCTCTCTTGCTTCGGGCGCCATCGTGGCGGTTCCCAATATGATGGTGTCACCCATCTGTAGCCAGCAACTTCCGCCGGCCTGCTTGGCGACCTTGCCCGTCTCTAGACGGAGCGTCTTGCCGCCAAACGTACCTTCAACTGTGTTTATCAAGCCTCTTCTCCTGAAAAAAAATGTTCGGGAGTCCGGATGATCAGGCGTTGTCATACCTTACCTGACATCCATTACCCGAACATCCGAACACCACTATTTAAATCTTGCTGCGAATACCGAGGCGCGCCACAAGTGCGCGATATCGCACGATGTCTTTCGAACTGAGGTAATTGAGCATGCGTCGGCGTCGCCCAACCATCATCATCAACCCTCTGCGAGAATGATGATCCTTCTTGTGCGCTTTCAAATGCTCATTCAACTCGTTGATTCGAGCCGTCAACAATGCTATCTGCACCTCGGGCGAACCAGTATCCGTATCGTGCGTCTTATGTTCCTCAATGATTGATATTTTCTGCTCACGGAGTAAGGGCACTCTGTAACATCCTCCTGTTTGACCTTCGTAGACTCACAAAGTATATCCTATTCACGGAGAAAAGTCAACTCAAACCCAAAAAAACGAATTGTTCCTTGTTTTAAACGCTCAGAGCCGTGCGATACATCGCCAGGATCTTCTCCGGAGCCACCTCGGCAAGCAGATTGTGGATATTGCAGAAAACATATCCTCCGCCCTGTTTGCAATAACGAACGACCTCCTCGACCTCATTTTTCACATCCTCCATGGAGCCGAGCGGGAGGGTGTGCTGGGCGTTCACTCCCCCTCCCCACATCGTAATTCTTCCCCGCAATCGATCCTTCCAATCCCGGAAGGATTTGCCACCCGCCGACCATTGAATTGGGTTGATAATGTCGAAACCGCTCTCCACAACCAAATCGAGCAGCGGATAGATTCCGCCGCAATTGTGCATGAAGATGTTGATGTGCGGAGCAATCCGGTGCACTTCGTCGTTAAAGCGGCGATAGAATGGCAAAAACAGCTGCCTGTAAGTGCTCGGGGATGAGATCAGGGAGGATTGCGTGCCCCAGTCATCCGCAGTGGCTAAGATGATATCCACATCCTCTTTGACCTCCGGTAATACGGTGCGGATCGTCTCTATGGTGTGATTCACCGTGATATCATGGAATTCGGTTACAAAGTCGGGTTCCAACTTGCAAATGATTGGAAAAATCCCGATTCCGCAATACCCCGCGATGCCGATACCCGCACTGCAGTAATCGGCCAAAAAAACCGCTCGGTCGGTGGAATCCTTGACACGCCTTGTTAAATCCTTTAGTTCCCTTACCTGCCTGTCGGTGATTGGATGCGCGTCAAGATCCTGCTTGTATTTCTTCAAATCCAAAAGAGGCAGAGGCTGATCCAGATCCAAAATGGGCTGTCCGCTGTGATCCTCGTTGAATACGAAGGAGGAGGGTGGCATCACGGAGTGGCCCCATTGTGAAATCGTGCCGTCCGGAAGTGTTTGAAAAGCGGATGGGTTTTGCACCATCGCAGGCAACCTTCCCCCGAAATCGTATTCATGCCATTTTTCGGGCTCCTCAAAGGCGTTGGTCACCCCTCCGTCAATGGTCACCACATCGCAACCCAACGCATCCAGCACATCCTTGTCCGGCAAAGCCAGCATCTGTCCCGTATCATGAACTTTCGGGCGTCGTGGCGGAAGTCCCAGCGCCTTCACAAGCTTTGGATACGCGAAACAACTGATCCCCGTGGAACGCATCGCCCCCAGGTCACAGGGAACTCGATCCGTTTCCTCAAATTTCAACGCCATGAGCACTCGTTCTCGTGAATTCAAAATCCGTCTCCTTCGCATAGGATAGCAATCACATATCGTGACTACATTATGTATCATATGCGGGATGGTTTCAACGACAGCATTGCGAACCGTTTCGCTCTTGCTTCCGGATGCCCTTATCGTGTATCATGATATATCCTACTACCCACCGTTCCTTACGGTGCTGAACGAATAGAACATCCTCATGACATTTCAAAACCTACTGATCACACTTGAAAAATTCTGGTCCGAACATGGCTGTCTTATTCTGCAACCTTATGACATGGAGGTTGGAGCGGGCACAAACGCCCCCGCCACAACCCTGCGCGCGCTAGGTCCCGAACCATGGAATGTGGCTTATGTCCAACCCTCCAGGCGTCCGGCGGATGGCAGATACGCGCTCAATCCAATGCGAATGCAGCACTACTATCAATATCAAGTGATAATGAAGCCATCGCCGGAAAACATTGTCGATATTTATTTGGAGAGCCTGAGGGCGTTGGGTATCTCTCTTGAGGAGCACGATATACGTTTCGTGGAGGATGATTGGGAGGCTCCCACGCTCGGAGCGTCCGGGGTCGGTTGGGAGGTTTGGCTGGATGGCACGGAGATCACCCAGTTCACCTACTTCCAACAAATGGGCGGTATCGACTGTAAAACCGTTTCAGCGGAAATAACCTATGGAACGGAGCGATTGGCATGCTGTTTGCAGAGCGTGGACAGCGTGTGGGATATGGAATGGGCGTACGGCATTACCTATGGAGAGACGGAGAAGGAGGCGGAGTATCAGAACTGTCTTTTCAATTTCCAGGAGGCGGATGTTTCGATGCTCTTTTCCATTTTCGATATGTATGAAAAGGAGAGCCATCGCATAGCGGAGAAAGGTTTGGTGTATCCGGCGTTCGATCTCGCTTTGAAGTGTTCTCATCTGTTCAATCTGCTGGATGCGAGAGGAAGCGTTTCGGTAACCGAGCGCGCCAGTTTCATCAATCGGGTCCGGTCCATGTCTCGTAAGTGCTGCTTGCAATATCTTCGACAGCGCGAAGAGATGAATTACCCTCTGCTTGCCCGAAAAGGATAGGTTCTCGGCGGCGCATCGCATTTGAGCCTGATAACTTGACATTCTACTCGGGTTGCCTGCGCCTTTCATGCTCCAAGGCGTTTTCCTCCGTGGCATCCTCATCGCATTTGCAATGGAAAGGCCGCTTCAAATAGTGCAACCTCCCCGGGTAGTCAAGAATCAACGCGACAGCGGTCACACCATAAATGAGGGAGAATAGTTCGTGAACCTCCTCGCCGCTTAATCCCCAAGGGATGAGAAACGGAAAGAACCGGTGGATTACAGGCGCCAAAAATTGCCCCATGAAAAGCCAAAAAAGCAGGAAACCTTGTCCCACGGTCAATCTTAAATTTGCAAGAATGACTATCGCCAGAAGGGATTGCGCCGCAGTCAGCATGATTTCATGAATCTGTATGGAACCCATGGGAATCGGATGCGACAACGTATGCGCGGATACCGCATAAACCCCTGGAATCATGCCCACCAACAGCGTCCATTGGTTCAATTTCGAGGATAAAAGGCTGCCCAACGCCATACCTCCCTCGCCGCGTATGGCGAACATCAAAGCCACGATGAACTCCGGCGCTTCGGATGCGACAGGCGCAAGCCATTGCACCAATAGGAACTCATTGATGCCCAACGACCTTCCCATGCCGATCAAACCTTCGGAGAAAGGTTCCGCATTGAACCCGATAACAATGGCGGCGAAGAGAAATAGGGAAACGGTTCCCATGCGACGCTTATGCTTGGGCAAGCTTACGATCAGTCCCGCCGGACCATGGAACTCGCAGGAGCATTCGGGGCGTTTGTTGGAGATTGCAAGATATAGGAAATATATTCCAAGAAAAACCAATCCGTCATACCAACAGAGGCTGTTCTTCAACGGGATGATAAATGCGTATAGGGTGGCGATGGCTAGAAATATGATCTCAGTCCGTCGATCCTTGCTTACTTGCACGGGCTTGCGAAAGCGTATCCAGACAATGAGGGCGATGAGGCTCCAGCCGATTCCAATTAACAATCGATTGGCGCCTGTCATGTTCGCCACCGAATAACTGGCGTAATGAGCTCCAGGGCGCTGGCCAGCCTCCCAGGTGAAGTACATATCCACGGCGTATTCAGGCAACACCGCCACCAACGCCACGAATGCCAGGGCCAGGGATGCGGAGACATCCACCTGTACGGCGTCGCACGCCCAAAGCAGCAAAAAGGAGGCTCCCAGGATGGCCATACCGGATACTAACGCGATCCAACCAGGGGCGAGATGGGGGGATATATGAAGAAAGTCGGCGATGTGAAGATAGATTCCGGGTATGGTCAAAACACTCGCCGCCACCAGGGGCAAGGCTTGTCGTGTTTTTTGCATTTCAGCCTCCCTATTCATTATACCTTTGAATGGGCGCGGAGAAGGGTTAAGTGGCTCGAGTGTGAAGGAATCGGGTTTTCATACAGTGACGCAATAGACCGAACATGGAAAAAGCGGCGTCGCCGATTGCAACGCCGCCAATTATCCATTTCATTTTAATTTATGGATGGCTCTGCCCATAGTATCGAGGGATGCTTCCAAAATGGCTTCCGCCAAGGTGGGATGAGCGTGCACCATGGTCATCAACTCCTCCACTGTCGCCTCCAGCTTGATTGCCATGACGGCTTCATGGATGAGATCGGATGCGTGCGGACCAACGATGTGCACCCCTAACACTTCACCGTATTTGCGCTCGGACACAATTTTCACCATGCCATCCTGCTGATCTATCGCCATAGATTTGCCGAGCGGGCGGAAGGGGAATTTGCCCACGACCACGTCGAATCCCGCATCCCTGGCCTCCTTCTCTGTCATTCCGACCCAAGCCATCTCCGGTTCCGTAAAAACGGGACTTGGAATGGCTCGATAATCCATCTTGGTGGGATGTCCCATCGCGTTTTCCACCGCTACGATCCCTTGATGCGACGCCACATGCGCCAACGCCATTTTGCCGGTCACGTCGCCTATGGCGTAGATGGAGGGAATGTTCGTTTGCATTTTTTCATCCACGATCACGCCGCGTTTCTCCACCGCGACGCCAACGGCATCCAGCCCGATGCCATCAAGATTGGGGCGTCTTCCCGCACCGACCAGAATGACCTCGGCTTCGATTTGGATCTCTCCTTTTTCCGTGCTCACACTGACGATAAAACCGCCATCCTTGCGTTGCACGCCCGAGACTTTGCTGTTGACATGAAAATCGATTTTCAACTTCTTCAGGCTTTTCCGAAGTTCGCTCGCGGCTTCAGCGTCGGCTATGGGCAGGATCTCCGGCATAATTTCCACAACCGTGCATTTCGAACCCAGTCCGTTGTATACGTAGGAGAACTCCAAGCCCACCGCCCCTGCGCCTATGATAAGCATCCTTTTCGGTACGAATTTGGCGGAGACGGCATCGTTGCTGGTCCAAACGCCTTCTCCCTCCAAACCTGGAATGGGAGGGAGAATAGGGGAGGAGCCGGTTGCGACGATAATGGTTTGAGAAGTGATCGTCTCCTTATCGCCGCTTTCCGAAGTCACTTCAACGCTATGCGGTCCGGTTAACTTCGCCAAGCCGATAACCTTGCGCACCTTGTTTGATTTCAGAAGGCTCTCCACGCCTCCCCGGAGGGTTTGGACGATTTTGGTTTTGCGCTCCATGATCTTTTCGAAGTCGCAATCCACATCCCCCGTCAAAACGCCCATCCTAGCCGATTCCTTTGCCGCGTGCAATCGCTCCACGCTCGCAATCATGGCTTTAGTGGGAATGCATCCCCAGTTAAGACAAACTCCACCCCACTCCTGCGGGTTCTTCTCGATGCAAACTGTGCGGGCGCCTAGTTGAGCCGCACGGATGGCGGCGACATAGCCACCCGGACCGGAACCGATAATCAATATATCCGCGTCGTATGTTTCAGATTGAGACATTAGCTTCCGTACCTCCTCTTCCATATGCATGCCGGAGAAAGGGGGAAGGAAGGATTCCGCCACCCCAAGCGGAAGATCCGCAGTTTCCGGTGGCATCATCAGTACGGATTGCACTTTGGAGGACAATTCTTCTCGGTTCCTTTTCGTTTGGCATGAAATGGAATGTGTGTTTTGAGTTAACTTCGTGTGAGAAGTTTTGAATTTTGCGCCGGTTTCGTAATGAATGAATTCACCGCGCGCCTGAATGGATTGTTATTACAAATCTTTTCGAAATTCACGTTCAATAACGTCCGCAAGCTTGAAATGAGCGATGTTGGGCTTATCGCCTTGATTTTTGCAAACACCTAGTTTGAAACAGGCCGCATTTCGCTTTGTACCTGAAAGCCCTGCGGACTTGCGGATGCTCGCATGCCGTTATTTCTCACGTGAAACGTGGGTTTGGTTTCAGTTCCAATTAGCGGGAACTTTAAGAAAGTCCAACATCACCTGAGTGTTGGGCAGCATGGTCACCTTGCCTGATTTGGAGATGAAATAAAAGGTGGGAGTGCTGTTAACGCCCACCTTGGTGCCTAGCACCTGCTGCTTTTCGAACTTGGCTACGATCTGAGGACTGTTGTAATCTGCGTTGAATTGTATCAGGTCTAGTTTCAGCTTTCCAGCGAGTTTCATCATCTCCGAGGTCACATCAGGCGCGTTCATGAACTCAAGCTTATCCTGTTCCGCGAAGATCGCGTTGAACATCTCCCAGAATTTGTGTTGATTACCCGCCGCTTCCGCCGCCTGAACGATCAGGGGATCGTTTACGTGAGCGGATGCCGCGCGAAACAGATGAAAAACCCAATTCATCCGCCCCTTATGCGTTTTTAACAGATTCTCGACCTTTGGCACGGACGCTTTGCATGCGGGGCATAGGAAGTCGCCGAACTCCACCAATGTCGCCGGAGCTTTGGGATCGCCTTTCATATGACATGTTGGAGTCACTAGCAAAGCGCGGGTGATATCCTTCGGTTGAAGGACTGGTATGGGAGGCGGTAGTTTCTTCTGGTTTAAATAACCCGGCAAAACTGCAACAGCCACAAGAATAATAGCTACGATTAAAATTCCAACAAAGAGTTTCGTTTCCCCAGAATTTTTCAATTGCCAGACTCCATCGAGGTAATATGCATAATATTATGACGTTCAACCGAGGAAATAGCAAACATTACAAGGAGGATGATCGCAGATGCCACGCAATAACGGCACCAAGCGTGAATCACAAATCCCTCCAAATAGGTAAGCCATGCGGATACTCCAAGACCTCCCAAAAGAAGAACCCACTGGAGGCGGCGCAGCAGCGCACCCTTTACTTCTCCGAATTTTGTCGCTCGAAGAAAACCCGTCAAGGCGAGAACGGCGTATAATGCGGCTCCGAACGCCGCAGTCGGGATTTTCGCCAAAAAGGGGATGCCAAAACCGTGCGCGGTGGGCTGCGCGGCAACCTGTTCGCACCCATTCGATGGACCGCACCCCATGTCCACATAATTCAGGTCCGCAAGCGTCAAATGCAACGCCACAGCTATTCCTATGAAGGATAATATGAAAAGAAGGCGATTGGATAGTTTCGCGTTCATTCTTCCACTCTCTATTTTCCAGAGTCGCTTGGTATGGGATTTTCATCCTCTTTGATCGGAATAATAGCCTTTCCCTTCCCCAATTTGATGGTGTCGTTCCCTTTACCGGTGAGTATGACCACCTGTTCGTCAGTGTCGCCTTGGAACCCTTTGTTGTCCTGAACGTGTACAGGAGGATACAAGATGATCTTGTCCTCCAATCCGATCCATTCCGCATGGTCGGCGGTAAGAGTTCTCGTCTTGTCCGGTAGCTTTTGGATGATATGAAAATCCCCGGTCAGGAGAGCGTGCTTTTTGTCTTTGGCATATTCATATACGATCTTGTCGCAATGGACTTCCAGAGGATATTTCCTAATCTCAGCGTCGTTATCCGAGTTCGACGGCGATGCGGATTGTTTTGTCTGAAGTTCGTCCGTCTTCTTAGGCTTGATAATCATCACCACATTCCCGATGAGTGTGGCGGTTCTCACATGCGAGGTGTAATCCACTGTACCGCCGTCTCCGCTGACATCCGCCTGGGGATTGCGGATCGTCACATCTCCTTTGACATCCAAAATGTGATCCTTGCGATGCATAATGGCCTTTACGCAATGAATCACCGTATCTCCATCGATTATGGTGGCGTGCGTATATATCCCAATCGAGCGGTTCTCATCCTCCTCCGCCTGATCAAACTGAATCTCCAATTGTCGCACAGGGGTCTTTCCGGGTTGTGAATTTGACGCAGGCTTTCCTTTCGCGTCCGGAACCGGAGTCGCCACGCCGTCCGCCCTTATTAACAGAGCCAACAGGATGCACATTGCTATCGCCGAGAGGCTCCTCATAGCTCATTCCTCGGCGGAAAGTTATTATCTATACGTACTTGTATGGTTCCAACGTTCGCTTTCCACACCTTGCGCCGTATATCCAAGTCGAAACTCATTGCGGTGAAATGAAAGTCGCCCTTGTTCCCCGTTACGGGCGCGGGGCAGGTGATCATCTGCTTTTTGAGAGACCAAAGCAACGAATCGGCGTGAAGCTTTATGCCCTGAAAAACCCCCGTCGCCCCTAAGGGGCATTGCAAAATCCCAACAGAGGGGGAGTAATTCAGAGCTGGGGCGGTGAAACGGTTGCCCTGAAAGCTCGCGTTCGCACCTTCCGGGAAACGAAGATATCCGTCGCTTCGGGTCCAATAGCAGAGATTGGATTGCAATGTGTTTGAGTTTTCCCCCTTCAGGAGTATGTCGCCGCGTATCGTAAGCATTCCGTTCGCATTGTTCCATTCCGCCGACTGAGCCGAAAACCGCATTACCGATTTGTCTTTGTCGTAAAGCATCCCTTTATCTATATTCGTAATACGCGCGGACTGGAGTTGCCCGATATCCCCGCCTATAGGATGGAAAAGCGCAATGGACTTCGCCTTCGCCTCCCATTCGGTCTCTCCCTTGCTTCTTGAATAGATGGTGACGTCATTCAAAGTCAGGGATGCTTCGCTCAAACCCATCTCATTATTACCGAAACGCCCCTCCATGGTTCGGTTCGCCTTATCCATTTGATGATATATGATGGCGAGCGTAAGCAATACGAGGCATGTTGTGAGGAGCGATAGATAGGGTTTCATATTCGTGAACGAAATGAAAAACCGTAAAGTGGAGAAATCCCCCTGCACGATCAAGTGGAACGCAGGGGGATCAAACCGATTGCGATTATCTTGGGCAGTTGTTCGGAGCTGGAGGAGGATATCCCTTGCTGAAGACCTCTATGATTCCCTGATCATTGTCCGTTTGAGCAATGATATTCAGCAACGGCATGCATAGGGTTCCATCCGAGGCGAGAGGCGCACCGCTTTGCCACAAATAGGTTTGATTGTTAACCGCCGCCATGTTCTGATCATAACCGGAAGTCGTGCCCGTACCTGCGGGGGGAATCACCGCGTACATGAATGCGGATGATGGCGGGTTTGGTATCACATATCTTCCATTGGCGTTTGTAGTGACGGGCGAACCAACCGGATTGTTCTTGTTGTCGTACAATTGAATGGTGGCTCCCTGGACGAGATTGCCTCCATTGTCCTCCACGGTTCCGCAAACCACAGTGAGATTGCTGCCTGCGGGGCTTCCGCAGGCGCCTGGCACACCGCCTCCGCCACCCCCATTGCTGGTTCCGCCGCCTCCGCCACCGCAACCAACCATGATGAGCGAAAAACATACCGCTGAAAGAGCCAGCGCATACTGTTTCCAAACTCCGGATTTCTTAACCGGCAGATGATTCATGAACTGTCCTCCTATTCCAGCGGAGAATGATCCCACACCCCGCATGGTATCCGTCACGGATTGGGAATTGCGCAAAAGCTGACCCCGCGTCCGACTATCATACTTTTTCCGGATGCTTTCGAAAAAGGAAGGCCATCTTTCATTGATGCTTGTGATCACGCACGATCATGGAATCGACGTGGCATCATTACGACAATCCATTGTATGCAATTATACAATAGCGAGGGATGGATATGCAAGTGCTATTTTATTTAGTCATGGGGAAATATGGATATTTCCCATTTTTCAGCGTAATCATCCTCATATCCGGGCTTGCATATAATTTCCTAGTGTCGTATAATAACCTGCGATGTCTGAAAATCTCAAACAAAAAAAGACCGATTCGCTTGTAGTCTCGGATGTGGATGAGGGAAGCGCTGCTTATCGCAAAGGGGTGCGCCCCGGTTTTCTCCTCAAAGCCATCAACGGAAGACCCATTCTTGACATCCTTGATTATCAGTTTCATTCCTCTTCGCGTAATCCTCTTTTTACGTTCGAAACACCTGACGGGGAGAGGACATTCCGAATTCGAAAGGATGAAGAGGAAGACGCCGGGATACATTTCGAGGACGATCTTGCGGATAAAATCCATACCTGCGTGAACAAGTGTGTCTTCTGCTTCATTCATCAGATGCCTAAACAGATGCGTCGCTCTCTCTACCTAATGGATGATGATTTTCGCCTCTCGTTTATGCATGGAGCCTATATCACTCTCACCAATCTTTCCGAGGATGAGTTCGAAAGAATCATCGAGCAGCGGCTCTCGCCTCTCTATGTGTCCGTCCACGCCACCGATCCCGATTTGCGCGGGTTGCTTCTGGGTAAGAAGCATCCCGAACCGATTCTGCCTCATCTGCGCCGCCTGGCCGAGAATCGAATCTCGGTTCACGCCCAAGTGGTTCTTTGCCCGGGTTGGAACGATGGCGAGAATCTGGATCGCACTTTGGAGGATTTGGCTGGAACGCATCCCTCGCAAACAGGGCTTCGCGCAGGCGTGGAATCCGTGGCAATCGTTCCCGTTGGTTTGACCAGGTTCCGGGAACGTCTCGTTCAGCTCAACTCCCCGGATAATGAATACGCTGCGGCGATGATTCGCGACAATCACAAAAGGCAGCGGAATTATCTCAAAAGGCTGGGCACGCGGTTCGTCTGGCTATCGGATGAATGGTTCTTCAAGGCGCAAAAGCCTTTCCCTGGCATCTCACATTATGAGCAGTTCCCCCAATTGGAGGATGGAGTGGGCACGGTGCGACTCTTTTTGCATGAAATGCATCAGATGGAGCGCCATATCCCTGTGACAGCTCCAAAACCCCTATCCGCCACATTGGTCACCGGGGAGCTCGCATCAACGGTGATCGTGAATTTCGCGGAACGCTTGAACCGGATCAATGGCGTGGATGTGAATGTTTGCATCGTGAAAAATCGATTCTTCGGCGGAGGGATCAACATCGCCGGATTGATGACCGCGCAGGACATTCATGAAAGTCTCGCGGTCTTCGACACCAAGGAGACCGTATGCATCCCCTCCATATGCCTTCGCGACCGCAACCTCTTTCTCGACGACGTCACAGTGGATGAGCTTGCTACCAAAACCGGCGGGAATCTTCGCGTGGTTGGAATCAAACCCCGAGAGTTTTTGTGCGATATGGGGATCATTCCTTGATTCGCACCGCAGATAGGCGATAATGATGGAATTCCCGGAAAGAGACCGCGTTATTCCGACTCCGCCCTTATAATATCCTCCCCATAACTCGCAGTCACTCTCTGCCCGGGTTGCAATATAAGGAACTCATTTTCATCCCATTCCCCATTCACGAGTTTCCATATCAGACGCATATCCCCTTGAATCTTCTCGAAGGTCCACCCCTTCTCGTCCGCCTTCTCCTTTGTCATCCGCTCGAAGCTGTCGTTAGGCTCGATCCCCATCTCGATAAAGGTGTACTGTCCGTAGTTATGCGTCGTATCGCAGAGTGTCTCCCACAGATATTTTGCGTTATCTTCGCCGTACTTTCGCACCAGCTCCTCATACTGCATATCCATGCCGATCTGACGTTGGATGGAAAGCTGAGAGAGTTCCCCCGCTCCTTCGCCTCTCTCCAGCCACCCTGTTGTTTCGAAGTAAACGCCTTGGTGAGAATTGAAATACTCCATATACCGTTCCTTGGATCCGAGGAACAGGGTGATGCAGTCATGAGCGCGCGGTATCACCACCGGCGTCTTGCGTGCGGTCAGACCGACCAAACCGTTATTGCACAGCCCGTATCCGAAGAGCACCGCGTCATACTCCTGGGGGGTCTCCTCGTCCAATACAGCCTGTATCCGCTCCGACATCGGTTTGGCGCCGATGTCGTGAAGCCCCTTCGGTAGAAATCGCACGTCAATCTGATGGGGGGATTGGGAGATGGCGTAGCACATCTCCCGGAAAAAAACCTCGCAAGTGATTAGGCGATATTTCATCCGTAGCTATAATCCATTCGTGATATGTTCTTGCTCGCATATCGCGAATCCTTTCATTTGATGTCATAATCGATGCTTTAAGGTTACCGTCTCATTTTACTCCGGCTGCGCCGATATAGTAGACCTTGAAATCGTTGCCGGCGCTTTGCGGATCCTTATCATTCAACAACTCGATTCGAATGTTGTGGGATCCGCTCGAAAGATTTTTGGCAATTAATTGGGTCACAAGATAACCACCCCAGGTTTGGTCGAACCAGCCATCCAGCGTTAGTGCGGGGAGATGGTCCACCTGCACCGAAGCGCGCCCCATGTCCCCCCGGATCCGAAAGAAGCTTATCAGAAGCTGTTTTCCGCTCACCTTAAAATCAAGCACGCTCCCTGGGGTTATGGATTCCCAGAATTGCCCCTTCTCGTTCTTCTCCCACCCCTGATTTACCGTCGGCTGAAGGTTGTCAACTCCGTAAAGACGCACATGAGCGTATTGGTCGGAGATAAGAGGGGAGGGAACCGGCGGAATCGATGGCAATGCGCCTTTGGATGGTGTTTGATCCAACACGCCTTGCAGATAGTGGTCCAGTAGCTCCGCCACATCCGCGTGTCCCGTGTCGTTCGGATGGACCTCATCCGCGAAAATCACGCTTTTATCCATTCGCTTGCTCTCGATTTCGGGCCAGAAGGCGTCCCGATAGCTGATCATCGGCACATAATAATGGGACCCCACTTTGATTTGGGACTCCTGTGCATTGCCGCCCATGTTATTCATCATGAAGAGCATCACAATGGCGGGATGATTGGGCTGGTGAAGAATTTGTCGAAGCAACCCCTCCAATGTCTCTTGAAAATAGGGCGAAGAGCCATCGTTGACGGCGTATTCCACCACAACGAAATCCGGTTTGTGATTCAACAGGTCTCTACCGGCTCTCAACGCTCCGTAATCCGAACCCGTCGCCCCAATTCCTGCATTCACATAGGTGATCTTCGCCATCGGAAACTGCGCTCTCCACCAGTTCGCCACAAGGTTCCCGTAAGCCTTTTCCCAAGTTGTCGCCTTCGCACCCGCAGTGATGGATCCGCCAATGACCGCCACAGTGATTGGCTTTCCCTCCCGCGCCTTGCGAAACAGATGTTCCAGTCGAGCGGTGTTCCCCTCGCTTACAACGGAGCGAGCGTACATTTCAGGTGTGATTTTCTGAGCAAAGCCCTCGACGCTTGAAAAGGATAATGCCAGCATGGAGCAAAATAAAAGCGACAGAGGGTGTAACCTGAAGATATCGGAAATAGGAAACATCTGAGTGAACCTCTTGATATTGGATGGCTAAAGAATAGCCCATGGAGAGTGCGAAAAGCAAGATGAATTTATCAATCACAACGCAGAACCCCCGGGAGAGGATGCTTGCGCGTCGCCCGGGGGTCCGAGATAACACAGCTCAAGCTTTTTGTGATTCAAATTCCGAAGAGGGGTGCACCCCGTTTGAGCCTGTTTGGAGAGTTGTGACTTCTCGCAGGTGCCTTGCGGCGTCCTCCGGGGCGGTGACGTTGATGTAGATTCCCGTTCCCATCTCGAACCCTGCGGCGATCGTCAATCTGGGCATGATGGAGAGATGCCAGTGGAAATCCTTCTCCTTGTCCTGATTGATCGGGGCGGTGTGCAGGGTGTAGTTGTAGGGCGGGTAATTCAGGCACGCTCCGATGCGGTTCAGGGAATCCTGCAGAATCGATGCGAACGAGATCATCCTTTTTCGCTCCTCATAGATGAACGACGCCGAGTGTTCGCGCGGCATGATCCATGTTTCGAAGGGGTATTTTGCAGCGAACGGGGTGAACGCGATGAAGTCCTCGTTCACGCTGATCACTCTCTCGCCGTAGTTCATCTCGTGTTTCGCCATGTCACAATAGATGCACCGCTCATGGTAATCGTAATAACGCGCAGCCCCCTCGATTTTAAGGAGCACGTCCTGTGGCACCATAGGCAGCGCGATCAACTGCGAATGCGGATGCTCCAGCGAGGCACCCGCAATCTTGCCGTGATTTCGGAATAGCATGATGTACTTGAAACGCTTGTCCTGCATAAGATCCAGACAGCGATCCCGGTAAGCCCACAACACCTCCTGCGCCTGCTGAGAAGACACGGTGGCGATGGATTTATCGTGATCCGGGCATTCAATGATCACCTCATGGGCGCCTATGCCGTTCATCATGTCATACAGACCGTATCCCGTGCGGTCCAAGTTGCCCTCTATAGCCAATGCGGGGAATTTGTTTGGCACCACTCTCACCCACCACCCCGGTCCGTTCCTGGGGGTGTCCGCAGGACGGTATGCCATCACCTCGGGAGGAGTTGTGGCCTCGTTGCCTGGGCAGAAAGGACAATCCGGCTTGTATGACGGGCGGCCGGTGAGATCTTCGCTTGATTTGAAGTCCGTAGGTCTGCGACTACGCTCCGTGGCGATAATCACCCACTCTCGTGTGACCGGATCTTTTCTCAACTGCGGCATAAATGAACTCCTTCCTTGTATCTCGTATCCCCACTCATAGCTCCATGCACAAAAGGGAGGGGGGAAAAATCGTCAATGTCGATACTGCATGTATTACTTGTTTTTTCCATGTTTTCCTTTATTCCACGAAATGAAACGAATCTGTTATAAATACGAGTTTTCCCTCGTCTTTAACGCAAGTTGGGAGCAAATCGTCGGGCGGGGGATTATTTCAAACTGAAACACAAACCCGAAAAAATGTTTTTTAAATAAAATCCTTTTTTTACACATATGGAACAAAACCTGCGCCCGTGTCGTAAATTAAGTAGCGCATGTCCTCCTTTTCAATGAATTCCATCAGATTAGATGGACGCCCGTCTTCCCTTCAAAGAAGACGGGAATTTTTTTGCCTCCCAATCCTACCCTTCCAGAGTCTATAATGAATCCATGGGATGGAAATCTCCGAAGAGATTGCATCGCGCTTAGGGAATCATAAATGAATTTAAGTTTGCGCCTGAAACTGACCCTCATGATGGCGCTGGAATATAGCATTTGGGGTGCGTGGTCGGCTGTGGCGGGGCAGTATTACACCTCTCTTGGCGTCGCACATGGATTTACCGGTAAAACCATGGGGGCGATGTTTAGCCTCATGCCGCTGGCGATGATCCTCTCGCCGTTTTTCGTCGGACATATCGCCGATCGCTGGATACACGCGGAAAAGCTGTTGGGAATCCTCCATCTGACTGGGGCGATCCTGCTTTATTTTATTGGAAGCCAGTGGAATTTCACGCCCATGGCTGTCTTTATGTTCGTATTCGCTCTGTTTTTCGCCCCCACGGTCGCGCTCACCAATGCGATCGCATTTCATCATCTCGCTTCCAATGCTCGCATCTTCAGCCATATCCGCGTGGGAGGCACGATTGGATGGATGGGGGGGGCTTGTCTGTTGGGAATATGGAGGATATTAGGCGGCGGGATGCACCATGGCGACCTTTTTTTCGTCGCCTCCATCCTTGCCGTCGTAATGGGGACTTACTCCTTTTTTCTTCCTCCCACCCCACCCAAGGCCGATAATTCCAATCCGTTGGCGTTCCTTGATGCGCTGCAGCTTTTTAAGGATCGTAATTTCCTCATCTTCATGCTGATGACCTTCATCGGCGCCACGCAGTTTGATTTCTACTATATTTTTGGCAGCGCTTATCTCTCAACTCCCGTCAGCCAGCATGGCATCGGGCTTTCCGTCAGCGTGCTTCCGTTCTTTATGAGCCTGTCGCAGGTTTCCGAAGTTGTTATCATGGTGATCCTGCCGTGGCTGCTTCCTAAGATCGGCTTTCGCAGGGGAATCACTCTTGGGATGGGGACATGGAGTTTGCGTTTCTTTTTGCTCGCTCTATTTCCATTAAAGACATTCGCCATGTTTGCGCTGTTATTGCACGGCATCTGCATCTCCTTTTATATTATTCTCTCCGTGATGTATGTGAACGAAGTCGCTCCCGATTCCATTCGCGCCTCGGCCCAAAGCCTCGCCTCGCTGGCGGTGTTCGGATTGGGGAGATATATCGGCAGTTTCATTGCTGGCGTCTTCAGGGATATTTTCACGGTTGTCAATCCGGGTTCCCCCGCAATCACGGATTGGAGAGCGGTGTTCATTATTCCCGCATGCATGCTCCTCCTATGCGCCATTTTGTTTCCAATCCTGTTCCGCGATGACGCGGCGCATAAAATATCCCTTTCAAAACCCGTATCGGAGGGAGAATAACCCCGATGCGGTTTCGTAATCAAAAAGCCATACCTTGGAGCATCGCGTCCGCCAATTCATGTATGGAGGAGAGCATGCGCAAATCCAAACAGCGTAACAAGACGAATCTGATCTCTTTTATCATTCCGATCGCTCTTTTTCTTCTTGCATATCCCGTTGCATCAAGCGCGAGCGCGCCTTCCGTCGCATCCGAGACCGTACTTGAAGTGGCGGAAAAAGCGCTACCTCTCCTGGAAACAGGGGATGTTCTCCATGCCCGGCAGATTCTTTATCAAGCGTTGAACACCGCTCCCCAAAACAGCCTGTTGCACGACCTGCTGGGAGTCAGTTATCTTATCGAGGGGGATCTTGTCAACGCCTCCGCCGAATGGAACGCCGCTCTGAAGGGTAATCCGAGGGATGGGGTGGCGGAATATGGTTTGGGGATAGCGGCTATCGCAGACTCTCACCCGCAATCCGCCAGGCGATGGCTCTCCAAAGCCCAACAGGACGGCGATAGCGCCGCCTGCCTCTTATCCTTGGGATATCTGAAATGGGTCGAGGGCGATACCCGGGAATTGCTACCGCCTCTGCCGGACAGCTATCGCGCCTCCACGCACTATGTTAATGGAATGCTTGAATACAACTCCGGCGATTACAATTCGGCGTTTAAGGATTTGAACGAGGCTTTCAATAACCTTCAGGGTAACCCGCTCTTCGAGCCGGTTGGGGTGATCATGACTTTCGATAGAAAAACTCCGATTCTCCTCAGCTCGGGACCGCATCTTCCCCCCCTCCCGCTTCCGTCCATCGTACAGCCCCGTAGCCAGGTTGTATCCGGTGTTGTCACCGTTTCACCGGATTACGCCGACTCCGATGCTGGGTACGTGGTCTTCAGAGTGGATGGATCGGTGAGATACCTAACAAATAGTCCGCCGTATACTTTCCACTGGGATACCGCAAAGGTTCCAAACGGGACCCATCAACTCGACATCACCATTTTCGACAATGAGGGGAATGTCCTATCCCATGCAACCAAAACGATCACCACTCGGAACATCTCCCATCCCGCAGTCCTCGCGTTAAACCCCTCGGAGCGGCTTGGCGCCGTCAATGCGAGATTGTGGAAACTACTGGAAATGCAGCCGGACCGGTTTACTCTTGCCTACAGCGCGGGCATCTGCGCCAAAGTGAACTCCGACTTGGATGCGGAGCGAAAATATTTGGATGTGGCGGCGAGTATTTCGCCGGACTATCAGGGGTTGCGTTCCCTCTACCTGATTCTGATCAAGCATGATGCGGAGGATTCCTTCTGGAGGGGCGAAAAGGGGCAAAAAACCGTCGCATTAACATTCGATGACGGCCCGAAGCCGGGAATCACCGAACAGTTACTTGCCATCCTTGAACAGGAGCGAGTTCCGGGCACCTTTTTCGTCATCGGGAGGCATGTCATGGCGTATCCAAAGCTCACGGACGAAATTCGCAAGGCGGGGATGGAGATCGAGTGCCACACATACACTCATCCTAATCTCACCAGACTTCCCGACATCCAAGTGGAAAGAGAGCTTATGGAGACGGTCGCGGCGGTGAAACTTACGACAGGCGAAAATATACGCTACTTTCGACCACCCGGGGGTGATATCGACTCCAATGTGCGAAGGATCGCTGCGGACTGGGGACTTACTCCCTGCATGTGGACCGTGGATGGATGGGACATGGAGAAAACCACCGCTACGGATTTGGCGAACTGGGTGATTTCACGTGTTGTCCCGGGCACCATACTATTGTTACACAATGGGCTCCAAACCACGGTGGACGCTCTGCCGGACATCATACGCGCTTTGAAGGAGAAAGGTTACACTTTTGTGACAGTCAAAAGATTGAACTATCTTTTGGATGATTCAAAGCAGCTTACCGAGCAATCAGTCGGAAACTCCAGTGGCGATCGTGAATGAGTATGGCGCCCTTGCCTTCCTCTTGCTCTATTCGTTCCTATGATGTATTATTATTTGAATGAAGTGCGATGCACCTCCGGCATGGCGGGCGTCTTGAACGGAACCTCCATGTGCAGGTATGCGCCCATTCTTGCGGGCGGGATAATTCCCGTTCGCAAAATCCGGTGAATGTCCATCTATTTGGGAGAGAAAAAAATGAAAACCATTCGAATTGCGTTCATTCTTTTGCCGTTGATCCTGTTTTCGATTAAAGTCAACGCTCAGCAAAGCCAACCATCCCAACGAAATAATGAGAATAACGCCGGTCCAGTGCCCGAGAAAGTTGTAGCTCTTTTTAACGACATAAGCGATATCGACAAACTCCGAGTTCTAAACCCTCTGAACCTGACATCGGATCAGCTGAATAAGATGATAGCATTGATATCGAAGGAGGAGGATGCATACAACAAGCGGTTGGCTCAGGAGGCGGTTCCTCCCATCGACGCTATCGCACAGCAGATCAAGGATGTCAAGGCGAAAATGCTCAAGGGCGGCAATATACCAGCGGATTTTGACGATCAGGTGAAAGAGCTTCAGAGCAACTTCGTGAAGCAGCGTAAAAACGAGGATAACAGAACTCTCCTTGCCATCATTGATGGCATGAAGCAGATATTCACTCAGGAACAGGTACGCACAGCGGTGATGGTGGTCAAACAACTCACAAAGTTCGCTCCGGACACCACGAGCGACCAATATTTTAACTATTATGTCCTTGGAACATTCGTGGAGTATCCGCGCATTGTTCCCTTGCTGAAGGAGATGGTGAAAGCCAGATCGGATTCATCCTCCGGTGCGCAAGCCGCCCCGTCAACACCATCTCAGGAGCCCGCTCAATAGACCCTGAAAATAACGGAACCAAGGATGAAGTGCGGGAGAGGGCGGCGAGATATGCCGCCCTCCATTTGCGCTGGAATGTGACATTTCTAGAGTTGGAAGCCATTATTTTTTTGGGCGGCATGGCTTTTTTCGATTTTAACACGGTTCTCCCCGTCCTCTTGCATCGACTTGGCGCTTCAGATTTCCTGATCGGCTTCACACGCTTTCTTTCCGTAATGGGTTATGCCTTCCCCGCTCTGTTCGCCGCCCATCTCATACATGGGAGGATCAGGCATAAATGGGTGATGCTCACCATGTGCGGAATTTCCAGAACGGCGTTGCTTGCCATTCCGATTTCGTTGCTTCTTTGGGGAGGAACCCATCCATTCTCAGTGGCGTTTGTTTGCGTTTCCTCTTTGGGCGTGTTTTGGCTATTTGATGGCGCCAGCGCGATATCCTGGATGGATATCCTCGGGAAGGCGATCCATGAAAGAATTCGCGGACGATTTTTCGGCATCATGCAAACCTTGGGAGGGATGGCGGCGATGGGGGCTGGAATCGCCACCGCCGCGATACTCTCCCGACGTTTTTTAGTTTTCCCTTATAATTTCGCCTTGCTTGCGGGCGTATGGTGCGTGGCTGCGGGTGTCGCACAGGTGATGCTTTCGATGATACGCGAACCGGAGGGGGTGATTGATCCCGCCGAAACGAAGCCCTCTTCGAAGGATTACCTTCGGCGTGTATTCCCCCTTCTTCGGGATCATCCCTCCATTGGAAAAATCATCGGGGCGAAACTGCTAATGGACGGGGCTGGGATGGCGCTTCCTTTCTATATCCTTTTTGCGAGGCAGCGTTTCCATATCTCTCTCGCCATGGTGGGAATCTATCTTTTCGTGCAGAACATAGGCAGACTATCCACCGGCCCGCTATGGGGTTGGCTTTCGGATAGGTATGGGGCATATGTTGGGCTGAGATGGGTTGCAGGCGCGATTTTTTGCGCTCCGCTGTTCGCGCTACTCTCCTGGCGCCTTGGGGGATGGATGATTCCCGTGGTCTTCTACTTGGTGGGAGCGGTTCAGGATGGGTGCTGGATGACCACCACGAACGCCGTTTTATGCGCGGCGGGGGAGCATGATCGTCCCTTCACTTTGGCGGTTTCCTCCCTTTTCCAAATGCCTTCTGCGCTATGGGGTCCTTTGGGAGGGCTGTTGTTGCAGGAGTTTTCTTACGGTCCCGTATTTACCGCAGCTCTTATTTGCGGTGCGGGTGGCTTGTTGCTGACGATGAGACTTGTGTTGAACGGCATGCCAAAGGATGGCTCAAGTATCGCTCCATCGTAATCCGCACGCAATCGTTTCCAGCTCGATTGAATACGGGACTGCGAATACAGAATTAATCTGTAAGGGAACCGCTTTAGGTGAGCAGATTGTAAGGTTTTTCCAGCGTCTCTCGTAGTGCGTGAAGGAACTGAGCCCCTAGCAATCCGTCCACAGCCCTATGATCGCAGGAAAGTGTCACTCGCATCATCTTTCGAACCACGAACGCCCCGGATTCATCCACAGTCACTTCCGGCACAACAGCCCCGACCGCCAGTATCGCGGATTCCGGCGGATTGATGATGGCTGCGAACTCCTCTATTCCGTACATTCCAAGGTTGGAGATGCTGAAGGTGCCTCCGCTCATCTCCTGCAGGGAGAGCGCTCCCGTCCGTGCTTTGGCGATCAATTCCTTAGCCTCCTTGGAAATCTGTCGGAGGTTCTTCGATCCGCAATCCTGAATGACGGGGATCGTTAAACCCTCCTCACTGCCCACCGCGATACCGATGTTAATTTGATCGTAATGCCTGATTTTATCGTCGGGAGTGTAAGATACATTTACATCCGGCATCTTTTCGAGAGTCATCGCCACCGCTTTGATAATCAGATCGTTGATGGTGATTTTCGTGGACGGCGACTGCGTGTTTAATTCATGCAGCAAAGCCACGGCTGAATCCATGTTGATGGGCATTGTGAGGTAGAAATGGGGAACCTGTTGCTTGCTCGCGACAGTCCTTCTTGCGATCGCCTTGCGCATTTTGCTGATATCCATATCCACACCCGTAGCTTCCGGCGCTGGCAACGTTGGACGCACGGGTGGAGCGGGCGTCGCCGCCTGCTTGGATCGTTGCGAGGTGGAGGTTCTGCTTGTGAAAGCGTTGATATCCCGCTCCAATATCCTGCCGTTGGGGCCGGTTCCCGTCACCATAGCGAGATTGATCCCAAGGGTTTCCGCCATCTTTCTGGCGAGCGGCGAGCTTTTTATGCGTTCATGGTCACTCTCTGAAGGGATTTCAAGGGGGAACGGTCCGCCTGGGGCTTCCGCCTCCGCATTTTCCGGAGCGGTGCCCGCTTCCCCGGTTGCCGTGCGATCTATTACCAACTCGGAGTACGTATTCGGCGGATTTGAGGTGGCGGATGCGGAAACCTTCGTATCGCCGATTAAAGCGATTAACTCGCCCACAGGCACGGTTTCCCCTTCCTTGACAAGGATGCGGCTAAGTACTCCCGCATCCTCCGCCGGAATTTCCACGCTGGCTTTGTCGGTTTCGATCTCCGCAATCGGCTCTTCAATCGCCACCAGATCGCCCTCCTTTTTCAGCCAGCGTAGGATTTTCCCTTCCTCCATCCCATCGCCCATTTTCGGCATATGAACTTCCGCCATCGCATTTCCTCGCTCGTTAGTTGAATTTCCCTATGCTAAAACTTTTCTGACCGCCTCGATGACATTTTTCTCGTTTGGAATGGCGGCTCGTTCCAAGTTCTTGGCGTACGGCATCGGCGTCATCGGGCCGCCCACTCTCTCCACCGGGGCGTCTAGATCGTCAAAACAAAGTTCGTATATCAAAGAGGCAAGCTCGGAGACAACGCTTACGCTCTTCCATTCCTCCTGCGCCACAACCGCGCGATGCGTATGGCGAATGGATGCCGTGATCGCTTCGGTGTCCAATGGAACGATCGTCCTTAAATCAATCACTTCGCAGGAGATACCCTCTTTTTCAAGGGCTTCCGCCGCCTTGAGGCATGAACCGACCATGTGCGAATAGGAGATGATCGTCACATCGCTCCCGGTACGTCGAACGGCGGCGAGCCCGAATGGGACAGTGAATTCAGGGTCATCCGGCACTTCGCCTCGTTGGGCGTAGAGACCAGCGTGCTCCATGAAGATCACAGGAGAATCATCGCGAATGGCGGTTTTAAGCAGTCCTTTGGCATCCTCGGGAGTCGCAGGCATGGCGATTTTGAAACCTGGTATGTGCGCATACCAGGCTTCGAGACTCTGGGAATGCTGGGCTGATAGTTGATTGCCCGTCCCCGCCGGGCCACGAAAGACCGCCGGGCACTTCACCCTTCCGCCGCTCATATAGGTGATCTTGGCGGCATGGTTAACCAGCACATCCATCGCCTCCAAAGCGAAAGACCATGTCATGTATTCCGCTATGGGGCGCAGACCCGCCATCGCGGAGCCTGTGGCGAGCCCGGATATGCCTATTTCGCTAATCGGGGTGTCCACAACCCTTCGCGGGCCAAAACGATCCAAAAGCCCCTCGGTCACGCGGAAGGTTCCCTGATATTGACCCACTTCCTCCCCGCATATAAAAACCCGATCATCGCGTTCCATCTCCTCCGTCATGGCGAGACGCAACGCTTCAGCGTATCTCATAACCGACATCATTCTCTCCGAAGCGGCATCGGCAAAAGTCCATGTCATGAACTTCATGCGCACTCGTGATCATTGATGAGTGTTCATGTTAATCTGCGTTTGCCTGGCTTGTAATTTTTACATTCACGAGAGATCATTGCAAAATTAAGAATGTGAGGCTGCACACACGTTTAACGCACGATAAAACGTTAATAACTCTTTTTTGCAATTACCTTTGTTGTATCGGTATCAACCGAATACATGTTCGAAAAGAGCCTCGGGGGCAGGTTCCGGACTGCGCTCCGCATAAGAGATCGCCTCCTCCACCTCGAGCTTCACGCTATCCTCAATTCGCTCCTTTTCTGAATCGTCCAGCCATCCCATTTTTTCCAGCTTTCGCCCTAGAAGATAAATGGGGTCGCGTTTTTTCCACTCTTCGATTTCCGATTCGGAGCGATAAAACTTTTGCTGTTGAGGGTTATCGGCAACCCCGTGCCCTAGAAATCGGTAAGCATTCATTTCGATGAAATAGGGCTTGCTCTCACGACGTATGTTAGAGAGGATTTCCCGCGTTCTGGAGTGAATTTCAAGAACGTCCATTCCGTCCATTCTCTCTGCCTCGATGCCGTAAGCGCGAGCCTTTATGAGGAAATCAGGCTGGCGAGTGGATCTCTCCAAACCGGTTCCCATGGCGTATTTATTGTTTTCTAGGATGAAGAGCACCGGGATGCCATAGAGTGCGGCCATGTTTAACGATTCATGCACGCCTCCTTGATTGAATGCTCCGTCCCCGAAATAACAGACGCAGACCTGATCACCGCCTCGATATTTAATGGCGTATCCCACTCCCAAGGCAATGGGCACGGGACCGCCGACAATGCCATCCCCTCCATAAAAGCCGTTATCCGGGTCAATGAGATGCATCGACCCACCCTTGCCGTGAGCGCACCCGGTGGCTCGTCCCATTAGTTCCGCCATGACATGTCGCGGGTCCGTGCCGCACGCCAAGGCGTGAGCGTGATCTCGATAGGTGCATAGGATATAATCGTCCTTGCGTAATTGCGGGATGATTCCCGCAACCAATGCCTCTTGACCATCATAGCGATGGAGATAGCCCCCGATTTTGCCTTCTCGATATTTGCGATATGTGGATTCCTCAAATCGACGTATGAGCAACATGAGGCGATAGAGCGACAGCATCTCCTCTTTTGATAACTGCTCCTTTTGATTTGCTTCTCCAACGGATTTTATCATTCTAAATGTTCCTGCGAGTGTTTCGAAATAAAGGGCGGTGTCAAACCGCCTTGTCAAGCTGATACAGACCTCTTTTTTGCACCATGTGTTTCGATGCGTGAAATAGGGCGCCGAAAACCGTTTTAAATTATACCCTGAATGTATCCGCGTTAAATAAATCCAAGAGACGATGAGGTAGCCTTGTCGAATATAGCCCTAATCAAACAGTACCATGCTTCTTTCCTGATTGTTCCATGAAGAGTGGGAATGCGCTTACCTTTCATGCGCTTCGGTCATCTGACGGACCGCCTTGTAATAATTCGTGATCTCCTCGGAAGCGAGCGGACGATTCAGGATGACGATCTCGGCGATTGACATGCCTAGCGGTCCGTTGTCGCCGATTTGCAGGTTCGTCACCTGATCCGTATCCCTAAAATCCCTGCCGACCGTTCGCGCTTCAAACACCTTTGCCCCATCCGTCCACACCTCCACCTTCGAAGCTGCGGTAATCATCATTAGCGTGTGATGCCAAACCCCAGGTTTCAAATCTAGACTCTCCAATATCTTGGGGTCGTAGATGCCATTCACGTCCTTGATCCCTTTGAAATAGTAAATCTGGCAGACTGCGGCAGGCTGAGTCAGCCCGCACCATGGTCCGGAACGAACGAAATTAGAGATCAGACCTTGACCTGTCAGGGAGACAAGATTGAAACCGGATTGATCGTTGGGAAGATTGTGCAGCGACCACCAAAAGGATATCGTCAAAGGATGGCTCGGTGACAACGCCTCTCCTTGAAGATGAATCGCTTCGCCTGGCACGCCGCATTCGCCAAAAAGACCGCCTTTCATGGCTGAGATTACATCCGGGCAACGCAGATTCGCGGAGTTGCATGCGGGAGCTCCGTTTGAATTCTCAAAGTTCTGATAGTAAATCAAACGATTATCCCATGAGGGCGGGATGTTGGCGTTTTCCAATTCCATACCGCTTTTATCATTCGGGGGCTGTTGCGCACGAGTGAATCCCCCCTCCTCCAAGACGCATACGAATACGAGGACGAAAGAGATCACAATGAGTGAACGGATAAGCGCGCATTGTATTCTGTGAACGATTGAGGTTTGGCTCATGCTATCCGCCTCCGCTTCCGCTTGGTTTCGTTGGTTCCGCAGACGTGATATGAAACTCTCGAACATCATGTTTCGGCAATGCGAAGCTGAAATCGGCGACCCCATTTTTTGAGGCGTGCAAATCGCTAGTCACGCCCGTTTCCACATTCGTAATCGTCGCATGATCGCCCAAACCAAGCATCTCGAGATTGATGTCCACCTTCGCCTCCGCATCCTCTTTCATATAGCTTGTGACCACCAGAACCGCTTCCTTGCCCGGGGATGAATAGACAATCCATGGGGCGTTCTTTTCACTGTGCACTGGTCTTTTTCCATCCGCCCAGTAGGTCCACACTTTATGGTTCGGTTGGTTCAGGATTGCGAAGATCGGGGAGAAGAGAGGATTCCACACCTTGTCCATCCATCCGCTCGGATCGATCTCATGAACGAGACATACTCCAGCCATGGTTCTTTGCGTATGGATGTCGTTTTCCAAAGTACCGTGGTCCCCTAGGACAACAGGCCATGTTCCCGCCAACTCCCCGTCAGTGACCAGTAGGATGTAATCTCTCGTAAATCGATCCTGGAAATCCCCCTCCGAGTATTTCCACTCCCAATCATATTGCAACGTTGTGAAGGAGAGCATCGGAAGGATGGAGGTGGAGGTCATGTGCGCCATCGTTATGGGTTTCATACCCCGCTGATTCATGTATTGGAAAGTGCGTTTCGCCAGCTCCCTCAACTCCCATATCCCCGTGGAAGGCACGATTGTCCCGCTTTTATCCTTGAATGCGGGTGTCATTTCGGTGTTGGACGAGGGATTGAAGAACCAGTTGTCCCAATAAACCCCCTGATTTCCTCCTATGTCAAAGGATTTTCCATACCAGTATTCCGCCATGTCGTCGTAGGATTCGCTGGGGACGATAGGGATCTCGTTCCGGCTGTTACCTGGTCCCACCGACCTGTAATCCGTCAAGTCCCATTCGTCTTGAAAGGTTTGAAACTCGTCCGCCGCTTGATAACTGGAGCGGTTGTAGTAAAACACCATCTTCATGCCATATCTTGATCTGAGGTTGTAATTAACTTGGGCGTGGAACTCATTCACCAAGTCCTGTCCATAGGGCTCGAAGTATTTTTTCCCGATATTGAAGGTGTTCTGAATTTGCGCATCTGTGAGATGTTCGCGGTTTCCAAGTTTGATCATTTGCCATAAGCGCATGTCTTTTCCTGCGGGGTAAACCGAGCCGCAATCTCCAAGAGCCAGCCAATTGATGTCCGTGCCAAGCAGGGTGTATTTGCCTCTGACCCACTCGAAGCGCCAAGGCTTAATCCGCGGTTTCACGGGAGCGGCGAGCAAACCGAAAGTGATGGTGCGCGGAGAGGCTATCTCCGTGGGTTGGTCTATCAAGTGCACCCTTAAGTGGATGACACCGTTTTCCCGGTAGAGGTCCAAATTGGGCTTTTGAGGATCCCAACTCCAACCCCGGTTGTTCTCCGTGAACCAGCATAGCCCTCGGTTCGGGTTCCCAAGAAATATATAGGTGCAGAAATTGGGGGGCATCTCCACGTCCTGCACTTCCGAACTGGTCCAAACCACGCCCTCGCCTTTTGGGATGGCTCCGCTTACGGTGTTCCGTATGCCGTCCCCCATGGCGTGCATTAAGTAAGCCTCACTGTCCGACATAGGGATGTCAAAGGTGAGATCGTTCACGGTATTCCCGCTGGAACCGAGAAGGGTCAAATCCACGCGCATCGTGCCGTCATAATCCCATGTCTCCACGCTTTTCGCCTTGAGAGAGCCCAGAGATAGGTTGGAAGTCGCAATCACTTTGTTTCCAGCAATATGTGTGAACCTTAATGGGCTGGTTTTCACTGGAACGGTTTTTCCATCCTCAATCGCCTCGTAGCGCATAGGGGAGGCGAGAAGCGGAACTCCTTTGGACCACACTTGGCTCCATAACCCCTCCCCATTCATCCGGTGCTTTCTTAACACGGAAAACACCTCATCCCCCTTTACCACCAAAGGCGTGAAGGGGGGGTAAACCTTATCGGTGACGCCAAGTTTGTTATGCTCCCATGGAAAATGTTGTCGCACAAAGGTTTTGATGATCTCTCCCTTTGGTATCCCCGTTCCAATGGGGGTTGCAGTCAGCTGATATTTTCCATCCAGCTCCGGCAAGGGGAATTTGGCAGAGACTTTCTTGTTTACGATGTTCGTAAGGAGAACCGTTTTCACCGGTTTCCCGCCGCCCGCTTTTTGGATGGACAACCTTATCTCCTTGAGAGTCGCGTTAGCGGGGATTCCCGTGGCGTCCACGTGCACGCGCATAAGGTTCTTGTAGGGATAATAGGCGAACTGCATATCGATAGGCGGGGGCGTTTTTTGCACGGTAATCCATTGCCATGGAGGCGCGGCTTGCCACGCGAGGGTTCTCTGGAAAATCGGTGAGCCGTTCTCATTCGATGCCTGCATGTTGAGATGAAAGTTATGGGAGATGTTATCCGTCACCTTCAATTCCACCGTTTGCGTTGCATCCGGAGCGATTGTGAGGGTTTGTTGTTGATACCTATCCGGCATTCGGTCGCTAGATAGACGAAGTGATCCTGTGAGGGTGATAGGTTTGGATGAGGGATTGAAAAAGCCGAGCAGAGCATCAACGTTCCCCGTGAAGGGATCCGAAAGCAAGGATTGCCTAATCGCCACCGCCGGTTGAGCCGTGAACCGGAAAGTCATTGAAGGAGGGTACGCACCTCCCCCGAGCGAAGAGAACATCCATGGGTTTTTCCAGTTGCGGCATATGTTAATGCCCCATGTTCCCTCATCCGTGGTTCGTCCCGGCGCAATGTCCTCTACTGGGATGCGAAAGATGCATTGCCACCATCCATTCTCCATTCCGGAAACCATTTTCCAATCGCCCCTCCAGACCGGGTTCTCCGGCGCGCCTCCGCGGGGATGCATCACCCAAGCCTGCTTTCCTGCGGAGTTTGCGAGCATTTGGTATGTCTCTCCGGTCTCCGTACCGGGCGTCGGATCAATCCATATCTCCACGGAATCGTCGAACACCAAACGCACCGTGCCTCTCATCACCTCGGTTGTGAGATTTCCCCTGACGGGAAGCTGGGATGACACGGCTATATATATGGCATCCTTTGTGGCGCCGATCCATGCGCTCGCCTTTCGACGCTCCAAGTTTCCTTCCCAAGCGAATCCATCCAATTGAGCCGCGTTTCCCCACTCTTTCGCATTGAGCGGCAATTGCATGGAGGGGGCGGCGGAAAAGAGCGGGATGGTGATTGGAGCGTCGGCGAATGAGTTGCTTTGGGACCCGATGATTAGAATTGCCAAAAGGGGAAAAAGGATGGAAGGAAAGTGTTTCATTTATCGCCTCCGAAAACGAAACGATGAGATATATTGGCGGAATTAACGATTGCTTAAGATATTACACCCTATGGATGGAAATTGTAACGCCCAGGCGCAATATTTCCAAATCGGTTCCCATGGCGTGTGCCATGAATTTTACGTCACGTTCCCAGCGCCGTTCACGGCGCCTTGGGATACAATCCGTCTTGTCAGTCCCTGCGTCGTTCGTCTTATTTTCGGGAAAAAGGGTTCCTTAAGGTGAATTGGACAAACACATCTCACTGCGCGGGACATCGCCTTCCGGTATAATAGATGCATGAGCGTTGTTACACAGTCAAAAAGGCTATCCGCCACCACAGGGGTCGTATTCAACATCCAGCGTTTCTGTCTGCACGATGGTCCCGGCATCCGCACGACTTTCTTCCTCAAAGGGTGTCCGCTAAGATGCGCCTGGTGTCATAATCCGGAAAGCCAATCAGGCGGGCGGGAGATATCTTTTCAAGCGAATCGCTGCATTCACTGCGGGGCGTGCGCCGCAGTATGCCCCGGGGATAATGTTCCGAACGGTGAGAGATGCATTCAATGCGGGGCGTGCGTGGAAAACTGCCCAACCGAGGCGCGAAATCTTCTTGGCGAAACAATGGATGTTCCTCGTATCCTCCTTGAAGCGCTGAAGGATCGGGCTTTCTACGAGGAGTCGGGCGGCGGTGTGACATTCTCCGGCGGGGAGCCTCTCATGCAGTCAGAGTTTCTCATCAGCTGCTTGAAAGCGTGCCAGGATGTCGGTTTTCACACCGCCGTGGATACATCCGGCTATTGCGCGCAGCCTACGCTGATGAAGGTCGCCCAATATACGGATATCTTTCTTTATGATATAAAATTAATGGACGACGAGGCGCATCGGGTATACACAGGTGTGTCAAACAGACTGATTTTGGACAATCTGAAATTGCTTGTGTCGACCGGTTCCGAGGTGCAGATTCGGGCGCCCGTGGTGCCGGGAATCACGGACACGGCGGAGAATATGAACGCCATGGCTGATTTTCTCCTTTCCCTGCCGCGCATACTTGCAGTGCGGCTTTTGCCTTATCACGCCATGGCGGAGGGAAAGTATGAGCGGCTAGGGCGCAACTCCCCTCTGACGCACAGAGTGACGCCATCCCGCGAGAGGATGGAGGAGTTGGCGGGTTTGTTACGACATAGAGGATTGGATGCGGGTATTGGAGGCTGATGAAAATGACGGAGAGAGTGAACTGTTTACGCGAACGGAGCCAAATGGCGATCCCTGGAATATCGGCGGAACGAGCTTTGCTAATGACGGAGTTCTACCGAGAGAACGATGGCAAATACTCCACTCCGGTTATGCGCGCAAAGGCTTTTTTTCATCTCTGTGAGCGTAAGACCATCCACATCGGCGATGGGGAACTCATCGTCGGGGAACGGGGACCCGCACCGAAGATCACGCCCACGTTTCCTGAACTTACCTGTCACTCCCTTCAGGACCTCCAAATCCTTAACAGCCGCGAGAAGACCTCCTACAGGGTGGACGATGATGTGATGCGTATTTACGAATCCACCGTGATACCCTACTGGTCGGGGCGTTCCATGCGCGAACGCATCTTTAACGAGATGAGCGAGGAATGGAAGGCGGCGTATGAGGCGGGAATATTCACGGAGTTCATGGAGCAGCGCGCTCCGGGACATACCGTCGCGGATGGAAAGATATACCGGAAAGGGCTTCGGGATTTTCAGGAGGAGATTCGTTACGCCATCGAATCGTTGGATTTCGCCAATGATCCGGAAGCTTATGCCAAACGAGAGCAGCTAAAGGCGATGAATATCGCTGCGGACGCCTGCATCCTTTTCGCCCATCGACACGCCGAATTGGCGCGGAGAATGGCGAAGGATGAAAGCGATGACGCGAGGCGCTTGGAGTTGGAGAAAATCGCCGACGTTTGCGATTGGGTGCCGGCGCACGCCCCGAGGGATTTCCATGAAGCGCTGCAGATGTACTGGTTCTGCCATCTCGCAGTCATAACGGAGTTAAACGGATGGGATTCCTTCAATCCCGGGCATCTGGATCAGCATCTATTGCCATTCTATGAGAAGGGGATTGCGGAAGGCACGCTTACAAGGGACTCCGCCAAGGAGTTGTTGGAGTGCTTTTGGGTCAAATTTAACAACCATCCCGCACCGCCCAAGGTGGGTGTGACCGCAGCGGAGAGCGGCACCTACACGGATTTCGCCAACATCAACATCGGTGGCTTATCCCCGGATGGCAAGGATGGTGTGAACGATCTCTCCTATCTCCTCTTGGAAGTGATCGATGAGATGCATATCCTGCAGCCAGGAAACAATATCCAGCTCTCCCGGCAAAACTCGGACCATTTTCTTCGCGCCGCATGCCGGGTCATTCGGAAAGGTTACGGGTTTCCGTCGGTTTTCAATGCGGATTCGGTTGTGCAGGAACTATTGCGGCAGGGAAAGAGCCTCGATGACGCCCGTCAAGGGGGTACGAGCGGTTGCGTGGAGACGGGGGCTTTCGGCAAGGAGGCGTACATCCTCACGGGCTACTTCAACCTGGTCAAGATATTGGAAATCACTCTTCATGACGGAGTGGATCCCGCCACGGGCAAACTCATTGGTTTGCGCACGGGGAATCCGCGAGGTTTTCAATCCATTCGGGAATTACAGGACGCATGGGAGCGGCAGGTTCGCCATTTCGTGGACATCAAGGTGAGAGGCAGTCAGATTATCGAGAGGATGTACGCCATGTACGCCCCCGCGCCGTTCCTTTCGATTTTAATCGACGATTGTATCGCCAAGGGCAAGGACTACAACGCCGGCGGGGCGCGTTACAACACCTCTTACATTCAGGGCGTTGGCATCGGAACTCTCACGGATTGCTTCGCCGCCATCAATAAACTGGTGTTCGAGGAAAATGCGGTGTCAATGACGGAGTTGCTCGAGGCGCTGGATGCGGACTTTGAGGGCAAGGAGCGCATCCGTCAGTTGTTATTGAACAAGGCTCCCAAATACGGCAACGATGACGAGGCTGCGGATCGGTTTATGAGAGACTGCTTTGAAGCCTATTATGAGGCGGTCGAAGGAAGACCGAACACGCGCGGGGGCGTTTACCATATCGATATGCTTCCCACTACATGCCATGTCTATTTTGGAAGTGTCACCGGCGCCACGCCTGACGGTCGGAGGGCAAAAGCCCCCGTCTCGGAGGGGATTTCGCCAGTGCAGGGGGCGGATCGTCTTGGTCCCACCGCCATGCTGAAATCCGCAGGGAAGATGGACCATCTGCGCACCGGAGGAACTCTGCTCAATATGAAACTCTCTCCGCAGGCGTTGGAAGGGGAGGGCGGAGTGGAGCGTCTCGCCTCCATCATACGCACCTATTTCCGCATGAATGGGCATCATGTTCAGTTCAATGTGGTCACGGCGGAGACGCTGCGCGAGGCGCAACGGAACCCCGAAGCGCATCGTGATCTCATTGTGCGCGTGGCGGGATATAGCGATTATTTTCGCGATCTCGGTGTCAGTTTGCAGAATGAGATCATCGCACGCACCGAGCATGAAAGCGTATGATGATCTCGTTTGGCTTTCTCGATTGCGTCACTTCGCGCTTATCGCCTTGCCGGTATCCTTATCCGGCTTAGATCCGAGCGCCAAAAGCCCATGGGGTCCCAAATGGTCTCTCGCGCCTCTTCGGCGGTTTTGCTTTCCACATGACCGTCTACAAAAGATATAACGGTTTTATTGATGTGTCTACATGCCACAAGCTCATCACCGCCGGATTGGTTCCACTTGGAATTTTTCGCGTCGAAAGTCAGAGGCGTTATGCTTGGCATGTTGACCTTTATGATATTCAAATGATTGCAATGGAAGTTATAGGCGTAACTGGTTGATTTGCCGCCACCATTGGCGATTGGACCGGCGGAAGGGCAATGAAATACGTTTCCGTCTTTGAGGTAGGGGGTGATGAGATCGCACCAATCCTTTTTGAGAGGCAGGGTCTCGTTATGGTCCTGGGCGTATAGCAACATGGCTCGCGAGAGATATCTTTGATTGGTTATGCAACTCACTTCTTTCGCCTTCTCCCTGGCCTGCGCCAAGATGGGGAATAGGATGGAGAGAAAAACGAATAAAAACCCGAAGGAAACGCCTGATAGTATCGTTCCGGTGATGGCAATGCCCTTTCCTTCGTACTTGTCATCTTTGTTGATCTGGTTCAGAGCGATAACTCCGCAAATAACTCCAAACAAGGATGTGATACCAAAGCTGAAAAATGCCAATATCCCAAGAATAAGCGAGACGATCGCAAGCGTGTTGGTCTTTTTCTGCGGGATATTGTAAGGACCTCCTTGGACGATGGGATTAGCGGGCGTTGCCGGTTGACCGCTGATCGGTTTGTTGCAAACCACGCAGGTGGTTGCGCCTTCGGGATTTTGAGCTCCGCATGATCGACAGTACATGATTTTCTCCTTCGTTATTTGTGATTTCAAATGGTTCGAATGAGCGGAATTGGAATAAAGCCATCGATATGCAAACGTGTTGTTATTTTTTCAAACCCCACTATCAAATTATACAGTTATTTGGGAAATTTCTTCACGATTTTCGTACCGAGTGGCGAAAATTTGGGATGATGTCAAAGGGCGTTTCGGATGATGGCATGCAAAGAGATACCATTTCCGCCTTCGAAATGAAATCATGCCGCTTTTTTCGGTATCCTATTAGTAAGCCATAGGGTGCTTCCCATGGCGTTTCAATTGTAAATTCGAAAGATTACGGAGATCAACGGATAATGTCATCGGAGAACAGCATCATTATACTGGGTAGCGGTCCAGCAGGCTATACCGCCGCTCTCTACGCCGCGCGGGCGAATTTGGAGCCCCTTCTGATAGACGGGGGAGCCGGCATGGGGCAGGGGATGCAAGGTCAAGGCGGACAGCTCACCATAACCACGGATGTGGAGAACTTCCCCGGGTTTCCGGAAGGGATTATGGGTCCCGAACTGATGAACCGGATGCGTCAGCAAGTGGCTCGATTCGGGGTGCGTTTTGTGGAGGATATGGCGACGAAGGTGGAGTTATCCGAACGTCCCTTCAAAGTATGGGTGAATGATGATGTTTACACCTCGCGCGTCTTGATCATCGCCACCGGCGCCTCCGCGAGATGGCTGGGGCTTGACGAGGAAAAGCCTGTGTGGGAGGGAGGACTTGGCGGCGCGGGCGTTTCGGCATGCGCCACATGTGACGGTGCGATGCCGGTATTTCGCAACAAAGAACTGATCGTCGTGGGAGGCGGGGATACCGCCGCGGAGGAGGCTCTTTACCTCACTCACTACGCAAGCAGGGTCTACATCGTTCATCGACGCGACCAATTGCGCGCCTCCGCAGTTATGCAGCAACGCGTCCTGAATCACCCGAAAATCACCGTGCTCTGGAACAAGGTGATACAAAAAATACACGACCCGGAGAAAAAACGGGTCACGGGTGTCACCTTGAAGGATACCGTCACGGGGCAACTCTCGGAGAAAGAGATAGCCGGTGTTTTCGTGGCGATTGGTCATAAACCCAATAGCGAGCTATTCTCAGGTCAGTTAGATATGGATGAGGTCGGGTACATTCGCACGCATCATGATGTCCGCACCACGAAAATAGGCGTGTACGCTTGCGGGGACGTACAGGATTCGGAGTATCGCCAGGCGATCAGCGCCGCAGGGTCAGGTTGCATGGCGGCTATTCAGGCGGAGAGGTTTCTAGCGGCTGAGAGGGCGGGCGTGCATGTGGAATGGTGAGTGGCGCCGAGGTGAAATCCCCATGGTCTCTTGGATCGCGAAGGGGAGGGGCGTTAGGTGACCCTGTCCGGAATAATTGGGCACGCAGGCGCTGTAAGAGCGTTGCAGCACGCCTTGGAAGCCGATCAAATCGCCGGAACCTACCTTTTCACGGGTCCCGAAGGGGTGGGAAAAACGACGCTCGCTTTGGCGTTCGCCAAGGCGGCGGCGTGCCTCGACCCCAGCCGCTCCCCGTTTGATGCCTGCGGGGTGTGCGAATCATGTCGAAGAGTTGCGTCAGCCTCGCAACCGGAGATAGTTATCATCCCGCCCGCCGGGGATCAAACTCAGATTTGGCAGTTTTGGGACAGAGATGGCAAACCGGGAGGCAAGCTTGAAAACACACTCATTCATTCCCCTGTAATCGGGAGGAAAAGGGTGTTCATCATAGAAAAGGCTGAGACGTTAACCATCCCTGCGGCGAATAGCCTTTTAAAGGTTTTGGAGGAGCCGCCGTCCTATGCGGTTTTTCTGCTTCTTGCGACTCATCCCGCCCGAATGTTGCCGACGATTCTTTCCAGATCCATGATTTTACGTCTAACGCCCGCACCTTTGCGGGAACTGGCGGATCACCTCCAACGGGTGTTGAATATCTCCAGGGAGCAGGCTATGCTCTTTTCCGCTTACGCGGAGGGGCGAGTCGGAACCGCTTACCGGTTGGCGTCAAATCCCAAAGCCTTTGAAACGATGGATGATTTGGCGTCGTTCACTTTTCAGTCCGCCAAACTCTCCCCTTTGGAAATGTTCAAATATGCGGAGCGGATTCGAAAAAAAGCCGCGACGTCCAAAGCCCTTCTTTCGCCGGAGGGGGATGTCGCCGAGGATGAAGCGGACGAACCGTCGAGCAAGGAGAAGGTCGGACGAACGCAAATCGGGACGCTTTTGGAGTTGATGGGGCTTTGTTATCGCGACCTTATGGCGGCGGCAATCCAAGGGGAGGAAGCGGAGCTTATCTTTATCAATCATCGGGATGAGATCCTGCGGTTATCCAGCGGAAGATCGCCGGAAGGCTGGCGTAAATCGCTGGATTTAATCCTCAAAGCGAGGCGGAGTCTGGATAGGAATGTGAGCGTCCCATTGTTGATGGATTGGCTTTCAGTCAGATTGACTTGTCAAAATCGTTGATAGTGTCGGTTTCGAGAATCGCATTAAAGCTTTTTATGATGCGTGAACAGCGCGTCGAACGTACAATATTACGGTGATCCACTTTTTTTAAATACAAACTCATGAAGGAGATGGAAATGGTCCATTGGAAGGAAGGGGATAGGGTGCGAATCCGCGCCAGAGCGCAGACTTCCGAGGATGCGAAGAACTGCAACTATTTTCCGTTTTTCGCCGGGCTAACCGGGGTGTTGCAAAAAGTATACAACGAAAAGGAAGCCGTCGTGGATGTTGATCCCGAGAGTCTTCCCAAAGACATCCGTAAAAGACACGACGATATTCGTGATCAAATGAAGACCAAATGGCTGGAAGGGCTTTCGGAAGAGGGCAGAAGCCGCTTGACGGAGCGTGAGAAGGATTTTGTCCTGCACTATGCCCTACTGGTGAATCCGGAAGACCTCGAGCAGCCAGGAACGCTCAGCTCCGCTGAAGCAAACCCATCGGCTCCTTCTCGTCAGTCCCTCTCCGATATCGAGAAGGCGGAGGAGCGTGAATTGTTGCGCCATCTTGGCAAGCGCGAGGAATAGGGGCATGCTGATTTCAGGGGCGGGTATGGCTTGCCTCGATTATCTGTATATCGCCCCGGAAACCCCGCGAGGTGGATCGGCACCCATCAGCGATTTCCTCATTCAAGGGGGAGGGTTGGTGGGAACCGCGCTTGTAACCTGCGCGAGGCTTGGTGCGCAGGCTGCTTTGTACGCACGGTTGGGGAAGGATGAGGTTGGAGATCGCATTCTGCGAGAGCTGCATGCGGAGGGGGTGGATGTGGAGAATGTGCAGCTTTGCCCCGAATCCACCAGTCCCTTCAGTTTCATTCATGTCGATAAGGAGACCGGCGAACGCACCATATTCTTTCGATCCGCTCATAATATCCCCTCCCCCATCCAACATCCGGATCTTCGGACGGTAACGCGCTCGAATGCTGCGCTTGTGGATGATTCTTTGATGGACCTTTCCCTTGCGGTGGCGTCGGCGGCGAAAGCGAATGGGATACCGGTGGTGGGTGACATGCTTCCAAACTCAAGGAACGCCGAGTTGCTCGCTTGCGTGGATGCACTCATTGTTCCGCGATTCTTCCTGGAAAGCGACGGGGTGCAGGGGGATATCGATCGGGCGTTGGACGCTATTCGCTCCTATGGTCCCTCCATTGCGGTGATCACTTTAGGGGAGAGCGGGTGGGTCTATTCCTCGCCGGACGGCAAAGGAAGAGGCGACGCCTTCTCCGTGGATGTCGTGGATACCACTGGCGCGGGGGATGTCTTCCATGGCGCATTTGCGTTTGGGATGGCGAGCGGATGGGGGACGGAGATGTGTTGCCGGTTCTCCGCCGCCGTTGCAGCGCTGAAATGCACGCGAATGGGAGGAAGAACCGGCATTCCAAGCTACCAAGCCGCCATGGCGTTTATTGCCAATCAGCCGGATTGATAAAAAAACTCCCGCCACAGAGCATGGCAGGAGGGATAAGGGAGAAGGCGTATGTAATTCTTTTAAGTACGCCCTTAGGCGAGGCTTCTCCTTCGCAGGAAGACCAGGCTTCCGCAGATGCCGGAGGCGATGAGCATTGTGAGCGCTCCGGGCTCCGGAACGAATGTTTCGTCAATGTCGCCGTATGCGATAGCCGCATTGCTGGAACTGAATGACAGGTTATTCTCCACATGCAGTAGGCTGTAAGGCGCATAGTGAGCGGGTGCGGGAACCACTGGTGAAGATGCGGTTAAATAGGTTTGGTTACCTTCCAGCGTTGCAGATACAGTATCGTTCAGTGGCAAAGTGGATACCGGATAGTTGTTGGAACTGGTGGTTTCCGTGAAATCAACCGAGCCATTGCCACTCTGTCCTCCATATTCGCCCATCATAATCCATCCGTAGGTCAGGGCGTTTGAGTAGATTTGGTCGGATTGAACGTCATAACTCCAAGAGATGCTCGCATTGTTTTCCGCCAGATTGGTCAGAAACCAAAACATATTGGATTGAGGCATCATGTTGAAATCCAATCCCGATCCAGTCGCATTCGCGTAAGGCAGAACCGTCATGTTTTGCGCAACTTCCGTTGAGGATACGTTCGATGGCAACGAGTTGCAGCTGAAACTGAAATTTGAAAAGGTCAAATTTCCGGATGTTATTGTCGCTCCTGGGGAGAGAAGGTCTTGCAAAGTCACAGCTTTCGTCGCAATTCCCGTCGAGAGCAATAGTGTCAGAATCAACACAATTTTCATCCAATTCATCCCGCTCATCATTAATACTCCTTCCTAAAACCAATTCATGGGTGATTCCAATCCTCATGCGTTCCGCACAGGAAACTGTCCGGGGTGATGCAATTTTCAGCGCCCTCCGCGGAACACATCTTACATTAGAAAAGAGCAAATTGCATGCCAAAAACTTACCGTTTATGCAATAAATGTAAAAACCGGCAATAATACGTAGTCCTTGGAAACGCACGCGTCTCGCCTGCATTTCCCCTTATTCGCAGAGGCGGGGTTTGCGTTTTTCATAAGCGCTCACCAACCGCCGAAACTGTTCTCAGACAAAAAAACTCCCGCCACAGAGCATGGCAGGAGGGATAAGGGAGAAGGCGTATGTAATTCTTTTAAGTACGCCCTTAGGCGAGACTTCTCCTTCGCAGGAAGACCAGGCTTCCGCAGATGCCGGAGGCGATGAGCATTGTGAGCGCCCCGGGCTCGGGAACTTGGGAATATGTTTGATTAATAACTGACAAGTGAGCTGTCGTATTACTGTCGGCGGTAATATAAATATCCTTTGAAATTAGAATGGTGCTCTGTAGGGGATATGTATTACTAGCGCTTAGTTGATTTAGAGTTGTTACGCCATTCACCATCTTTAAATTGGTTTGAATACTGTTCAGAGTAATGTTAGGCGGAGCTGTTACGCTTTCTGAGATGCTTATCCAACCGTTTCCATTAGAACTATTTGAGCCTAAGAGTGAAGCGTTCATATTAAGTTCATAATCCGAAAGTGTTGTCGACGGAGCAGTAACTACGTATCCAATATTATAATCAGCAGTACCACCTGACATCACCCAACCAGCCGTAAACGACAAACCATAATTTTTGGTAAAAGGTTGTGTTGTAGGTGTTACGACTATTGAAGTGGCTGGAACTGCGAAAGTAGCGTCATCGACATAGGTGAAATTTGAAAAGGTCAAATTTCCGGACGTTATTGTCCCATTATTGTATGTTTTGCTTATGAGGTCCGCCAACGTCACAGCCTTCGCAGAGTAGCCAACCGTCAAAAGCAACAGAGCCGCAAGCCCGATTGTCAATCTCTTAAAACTTTGCATCATAAAAATCTCCTTCCTGTGAGTGTCCTCTGTGGTGTGAAGAGAATGTCTCTTCAATAAAAAATAGATTTCGAGGAAAGCTCTTCCATTATAACGGCTTTCACAAACGCCTTCTCGAAATAACTCCCAGAATCTGTATAGTGCAAGTTATGTGCCAAAACACCGTTTTCATGAAAAAACGGAAATATTTTTTTCACTCCGTCCTGAAACAGGTATTTTCACAGGCGCCACTCCTCCTCCGTCGGATTTCTCCGCTCGGACAGACCGGTCTGACCCGTTCGATCCGACAATGATCTTTATTGCATATGGCGTGCCAAAATGGCGCAAAACGCCTCTGAAAGCTTAATTTTTTTCAAAATATTTATTTAGCTAAAGCAACATTGCCCGAAACGCCATGACCTCCTGCGGCGAGCGTACGATGCGAGCGATTCTCCCTACTGGGAATCCTCGCTTTCCTCCTGAAGAAGGGGCGCCCCTTGAAAAACGACATCCATCTTTCGATAGGAGGGATGCGCGTATTGCTTCGCCATCTGTATGCACCCTTTGCGGCAGGTCTCCGCGCAGCATGCGCAAGCCACGCATTTGTACAGATCGAAGGTGACTTTCTTCGCGGGGCGATCCACCTCGATGGCGTTCGCGGGGCATTTCAGTGCGCAGGCGCCGCAGTAGACGCAGTTATCGGTGTTGAACTCCACCGACCCGCGCACATTCTCGGCGATTTCCCGGGTCGTCGCCGGGAAATTTCGCGTCGCGGGTTTGGAAAACAGGTTGGAAAGCACGTTATTTATCATGGAGTGTCCTCCCATTTCTCACTTTCATCTCTCCGTGCAGCTGATGCATGGGTCTATGGAGAGCACGATTACCGGCACATCCGCCAATTCGCATCCGGGAAGCATCGCCACCAACGGAGGCACATTGGCGAAGGTCGGGGTGCGTATGCGCAGACGATCAAGTCGATTCGTCCCGTCCGCCGCGAGGAAATAGAGCAACTCACCTCTGGGTTGCTCCACCCTGGAGATGACTCGACCCTTTGGTCTTCCTTTGGGTTTGGTCAGTATCTCCCCGTCTGGCAGTTGCCGAATAGCCTTGCGCACGAGCTCCAGGCTTTGATAACACTCACGTACGCGCACCTTCGCCCGCGCGTAGCAATCGCCGTCATTTTCCGTCACCGGTTCAAAGCCCAGCTCTCCGTAGGCGGCGTATCCGAGTTGGCGCATGTCCTGAGCAATTCCGTTGGCGCGCAACACCGGACCGGCGGCTCCCAACTGCACCGCCTGTTCCCGTGTGATCCTTCCAATTCCGACGGTGCGTTTTTTCACCGTGTAATCGTTCAGGATCACCGGCGTCGTTTTGTTCAATTGCTTCTCCACTTCATCCAACGTATCCAAAATCTCCTGAAGATGGATGTCGCTGATGTCTCGTCTCGTACCACCGATGGCGCAGGTGGAGATAATCACTCGGCTTCCGGCGGTCTTATCGAAAATATCCATCAGCATCTCTCGGTTGCGCCAGAACTGCATGAAGAGGCTCTCGTAGCCGAAGGCGTCCGCGAAAAGCCCCAGCCATAGATGATGGCTGTGCAGACGATGCAACTCGCTCCAGATCACCCGCAGATATTTTGCGCGAGGAGGGGCTTCGATGTTTTGCAACTCCTCTATCGCCTGGCAATAGCAGAGGGCGTGAATAAAACTGCAGATGCCGCAAACGCGCTCCACGAGAAATACGTTCTGAGTGTACTCCATGCGCTCCGCAGCTTTCTCGATTCCTCGATGCACATAGCCAATATGGGGAACGGCGCTCACCACGGTCTCATCCTGCAACTCCAATTTCAGTTGGATCGGCTCGGGAAGGACGGGGTGCTGAGGGCCGAAAGGTATTAAGGTTCTGTTTGACATTCTTTTTTCCTGGGATTCATCCTATTCAAGCGGCTTATCCTTTGCCATTGGCGCCGGTTCCGCGCCTTCGATGAGATACAGGTGATTTTGATAATCAATGGCGATATCGGTTATATCAAGACCGAATAGCTCCTTGATTTCGTTCTCCACCAGGAAGGCGGCCAAGTAGACGGAACTGATGCTGGGAAGTGTCCGCCCCTTTGGCGCTCTGACTCGCAGGTGCTCCAAATGAAGGTCCCGATCAAAATGATAGAGAACCTCGAAATGATCCCCGCGATCCAGCGCGGTCATCGTCACAAATCGTCTCTTTCCGTCCGCCGCTTTTTTGACCCTCTCCAGCAATTCGGAGACATCCACGTCGCGGATATTCGGAATGTCAATAATTTCCTGAGGTTTAATCTCCATGGTGTCCATCATCTTTTATTCATCTTTTCCAGCGCCATCATAACCCCTTCCATAATCGCCTCGGGACGCGGGGCGCATCCGGGAACGTAAACATCCACGGGCACCGTGCCATCCACGCCTTGCAATACGTTGTAACATTCGTGAAAGATTCCCCCTGAGAGAGCGCACGCCCCCACGGCCACGACCACCTTGGGGTCGGGCATCTGGTCATAGAGGTTTTTCAACACCCGAGCGCTGCGCTTGTTACAGGTTCCCGTCACAAGCAATACGTCCGCGTGCTTCGGATTTCCCACGTTGACCATCCCGAACCGCTCGATATCATACACCGGAGTAAGACACGCCAGTATCTCTATGTCGCAGCCATTGCAAGCCCCTGCGTCGTAATGCAGTATCCAAGGGGACTTGGCGCGGGATTTTTGCAGTATGTTCATCTCGCAAAGCCTTCCAATATGGAAGATTGCAAAATCCCGCCAAAGCGCGTTTGGCGGTGTTGAACGCAGATATCCAAGAATGCCGTGCGCATTTTGCAATCACCTCGATATATAAATCACAGCAAGGTTCGCCACCGATATTCCCACACCGAACGTCCATGCGAACCGGATCATCCATTTCCAGGTCATTCTGGCGGTGATGTTATCCAAAAGTATCACCGCCAGGAAGCAGGCGAAGGCGATGAACCCGCCGATAATGAGATTCGTCTGCCAGAGCAGGGCGATAAAGCCCATTAAAAGAATGAGTTCATACCAGTGCGCCAGTTCGATCAAGGCGAGTTGCGCACCGGAGAACTCGGTGTAGATACCCCTCACAAGCTCCTGATGCGCGTGATGCGAGGCGGAGATATCGAAAGGGGATTTGTGCAGTTTGATGGCTATTACGATTATCTGAGTCAAAAGAAACGCCGGAAGGGAGAACAAAAGAGGCTTGTAGGGACCGGTCATCAGGTTGGATACCAAAAAACTGCCCGTCTTCAGATAGGTTCCTATCACCATAAAGACCAGCAATGGCTCATACGCCATCAACTGCAGTATCTCCCTCTGGCTTCCTATCTGACTGTACGGGGAACGAACGCTGAACCCTCCCAGTATCAGCATGATATGACCGAGAGCCAGAACGAATAGCAACACGAGCATATCCTGTCCCGTCATCATCAATATCAAAGAGAGGATGGTGCAGGCGATGTAAACGGACACGCTGATCAGCTGAAATTGATTCGCCGCTATCCTGCCTTTTCCAAAAAGCTTAAACAGGTCGTAAAAAGGCTGCAATAACGGCGGACCGATTCGTTTCTGAAGCCTCGCCGTCAGTTTTCGATCCAATCCAAACAACAATCCTCCAATGATCGGGGCGATCACAATTACAAGGAATATGTTAATGATTATCACAGATAGACTGCTCCAAATAGAATGACTATCAATAGAGTGGCAAATATCGTCACCCATTTCACATGAACGGACTCGTCCGTAAGCTTTTCAAAATAGTAACTTCGCACAGTCATCTCCGCAGCGCTATCCGCAACGGTCAAAAACCGAGCCGTTGCGGAATGGGAGGATATCTGCTCTCCGCACAAATATGCCGGCTTGATCTGACTGGAACGAAGATGGTTGAAGAACGTCGGAGCCAAAACGGAGAGCGCGACAACGAGGAATATCATCAACCACGGTGCGTTTAGAACCGTGGGAGTCGTTTCCATGCCGGCGACGTTATAATAATTCGCCACCGCCGGAAGCACAAGGTTTTCCAGAATCGGCTTGACAAAAAGGCTCAAAATAACGGCTCCGCTTGCAAGCGCCGCCAAGGAGCCGACGTACAATGCGGGAAGGCTCTCCCTCTTGCGCCCGTCCGCATGCGGATTCGTCGCCAACATTCCGCCCATCCACTTCGTCCAGAATACAACGGTGAGCGTGCTTCCAATCACAAGCATTGCCATCACCAACGGATTTTGAATGGAGGATTCTATGGCGGCGAGTTTGGCGATCAGCACCCCGAAAGGCGGAAGGAGCATGGAAAGGATTCCAATCACCATGATCAGCGATGTCAAAGGCATTTTCGCCCACAGGCCCTGCATGTCCTCGATATCCTTGCTATGGATGGTTTGATCCACCACGCCCGTGGCCATGAAAAGCAGCCCTTTGGAGACTGCGTGGAAGACGATGAGCATCACCGCCGCCGCCAAGGCGAGTGGCGTGTTCAATCCGGCGCATGCGATAATCAAGCCCAGATTGGAGATCGTGGAATAGGCGAGCACCTTTTTGGCGTTGGACTGACCGATGGCGAGCATGGCGCCGGTGAGGAAGGAGAAGGCTCCCACAATCGCCACCATCTCACTCAGTGCGGTGTGCCGGAAAATCGGTGCGAAACGGATAATTAAGTAAACGCCCGCTTTCACCATGGTGCTGGAGTGAAGAAGCGCGGATACCGGCGTAGGCGCCACCATTGCCCCAAGCAGCCAGGATTGAAAGGGCATCTGAGCCGCCTTCGTGAAACCCGCGAAACATAAACACGCCATCGGGAGTATCAGGAGGGCGACGATATGCGCCTCCTTGCCCGTTTGCACCAGTTGCAAGAGACGACTGGAGTCCAACGGGAGATTTTTAAACTGTATCAATGCGATACCGGTGATAAACCCCACCCCTCCCAACATGTTCATCCACAAAGCGCGAGTGGCGTTTCGAATCGACTCCTCGGTTTCGTCATGACTGATGAGGCAAAAGCTGCATAAAGTGGTTATCTCCCAGAAAAAATAGATCCATAGGAGATTGCCTGATAAAACCATCCCATTCATGGCGCCGAGAAAAAGCAGGAGCGTGCGGAAAAATTGAGGTTGCTTGCTGATTTTCAGGTTTTGATGTCGCTCGTGTTCGCGCATATAGGGCAGAGAATAAACGGCGACTATGGACCCCACGATCGATACGATAAGCGTCATCACAATGGAAAGCCAGTCGATGAAAATCGGCGGATATGCCATCTCGGCGCGCTTCGGACCAAACTCCACCCATGCGAGAATGAGGGTCTGTATGGCGGCGAATACAAGTATGAAAGCGCTTTTGCGTCGAACGCCCATCCGAATAAACATCGCCATCAAGCCGAAATCCGCAATCGTTACAAGAAGGTTCCAGTCGATCAATCCCGGCGTGTAGTGGATAATTTGATGCGTGAGCGTCACCCGCAGGAAAAGAATGAAGGAGGCTAGAGCCAAAACGGCGGATATCACGATGATGATCAGGGAACGAAGGTGGTTGGAACGGACAATGGATATCACAAAAGCGAATACGAGCGGCACGAGTATCAAGGCGACTAAGATAATCGAGAGCGGCGCGAAATATATGAAATTGCTCATGGTCTTATCCGAAAGTTTCAGGCACGCGAAAGGTGTCGCTGAAGACGCAATGGTCGCATGCAAAAAATAAACCATGCGCCGGTCAGGTCTCCGCATGGGAAGGATCGGGATCGGTTATTTTGTTGTTTTCGCTATATGAACATTCGGCTGACGCCGAACGCATTGGAGGCGATACCTTCCAAATTTAAACACATGAGTATATTACCATAAAATATAGCGAATCGGAGTTGAAATATACCGAAATCCTATAAACCCATGTCCGGGTTTTCGAAAGAATGAGAAGAATGTTAAGCAATAATTAAAAGCAATATATTATAAAAGTGTGCGTATCGCACGGTGAGCATTCAATGCAGAGGGTCTCTTCGCCATTCGGAGGATTTATGAAGAGCATGAAACGCGAATTTCGCCATTGCCGCGTTCGCCTATATGAGCGTTACCCGCAATCCCCGGGATTCGCCGTACCGTATGCGACATCATCTCAGATGAAACGGGTGTCCGAGCAGATCGTGCAAGTGATATCGCCTGAATTCCCCTGACAGAGCGGCGGTGATGATCTCCATGTCGGGAGATGCCAACTCCGACATCCATTGAAGACAGGCTCCGCAGGGGGTTGTGGGGGGAGTCGATTGGGACACAAGAAGAATGGCTTGCAAGCTCTTTGCACCGTGAGCAATCGCCGTGGATATGGCCGTCCGTTCGGCGCAAAGGGATAAGCCGTAAGAGCCGTTTTCCACGTTGCAACCAGGGAAAACCCTGTTTTGCTCGTCAATGACGATCGCGCCGACCTTGAATTCGCTGTATGGGGCGTATGCGTTTTCCCTCACGCGAACCGCTTGCATGAGCAAAACGGCGATTTGAATATCACTTAGCATTTTTCCTCTCCGCGTTAGTTCTCCTTGAATGTCACAACCGTCACCCCTTGGCCGCCTTCATCCGTGTCCCCGGCTCGAATGGAGAGAATGACCGGATGATTTTTCAGATAATCGTTTACGAAGCGTCTCAACGCGCCAGTCCCTTTTCCATGAATGATTCTCGCTTGTTTCAGACCGGCGGCGTAAGCGTCATCCAGATATTTGCCGAGAATGGGTTCCGCCTCCTCCAGATGCATGGCTCTCAAGGAGAGTTCAGGGGATATCTCTATCGCCTTTTGCAGGGATAAATCGGACCCTTCGGATTTTTTCGGCGGTTCCTCTTTTTTGGCGGCTACGGGACGCAAAATGTGCAATGGCAACGTGGCGTGCATGGATCCGATTCGCACTTTGGCCTCCAAGTCATTTGGAAGTCCGAGGATCACCCCTTCCATGTTGAGGGTGGTCACCCGTACGCGATCTCCGATGGAATAAACATGACCTTCCGGAATCGGCTCCTCGACGGAAGGATTTGGAGCCTTGAGGTTTTCCATCGTCTCTTCCTGCAAGGCAACGATCTTTTTGCGTGCGGAGGGTCCCTTTCGCGCCCCCTTGTTCATTTTTCGCAGATCCGCAAGGATCGCCTCCGCCTTTTCGGATGTGCGCCTAAGAATGAGACGTGCCTCCTCGGATGCGTTCCGGCGAATGGACCTTTGAATCTCGGTGATTTCATTCAAACGCTCCTGATATTCCTCTTTCGCCTTTTGCGCTTCGCGCAATGCCTGTTTCGCGCAATCCTCGGCTTCCCGCGCGGCTTTGCGGCTCCGCTCAATCCTTTCTAAAAGCTCGGCGCTATCCCTATCACGATTGGATAGATGCTTTTTCGCACCCTCCACAATGCGGTGAGGAAGACCCAGACGTTCCGATATGTAAAATGCGTGAGAGCTTCCCGGGGTTCCCTGAAGGATGTGGTAGGTGGGCTGCAGAGTCTCCCTGTCAAACTCCACCGCCGCGTTTTCCACAAGAGGATGTGCATAGGCGTACTCCTTCAGCTCTCCATAATGGGTTGTGGCCACAACCCTCGCGTTCCTTGCCATCAACTCATCTAGTATCGCCTTCGCAAGCGCCGCCCCCTCCGCCGGATCCGTGCCCGCTCCAATCTCATCGAGCAGCACCAATGCGTTGTCTCCCATAGTTTCCAGGATCTTCGCAATGTGACTCAGATGAGCCGAGAAAGTGGAGAGCGATTGACGAATATCCTGCTCGTCCCCTATATCCGCGAAGACTTGGTCGAAAATCGCCAGTTCAGAATCCGGAGCGCACGGCACCTGCATGCCCGATTGCGCCATGAGTGTCAGTAGCCCCACGGTTTTTAACGAGACGGTTTTGCCCCCGGTGTTTGGTCCGGTGAGAAGCAATGTTTTGCATTTGACGCCGATTTCGATATCAATGGGGACCACATCGCCTTGCAGAAGCGGGTGGCGAGCAGCATGCATGCGTATCGATCCGTTTCTGTTGAACTTGGGCTCGATGGCGTCGAGTTCCAAGGCGTAAATCGCTCTTGCGTTCGCCATATCCAAATTCACCACAATTTCGCATAAACGTTTTAGATCATCCGATCGTTCTCTCACGAGGCCGGTAAGTTGCTCCAGGATGCGAAACACCTCCCGCTCCTCCTTCAATTCGAGTTCCTTTAAATCGTTGCCAAGCTCCACGCAACCACCCGGTTCGATGAACACCGTTGCGCCGCTCGCGCTAGCATCATGGATGATTCCGCCAAATTGTCCTTTGCATTCCGATTTAACCGGGATGCAAAATCTGCCTTCGCGCAGGGTGATGATGGGCTCCTGTATCATGGGGCGGCGGTTATCGGATGCCAGCAGCGAATTTAGCTTTTCCATCAAGCGAGCGTGCAAGGAACGTTGGCGGCTGCGAATCGAGGATAACTCCGCCGAGGCGTTATCCCTCACTTCGCAATTTTCCGAGATCGCATCGTCAATCCGCGTATCCAGGTTGGTGAGAGGGGGGATGTTGCGCGATATATCGGCGAGCAACGGGCATCGTTGCGCTTGTTTCAATAAATAGGTTTTTAGGCGGCGGGATGAACGGATCGTTTGAGAGACATCCCGGAGTTCGCGAGGGGTCAATTGGATGAATTTCACGGCGTTTTCGATCGATCCCCGGATATCTCTTATGCCGCCCAAAGGCATTCCGGAGTCTAACTCCAACAATAGCCGCGCCTCCCGAGTTTCCTGATGCCTGAGGAGAATCACCTCCGAATACGTGCTTGGGGCGAGTTCCAAGAGCGAATCCACCGACATCGCAGTGGATAGATGCTCCTTGATGCGGCTGAGTATCTCATGGTATTCCAAAAGTTGGAGTGTGTGCACGTTCATTCATCTATTGTAGCATTAGGAATTTGGAATTAGGATCGCATCTCGGACTGAGTTTCCAGGTGCGCATAAAAATTGTATCTCAAATATAGCTAAAGGGGTACGTTCGATCTTGACTTTATCAGCCAAATAAGCCTAGAATGATATGATAATCAAGCGGTCTGAAGAGTTACTAAACGCTCTTTCGCCATCATTTTGCCGTCGCAGTATGAGAAGGGGGAAGAGATATCCCCGTCCCCGTAAAATTGCGTGTGTGGCGATGAGGATGACGCTTGGAAAAAATGAGGAAGGTCAGCCAGTGCGTAAATGGAATCGTGAGTCGATTGGCTCTGAAATAAATCGTATGTTTCATGCCGGAGAGGACTTGAACTACTCCGCAATTTCCCAAAACCATGTCGCATTGCTACGTGCAGCCACGCGCTATTTCGGCTCTTGGCGTGACGCCGTGGAGTATTCAGGGTTGAATTACGAGGATATTCGAAGATATAAGACTTGGAATCGCGATCTGATACTTGAGCGTATCCGTGAGCTGCATGAACAGGGAGTGGATCTCTCTTGGAGGCATATCAGCACCCAGGTGGATCCGCAACTCGCCGCCGCCGCTACGAAAAGAAAGCATTTTGGTTCGTGGAAGAATGCGATACAAGCGGCGGGATTGGATTATTCGGATATCCGCAAGTATCAGGAATGGGATAAGGATACCGTTATTAAACGTCTGAAGGATTTACACTCCAAAGGGGTGGATTTGAACGCCAAGAGCATGGAGGAGTTTGATATAACGCTGATCACCGCCGCACGCAGACGTTTCGACTCCTGGGACAAAGCTTTGACTGCGGCTGGCTTGGATTCAAGCAAGATCGTGTTGCGCAAACCATTCAAGCGAAAGAAAACCCTTGCCGCTTCCAAGATCGCTGCGGGGTAAGGCTTTTATTGAGCGGTATTTCTCAGCGCAATCGACTTTTGATCCCCGCAAAGCCGATTACGGCGTCAATCGTTTCCCGTTTGGTGACGATACCCCCCGCCGACAAGAGGAAACCGCTCATGCGTAATTTCGGTTTCGTTGGCTTTCAGGATCGATCCGGAAGGAAGCGCTGCGGTTTTTTCGCATTTGACAGCGGCTGCAAAGAGATATCCTCCTAATGACATGGAGTTCTGTTTTCATCGGCGCAAGAATATGGGGCCCCTTGATTACGGTAACGTGGCGAATATCCGAGACGCTTTTATTTTGCATGTAGCGATTGACGCTCCCTCCCGGTCATGGTTATCCCAATCCGCCGGAATCCGCTCTCGTTTGGCATGCCATCCTTTTCCTTCATGTTTGGTTCTCCAACCGAATATGGAACGGTAATTGTTTTCCGGCGTCTTCAATGAAAACGCTTATGGTGCGCAACTCCTTTGACTGTTGTCCATGATCTCCTCCCATAAGGAGTCGGGCTACTCTTCATCGCGCCTCTTGTCCGTTCCTTCGCTGATCTGTCGGACTCCGCCATTCTCTCATCTCTGTTTATGAAAGGGGTGAGAGGACGGTGCACGACCGCCCGAGAAAAAAAAAGATTTGAATTCATCAAAAACAGACAAATTTACATTGATTTAGTGTATTCAATTAACGGTAAAATAAGTATGTGAAAATTTGTTATCGTATGCATCGTTATCATGTATCGGCTGTGAGATATGTTTTTCCCTTTTTTGGTGAATTATCCTCCCTGTAGTTCAAACATTTTATTATCGGAAGTCAGGTAACATTTTAGTCGAGCTGTAAATTTTAAATGAACATTATCATGAAATTTAACGTATATACTCTATATTCACGGTATGGAGGATCTTATTGCAACGTCATCGGCATGCTAGGAGGATTGCATTCGCCGGGTGTGCGTGATGATGATCGGAACAAGACTTATCCTAAACTACTATCGTTTGTAATCATCGTTTCCGCAATGGGAACAAGAGAGGGGGAAATGGAATGCGTAGGAAAGCTTCAGTGAAAATATCGTCACCGGAGAAGAGAGCCAGAATTGGTGAAAGAATAAAGATGTCCGCCATGAGCGCCGGCATGACGTTGAAGGAATTGGCGGAGGGAATCAATCTGCCGGTCTCTTTAATGTATCAGTATGTTCGCGGCATAACGAATGTCCCGCCGGAGGTCATTGAAGCCGTCGCGTCAACAACCAAGTTGAACATTGAGTTTTTCGATCCTGAACTGGACCCAAGAAGTAGTTTTTATGAAGCGACTGTTCACCCCGACACGCTTCGAATGAGGGCTGACACGTTCGCGTTATCTAATCAGTACCTCGACAAACTCTCAGCAGCATACGCCGAACCTCAGCGCAACGTTCGAGGATACATGGACGTTCTGCAGCAAAAACTCTCCGATGCTCGCACCCGAAATGATCGCGCAGCGGAGGGGGAGCACCTCTTGTCCTTGGGCGATTTTCTCTCGAAGGTGGGGAATTTCGAGGAGGCGAGAACCTATTTGGATATGGCTTGCGATGTTTTCCAGGACCTAGGTCTTACCCAGAGACTGCATGAGGCGCAACTCAGTTTCGCCCGATGCCTTTCCGAGGTGGGCGCGGTAAACGCCGCGATGGATTACTGCGATCAGATTGCCAAGCGCGGAACCGTGGAGCATCAGATTCGGGCAAGTCTTTTGCTTGCTCAACTTCATATCAAACGCAGGAAAACAAGCGAAGCCTTGAAAGCGACGATTCAGACTGCGGAAATCATCGAGAAAAATAACGAGGATACCATCGAAAACCGGCATGGCATCCGCAGGAACCTTGCCGCGATCCTTAACGAGTACGGCCACTATGACGCCGCTTTGACATTATGCCGAATGGATGCGCAGGATTACATGCTTGACAACGACATTGTTTCCTATGTCGGCGTCTTGTTAAATCTCTCGCAGATCCAAGTGATTCAAGGGATGTATGGAGAAGCGATAGATAATCTGGAGAAGATTATCACCCTGTCGCGTTTCTATCCGGACATCAAGTCCAAATGCATCGTCGCTTTAAATATGCTCGCCGCCGCGTATGCGGGCATTGGCAGAACCGCTGAGGCCAAATCCGAGGCGCGTACCGCAATGCTTTCCTCCGGGGAGAATTCGGAGCAATACGGTCCCTTGATCGGTTATTTGGCTCTCGCCAAGGCGCATTTGGAGGATCAGCAGTTCGAGGATGCCATTTCGCTAGCCGATCAAACCATTCGGGATGCGCAGAGATGGCGAATCAATTGCGTCATCATCCCAGCGAGGATTATTCGCAACCAAACGATGATGCGATTGCAGGCGAACAAATCCCAGGAGGTCGATGCGCAAAGCTTCAATGAAGCCGCCAACATCCTCGACGCCGCGCAAAGAAACGGTTCCCCGTTCGAGATACTGATCAGCAGGATGAACCTCGCTCAATGTCTTGTTCAGGTCGGGAATCCGGAGGCTGCGGAAAAAGAGGCGTTTGCCGCGTTGGAAATCCTTGATAACGGGGCGGTCCAGCTGGAATCGGCGTTGATGGGCAAGAAAACCGAACTTCCGATGATGCTTCGCGAACCGCTTATGAACCTTGTCGAATTAATGAACAACACCAAACTGAACCTTCCGGAGATCCGATGGAGAGTGCACCTCTTAATCTATCAACTTCTCAAGCAAAAAGGCGCGCCCGCCGAGGAATTGGTCGAGCATCTTAACAAAGCGTCCGAACCGCTCTTCGATATTTTGAGCCACCTGGCGCCCAAGGATTCCGACGTTTATCTCACGGCGCATCCGGAATTGGAGGAGGCATTCAAGGATTATAGGGCCCTTGTGGCAGGTTCCATGAATGACGCCTCCAAGGAGCGATTAGTCAAAGCATATCGATACGGTATTCTAAGCCCGGAGGTGTGAAAAAGCGAATGCGGTGTTCAAACTCCGTAGACTGGCGAGATTTGCCGGAGACCGCATTTGCACCTAATCGTGCGAAAACGCGCATCATGGGAACAGCCCATCCAATTAATACGTAAGAAGATGAAATTTCCCGTGCATCGATTGATTGCGGGAGAGACTTGAAAAGGATGGAGGGATATTATGGCCGATCAAAACACGGCGATTGATGCGCTATTGGCTGAACATCGCGTATTTGCGCCTGATTCGAAATTCACGGAGCAGGCGAATATTTCCGATCCCGATATCTACGCTAGAGCCCGAAAAGATCCTGAATCTTTTTGGGCTCAATGCGCTTCGGAACTCCATTGGTATCGGAAATGGGACAAAACGCTGGAATGGAACCCGCCGTTTGCCAAATGGTTCGTTGGCGGGAAAATCAACGCTTGCTATAATTGTGTCGACAGGCATGTTATCGCAGGCAAGGGCGACAAACCCGCCATCCTTTGGGAGGGAGAGCCTGGAGATTCCGTCACTCTTACCTATTCACAATTGCTGAAGCAAGTCGAGCGGTTTGGAAACGCCATGCGAAAGCTCGGAATTGCCAAAGGGGATCGCGTCGCCATCTATATGCCCATGATCCCCGAGTTGGCGATCGCTCTTCTCGCATGCGCCAGAATTGGTGCGGTGCATTCAGTCATTTTCGGGGGGTTCTCGGCGGATTCACTCCGCGAGAGAATCAATGACTGCGGCGCGAAGATCCTCATCACCGCAGATGGCGGGTGGAGGAGAGGACAGGTCATCCCTCTCAAGACTGCGGCGGATGAAGCCATTTCAAACACCCCCTCCATTCAATCGGTGGTGGTCGTGCGCCGGATAGGGGAACGTGCGGGGATCTCCATGCAAGAAGGACGGGATGTGTGGTGGCATGATCTGATGCGCGACGCAAACGAATCCTGTGCGCCCGAACCCATGGATTCCGAAGACCCACTTTTTATCCTCTACACTTCGGGTTCCACCGGAAAACCCAAAGGAATCTACCATACCACCGGCGGATATCTCACAGGGGTGTATATCACTTCAAAATGGGTTTTTGACTTGAAGGATGAGGACATCTACTGGTGCACGGCGGATATCGGCTGGGTCACAGGGCATTCCTACATCGTTTACGGGCCGTTGGCGAATGGCGCGACTTGCGTGATGTACGAGGGCTCCCCGGACACCCCGTCCAAGGATCGTTTTTGGAAAATCATTGAGAAATGGAAGGTTACGATCTTCTACACCGCTCCCACGGCCATACGCACCTTCATGCGCTGGGGGGAGAGTCTGCCGCTAGGATGCAATCTGGATTCCCTTCGTTTGCTAGGCTCGGTGGGGGAACCTATCAATCCCGAGGCGTGGATTTGGTATCACAAGTACATCGGAAAGGAGAGATGTCCGGTGGTGGACACGTGGTGGCAAACGGAAACGGGACATATCATGATAGCCCCCTTGCCCGGTCTCACCCCCACCAAACCCGGCTCCGCCACTCGTCCTTTTCCAGGGATCGATGCGGCCGTGGTCAATGACAATGGAGAGGAGACGCCTCTCGGTTCCGGCGGTTACTTGGTTATCAAGTCCCCCTGGCCTGGCATGCTGCGAACGCTTTGGGGGGATGACACCCGCTATCGACAGGTGTATTGGAGCCGATTCCCCAATCTCTATTTTACCGGGGATGGCGCCAGGGTGGATGCCGATGGCTATTTTTGGTTGCTTGGCAGAGTGGATGATGTCATGCTTGTTGCCGGGCATAACTTGAGCGCCATGGAGATGGAAAGCGTCCTGGTGGAGCATGACGCCGTGGCGGAAGCGGCGGTTATCGGGAGGCATGATTCCATCAAGGGGCAGGCCCCTGTGGCGTTTGTCACTGTTTGCGAAGGAGTCCGCGCAACACCGGAACTTGCGGAGGAACTGAAAGCGTATGTTGGTAAAAAGCTGGGAGCGATATGCAAACCGGAAGAGGTTTTGTTTAGCGCGGAACTTCCGAAAACACGCAGCGGCAAGATCATGCGAAGGCTTTTGAGGGATATCGCTGAGGGGAGAATGTTGGGAGACACCACGACATTGGCGGATCCCACGGTGGTGGCGACCTTGAAAAAGCGATATGCGGATGGAGAGGGCTGAGACCCTATAAATCACCCTGTTGATTATACGAGCCGTCCCCCTTCATGACGAGGGGGCGGCTTTTCTGCTATAATACCCAAAAGAGACTTCGAATCCATTTGCAGGTCGCCGTTCAGGATGAACGCCTTATCGGTGGATTAAGCGTTGTTACGGATGACGACGAAATGAGAATGGCTTTGGTTACGATTATGGCGATTGCCGGGTTAGAACTTTGAGGAGGTCGGGGATGTACTCACGTCCTGTCAGAATTATTTTATCGGTATTGATAGCAGTGATTTTGAATCCCCTAAGCTTATGCGGTCCTGCGAGGGCGGTTCCAACCGATGAAGCCACAACGATATTTAACAAGGCGGTTTCCCTTTATAACGAAGGGAAATTGGAGGATGCCCTGGCGCAATTCCAAAAGGCGAACGCACTTTCCCCCAAGGATGGCTTGATTTACAACTGGATTGGCTTCATCGATCTGCGCTTGGGGAGATACCCCGACGCCGTCACCGCTCTGGAGCAGGCCGTTAAGCTGACTCCTAAAAGAGCGGAAGCGTTCACCAACCTCGGAAACGCATATCTGAATGTGGGGCGTTTGGATGACGCGATCAAAGCCTTCAAGAGGGTGATAGAGATTGATCCCACTTCCATAAACGCAGCGAACGCTCATTACAATCTGGGAAATGTCTACAGTAAAATGAACAAGCTGAATTCCGCCATCGCGGAGTTCAAGCGTGCGGCACAAATTAACCCGAAAGATCCTTTCATCCAAAACAACCTGGGTGTTTCGTTACAGGAAGCCGGAAAAGTAAAGCTAGCCATACCCGCATATGAAAAGGCGGTGAAGCTCGCTCCAAAAAACGGTTCTTTCTGGCTTAATCTCGGTTTGGCGTATCTTGACACTCAACAGTACGAAAAGGCTAAAACCGCGTTATCATACGCCATTCAATTGAATCCCACAAGTTACTCCTCGCGAGTCTCCCTGGCGGAGGCTTACGCCAAACTCAACAAATATTCCATTGCAATCCTTCAGTTTCAAAAAGCCGAGCAATTGAAACCCAACGATTTCACCGTCGCCTATAATTTAGGCGTGCTCTACGCTAAGACCGGACAAGTGACCAAAGCGGTGGACGCCTATAACAAGGCTTTACAGATCAATCCCAACAGCGTGGAAACTTTGAACGCACTCGGTTTGGCGTATTACAAACTGTCGCAATGGGATGACGCGATTCGCATATTCCAACGGCTCACACAGGTTTCTCCGCAGGACGCGATCGCTTGGATTAACCTGGGCACGGCGTATTCGAGAAAAGGGAACGCCGATGAAGCCGCCGCTGCGTGGGAGAACGCATTGAAGCGAAATCCCAACCGCGCGGATGTTCTCCGCTGGCTTGGAGGCTATTATCTCTCAAAAGGAGAATTGGACCAATCCCAAAAGGAGTACCAACTCTCTTTGAAGATTGATCCGAAAAGCGCGGAGGCTCTAAATGGATTGGGATTGATCAAGGACAAGCGAGGGGATTTGAACAGCGCCATTATGTACTATCGAAAGGCGATTGAGGTGAATCCGAGATATGAATACGCTTACAACAATCTCGGGGTGTGTTACGAGAAGAAAGGCGAGATTAGCAAAGCCAAGGAATGCTATCGCAAAGCCTTGGAAATAAATCCCAAGTATGCCGATGCTCAGAGAAATCTGGATAGGTTTAAAAGATAAACATATCCGTGCATAGGCGCGAAACAGACACCCGCCATATTTATCGCATGGCGGGTCTTTCTTTTTTGCGCCCCGCTCATACCCATTTCAGCGCAAATTGAGATATACTATCATGTGTGTTTCATAGGACAGTTCTCTGCAACGTGACCGTTTATTTTAAGAGTTATGCGAAGACGAGATTTTCGAAAACTGCAGTTACGCTCCATGGGTAATTGCAAATTTCACAATTCGGGTCAATCACCAAGGGTGAATAGTGAAATGCAACCTTCTTGGCGAGAGATCGCCAGCTCCTCAACAATAGATCATTTGGATAGTGGATTTTGAATGCCTGTTAAAGTTGACACTTTTGTCCAGAAAAAATGTCGACAATTTCATTCATTGAATGGCTTGTCCTCCTCCTCCGTGCGTCGCATTTGGATAACGGATGAGGGCGTGGTCGTCAAGACGGAAAACGAACAAGCCCTATGGGATGGCGCCGAATGGCGGCGCGTTTCCCTGCCAGTCCCCCCTGAACCCAGAGTCTCTCTGCACTCGCTTCCCACTCCTCCCTTCGAAGATATCGTCTGTTCGGCATCCGGTCCGGATTCCTCGGTGTGGATAGGCGGGGCATCCGGCGCAGCACGATATCTAAATGGCTCCTGGACCTATTTTTCCGGTCGAAGATGGCTGCCGCACAACTATGTTCACTCGATTACCGTGGATGCCAAAGGCAACGCATGGGTGGGAACGGAGAAAGGGGTGTCATGGATTCATTTCATTCCGATGACACTGCGGGAGAAAGCGGAGATTTTTCAGACTATCACGGAAGAACGTCATGTTCGTAACGGGTTTGTCGCCGAATGCTCATTGCTCAACGCTGGTGACACTTCGGAGATTATCCCCGTGGTCACTCCAAATGAAGGTCTTTGGACTTCGCTCTATATCGCCTCTCAGTGTTTTCGATATGGTGTCACCAAGTCCCCCGCCGCAAGGGAGAACGCCATAAAAAGTCTGATGGCGCTGTTTCGCCTTTTGGAAGTCACAGGCGTTAAGGGCTTTATGGCGCGCTCCATCGTGGAGGTGACCGAGAGATGCTTGGGATGCGAGGATAAGAACGGGGATTGGTGCAAGGGGGAGGGTCCTTACGCCAACTATATCTGGAGGGATGATCCCTCCTCCGACGAGGTGGACGGACACTACATGGCTTGGTACCTCTGTTACGAAATGGTGGCTTCCGAAGAGGAAAAGGAGCTCATACGCCGCGCCTGCAGGGATGTTACGGATCATATCATCGAACACGGTTATTATTTGGTGGGGCGTAATGGAAAGCCAACCTCATGGGGAGTGTGGGCGCCCGAAAAACTAAACCAGGATCCCGAATGGTTGGATGAAAGAGGTTTGAATTCGCTGGAGATACTGTCGCATTTAAAGGTGGCGCATCATATTTGTCAGGATGACAAGTATGAGAAGGCTTACAGGGATTTGATTCATGACCACGGTTACGCGATTAACCTCGTCAATCAAAAAATGCTTCCCCCGGTGGGACCCGACAACCACTCGGATGATGAACTCGCCTGGTGCGCCTACTATCCATTGCTTCAGTTGGAACAAGACCCGGAACTTAAGAGGATATATCTTTTAAGTCTTGAGAAGACTTGGAGCATGTTGAAACCGCAGAAATCTCCGTTTTATAATTTTCTATACGGCGCTCTAACCGGCAATAAGTGCGACGCCGAAGTGGCGGTGGAATGGTTGAAGGACACGCCGTTGGATTTGGTGGACTGGACGATGTTGAACAGCCACCGCAAGGATGTGGTCATAGCCACCTATCGCGGACGTTTGGGTGAATTGCAAACAAATCGTGTTCTTCCTATTAGCGAACGAGCGATCCACAAGTGGAACTCGAATCCCTACGCACTTGATGGTGGCGGCGGAGGTGTTTTCGAACTGGATGGCTCATTCTGGCTATTGCCATATTGGTTCGGAAGGTATCATCGCATTATCGATGGCTGATGGAGCATAGGAGAATAAGATGACGTCCACCGTACTGTTCATTGGCTCCAGACCGGGGGAGATTGAATGGAACGCGGCCGGTTTTGCCGCATTATGCCGTGAGAGTAATGCCAGCGTCCATTTCGTTTCCGTAACGGATGGAAGCAAAAGCCATTATGAACGCAAGTATGTACAAGATCCCGACGCCTTGGCTCGCAGACGGTATCATGAAGCGAAGACCTCCTCCGAGATAATAGGCGCGGAGTATGAACTGATGGGGCTTCCGGAGTGCGAGGTTTTCGTCAATCTTGCGAATTCCGAGGAGATGATCCGCATTCTCCGCAACACCGGCCCTGAGGGCAAGGGACCGGATATTGTCGTTACCAGTCGTCTTGGCGTGGGGGATAGGGATCAACGTTACTGCAGTCAGCTTGTTCACGACGCTTTTTCCATGTTGCGCGTCGGCTCCATGTGCGCGGACACCCCCTGTCTGGAACGGATTCCCGTGCTTGCTTATTGGGGGGATGACTATGTGCAGGGGGGGGCTTTTCAACCGGATGTACGAATTGATATCACGCCAGTCATCGATAAGAAATGCGAGATGATCGCGTCATATGAGTCCGTCGTATTCGAATGGATGCCATGGATCAAGGGGATGCCGAAGCTCCCCCCTGAGAACGAGGAGGGGCGCATTGCGTTTGTCAGAAGCCTTTTGGAAGAGGAACAGAGTAAACGCTATCGGGCGTTCGACAAGGCTGAGGATCATCCTGATCCCTTGCGATTTGTGGAATGGTATCAGATAAGCGAATACGGATCGTGCGCCGTACCCGATGATTTCACCGCAATTTACGGGAATCATAGCAACGATTCATAGGGAAGGAGGCGCCGGAGCGCCTCCTTTTTAATATGCTTCCGATAATAGTTCGAAGTAAGCTCGAGGATGTTTGCAAGTGGGGCAGATATCCGGCGCCTCCGGTCCTTCATGGATGTGACCGCAATTTCGGCATATCCAACGTACGTTTCCGGGTTTGGAAAAGACCGTGTCGTTCTTAACCTGTTCCAACAGCTTGCGATATCTCTCTTCGTGGTGCGATTCGATCTTCGCGACGTTTTCAAAGAGCTTGGCGATATCCTCGAACCCTTCCTCCCGGGCGATGCGGGCGAAATCGGGATACATCGAGGACCATTCCGCATGCTCTCCATCCGCTGCAGCGTTGAGATTTGCAAGCGTGTCGCCTGCCAACCCTCCGGCGCTCTGCAGAAACAACTTGGCGTGCTCTCGCTCATTCTCGGCAGTCTCAAGGAACACCTCGGCGATTTGCTCGTATCCCTCTTTTTTCGCCTTCGATGAGAAATAGGTGTATTTGTTTCTCGCCTGGGATTCCCCGGCGAACGCCGCCAGCAGATTGGCGAGCGTCTTCGATCCTTCAAGCTGCATGATCGTCTCCTCTTACGTTTTTTGTGATAAATCCTGAAGTGGTCGATTCATGACCATCTTCGCGCCCTCGAATCAACAGCATTCCTCTCTTGTCATTCGAAAAGGGGCGTGCAAAAGCTATTTCTTCAGCTCCTCAATCCAAATATTGCGAAACTTTACCGGGGAACCATGATCCTGAAGCATGATTGGCCCCTCCGCCAATATCGGTCCGCCCATGCTTGCCGTAGTGGGGCCACAGGTGATCTCTACGTTGTCATGCACTTTCACTCCGTTCCAAATCACCGTCACTCGTGGGTATTTTACCACTTTACCCGAATCGTCCAGGCGCGGGGCGTGGAAAAAGATGTCATAGGATTGCCATTGCAGCGGCGGACGAGACATGTTTTTATCCGGCTCCTTGAAACCATAGATGGAACCGCAGCTACCGCATTTGTAGGTCGGATTATGGTAACTATCCAAAATTTGAATCTCATACTGACCTAAATTGTACACGCCGCTATTCCCCCTCGCCTGACTAGTCTTGTCGGGCATGTAGGGCTCCATAAACTCCAAATGGAGGTGGTAATCCTTGAACAACCTCTTGGTGATAATATTGCCCGTGCCAACGTTCACCTCAAGGTCTCCATCGGTAATCAACCATTGGCAAGGACCTTTGGTATTCAATTGCTCCCAAGCGTCGGTGTTTTTTCCATCGAAAAGTACAATGGCGTCTTTGGGAGGCTTTACTTCCTTGATCGGTTTTAATTGCTGGTCAGCATTTGAAATGACAGGGAAAACGCTCAGTACGCAGAGAACCCATATCCATGGGTTTTTGGTGAATGCGCATACACTTTTCACATTCGTACTCCTTTCCTAGGATGAGTTAATTGAAGGACAGGGTTTGGATCGGATATCGCGAATGTTACGCATCATCCGGTCTTTACGAGTAACATATGGATAGTACCGGATTCGGATGGGTTTTTCAAATCCTTTGATACCTGTTGATGATCATTCTCTTAGCGGTGATTGGAAAATTCAGAAAATCAGGTTGGGCTCGCTCATGTCACGCACGAAATGACCCCTGAAAATCATTTTTGCAATCACCCGACTGAATGATTAGGGCTCTGGCTCTATCCAAATATTGCAGAACTGAACCTTGCATCCATGAGCCTGGAGCACTATCGGGCCTTCGGATTTTATCTTCATGTATCTCCGAACGCCCGTGGGGCCGTTAATGGTCTGGTTCCTCTGAATCTCCACGCCGTTTTGGTAAACGGTCACGACCGGTTTTTGAATCATTTTGCCGTTGGCGTCCAGCCGCGCCGCCCGAAAGAAGATATCATAGCTCTGCCAAGTGTCGGGCGGTTTGCATGCGTTCACCAAGGGGGCCTTTTGTCCGTATATCGCTCCGCAATCGTTCTTTTTCGGATGTTTGATCCCATAGGAATCTAGAACCTGTATCTCGTAAAGGTTTTGAAGGATGACGCCGCTGTTGCCTCTCGCTTGCCCGTGCTTACCCGGCATGTAGGGGATATTGAACTCCACATGCAATCGAAAATCCCTGAACTCCCTGCGTGTTCTTAAGTCCCCCGCCCTTGGAACAACCTCAAGGTATCCGTCTTTTAATTTCCATGCGCATGGTGTGTCGTGACGTAGTTGCTCCCATTGCGAGGTGTTTGTACCATCAAATAGAACTATCGCGTCTCTCGGCGGGCGGGAGGGAAGGGAAATGGATTTGGCGAAAATACGGCATGAAGGGGTGATAAGAAGAGCCACCAAACTTATCACGTGCGCAGCGCTGATCTGATGTTTTCGATACATATGCTCCTCCCACGGCTATGTTTTTCGTTTTAGATGCATTATGAAGATTCCGTATGATTTATCCTCTTCTCCAACGCCCATTATTAAGAGGAAGTCGGATGCATAGCGAGTCATTAGGGTGAACCAGGTTGTATCCGGATAGGGGATTTCAATGCATTAGTTTACCCATCATGGGACGTCATTTCCATTTCCAACTCTTTTTTTAGCAATCGTTTCAATACCTTGCCCGTGCCCCCTTGGGGCAGGGAGGATCGCATGATGACCTTGCGGGGCACCTTGAAATTCGCTAATCTTTCCCTGCAGTAGGCGATGATCTCCCTGGAGGTGATTTCCGCCCCCTCTTTTAATTGAACCACCGCCACGATATCCTCGCCGCGCACTTCATGGGGCATGCCAATCACCGCAGCAGCCACTATCAGCGGATGAGAGTAGAGCACCTCTTCGATCTCCCTGGGGTAGATATTGATGCCGCCCATGATAATCATGTCCTTTTTGCGATCCACGATGTAAAAATATCCGTCGGAATCACGATAGCCGAGATCTCCGGTGTGATACCACCCTTTACGCATAGCCGCTGCCGTGGCTTCCGGCTGGTTATGGTAACCTAGCATGACGTTATCCCCCCGTACCACCAGTTCGCCGATCTCTCCGTCGGGCAACTCCCGGTCGTTGTCATCCCATATTTGCATCTCCATCTCCGGCAGCGGCAACCCGATGCTGCCGGGTTTGCGCACTCCGTATGGGGGATTGGCGGCTGTCACCGGAGAGCATTCCGTCGGCCCGTCCCCCTCAATGATGATCACCCCGAATTTGCTCTCGACATCCCGCATCAACGCCACGGGCATGGGCGCCCCTCCGGATACGCACAGATACAACGACGATAGATCGTATTTCCTATCAGGTGTGTGATGCAGAATGGCGGCGTACATGGAGGGGACTCCCGGAAAGATAGTCACCCTGTATTTCTCGATAGCCTCGAGCACACGTCCAGGATGGAACATCTCAAGCATGGTGAAACTGCAGCCGCAGAATACCGAGGCGTTTTGACAAACGGTTGCTGCGAAGGAATGGAACAGCGGTAATACGCACAAAAGATTATCCTCGGGTTTGAAATAGACCACCTGGGTGAACTGCGCGCAATTTCTAATCAGGTTTCGATGAGAAAGAAGAGCCCCCTTTGGTTTTCCTTCGGTACCGGAGGTGTAAATACACACGGCTGCCTCGTGTTCGGATAATTCCGATGTCGATATCGGTTTGTCCGATCCGGAGTCCTGCAACTCATCCAAAATCGCAATTCCAGTCGGCGTCGATTGCCGATCACCTACGCAGATCATCCTTGGCGTTACTGGGAAATCCCGCGTCGCCTCCATGGCGTTACTCAGCAATGAGGGTAGAGTGACCACGGCTTTGATGTCGGAATCGCTCCAAATGTAGTTCAATTCCGCTGGCTTCAGGAGAGGGTTCGCAGGTACGCATACAGCCCCCAACGCGGCTGAGGCGTAATAACATATCGTGAATTCCGGTATGTTCGGTAAAAGGAGCGCAATTCTGTCCCCTTTGGTAATGCCGTCGGCTCTCAGAGCGGATGCGATACGGTTCACCCTATTAAAGAGTTGAAGATAGGTGAGTTCGCCCGACCTGGCATGGATTATGGTTCGATCCGGGTGATGTTGCGCCCCGGTAGCCAATAGATCATAGAGTGTCATGATTCCGCCACCTTTCCCTCGGTTCGGAGTTCAGTTGTCAACATATGGATGTAGTAATCGCATTGATTTGTGAGAGGACATTCAAGACATCGCGGCCGCTGCGCCTTGCACACCTCTCTTCCGTGTCGAATTAACGCCATGTGAAACCTGAATATGATCTCTTTGGGAATTAACTCTTGGAGCGTATCGTGCGCCTTCGCCTCCCCTTGTTTTTTTTCAACGAAACCCAATCTCCATGCCACACGGAAGATATGGGTGTCCACAGGAATGACGGGGCGGTTCAATGAGAAGCAGAGTACGATTGCGGCTGTTTTCGGCCCCACACCGGGAAGACTCATCAAGTAGTTGCGCGCCTCCTCGTCGCTCATGGAGGATAGTCGGGATAGGTCGTACGCCCCCTCGCGCTCCTTAATCTCTTTTAACGCCCGTTGGATTCTCGGGGCTTTGCTGTCCGCCAAGCCTCCGTTGCGTATCACATCCGCCAATTGATTTACGGGCGCCTCGGCGACTTGCTCCCAATGAGGATAAGTCTTTTTTAATTTGTCGAATGCGCGGAGGGAATTGGAGTCGGAAGTATGTTGCGAAAGGATGCAGGCTATGAGTTCATCCATGGGGTCATGTCGAAACACCCACTCCGCCTGACCGTATATTTTTTCCAATTTGGTTACCACATCACGCACCTTCCGGGTGGATTGAGTTTCCATTCTTTTCGCCAAATGTTTCATTCCGTAGACTTAACCTCGCAAACCGGTTATTGAGACGAGCCAAAGCTCCGTGTCATTCGCGCCACCGCTTCATTCGCCGTTATGATCAACGCATTGAATGCAAAATGCAGGATAAGAAACTAAGATCATTGAATTTACGCCAAGCCCACCCCTTTAACCTGCATAATCAGTCTTGCGCGCATATCCTATGAATAAGCGATGTGCTTGCCTATTCATAGGAATAGATGGGTCCTCAGAGACTGTAATCAATGAAAATGGATAGCTTCCAATGCTTTGCGAGCGATATGTAAATTAAATTGATTGCAGGAACAAACGCCTGGCGAAAATGGATCTCGCCAGGCGTTTTGTAAACAAAATAAATCAATGGAATGTCGCCATCACCTAAGCGGACTTTCTAGTTCCTTTTCTGCCCGCCTCGCGCGCTTCATCCGAAGTGAATTCGTGCGCTTTCCCTCTTTCATGGGCGATACGACCACCTTTTCTTCCAGCCTCACGCGCCTCTTCGGAAGAAAATCTGTGCGCTCTACCCATCTCATGGGCGGCTCTGCCGCCTTTCCTTCCGGCTTGAGCATGGCCTTCCGAATTGCCATGCCAGCCTTTTCCGGACCTGGTCGTTTTGTTCGTCTCTCCAGTCGGGATAGACGATTGGTTTGAGGGATGCATCTCGGCCATCGTTCTCTCCTTTGGTATAGTGGGGGTAATTGAAAATAATCTTTTCGCGCCTTCATTTGGCCGAAGCCGCATGAAAATACGGATTTATTATTAAACTACCTCCTCATGATAATATTACGTCTCTTCCGCGGGATCATCCTCATCGCGAATAGGGTCGCCTAGATCATAAACTTAGGCGCTCGCATCAGTTTCAATGATCCCCTTATCTATTATAACATCATTCAAGGAAGATATTGCACCTATCGAATGCATGGCATAAATCCCCGCACCGTGACAGGTTCCCTCCTTATTCAGCGGATAATTCAAAGGTCTCTCCAGAATATGCGCCAGCAGGTAAGCGAGGTGCGGTCTTAATTCCACCGCGCCACCCGAGATCGTAATGCGGTCCATTTTCACAAGAGACTCTTCGATGATATCCATTGCATATTTGAATTGCAGCGCCACCCCTTCCAAAATCGCTCGGTATATTTCCTCAGGAGTGGTGTGCAGTGTGAGCCCGATGATGGAGCCTTTCACGCCCGATCTCCAGTGCGGACTTCTTTCCCCTGAAAGATATGGCGCGAAGATCAATCCACGCTTTGACACGCTTTCCCCTTCAATCATCCTCTTGTTGATATCTTTGGGGAGCCTCAATGTTTTTTCAGCCCATAGGATAGCAGCCCCGCCGTCGCTGAACGCCGCTCCGTAAAGTGGCGTGGAGCCGTTCAGTCTGTATCTCCAAAGTTCCGCAGGCGTCGGACAATTTTCTCCTTGCCAAACCGTGCGAATGGCGCCTGAGGTTCCAATGTTGATGGCGGCTTCTCCCTGGCGCACACATCCGCTTCCGATATTTGACGCAGCCCCATCGCCTATTCCGGGGCACCACAGAGCTTCGCTCAATTCCTGGAGCGATGCTGGTTGGAACATTCTTTTTGATTTGGAGCGGATGGGTTCGTCCGATATTTCCGGCAGGGAGTCGGTGGTGATGCCGCAGATATCAACCATCTCTTCATCCCAACGCTTTCCGTCTTGATAGTACATCCCGGTTGCGGAAGCCATGCTGTGGGAAGTGACGCAACATCCAAGGAGTTTGTATATCAGATAATCCGCAGGGGAAAGCCACTTGCGCACTTGGTGAAATGCTTCCGGATATGTTTCCCTAAGCCAAATCAATCTTGCCGGATAGTAACTGGAATGGATTGGGCATCCCGTGCGTCTGTGAATCTCCTCCGCGTTCAACTCGGATTTCAATCGGGTTGCGACCGCTTCGGCTCGGGTGTCACCCCAAGTGATGATGGGGAATACGATGTTTCCTTTTCCATCCAGTCCCATGCAACTATGCCAGAAGGAGCATATTCCCACGGAGGTGACATTGTAACTCACGTCGGAAACGGATTTGAGGGTTGCCTCGACACAGTTCGCCACCCGTTTCAAAAGCGCGTCCGGATCCATCACGGATTTTCCGGAAGGATCCGTTATCAGAGGGGTGAACTTCGAGGCAAGACTGTTCAAGAGCGGGCGCCCTTCGGAATCGACAAGCATGCTCTTGATGTGCGTGGTTCCGATGTCAATCGCCAGGGTGCAGGAATCGAGAGAATATGCTCCCGCGCGGTTCATGGTTATCCCTTATATCGTAAGTGGGGAGCCATTCAGGTGAATGGTTTTTGCAACGCAAGGAGCGCCCGAATCAGGCTGTCCCCCACCGAGAGAGAGGATAAAATCCCCTGGCTCCACAATTGGATGACCCTCATCCGTATAACACGCTAATTGTCTTGGATGCAGGTTGAATTCCACTTCTCGCTCCTCGCCCGGAGCGAGTTGGATTCGCTTGAAACCTTCCAGATGGAGGTTGGGCGTTGGAAATGAGGCTTCAATATCTTTCACGTAGAGCTGTATCACTTCGTCGCCCACGCGATCCCCGATGTTTTTCACCTTTGCCCTCACCGTCAGCATGTCCCCCGTTTGGGGTGTTTCAGGCGTGACGGTGAGATCACGGTAGGAGAATTGAGTGTAGCTCATCCCTTCGCCAAAGCGATACAGAGGTTTTGCTGACATGTATCGGTAGGTACGATTATGCATACTATAATCCTCAAACGGGGGAACCTGATCCATGGAGGCGTACACCGTTATCGGCAAACGTCCCGCAGGATTGCAATCCCCCCAAAGCGTTTGCGCCAGAGCGGTTCCCGCCTCCTCGCCTCCGTACCAAGCGTAAAGAATGGCTTTTGCGTTCTCGGCGGCGTATGGAATTGTGACTGCGCTTCCGCTATGCACCACCAATATCACAGGCTTGCCCGTTTCATAGATGGCGCGGAGGAGTTCCTCCTGGATTTTAGGCAAAGTGATGTCCATTCGGTCTCCCCCTTTGTCTATCAAACCCTCCTCTCCCTCTTCGCCCTCAAGCCTTGGGGACAGGCCGAGAAAGAGAATCGTCACATCCGACTTTCGCGCCTTCGCCAACGCATCCGCGAAACCACTGCGATCCTCTCCAACCAAATCGCAGCCGGCGGAATAGCGCACCTCCGTCTTTTTGCCGGCTCGCAGGCGTATCCCCTCCAGCGGGGTGACTATGTGAGAGGGAACGCCGTTGTAATTTCCCAGAAGCATCTCCGGGTTGTCTGCGTTCGGTCCTATCACCGCCACGGACTTGATCTCGTCGCCCAACGGAAGAATGTCGTCCTCGTTCTTCAACAGAACGATGCTTTCCTGCGCAGATTTCAAAGCCAACTCCCGATGTTCCGGGGAATCCACCACGGACATGGTTATTTTAGAGTAGGCGACCTCTTCGGGAGGATCGAACATCCCTAATCGCATCCTCGCTTCGAATAGGCGCGTCAGGGCTTGATCGATCGTTTTCTCGTCAATTAAACCCATCTTCACGGCGTCTGAAAGGGCGTGGTAGGTACATCCGCAGTTCAGATCGCAACCTTTGCTCACCGCCAATGCCGCCGCCTCTGCCTTGGATGCGACAATGCCGTGGTGCAGATAGATATCATCAATCGCGCCGCAATCGGATACCACATAGCCTTGAAATCCCCACTCCTCGCGAAGAATTTTTCGAAGCAGAGTCTCACTGGCGGCGCACGCCTCTCCGTTTGTTCGGTTATATGCGGGCATAACCGACGCCGCTTTCGCCTCTTTTACACAGGCTTCAAATGCCGGGAGATAGGTTTCCCGCAAATCCCGGGGGCTAACCTTTGCATCGAATCCATGCCGCAGCTTTTCAGGCCCGCTATGCACTGCGAAATGCTTGGGCGTTGCCACGAGCTTCAAATGGCGAGGATCGTCTCCTTGCAACCCTTTCACAAACGCAACCCCAAATCTCGCCGTGAGATACGGGTCCTCTCCGTATGTCTCCTGACCTCTTCCCCATCTAGGGTCACGGAAGATGTTGATATTGGGAGACCAAAAGGTGAGGCCGTGATATATATCGGAGTCACCGTTATGAGTTCGCACATATTCGTGATGCTTTGCGCGCGCTTCGTCGCTAATCGCCACCGCGATCCGATTGTGAAGTTCAATGTCCCAAGTTGCGGCTAAACCGATCGCTTGGGGAAAAACGGTGGCGATTCCCGCTCGTCCGACTCCATGCAGACATTCATTCCACCAATCATAGGCTGGAACTCCCAATCGAGGGATCGGCGCGGCAGAGTTGACCATCTGAGACACCTTCTCCTCAAGCGTCATACGGCTTACAATATCCGCGGCACGCTCCTTCGGGGAAAGGCAAGGGTTTAGATAAGCGGGATTTGTTAGTTCGGTGGACACAGGGTTATCCTTTCGTGCAAGTGGAATTTGAAGTCTCTTTGATCCTCTTATCGAGGAACCCCGCCATTCCAACGCTTCTTGTTGTGAATATCGAAGCGGGAGCGGCGGGGGAATCGGCGATCAATGCTCTGTGTAATCTTGAAACAACTCACTAATGGAACTATCGTCGTGAATGCGGCGAATAGCATCCGCTAACAATGGCGCCACGGATATCACTTTGATCTTGGAGTTGCATTTTTCAATCGGAAGAGGAATGGTGTCGGTGATGAGTAATGTGCTAAGCACCGATTTCTCCACTCTCTGAATGGCGTCCCCTGAAAGCACCCCATGGGTGCAGCAGGCGAGAACTTCCTTCGCCCCGCGATCCATCAATGCCTGAGCGCCCTGCACAATGGAGCCACCTGTGTCAATGAGATCGTCAACCATGATGCAGACTTTGTTAGACACATCGCCAATGATCTCCATGATCTCCACTTTGTTCGCTTCAGGACGACGTTTGGCGATGATAGCGATGGGAGTTCCAAGGTTTTCCGCCAAAGCCCGCGCACGCGGCACCCCCCCCACATCCGGAGATACCACCACCGTATTGTCTATCCGAAGATCCAATTTCTTCATCTCATCCGCGATCAACGGACCCGCGTAAAGATGATCCACCGGGATGTCAAAGAAACCTTGAATTTGACCCGCATGCAGGTCGACGCATAACACTCTGCTAGCTCCTGCATTGGATATCAGATTCGCCACGAGCCTTGCGGTGACGGGTTCCCTTGGTTTCACTTTCTTGTCCTGTCTGGCGTAACCATAATAGGGCAAAACAACGGTGATACGCCGAGCGGAAGCTCGTCTGAAGGCGTCGATAAGAATGAGGAGCTCAATTAAGTTGTCATTCACCGGATGACAAGTGGGTTGAACGACAAAGACATCCAATCCTCTCACGCTCTCCTCAATCTTCACACATATCTCCCCGTCGGAAAATTTGCGTGCCGTGCACTTGCCCAGCGGTCTGCCCAGCTCCTCCGCTATTTTTTGCGCCAAGATGGGATTCGCGTTTCCGGAAAAAAGGCGGAGATTATTTGATTCCAGCATCAGGTGACTCCTTTTTTGATGCAACAGCATGGATGTAGGTGATTGCCAATCTGTTTTTTCAGGCGCCACGTCGTGAATGAGACTAGAGATAGGCGCTTCCAAATCCGGAATTCACGTTTCAGTCGAATAGGAGGCGTAAAAAGAGCCATTCGATTACGGCTTGTTTTTGAAATAGGTCTCACGACGCTTTTTCGCCCAATCCCGCTTAACCACCGGACGACATCTGGCGATTGCCAAAGCGTCCTCAGGTATGTCCTCATTCACGGGGCTGGCTGCGGCGATGAAAGCCCCCGAACCGATGGTAATGGGTGCGATCAGAGTGGAGTGCGTTCCAATGAAACAATGATCCCCTATGACCGTTCGATGCTTCCTCACCCCGTCGTAGTTGCATGTGACGGTTCCGGCTCCGATGTTCGTCGCCTCGCCAATCTCCGAATCCCCTAAATAGGTCAGGTGAGATGCCGAAACCGATTCATGCAATGTGGAATTCTTGATCTCCACGTAATCCCCCACCTTTACATGATCCATGATTTCGCAGTTGGGGCGAATGTTGGAGAATGGACCGATTTTAACGTGATTATGGATTTTGGAATTAGAAACCAAGGAGTAATGGATAAGGGTTTCATCCCCGATGGAACTATCCACTATCTTCGTGTTGGGTCCGATGGTGCATTTTTCCCCCACGACGCTGCATCCCAAGATCATGGAGCCGGGCTCAATGACGGTGTCCTGCCCAATCCGAACGTCTTTGTCGATGTAAGTGTTGGCGGGATCCACGATTGTGACGCCATCCAGCATGTGCCGGCGGAGTATTCTTTCGCGCAATAGCCTTCCGGCTTCCGCCAACTCCACGCGGTTATTCACCCCCATGATCTCGATGATATCATCAGTCTGGATGGTCTCCACGATCTCCCCCTTGCGCGCCAACACACCGATGACATCGGTAAGATAGTATTCCCCCTGATTGTTATTTGGTTGAATCTCGCGTAACGCCTCAAACAGCTTGGGAGATTGAAAACAGTAGATGGAAGGGTTGCATTCGCAAATGCTCAACTGATCCGGTGTCCCGTCTTTCTGTTCCACGATCCCGGTGACTCTTTTGTTTGAATCGCGGATAATTCTTCCGTAATTGGTTGGATCAGGCAAGATCGCGGTCACCATGGTCGCCGCCGCTCGGGATTTGCGGTGATGATCGATTAATCCGCGTAGAGTTTTCACTGTGATGAGAGGCGCATCCCCGGCTATCACAAGCACGTCCCCTTTGTAATCCTTGAGCAACTCTTCGGCGCAGCGTGCGGCGTCGCCGGATCCTCTCTGCTCCGTTTGCAATACGTACTCCACATCCTCTCCGATTCCATTTCGAACCGCCTCGGCCTGATAACCAACGATCAGCACGGTTCGATCCACTCCGGCTTCCTTGCAGGTGTCGATGACGTGACGCGATAAGGGTTTGCCGCATATCGGATGGAGAGGCTTTGGAATATTGGAACGCATCCGAGTGGATTTCCCCGCTGCAAGGATGATAGCGATGCAGGAGGCTGACGTGTTCGGATTGGGTTCGGATGATTTTGCACGATTCATGATGAAGGATGATTCCCCCGGATTTGTGATTTCAGCAGTTCATTTTGAGATATGGATCGTTCATGGCATGGAAAGGTGATGGCACAATGAGTCTCTTCTCGATCTTGAAACGCGAAACAGATCGATATGAGCCTCTTCATTTCAACTCACGCAGTCACCTCGAGAGGAAAAAAGTCAGTGGACGAATCCCTGCGTTGCAAACCTGGCGGATCTTAATGATCCATTTTGCTGACCCGATTAGGAACGCAAAAACCCTTATCCTTCTCGAAAAAGGCGAGGATAAAGCGTTCATCCTATAAAAGTATAGTCGTTCGGGCGCGATGAGTCAAGCCTCGGCTGTTCCTGTTTCAGCGTTGGAATATCCTCGTTTAAAAGGAATCGAATAAGCACATGGGCGGTCCTTGCGTCAGTTCCTCCAACGCCCTGAAACCTTTTTCATCGTTCACAACGAGCCTTCCTCCGCTTCGCAATTCCCGCGCTGTCGGAGAGCCCCAATACATTTGAGATAGCGTTTGGATATCCATCTCCACATCGGGCGTCGCGGAGGATTTTTCCATGACGCATTCACCGCTCTCGTATTGCGCTTGCCATATCCCGTCATTCCAGGGGGCGTGCTTATCCCTCACAAGGAAAGTCACCTTGCCGGAAAAGCCGGGATCCGGAGTCCAAGATTCGAACGCCCTCTTCACGTCCGTCACTCTCCCCATGGTCACAGGGGTTAGCCTGGTCTGAATGTCCCAATGCATCCTATGCATCCACAGGGTGTCATCGCAAGCGGCTCTAATTCTAACGTTGGGTATCTGCATGGCAAGCCTTCGAAGAAGTCCCAATTGCGCTCTCATCGCTTGGGGCGTCAATGCGATAAACTCTCTTAGGGATGTGGTGTCACCCTCTTCGTGCCGATAGACCAGATAGCCTTCGGGTTGCGTTTCGCCTTCGAAGATATAGCTATAAGTGTATTTGTTATCCCTGTTTTGCAAGATGCTTTTCCACATTCTGTCATCACGTTGCGCCATCCCCCGGTAACGCTTTGAAAATTGCTCGTATATCGTGCGAATCGCCGGATAATCCTCCTCGGATGCGGCGCGAACCCTTTCCGTTTCCGGGGCGATTGGAAGGATGGAGGTGGGAATAGTGTACTCCTTTTTCACCCCAACCCATTCCCATCCGAATTGATGATAATAATCCCAACTAAAGGGAAACAGGGCTGAGATGTACTGCCCGTTTTCCAGCATTGTCTCAAGGGAACGAAGCAGAAGCGTCTTTGCGTATCCTCTCCCGCGATCCGCAGGCAGGCACGCCACTCCCGCGATCCCCCCCATCGGAGCAATGACCTTCTCACCTAGGTAGACCTGGTAGTGTTCTATGGTGACTGCGGAGCGAAGCGTCCCTTCGTTCCAGACGCTCCAGATCGTCGCTTGAGGCCAGTCCGAGGGCTCCCCGATGCCCTCTTTCGATCCCCGTTGGAACGCCTGTGCCATCAAATACTCGAACGGACGCAAGTCCTCCAATCCAACTCTTCTGATTTCAATCATTTTCTTCAAGCCTCTGGCAGGATGATTTTAGATAACGCCAAGGTTTCAAGCCTTTTTTTAACGGCGGATACACACAAAATCGCCTCTCCGGAGTGCGGATGGATCTGCGCCCGACTTTGGAGAGGCGTTCAACGGAACACCGTAAGTCGGATCGACCTTATCCCTTTAATTTGGCTATCAGCGGCGCGATGGCTTTGTCCAACTCCTCATCCGAGTTCCCGGGATTGAAATTGGAGAAGAGATGCCACTTTTCCACGTGCTCCGTGCTCTCCCCGGGTTCCAAAGTCACCATCGGGGCGAGCGTTTCCACCTCCATGAAGCTCCCCATGGTGAAGGTTTCGTTATTGCACCCGTAATCCGCGTATTCCGCTCCCTCCACGTAGGCGAACTGTTTGATGAACAAATCCCCTTTGCGAGCGTATCCCGCCCAACCCTGTTTGTTCATGAAACCGGCTTTTTGGGGGGTCTGTTTCGTGTCGTCCGTGCTGAGGAGGATGTATTTTTTCCCAAGCCTCCAACGACTGTCGCTGAGATCGGTGTAATGCCAAAGCACGAAAGACCTTGCAGGCAGGAGGTAATCCGAATGCGCCTTGAACGGCTCCTGCGGGAATATCGCCGTGCCTCCGCCATTCATAATGGTGAGCCCCCACACGGCCAGTCTGACGCCCCAAATCCCGTTGTTGGTTAGCTTCATGTGAATTGTCACGCCTGTTCCGGATTCGTCCAACGTGATCGTCATATCCTTCTTGATGCCCGTCTGTGTTTCCGTCTCTGGCGAGAGATGGATGCTGTTTTCTCCGAGTATCTCAAAGGGGACTGGGGTGTTGTCGGGCACATAGGTTCGCGGTTTCATTTCCGGGGCGTGCCAAAGTCGGTGTCCGCCATAAGGGCGCCAAACGCCAAACTCGGTGGTGTCGCCTCCCTCATGCAACTCCGCCAAAATATTTTCCCCGCCGGGGAAGGCGTATCGGATAACCCTCGGTCCGATATCCGTTGTGACGATCACCTCGGCCTCACCGTTGCTCATTTTATAACAGTTGGGTTGGTTGAAATAGTTGATTTTTTCCATTTGCGCTCTCCGAGAAGTGCACCCCGATCATGACGGGATGTAGGATTGAAATAGATACCCTTTCATGTTACCTTCTGAACGAAGAGAATGGATGCGCGAATGGGATTCAAAAAAAGCCGTGGCGGTGCAAAGGCGGGAGAGGAAATCGCTTCCCGGGTGCAAAATCGGCGTAATCGGATTAACCAAAACACCCCAAACGGCGTGACTGCGTATTCGCTCGAAGGGAGTCATCCCCATTGCGGGTGGCTAAGCATTGCCGACATCCTGGCGGGCGCATCCGTTTCGCAAGGCGTCTTATCGCCTGATAAAAAACAGATGTCGAGTTCGCGTTCCCGCTGGTTTAGGAAGGGAGGTCACCCTTCGGGGAGATGACACGATTTTGGGCGGAAGCGATGGGACAAATGTGGAAATTGGCGGGATCATACGTCAATAAAGCTGATATTGAAAACCTGCTGCCGTCGCCGGAAACCCTCAAAAAAACCGAAACCATCGACGCCAAATCGGAGGGATATGTCATACTATTCCATACAGGGGGGAAGAGGTTAATCGGCGATGGATGAAGAGGGAATGGAGCGCAATTCCGCGGAACGGGTTCCGAGATCGGAGCCGAACCCTGAGACCAAAAGGAGATATGTGAACAAATTGCTGGTGATTTGGATCATCCTTTTCGCCACACTTTGCGTGGCTGCCGGAGAAACGATGCTTAGCGCGGGCATGAAGGAGGTGCATCAGGCGCATCCAAGCGATGCCGACTTTGCATTGGTGGCGATCACAAATTGGAAAGTTTTATGCGGCACCTCTCTTATGGCGTGCTACTTCGGTCTCTACTCCGTGTGTCTCTCCTTGGCGGATATCAGTTTCGTTCTGCCCTTCACCGCGCTCAGCTATCTTCTGGTGGCGATATTCGCCCGGTTCTTCCTTCACGAGCATGTCACCCTCACACGCTGGATCGGAGCATTGATCATCGTACTGGGCGTTATCGTGGTTGGGTTGGGTGAGAAACATTGATTCATACGGTCCGTTTGGCAATCCAAATCTTTCTTGGCTGCGCGTTGGGGGGCTCCATAGTCTATTTCACACTATGCGTGATGGGCTCCCGCAAATGGCTTCGAGATTGCAGGGGTTTTTCATCCGAGAAGGATTTCACTCCGCCCGTGACGATATTGAAGCCTCTCCGCGGCGAAGATCCTCTGCAATATGAGAATTTCCAATCCTTTCTCTCGCAAGACTATCCCTCGTTTCAATTGGTTTTCGGAGCGATGGATCCGGAGGACAAGGGACTGGATACCGCCCGTCGTCTTCTCGAGGAGCATCCCGACTGCGATATCTCCATCGTTAGCGGCGCCGCCCCGATCGGAATGAACCATAAGATTTGCAATCTGATTGAGATGATGAAATTCGCCCGTCATGACCTTTTGGTTCTTGCGGATAGCGATATGCACGTGGAGCCGGATTACCTTCGGAGAATCCTCGCGCCGTTCAAAAATCCCAAGGTCGGCTTGGTCACCTGTCTCTATCGCGGATACCATCCCCAGGGCGCGGCATCGATTTTGGAGGGGATGGGGATAGGGGCGAGTTTCACCCCAAGTGTCTTCGCCGCATATCTGCTGGAGGGGATTCGTTTCGCGTTCGGGTCCACCATCGTGATACGCCGCGAAGTTCTAGAGGAGATCGGGGGTTTGGAGAGTATCGTCAATGCTTTGGCGGACGATTATCTCCTTGGAAATAGGGTGAAAAATGCGGGCTATGACGTGATACTTTCCGATTATGTGGTGGATGACGCCCTGGGACGGGAGAGCTTCGCGGGGATGTGGGGCAGAAGACTGCGATGGGCGCGCACCATGAAAGCGATGCGAACCGCAGGATGGGCGGGATCGGGAATCACGCACGGAGTTCCGCTCGCAATTCTCTTCCTGATCGTCAACGGGTTTCATCTTACTGGCTGGACGGCGATGATTTTGATATTGCTGTATCGATATTTCACCGCTTTTCACATAGCGACAAAAGCGACATCGGATTATAATATTATAAGATATTGGTACATGCTGCCGATTAGCGACTGCCTTGATTTCTCTCTTTGGATCGCCAGTTTTTTAGGCAACACCGTTGTGTGGAGAGGGATCAGGATGAAAGTGACGCCCAACGGCGAATTGACCTAACAAGGAAAATCCGCGCGAGGAAGACCATGGCGTTAACCACTACAATTCAGGAGATACCGGAACTGGGGGAGCGTGGTCCCGGACTTGGGGGGGACGATTACATCGTCATCGTCTACAACAATGACCATAACACCTATTCCGAGGTTATCGGAATCCTGATGCGAGCCACCGGATGTTCTCTCGAAGAGGCGCAAATGGAGACATGGGAGATCGATCACCTTGGAAAGTCCGTGGTGCACCATTCCACTCAGGAGGAGTGCGAGAACGTTGCGGCGATTATTCGCACCATCGGAATCCAAGTGGATGTGAGGGAGGATTAATGATCAGCCTTCTTGGATTCGAGGTTGGATAGGGCTCGTTGAAGCAGAATCTCCGTGATCTGCGGGGCGGAGCCCAGATAATCACTCATGATGATGCGAAGGCGAGGATGTTTTATTTTCGCCTCCTTTAAAAGCCGAGGGAGATCGTTTGCCACGTGGTTCCCCGCATGCAAAAAGCAAGGAGCCACCACGATTTCCCTGGCATCCTCGGCAACGCAGTTTTCAATGGCCGTGGGGATATCCGGATCGTTGCAGTCCAAGTAACCAATCATCACGATATCCCAAGTCCCTCTCGCCCGCAAATCCTCCGCGATCCTCTCGATCGGGCGGTTCGCCGTCGGTCTGGGGCTGCCATGAGCAAGGAGCAGCAGGGCGGATTTCATACGGCTGGTCTCTCCTCGCTTTTGGTCCCCTCTTTGACGGGGCATCCCTTCACCCCGTACAGAGGGCATAAGGGGTTCCCCTTGCACGTCATCCGCGCATGTTCCATCCATTGGTCCCAGTCATCGATTTCCACAGCTGAGCGTGCCAGGTCGCTCACGGCGTCCGCGAGCCTTTCATCGTATCCGATCGGCTCCGCAATGGTGATCGTCACATTCGGATGTCTCTCTTCCACCTGGCGCAGCGCTTCGGGGAGATCGCGTGCAACGAATTTTCCTGGGACTAGAAAGTAGGGGACAACGATGATATCGGTGCAGCCCGCCTGCAGATGATTTTCCACGGCTTCCGAGATGGTGGGGCGGTTATAGTTCAGAAACCCGACTTCAACGTGGCGAAAAAGATGTTTGTCGCGGATGCGATCGGCGTGCAGGTAAAGCGTGGAATCCGCTCCGCATAGAAGGGAGCCGTGAGAAAAGAGGATTAACCCTGTTTGGCTCATGGAAGTCCGTTATTCCCAGTTTCTCCTGGCCGCCTTTCTGCGTCGCCAGGTTCTCTCTTTCTTGTACAGCCAGAGGTATGTGCCGTCGGTGTTGCCATTTCTCCGGTCGTTCGCCGCGAAACGCCGAAGCAACCTAGGAAGAGTGGTGCGTGTGCGATGCACCCTGCGCGGAGCGCGGGGATTGATCATGATCTTGATTATTTCGTAGTACATGCGACCGCGTGAAATGCAACCTCGAATGAGGCCAAGCTTCTCCTCTTTCATTGGGTGGGTCACGCCCGGCAAAAGCACAATCTCCGTCGGCACTCGGTAATGGTGGCAAAATCGTGTGATCGCCATCTCGACGCCGTATCGCGATTTGCCAAGATCCGGAATCTGTTCGAATATCTCGCGCCTGATCGCCCTTTGCCCGGAGATGTTGGGCACGAGTTTCTGAGACCAGTCCGTCAGCTTGCGTCCTCCTCGAAACATCCCCACCGCCATCTTCACTTTGCCCATTTTCACGGGAGCCACAAGGCTTTCGACATGCTCCGGATTCAGTCCGATCAAATCCGCGTCAAGGAAGAGAAGAACATCCGCGTTTGTGGCGGCTACGCCCGCCATCATCGCACCGCCTTTGCCTTTATTGACCTCAAGATTAATCAGTTTGACTCCTGATATGGATCCGACCACATTGGCGGTGTCATCCGTGGATCCGTCATTCACCACAAGGATTTCATCCACCGAAAATGATTTCTTAACAGTGCGTATTACGTCCCGTACACGAGCCGCTTCGTTATAGGCGGGCAATATCGCGGCGATTTTCACTATCGGTGATCTCCCTTATGCTTTGTTCGCACTTAATGACCATATGGGTAGTCGTGCGTTTCAATGATTTTTTCCGCTCGAGCGATGCGATCCTTGGTGAGAGGATGGTCTCTTAAAAACTCAGGTGTGTTACCGCTTTTATCCAACTCCTCCAGCTTTTTGAAAAACCAAATCATGCCGTGAGGATCATATCCCGCTTTATAGGCATATGACAACCCTCTTTTATCGGCTTCGTATTCGTCAGCCCTGCTATATTGTAAATCAAGCAGATTCGCGCCTAATCCCGCGATCCGTTGCGCCGTGTTGCCTTTTACCAATAGCGCGATGGCGGCATTGGTCTGTATCTGTTCACTGATCTTTTTTGCGGAGTGACGAGCGTTGATATGCCCCAGTTCATGCCCTATAATGCACGCCAGCGCGTCATCATTGTTTCCCACAACTTTGAGCAATCCCTTGAAAACGTAGACCGGACCGCCCGGCAGGGACTCCGCGTTGATGACATCGCTGGCGAGAACATGGAAACTGTACGGCACGCCCGGGCGCTTGTTAATGTGTTCCAACAGACGCATCCCAATTCTCCTCACCCTTAACGCTTCGGGCGAAGTGTCATCCACCCTGTACTGCTTGGCGATGTCGGCAGCCGCCTGACGTCCGATTTGCACTTCTTGCGAAGTGCTAAGAAAATCCGCGTTTTTGCAACCGGATAGGCATGCAATGCTCACCAGAGCCATCGCCGGCAATAGTTTCCATCCACTTCGGTTCATTCTTGCCATTGTTTTCATTCGGGCGCCTCCGTTTTTTACCGCAATGGCGAAAATAAAAAAGCAGTCTTATTTTACCACACTCGATTTGTTTAGCTTAAGCTGGCTTGCAAGCTGACCATTCAACTCATTCAATCGCAATTTTAACCAATCCAAGGCGGGTCCAGCACTTTTGCCGGCGTATTGCATTGCTTCGTCAAGGTGTTTCGCCGCAATGTCCAGATTTCGCTTCGCTTGCGCAAGGTTGGTGTTTTGCAGTTCGGTTTGCGCTTGATTTAACGCGCTTCGCGCAGCCTTGATGGCGATGTCTGGCGTGAAATCGGATGGTTTGTTGGTCTTCGCCTCATCCACGCTTAATCTCGCCTGCAAAACGTTGACCTGTTGCTGCAGTTGGTTGATGCGAGAGTTGTTCCATTCCTGAAGGAGGATCATAATCAGCAATAGTATTGCAATCAGCGTTTTCATTCAGGGCTTTTTCCTTCCTCGATGTTCCGCGAATGTTTTCGCCTTATGTTCCACGTATCGTTCCAAACGGTTTAGTCGCATCATCAATCCGCTTCGAAAGCTTTGAGGGCGACCTATTAGCAACCTGTGATTGAATCTTTCAAGAGGCGACCAACGATACTTATACGGTTCATCCCCGCGAAGGAAATCGAACTCCTCGCATCCCTCGTGGATCGCGTTGCGGATGGCGTGCGCGGTGAGGATGGTGCCCAGGCTGTACTTGGCAAGCCTTGGTTCAAATCCTCCAAGGTAATAATAGTATTTCAATCCGTAGTGAAAGCAGTACAACGCCGCCACTGTTTCACCATCCACGCGTAACCGGTGAAGGCGAAGCCATCCCGCATCATGACATCTCTTCGCCACGAGCCTGTGGAAGGATTGTATCGCACCTCCTCCGAGCACGCCAGGAAGCATGCGCGCCTTCCATCTACGCTGATGCAGATTAAACAGTTCCGTCAGCCCCTCATCCAGTTCGTCCGCCTCCACCAAGTGATATTCGCAATTCTCATAGGTGCGGGGAAGCAATCTCTCATAATAGGAGATATTCGATCGCATTTTTTTGCCGAGGGTCTTCGTGTAATCCTCCCATGCGGGTGGGAGGGGAAGATAAGGACAGGGCTCCTGTCGTATCCTCACCGTCGCGTCATGCGTGGAGGTTTGCAAGTCCTCTTCCAAAAGCCAGGAACAGGGGCGAAGCTGCTGAAGATCGGCAAGATCGAACCTTTTGGAGTGGAGAAGATGGTCCGTGATCACCCGTACGGATTCAGCCTCCTCCCCCCGTCGGATGATGAGATCGAGAAAATCGGAAACGCCGGTTCCAAGAAAAGCCAAACGGCGCAAAGGCGTGCCAAGATGTCTGCTGATGTAAAAGGGAGCAAGGGCAACCAACTCCCCTTGGGATCGCACCGCGATTAAATAGAGGCTTTTCCCCTTGTGAAAGATGCGCCACCACGCCTCGTTCCATTCCCACGTCTGATAAAGTGTCGCGGCGGGGCAGTCCTCAACCAAGCGAGTCCACTCCTCTTTCAGTTTTTCAATCGTGTCGATTTGGTGGTGGACGGTTATATCGTAGTGTGTGCGGTTCATACCGCCATTATAACCCAAAGATCGGGTAAAAGAAAAATAAGACGCCTCCGCGAAGGCGTCTTAAGGAATGAATCACTGCCACACATTGGGGTTGGGGCTAGTCTGCTTCACTTTTAATCCGGTTTCCCCGTCAAGTCCGTTCTTGAACCACTTGTCGGAAGGCATGATAACGTAGCTGGGGGTTTTACTCTGCTTCGCCGCCTTTTTCGCCGCCTCCATTGCTTTCGCCTCCGCCTTGCGCGCCGCGAGCGCCGACTTCTTCATTTCCTCTATCTCCTGCTTGGTCGGTGCCTCGGCGGGTTTGCCCGTGGTTTGAGCGGCTGGCTGTTGTTGCTGTTGTTGCTGCGGAGGGTTCGTGGACATGCGAATTACCGAGGATATGATGTACAACAACACGCCCAACACCATCAGTATTCCCAGCAGAAAACCTTTGGACATCCTAATTGTTCCTCCTCGATGCCTACTGTTTCAAAGCGTCGAATATTAATAAGTTCATCCTGGGTTCGCTTGAGAGCGAACATTAAGATAGTATGGATACGGAATAAGAACGCAAGTGCGTTTCAGGAGTCAATCGCCTCCTCCTCTCCCTCTACGCAGGAACGCCGTTTCATCCAGATGAGGAGCATCTGCAAGTCGGCGGGGGTCACTCCCGGAATGCGCGCAGCCTGCCCGATGCTTATGGGTTTGATGCGCGTGAGTTGCTCCCGACCCTCCATCGAGATGGTGCTTATGCTCTTGTATTCCACCTCATGGGGAATAAGAATGCTCTCCATCTTGCTGAAATCCTGGATTTGCGCTTTTTGACGGTCGATGTACCCTTCGTACTTGGTTTGAATCTCCACCTGCTCCGCCACATCCCTCGAGATCGGCTTGTCAGATGGGAAATGTTCGCGGATCCATTGGTAATTGATATCCGGCCGCCTCAGAATCTCCCGCAGACTCACTTTCGTGCCCACGGGATCCGTGCCGGAGTCTCGGAGCTTCGCGTTGTCTCGCGGGGTGAGGAAGGTGTTCGCCAATCTGTCCATTTCGCGTTCGATCGCGTCTCGTTTGCGAGTGAAGATGCGCCAACGCTCCTCGCTCGCCAATCCGAGTTTGCGCGCGAGCGGGGTGAGGCGCATGTCCGCGTTGTCATGGCGGAGCGAGAGCCTGTATTCCGCCCTCGAAGTGAGCATGCGATACGGATCCTGAACCCCTTTGGTCACAAGATCATCTATCATCACGCCGGTGTAGCTGTCTTTGCGGTTAAAGGTGACAGGGTCCTCGCCTCCCGCAATCAATGCCGCATTCACCCCCGCCACAAGCCCCTGCGCTCCCGCTTCCTCGTATCCCGAGGTGCCGTTGATCTGCCCGGCTAGGAAGAGCCCCTTCATCAGTTTGCTCTCCAATGTCGGATACAGTTGGTCGGGGTATGCCATGTCATATTCCACGGCGTACCCCGCACGAAACATGCGGATGTTTTCCAACCCGGGCACGGACCTTAGAAAGGCGATCTGTACATCCTCCGGCAGGCTTGTGCTCATTCCTTGCACGTAAATCCAGTCGGAATCCCACTCCTCCTGTTCCAGAAACACCGGATGCGAATCCTTGGAGGCGAAGCGCACGATTTTATCCTCAATGCTGGGGCAGTAACGAGGCCCCACACCTTTGATATGCCCACCGTAAAGCGCGGAGCGGTGGAGGTTCTCCTTGATGATCCGATGGGTTTCCAATGTGGTGTGTGTGTACCAGCAGGGCAACAACGGCCTCGGTGGATTAAGTCTCTCATGGATGAAGGAAAACGGAGGGCAATTCTCGGAAGGGATTGGTTCCACGCGATCCCAGTCTATCGTTTTCTTGTCCACGCGCGGAGTGGTTCCTGTCTTGAACCTGCCCAGTCGAATACCTATGTTGGCGAGCGAATCGGAAAGGGTTCGCGCCGCATCCTCGCCGTGCCTGCCGCCGACGGTCCGCTTCTCGCCGCAATGCATCAACCCGTTCAGAAACGTGCCGGTTGTAACGACAACCCCCTTGGAATGAAAGATTCTTCCATCCCCTAGGCGGATTCCCCCCACCCGATTTCGCGCCGTTTTCGCCGGGAAAATCTCCTCGGCGGAGCCCTGAACGAGTGTAAGATTCTCCTGATTCTCAATCACCTGGCGCATTCTTCGGGGATAGAGCGTTTTGTCGGCATGGGCACGGAGGGTTTGGATTGCGGGTCCCTTGCCGGTTCCGACGAATCGGATATGGGTGAGGGTGCAATCCGTGTTGATTCCCATTTCGCCTGCCAATGCGTCGATTTCTCGTGCGAGGTGCCCTTTGGCGGGACCTCCTATGGAGCAGTTGCACGGCATGTGCGAAATGCGGTCCAAATTGAGAGTGACCAGGAGCGTCTTGCGATCCATTCTCGCCGCCGCAAGCGCCGCCTCGCACCCCGCGTGCCCCGCCCCGATCACAATGACATCATAGTTCGTTTCGTTCATGTGCATTATTATATCACAGGAGGGTGCGGGAGAGGGCTTCGCTTCCGGATCTTCCCTATGTGGAAGGTGTGCTCTATCAGGATACATTCCATATAATCCTCACGCGGGAAAGGTTTATTGGCATGGCGGGAAGCCTTGCATCAGTTATAAGTTTATACTTTGGGAGGGAAACGGAACCGGAGAGATGACGCCGAAAGAGGTGGCGAAGAGTGTGGCTGAAATGCCAATCAAACTATTTGCGGAGGAGGGCGGTGCACGCATGGTCGTGGACGGACATCGGGGGGCCGTTGGAGGCGGTGCGACGGACGATTGCGATGCTGCCTCCCAATACGCGCGTGGTGACTGCGGACCAGATGGTCGGAGTTATGCGGAGGAACCTATCTCATTTGCACCCCGAGTGAATTGGCTCCTTGATGTGACGCATGAACGCGTATATTCCACATTTCTCGTCATTTTTAACCTATGGAAATTCTTGTTTCTTACCGATAATTGCGGGTGAAGAATAGGGAATTTATCACTGCGGATTAAACAAACCACGCTTACTTGGGATATTCATAATCATCAAACGCAAAAGGCGCTTTTTTTAAAGGCAGGGATCATCATATGCAAACAATAGAATACTGTTTAGATGGGTTCAATATTAGCTTGCCACACAATCATGCACTACCATCTATCCGGAAAATCTATCCCCTCTACAGTTCTAATATAGCACGTATTGCAAAATCCATTTTTATAAAATATCCCGACATGACGATTATTGATATAGGGGCAAATATAGGTGATTCTGTCGCAATAATGCGGTCATTATGCCAAAGTCCCATTCTATGTATTGAAGGTTGCAATGAGTATATTCCTTTTCTAAAAATAAATTCAAGCCAATTCAATAATATAGAAATTGATGAAAACTATATTGGCGATCCTAATTTAGCCTCTTCTTACAATGTTATTGTTGAAAAAGGCAGCGCACATATAATAAATAATTCTGATAATGCGTTAATTAATATATGCTCCTTTAATCAAATATTACAGAGACATCCAGCTTTTCAAAATGCAAAATTCTGGAAAATTGATACTGATGGATATGATACATCAATCATAAAACAAGGGTTAGCAGAAATAAAGGGCTCTTATCCAATTATCCATTTCGAATACGATCCTTATTTTCTTGACTTATCAGGAAATATGAACCTTGATATTTTTCATGTTTTACGTTCTTATAGATATCACTACGCGTTATTTTATGAAAACACTGGCGATTTTTTTGCCATGATCGATATATGCAACGAAACTTTATTAGAAGACTTGCACCAAGCGCAGTGCGGTCGTAAAAGCGAGCGATACTGGGATATTTGCGTTTTTCCAGAAGAAGATACTGATATTTGCATATCTTTACGTAAATCAGAAATAAGTTTATTCAAAAAGGCTCGTGCAGATAAACCCAAACGCCTTCTCTGGGTCCGTACCGATGCAATCGGAGACAACATTCTGGCGGCTTCGGAATTGGAACATCTCAAAAAGCATTATGGCGGAGCTGAAATTATCGTATTGTGTCAGAATCGCGTCGCGGATATCTATGCCGCCTGTCCGTTTGTAGATCATCTCATTACATTCGACCGTATAAGGGCTCTTTCAGATGAGGTTTATCGAAAATGTATCCTAGATGAGGTTATTGAATTAAAACCGGATATCTCGCTTAATTCCGTCTATTCCCGCGAACCTTTGACAGACTATTTTGCAATTGAATGTGGCGCGAAAGAAAAAATCGCCATAGACTGTAACCTCTCCAACATTTCGAATGAATTGCGTGAAAAGCATAATCGCTTTTACACCCATGTTATTCCCAGTAATGGTGAACATAAATCAGAGATTGAAAGACATGCGGATTTTTTAAGGGGGCTTGGCATTGAGAATCCCGCTCTGGAGGTGAACCTCTGGATTTCGCAAGAAGATGAACATTATGCTCAGGAGCTATTTCGTAAATATGATATGATTCCAGAGCGCACGATTGCCCTCTTTGCCGGAGCTCATGGCGCGCATAAACTCTCTGATGCGTATGGAGAGGCGATCGATGAAGTTTGCAAGGATGGTAATTACACTATAATCGCCCTTGGCGCATCACAGGATGCGGATATTATTTCGCGAAACTTACGTAAAATTAACATACCATATATTAATCTTTGCGGTCAGACAAACTTACGGCAATCCGCCGCAATTCTAGCACAATGCCGCCTGGGCATAGGGGCCGATACGGGATTGGCGCATATGTGCTGCGGCGTTGGGACCCCCAATGTCGTTTTACTAGGCGGCGCCCATTTTGGCAGATTTATGCCTTATTCACCTCTAACCTCTATCGCCTGTCTGCCTCTGGACTGCTATGGATGTGACTGGCAATGCCGATATAGTCGCGCTTATTGCGTGCAGGATGTCACGTCAAATGTATTGAAGGAGGCGCTAAGGGAAACTTTGGCGCACAAATCGGACAGACCACGTGTGTTCATTCAGCCGGAGTCCTTGTGGTGCGCACCTATGAATGGACCGAGATGGCGTATGCTGACACAAAGTGAGATACCTGTCAATTGCGAATTGATTGTAACGGAGAATCCGGAAAAGGAACCCTTGAAAAATGAATTGAGTCCCATCCGCGTATCCGCCATTGTGTCCACATATAAATCCGAACGCTTTATGCGGGGATGTTTGGAAGACCTGGTCAGCCAGACTCTGTACAAAAAAGGAGGGCTGGAGATAATTGTGATTGACGCCTGCTCGCCGGAAAATGAAGCGGCGATAGTGAAGGAGTTCCAAGCGAAATATGAAAACATTCGGTATATTCGCACGGATGAGAGAGTTCCACTCTATCTGGCATGGAATATCGGCATAAAAAACGCCTGCGGAGAGTATATTTCCAACGCCAATACCGATGACCGTCACGCCCCTGAGATGCTGGAACGATTGGCGGATGAACTGGACCGCCGTCCTGACATCGGGTTGGTTTATGCTGACTGTTTGATTACCAAGACGGAAAACGCCACTTTTGATAATCCAAATGCTGTAAGTATCTATCAATGGCTCGACCATTCACATGAACAGCTATTAAAAGGATGTTATATCGGACCGCAGCCTGTTTGGCGCCGATCGCTTCACGATATTTATGGATATTTTGACGAGGATTATATTTCCGCCGGTGATTATGAATTTTGGCTTCGTTTATCCGCTGCGGGAGTGAATTTCCTGCATATACCGCAAACCCTTGGGCTTTATCTGGAGAATCCTGCAAGTATTTCCTTAGGCTATTCTAACATTAGCTGGGAGGAATCCGAAAAGGCTCGATGCAAATACAAATATGGATTAAATGAACGAAGTGCAATCGCACCTCAATTGCATAGTGAAAAAGTCTCCGTATCTGCGAATGAACAGAATGACCTACCCCCCCCATTCCCGCGAAAAGTGTTGCTTATGTGTGATTACTTCTGGCCATCTGTAGGAGGTGTTGAACTTTATGTGCAGGATTTAGGAATGCACTTGATGCAGGCAGGATATCATGTGGAAATTGGCGCAAGATGGCTCTCATCAAGAGACACCAATGAGTATCAAGGAATGTGTATTCATTCTTTTAAATGCGATGGAAGTCATGGTGAAGGAAATGTATGTTTGGAAAACGAAAGATATCGCAAGGTAATAATGCAGGGTGGCTATGATGCCGTATTCGCTCTCACGCAACCGGATAACTGGGTGGCTAAGGGACTATTGAACCTCCCTGAGGGACATCCGAGAATATATCTGATGCCAAGCATCAACCAACAAAATATAACGGAATGGAATAGTCATGGTTCCTTAATCGATATGCTGAATACTTTACGTTCAATGGACGGTTTAATATCCGTTACGGAAAATGGATTGGATGCAAAAGTGATTCAGGCTGCTCATCTATCATCCGTTTTTATACCGCATGCGGTGGAATATGATGCAGTATCACAGAATTTCCGAGAAGCATTTAATCTCGACATGAAACGCCCGCTGTTAGTAATGGTTGCAAACTACTGGCCTGTAAAAAACCATCTGGAACTACTGCAAACTCTGGATGGAATAGATGGCGATTGGCAGCTTATAATTATCGGAAACCCCATAAACCACTTCCCTGATTATCACAAACAGGTTTTAATACAAGCAGCGAAAGATCCAAGAGTGAGGATAATGGGAGGGTTTCCAAGAGAGATAGCCGCTTCCGCTATCCGGGACGCTGATATTTTGCTTGTACCATCCAAAGGAGAGAGCGCAGGGCCGCTCGTGGTACTGCAGGCAATGTCCTATGGCACACCGTGGATTGCTACACCTGAATGCAACGGAGTCAGCGATGAAGCTGGCGGAATAGTTACTCCCTTAAGTCAATTCCCGACAGAGATAAAAGCGCTGCTTGCCGCCCCTGAAGTACGATCAGAGATAGGGGAATTGGGTCGAGAGCATTGGAAAGCATGCTTTACCTGGGCAAAATCATTACCCGCCTTTGTGGATCTTATAGAAAATCGTCAGATATCTTCTTCATTAACCATGCCAGCAGACATACGTGTCCGTAATACACAAGCAATCAAAAAGTTACATGAAAATTCATATTCTGATGTGACACGCGTTCCCATGTTCTCTATTATCATTCCTACGTACAATAGATCTGATAATTTATTAAAAAATCTTGATGCGCTGGCCAAACAATCCTATCCATTCGACCGCTTTGAAGTGATTGTATGTGATGATGGCTCTACGGATGATACTCAATCTGCATTGTCTATTTATTCAGCTCCATATGATCTGATAATTCTCCATCAGGATAATAAGGGAGCGGCTGCGGCAAGGAATAATGCTATCAAGCATGCAAAGGGTGATTATCTGCTTATTCTAAATGATGACGTGATTGCGGAGAATGATCTAATTGAGCAGCATTTGAAAGAACATCAAAAACATAACAATATGAAGATAAGTGTCCTGGGCGATGTATGCACTATGCCGAAATACTCCGAACGCCTTATCTCGCAAGTACTTGAGCGAAAGCATCTACTATTCCCTCAAGCAAACAAACAAGAAGGAGTGGAATATGACCATAATATGTTTGTTACGGCGAATATCAGTATAAGACGAAGCCTGTTTACTGAGGATGGGTTCTGGTTTGATGAAAATTTCCCACGATGTATGTGTGAAGATATCGAGCTCGGTTATCGTTTATACAAACATGGGGTAAAGATGTTTTATCAGCCTGCGGCAAAAGTAATGCATGACCATTGCTTGACGGTGGCGGATTATATTCGCAGAGAAAAAGATAACAGCTCCAATCTACTATATTTTATTTCCAAACATCCGGAATTAATACCAATGTACTTGGGTGTTGATAAGTTGAGCGATGACGTGCTTTCACAGTGGAAACAGCATCTTGAAACTATCAAAGCAGATGTTCCAAATCTCATCGAACATATAGAAGTTATACAAGAGAAATCCATAAATCAACTCTCTGGTTCAGCGCAGGATTCAGAAATAATCTTGGAGCAAGTATATCAAGCGTTATGTGTTATAAAAGAATATATAACCGCCACCAATATAATACAGTTAGTCGAGAAAAATTCTAACTTATATCAAAAATTAAAACTTGGTTATAATCCGCAATATAATAATAAGTGTGATAACTCAGAAATTCAGATAACATCGGAATCCATTAAATATCAACAAGGCTTAACCTCTATTATTATATTGAATATTAATGGAGGTGCATACACCCAGTCATGTATTGAAAGTATAAGAAGACATACTAATTCACCTTATGAAATTATCGTGGTTGATAATGGTTCAACAGATGAGAATAAAAACCACCTCCGATCCATGTCTGATATTACGCTCATTGAAAATAACGAGAACGTTGGAGCCCCATTGGGGCGCAATCAAGGGTTATCAATCGCCAAAGGTGAATATATAGTTTTTTTGGATAATGATACAATCGTAACCGAAGGATGGATTGATCGTTTTATCAGTCATTTTCGAAGGGATCATACGTTAGGCGCCATCGGGCCGAGGTCTAATTTCGCAGCAAACTCTCAACTTGTTAATGATCCTGTTTACGATGATTGGGGAGAATTGGATAATTTCGCAACGAAATGGTCTCTGAACCATAACGGCCAATTAACATACACTTCCAGACTAATTCTCTTTTGTATCATCATAAAAAGAGAATTAGTTGAAATAATTGGAGGTATTGATCCAATCTATGAAAAATGGGGATGGGAGGATGATGATCTATGCATTCGAATTCAAATCGCTAGATATCGTTTGGGGATTGCTGATGATGTTTACATTCATCATTTCGGAAATCAAACCTCTGTATCCGCTAATATAGATTATAATGAATTATTTAGGCATAATTGGGATATATTTCGAAATAAGTGGAATATACCATGGATATCCTCACAACCCATAAAATATAATGAGCTGGAGTTAATCAAGACGCATTATGATCCACGCAAGCATCGGATTTCAATACCAGCACGTCAAGATGTAGAACGGCTAATTTATAGACATAACGCTGATGAAATTCCAAGTTGGAAGTACAAGCTCCGTAAACAAATGGTTTTTGAATACATGAATAAACAAAGCTGGAAGGAAGCCGTCCAACTTGCTTCAGAGTGCCTCTCGGAGCATCCTGATGATTGGGAACTGAAACACGCTCTCTCCGTAGCTCTTCTGAATACGGGTGACCGCGAGGGAGCGAAGGAGTTAATGCGGGAAGGAACGGAAAATGCTCCAGACAAACATAATTTCAGCCGAAACCTAGCATCCACTCTTCTGGAGGAAGGCGATACCATGAACGCATTGGAATATGTTCTGCAAGCGGTAAGTACATAATCATGATCCGACGGATATCATCATTATCCCTATGCCTGCCGGCGTTCTTCGCCCTGATCCTATTTGGCATTGCGGTGAAAGCGGCTTATGCAGCTCTCGTCAAACCGTCTCTCTCGTTCAAAGTGATCCGGATGTCCATTTCACCCGTCATTGATCGCTCGAATCCCGACGCCCATGACAATAAATACGGCTTCGAGGATGGCATGGCGGTCAAAATCCATGGCGTTTATCACCTGATCGTAGATGAAATGGCGGGGGATCCGATGTGGGTGAGAATGCGAATCGCACACTGGACGAGTACGGATGCCATCCATTGGAATCGCGTCTCGACGCTCAAGGAGACCAGCGGCAAGCCCCGTTCCGAAACAGGATTGCCTTATGAATCGCTTTGGGGCTCCAATGTCGTTTTCGATAAAAAAACGGATAGATGGAACATGTTTTATGTTGGATACGAGCATGGAGGCGCCACCGGTGGTCGTATTTGGCGCTCCGTGTCGGAAAGCCGCGGGATTGAAGGCATTGGAGGCCCTTACAAGGATATCGGAATTATCCTGCAGCCGGACGCCAATTCCCAGTCATGGGAAGGGGACCAGGGTACCGATTCGTTTTTTCCGTATCAGGTCGGCAAGAGGTGGCTGGCGTTTTACGGCAGCCATGACAGCTCTCGCTATGTCTGGCAGGTTGGTTTGGCGGAGGCTCCCTCATTGGCGGGACCATGGCATCGTCTTTCCACGGGCAATCCTCTTCCCATCGAACCCATCATGATAGAAAACCCGATCGTCACTCGCATTGGCAAGTTCTATGTGGAGGTGCATGACATGGATGTCATCGGCCCCAATTTCGCCCGCGATGCGCATAATGTGGGATATAGCGTTTCGACCGATGGATTGCATTGGTCCCAGGCAGGGCGCATTGAGGTACAACCTCCCGGGCCGGCGAACTGGTCCAGATGCATGCGCACGCCACTGGGACTTATCCCGGAAGGGCATGATGAATTTACGCTACTCTACACAGGCGAGATCAAAAAGGGCGGTTATTTTGCCGTGGGTATGGTACGATTGAAGATGATAAAAGAGGAGAAGAAATAAAGCGCGCGCATTTCATCCATTGCTCCATTTTTCTCAGTCCCATGTGATTACATCGCATGATTATAGTCAAGGCGGCATGTTGTGCATGGAAAGGGAATGACATATGAAACCATCTTTGCTCCATTTGAGAAGTTTGGGTTACATTTTTCTTCTTTCCCTAGGATCAGAAGGTGCGGCGCGAGCGGATATGGGTGTCCCCATGATCATTGTGACGATGCCGATGATGGTGATCGCGCTTATACCCATCATCCTTATCGAGTCTTTTATCCTTGCGCGCAAAATTCGCGCCAGCGTTAAATCAGTCTTATGGGCGACTTCAGCGGCTAATATTCTCTCCACCTTCATCGGAATACCCATCACCTGGGCTTTGCTTGTGTTAATTCAGATACTCACCGGGGGCGGAAGAGCATATCAAATCCACACACTCCTGGGGCGCTTCCTCTCGGTTACATGGCAGGGCCCATGGTTGATACCCTGGGAGAGTGAATTATACTGGATGGTTCCCGCCGCCTCGCTCTTCCTCCTGATTCCCTTCTTCTTCGCCTCATACGCTTTGGAGTATGTGATAACCAACAAAATGATAAAACAGATTCCCCGGAACGATGTAAGAAAAGGGGTTTACATCGCCAATATCGCCTCATACGCGTTACTTGCAATCTGCGCATTGGGATGGTTGTTGATAAACCTGCAATCCCATCGCTGAGTTCCCATTATGACCGATCTGACATGCTTTAAAGATGTGAGGGAATCAAACGGAACGTATAAACCAACTCTAAGATGGAATTATCGTCCAGGCGGCGGATTCAAGTCGCGGCCAGCGATAACAGCGGAGAGAAAGGTGGATGTATGTTCCCACATGGTTATATTTACGCTCTGAATAGCGACACAGGCAACCTTATATGGTCATAACCACCGGCGGTGCAGCGGATTCCATCCCCGCGATTGGAACGGATCGCGTCTGGATTGACGAGGAGAAAAAGCTCCGGCGAAATCCCGGGATGCAGGGATATTCGGATGCCTGTAGGGGTGAAAAAGAAGGAAATGGACGTTCAGGGGAAAAGAGCGTAAAATGACAACGGTCCCCAGCCGTTTGCAACGATGGCTGGAACAAGCTCCTCGATGGACTTGTGGTGGCGTCGCTCAAAAACTCAAAACAGATTCGCCCGATACTTAACAAAGGTGCAATTTTAGAGTAGAATGAAAGAGAATCCCCAGGATGTTTGTTTATTGGGCTTATTTTGAGTGATACTATGGAAAGGGTCTCCTCTTCGTGAATTCGTCTCTTCACCCCCGTCAACCGGAACAGAGCGCAGCGGATGCTCCCGCACCCACCTATGCGTCGTCGAGCATATCCGGCTGGCGTTATTTTAGGGTCATCGTACTTGCTCTGCTAATAGCGCCTTTCTGCACCTATTGGGCTTCCGATCAAATCGTGGACCGTATTTTCTCATTAATGGTTCCTCCGGTCATGATCACCTTCGCCCTCGTTTTGATCAATAAGTTACTCCAGAAATACGCACCTAGGTTCGCTTTTCTGGAGGGCGAGTTGATCGTATTTTATATCATGCAGTCGGTGATATGCGTCATGTCCTCGGAATGGATGGACATGATCAACAATTACATCGTCACTTACGCCATTCGAGCACAAAACGACCCCACAATTCAAAACCACATCCTTCCATATTTATCAAAATATCTTTTCTTTACAAACGACAAGCAACTCCGGGATATCGAGATGGGGGGCTTTTCGTTTGATTACACGCTTCAGCATTTGGGGATGTGGTGGCGTCCCATATTGAGCTGGACCTTCATCGTGTTCCTAGTTTGTTTTTCCATGCTCTGTATCAACAGTCTCATGCGTGATCAGTGGACACGCCGAGAGAAACTCGCTTTTCCGATCATCCAACTGCCGATGGCGATGATGGAGGGTGGCGGGAGGTCTCCGTTCTGGCGAAACAGATACATGTGGGGCGGCTTCATTGTGATGGCGATTTTAGATATGCTGAACGGCTTTCATTACCTTTATCCCTCGCTACCGAGCATCAATTTGCGATTTATCGGAGATGTTTCTCAATGGTTGCCCAACCCGCCATGGAACGCCATTGGGTGGACCCCCATCGGGTTGTTTCCGTTTATCTCTGCGCTGGGTGTGTTCATGCCCACCGACCTTCTCTTCTCATGCATCTTTTTCTTTTTCTTTAGGAAGATGGAGCTTGTCACCATTGCTGCATTCGGGGTGCAACAGGGGGAGGGCGGCGGCGGAGGTCTCGTTCCCGGACCGCCGTACTTAAGTGAACAATCCTGGGGCGCTTTCATCGGACTATTCCTCAGCGCTCTGTTTGTGTCGCGGGGTTACCTCAAGGAGGTATGGGAGGAGATTGTAAAGGGTACGCGCCGAAAAGGGGAACTCTCCCACCGGATCGTTTTCGTCGGATTGTTGCTTAGTATGATCGGATTGGGTTGGGTGGGGGTGTCTATCGGATTGCCCTTCCTATTGGTTATCGGTTATCTTTGTCTCTATTTGGTGTTCGCAATTGCAGTGACCCGGCTTCGCGCCCAGTTAGGCGCCCCCAGCCACGAAATGGCGTTTATGGGGCCGAACCAGATGATCGTTGATTTCGCGGGAACTCAGAACCTTTCCGAAGCCACGATTACGCATGTGGTTACGACCTTCTATTTCATGAACCGCATTCACAGGGATGATCCGATGCCTTCCCAGCTTGAATCCATGAAGATGGGGGAGACAAGCGGCGTCAATCAGATGTTAATATTTTTTGTGATTGTTGGGGCGACCATTATAGGCACCATACTCGCTCACATCACACGTATTTACTTGAACTACCATCTCGGTTACGGCACTTGGGGAGGCGGCGCGGGGTTTGGCGCCGGCACGGTTTCTACGATTTCCAGCTTGTTGAACAATCGCCGTCCCGCAAACCCGGTCGCCATTTCGGCGGTGTTGGCGGGGTTGTTGGTTGTGATCGCATTGGATTTCATTCGGTTCCGTTACTCTGGCTTTCCTTTGCATCCCGCAGGCTACGCGCTCGCCATGAACTTCGGACTGGATTATTACTGGACCGGGTTATTGGCGGTGCTGATCATCAAGGTGTTCGTAACTCATTATTACGGGCTGAAGGGGTACGATAAAATGCGCAACGTTGCGCTCGGGGTGATCCTCGGGGAGTTCGTCGTGGAGACTATCTGGGCGGTGATGGCGATGTACACCGGGCATTCAACTTATTCCATTTCCATTAACGATAGGCTTTGGGGGCTGTAAGCCAACCGCCTTCCTCTTCAAGGGCGATGTCAATGGCATCCATAATTTTGATGGTATCGGAGATTGCCGCGACGGTTTTACGATAATGCTCCAAATCGTCGAAGTTTAAAGCAAGCCCCTTGCGGTCCTTGAGCCATTTGGCGCACACTTGATAGCCGCCAATTTGGAATTCCCACACCTCAGGGGTGATTCCCTCAAAATATTGCGTTTTATTGATCCACACTCGTCCCATTCCCTCGATGTAGTGGATGCCATCCACGATATTAGCGCCGGGGATGGGATATTTGGGAAGATCGGTTCCCGTTTTTTCCATCACGTGCAGAGCGATCAACTCCTCTCCGAGCGGACACAGGCTCCGGAATAGATTCGCATTTCGCGGCAAGGGAATGCGAGGGAAATCCGTTCGCAGAAATTCAGCGTATCGGGAACGGTAGGAGGGTGCGTGAAGTATGGCGTAGATATAGGCGAAGATGTCTTCCGGACCGAATACGCTAACGCAATCCCCTTTTCCATCATGGATGAATTCCATTCCAATTTGCTTGATGAATTCCCCGATAAAGTCAGGAGCCAAATTGGGACGGCGTTCATTATTATCTCTCTTGGACGATTCCTCATATACGAAAAGATGAGAATAAGGCGAATCATCCGGGTAGAGATATAGGGGGAACTGGAAACTATTACCACCCCCTTCCGTTTTATTGGCGGCTACACACTGATCTCCAATCATGCGAGTACAGTATGCGAACGTGAATTTACACGGGGATTGAGGGCGATGGGTTAGCAAGGAGATATTCGTGTTTTGCATATGGTACATTACATCCGTGCGAAGTCTTTCACAAACCGCATGATGATAATAGATAAATCTAAAATCGAATGGCCGATAACAGTAGGGTCGGATGTAAGTTTCAACATCCGGACTTTTTTGTAGTTCACTTCTCGCCCAATCCAGAGTCCAATAGGAAACATCTTTCAATCCATATTTCTTACGCAAGGATTCCGTATCTTTGGATTTGTCCAAGAGGTTATTGATTCTTTCTTTTAGGTCATTTGGTTCAAATGCTATCGAAAAATTGTTGCGTGCCGTGCTTACCGTACTGCTAAAAATCGGGAATACGGATGTAACCGACCAGAATCGCGCATATTCATCTTTCATGTTTGAATTATACGGAATGAATAGATAATCAGGAGATGCTGGACTCAACTCCTTCCATTCCGTATTCGTTATATCCGATTCCAACAAACACTTGTATTTCCTCTCCCTTTTCCCCCATAACTCCGCGTACCGTACCTTCGCCAAGCCCTTTTCAGGTTTTCCTCGTCTCACGAAAATCCCGATCGCGACACCCTGTTGAATATCAAAGACATTCTCCTCCTTCTCATTCTCAGGCCCTCGCTCACGCTTCTTGCTGTTTCCATGCAGGTTTAAAATGTAGATATCATCAAAGGTTGTCATAAGGCTCTGACGCATTCCGCAGAACGTGGGATTATCAAGATAACCGTGATTGGTGATGAAGGCAAGCGCACCGTAACCGGTCCGCTCTATTTTCCATTGCCCAAAGCGAATAAACTTGACGTAATCATCATTCAGCCATTTGGGATTTCGTTCCCCGAGAGGTTGTCCGTCCACTTCGAAATAGTTATGGGTGGATTCTCCGGTCAAACTGTCTCGCCCTCTCAGAAGGTCTTTAATCCAAGTCCCCTTGTTGGCGGAGTGTCCGGAGTAGGGAGGATTTCCCAGAATCACCATCACGGGAGCATCCCTCTTTATGGCGTTGGCGGCGTTCGCCTCCTCGGTCACCCATTGAGCGAAGAGGTTTATATCCACGGAGGTGATCGCCTCTTCCAAAGTGTTGGTAAGATAGACCCGCAACCTCTCGTCGGATTGAAAATCATAACCGGATTCCGACAATTGCAATCCGAGTTTCATGTGAGCGACGGCGTAGGGCGCCATAAGGAGTTCAAATCCGAAGAGCCTTGGTAGGAGATGGTTGCGCACATAACTGGACCACATCCCCTCGTTTCCTTTGAATCTTTCCCGAATGCAATCTATCACCCCATACAGGAAGGTGCCCGTTCCCGCAGCAGGATCCAGTATCTGCACTTTGTGAATTTCATCCTTATGTCCATGGGGATACATCTGCTTTACTTTGCCGGCGTATGCCAAGCCTTCCGACATGCCGAAATCCGTTTTGAGAATATGATCCACACTGCGCACTATGTACGATACCACCGGTTCCGGGGTGTAATATACTCCTCTTGTCTCCCGCATGGACGGGTCATATTCGGCAAGGAAAGTCTCGTAAAAATGCACCACGGGGTCCTCTTGCCTCGTTCTTTTTCCAAATTGCTCCAAAACCGAAGTCAAATCCGCATGAGAGAGAAGATTGGCCAAGTCATCCACCGCCCAGGCGATTCTATCATCCAAATCCGGTCCGGCGATGTAGTTAAACATGCGACGAAGGAACGGATTTGTTTTTGGAAGCGTGTAAACGGCGTTGCGCCTTGAGAATGTTCCGTTCCCGTCGACGCTGCAACGCGCTGCAAACAGACCGTAACAGATTGTTTGGGCGTACATGTCGGAGAATTGAGCCGGGCTGAGATCATGAAGCAAACTGTGACGAAACCCCATCATCTGTTGATGCAGAGATCCCCCTTGATCTTCATCATCGAAGGAGTTAAAGATTGCATCTCTAATAAGTTTCGCCAGATGCGCCATGCGTTTGGCAAGTTCGTTGGGAGTTGCAACTGCAAGGAAGTATGCTCTGAGGAACGATTCCATTAACGATGCCGCTTCCGCTATGCCGGTTTTATCCGCTTGAAGTTTCCCGGAAGAATGAACCTTTGCGCATAGAGCGGATTGGCGTAACGCACCCCCATGAAACCATCGAAACTCAAGGTAATCGGTTAGAATAAGGTTTTCAAGGGAATCGAGATAGCGTCGCAATTGGTCGGTCTTTAGGGCATTATCCAAGGATGCGCCGATATCCTTGGCTTCCACGTAACCTATCGGTGTCTCTCCTCTTGTCAATATGAAATCCGGCGCCCCGCATCGGATTCGTTTCGGCTCATTGATCGCCATTACGCCATCCTCAAAGCTTTCGAGAAGCGCCTTGAGAAAGGGACGATACGTATGCTCCGTGGCGTTGCCCTTATCCAGAGCGGCTTGGATTTTGGATAGATAATCCTCGAATGGATTCATGATGGATTCCTGGAGAGTATGTGGTGGATTTTACCTTCCAACCATTTCAACATGCAAATCGCACCATTACGGATTTCAGGAACGCATCTCCTTGCCGAGGATATTCCTCGACCTCACGATCGCCCAGGCGTACCATGACGACTGTTCCCCATTACCCGGGTCGCTCATGCTTATCTTTCCCTCCGGGGATACCCCGAAACTCTCGGCGAATATGGGATCGGTATTCGCTTGCTCCAGGAAATCCAACAGGTTGCATGCTCTTTCCCACTCTTTATGTTCGATCGAGAACATGAACTCCCATGCCCACTGCTTGCCAATCACCATGCGAGCTATGATGTTTGGCGGGTTCCATTCCGCCGCCAGCAAATGAATGCCCTTCCAAGGAAACATTGCCACTTGCCGGTACGCATGAATTGTGTCATCGAGAATGTCGGGATTCGCTCCGCGCCAACCAGCGGCTACGGGCGAAAGGTTCACCCACGAAAGCCCGTCGTATATCACCCCCTTCCCGCCATTCGGCAATCGCATCTCCGCATAGACGGTCTCGCCTTCCAACTGCATGGTTAAATTTTGCTGAATTCCGCTTTCCAGTTCGTTCAGCGCCCGTTGCCACTTGTAAAAATGCTCCCAATCCTGCCTTCTTTGGGCAATCGGGATGAGTTCGCGCCATGTCTCCGCCACAAAGCTCTGAGTCAGGAGGTCGTAACAATCCCAAAACCTTCCTTCCCTCGAATGTTCGAAACATGGGTTGCGGATTAAGTAGGTTGCGGTGGTTTCCCATCCCTTGTTCATATAGGGCATGTCCGTGGCCTGATCCGCGAGATGGGATACTTGAGGATAGGTTAGATCCTCGAAGGTTCTGTCCTCGCTTTGAACAACATATCTCGCCCACGCCAGAAGGACGCTATATTGCCCATCCGGTTGATCGGAATCACTTAAAATCGGGATTTCATCCTTGTGGGCGTATTCAAGAGAACCAAAATCCAGAGCGAACGCCGTGACATGATCCTTGTGGCGTTGCCAGCCAATGGGAGGCTTGTCGTGGGAGTAGGCGCCGCCGAACGGGTTATCGGTCACTTCATTCAATCCCCACCAAATGATGGTCCCTTTCCCCTTGAAGGATAACCGGACTGCATAACCCTCGTCGGATTGAAGCTTGACGCGTTCCTCGAATTTGGCGTTCACCCACCCGTTAATGATCTTATTTATAGTTGTGGTCCATGTCGCAATAGCGGTGGGATCATTGGGGTGTCTCACGATTTCGACGGTAAGGATTCCCTTGGCGTTATCCGACGTGAGCCACATATCCACTGCTTGAAGTCGTTCGGATGACGCCATGAAGGGTTGCGCGCCACCGTAATTCGGCTGATCAAGCCGATACAGGGGCACGTAATGAAAGAGTTGTCCGGGATTTGCCGCATTGATGACGGGCGGATTCTCCTTTTGTTTGGGGCCAATCACATGAGGGATGCGATTCATATGGGAGAGTTCTGTGGACTCCAGAATGTAATTCAAAATATTCCGCGCCTTTTTCAATCCCTTTTCTTCCAACATTAGGAAGACATAAGGGCCTGCGGTGCGAGGGAACATGCCGGAGTAGGCGCCTGTCAGAGATTCGGGGAGATATCCGTCCTCGGAAATTCGATGTGCGAGGCTTTGGTAGGTGTTATCGAATAGCCTCTCGTGAAATGGACTGTTCAACCTCTTAATCACGTCCTCTTTCGTTGACATGGTGATGTCCTCTTCGCTCTTGGCGTTTCCAAAGTTTATTTCCAACATTCCGAAAGCCGGAACGATCATGGCGGCTTGAATGAATTGGCGTCTGTTGATCTTCTCTGTCAGGTCCATCCGTTATGCCTAACTCCGTGTTTTCCCGTCTTGAACAAACATGTGCGGATTCCTCAATTATAGATTCTCCGAGTCCCGTGTTGCAATTGCGGCTATTTCAAATCGGAGATCGGCATTGTCGCCTCATCAGGCATTGGCTCCCTGTTGCACGTGGCGCCGGGGAGTGCGTACCAGTAACATGTGACCGCGTAAGTCACCCGGGTCTGCGCCCAGTGCCATATCTCCATGTTGAAGTTCAGAGAGGAGCGAAAGGGGATGGCGTCCAGCGTTCGCACGCGGGTCAGGCTCACAAAACCGGGCTTGCTGTTTCCATCCCAGCGCGGTTCCGCATGGAACGGCGCCTCGAAAAACGTGCCGAAGTCCCCGAAAGAGAACCCGTAATAATCCTCCGTGCCCGTGCCAAAATGCGAGGGGAATTTCTCGCCATCCACGAAAATCTTCTCATCCCCCTCGCCCCACCAATCGCTTGACCCGTTATACATTGCGAGGGAATCGCCCATGTAAACCCCATCGCCATTGGCTTGAAGGTAGTTCCAATCGAATCCGTCCTGCCTCTTCGTCTCCATATTCGCCTGTTGCCGCCATGTGGCGTGGAAATGCATGCTTCTCTTATCCCATTTCCATGGGGTTACGGCGATGGATCCAAGCGTGGCGTTCACGGTCTGGGAGCCTAAATTGAGCAGTTCGATTCGGCAACTCTTCTCGAACGGCATCACCCAGTAACATGTCATCAAACCGTCTCTGTCCACCTCGTTGTCCCAATCCCGGTAGGGATTCAAACCTACGCCGCTCCCGAAGAAATCTCCCACGGGACACCACACGGTTCTCTCGCCATCGAAAGAGATGATAAGTACGGTGGACCTAAGCGCGGATTCCATATCCTCAGCCGCCAGTTGAATTGACAGCTTGCGAACCGCTTGCGACCCGTGCAACTCCATATCCATATGCTCCCCGGAGGCAAGGGTTTTATTTACGGGCTGCAATAGTTTCGAGTCAGGAAGCGAGTTTTGCGGCGTTCGAAGCTCCTCACCGATTCTTTGGATCAACGGTGCGTCCTTGCTGAACTCATCCCATGTGAAAGTGCGAACCTTTGCATTCGGCTCGTAAGTGCGGTATTCGATGTTGTACCAGCAGTTGGCGTTGCCATCATAGGTCACTTTGCAGCTTTTGGCGTAGGGGATAGGAAAGTAGAGATTTCTGCCGATGCAGGTGATTTGGGAGAAGGGAGGCGGGATCAACCCTTTTCCGCCGCAGAGCTGGTCTGAGGTTTGCACAATGGTTGGCTCCTTCTCCCCATCCAAATAGATGCGCAACTCCCCTGGCAGAGAGCCGTCCGGCGTGGGCGCTCCCATCCAAAACCGGGTGATGCATCCCGGGCCTTTGGCATCCATCATCACATGCTCCGTGCGACCGTCATTCACCTCGTCTCGGATGTATTGAGAGTAGTCGTTATTGGCGAACCAACCCGGCTTGTCCGGCGACACGGATCGGCGGTCATAGCTGCTCGCCTGTTTGGAAAGATAGGGAATGCGGGGAAGTTGCGCGAAGACTGTACGGTTCGTCATTTCGTTCAGTAGAGAGGAGATGGTGATTTCAGGGCTTTGGGAAGCGTGCGAATCGATCATTGCACTAGCCAAAAGGGATATCGATACAACACACACCAAAACGAAATGGGGGGCGATTAGGGTTTCACATATTCTCGATAACAGCATCATAATCCTCCGGAAATAAAATAAAACCGCCAGATGAGTTCAAAAGCGGTGATGATAACGTTACCATATTTCTGAGCGTGGAATCAACCCAATTCCATGCAACCCAAAAAAAAGCGGGATGGCTTCGTGAGAAGCCGATCCCGCAATTCCGGAACAATCCGAAATTCCTTCGCTTTCTAAGGCTCAAGGCATGACGTGAAGGTCATGGAGTAGAGGCGCAAATCCGGGGAGGCGGTTTCCATTAGAAGGACATGCGATCCGAAATGGACGTTCTTCGTGAGCCGATACATTCTTGGAGAATTCACCAGCACATAGGTCCGTCCTTGCGGGTCACGGAGAATATCCGCGCCGCAATCGCGCCTGGGGATGGGTTTGCCATCCTGATAAACATATAGCTTGAAAGGTTCGTTCCTTCCCGGGCGAATCACAGCGTTCGCCCCCAATGCGTGGTATTTCACCGTGACTTTGGCGGTGGGTGACGAAGAGGTTATTACAGGTTGCAGGCACTCCTGACCTGTAATCCAGACTCCGTTCAGGTAGAACTCACCATCCTCGAGGCTTTCAGGCATGCGATATGCACTTTGCCCGCCCGGTTCGTATTGGGTTACGTTTCCCAATTGCCCTTGCTCGTACCCTCGCGCGCCGGCGTACATCTCCGGCGTGGATGGGTAGCAAACGGCGTTGGAGCCATCCTCAGGGCGAACGGGCTTCATAATGGACGGGAGGGATACCCCCGGGTGAATGCGAGTAAGCAGTTTCTGTATCTCTCGCTCCGTTTCCGCGTATCCACCCTCTCCCGCATGATCGCTCACCACTCTCCCGCTCGGATCCAACAAATAATCTCTGGGCCAGTATCCCGCCGAACCCTGCCAGAGTTGCCAGTTGCGATAATTGCTGTCAATCAGGATGGGGTATTTCAACCCAAAACGCTTCACCGCAGCCGCAACGTTAACATGCTTGTGAGCAAAGGAGAACTCAGGAGTGTGTATGCCTATTATTACGAGACCATCCTTGGCGTAGCGTTGATTCCATTCCTTCAGATAGGGAAGCGTGCGAATGCAGTTAACGCAGGTGTACTCCCAGAAATCCACCAGTACGATATGATGCCCATCCAGCACACCGCCGCCGCCATACAGACGAAGGGGTTTTCCATCGGTGTTGAGGAAATCCCTGGCTGAGCCTACCAGTTCAGGAGCCTTAAGTCCAATGTCGTAGGCGTTCGTTTGTGCGAGAGCTTGGGGAATCATAGGGATGCGAGACCCCCCGTTGAGAATTAAATGGATGGTTCCTATGGCGATCAGAATGATAATCCCCGTGATAACAAATACGCCTTTTTGGGGAACATTTCGCATTGGATGATATCTCCTTCCTGCTGTGAATGACCTATCACCCTGGTCTCCCTGCAAAGTCATATTCCCGAAGATCCATTTCCACGATGGGATGGAGACCAAGAGGGATCGAATTATATTTATCTATACTAAATTAATGGGTGAATTGTTTGCAGATACAGATAATCCGTTCCAAACACGGGGGATTTCCATTAACCGATTTGTTGATGTTAAAGGGAGAGGAACTTCGTGTTCAACGCTGACGCCCTTTCGGCTTCGATTGCCTACGGTGCATTGTATTGGGAGGGTGAAATGATAATGGTTGGCGCAGGGGGGGATTGGGGGTTCGCATGATCATGATCGCTGCAAATTGCGCAGGTTCGGGTTGAACGAAATGAGCAGAGGAGGGTTTCGGAACCACGCGAACCATCGGCGACTCGTTAATTCCCTCCGGAGAAAACTCTTTTAAACAAGGGGTTAAGAGCGAACCCGCCCCCATCCGTTTTCCATGCGCTCCATTTCGCCTCTATTTCAGAAGCGGAATCCCTAACGAGGTTCGGAATAGGCGGAGTTTTGCCTGGGTTGGTCGTGTACACCCCCCATGAATTATCTCCGCTTTCCGTGCACTTGTAGGTCCAGATCGTCCAACTTATTCCCGCTTTATCCATGGAGTTGATGGCGTATCTCCACGCCGCCTCGTCTCCGAAAAGGTTGAATTCCCCCACATAACAGGGCGTATTCCAATCCCGATATTTTGTGGTGAATTGGGCGACGTTGGCGTCTATAAAGGCTTTCCGCGAGGCGGTGTCCCTGCTCCACCAATCGTACCAATGGAAGGAGTAGACCACGTTCCCATACCTCGCTTTGCTTGGATCACGCAGGGTATCCCAACCCCACACCCCCTCCATCGCGATGATATGATCCGGATCCACCTCCCTGATGGCGTGATAGATGCGATCATACAGGGCTTGCACCGCTTGGGTGGAGGGAGCTAATTGCCCTTGTTTTGCGATGGAGTTGTTCGGTTCGTTCAGGAGATCATACATCGCCACAGCCGGATTCCCCCGATAATGAGAGGCGATTTTCCTCCATATGGATACCGTTTCGCTCATTTCGGAGGGGTTCGCCCAGTATCCGTCGGTGGAACCGTTCTGGTTCGCCCCCGGCGGGAGCCATGAGTGGAAATCAAGGATGGTGTAGATTCCTCTCTTCCATGCGTTTTCCACGAGCCAGTCCATGCATGCGAAAGCGTCATCCCGCCATGAGCCATCCCTGTTTTTCAGAGTGTCGTATGCGAAAGTGAGCCGCACCGCGTTGAAACGAAGTTTTTGAATATTATCCAGATCCGTTTGGGTAATCCAGGAATCCTCGTAAGCGCGGATCAGGCGATTGGCAACCTTGGCGTTGAAGCGATCGCTCAATAGCTTCCAGATTCCAAAGTCATAGCCGTTGTGTCCTTGATTCAGGTCTTTAACCTGATCAAATCCTTCCGTATCGAACGGACACATCCATGATTGCCATTCAAGCCATCCCCCGAGGTTCACGCCTCGAAGCTGCACGACGTTTCCCTTCCCGTGATTATCGCGCAAAACGGTTCCCGAGGCGGCGAGGAAGCCGTCCGGAGAGGATCGCGCGTTGGCGAGGGTTCCAAATGGCGATTGTGCGATAATGGCGGACCATGTCATTAACTGTTGCAAGAAACGACGACGGGTCATAGAGTGTCTTCGCTGAATAAATGAATGATGCGTTGCAATCTGTCATCCTTCCATGCATATTTGGATGAAATTTCCCAGGTAACCGTATAATTACTGTAACGCATTTTCGCTTGAAGTGTCTCATATAATATAGGATTTATTTTTTCCAGAGGAGGGTATGAGGAATGAAGCGTTCAATCTCAGTGGTTATCCTCTTTCTTTTCCTTTACGGCGCATTATCGGTCGCAAATGCATCCGATAAAAAAGGCGCGAAGGATTCCGTCACTGCTCCGCTCCCTGACGGCTCACGCATCGCCATAGTCGTGGCGGACAAGACGGGCGGCAATGAGGTGGACCGGGTGGTGGGGGACATGCTCACCACAGCCTTGACTAAGGCGGGAGTGCATGTGATCGAGAGACAGGCGATCGGCGCCATCGAACAGGAGCATCAACTGGTGCAACAGGGGGTTGTGGACCCCAATACCGCCACCCCCGCAGGGAAGGTGCTAGGCGTGAACTACCTGCTCGATGTCAAAGCCACGGAGTTCGGCATTAAAAACGATCGCATCGGCGGAGCGATTGGGTGGGGGCCAGTTGCGGGATTGCAGGTTCGAACGAGCACCGCAAGAGTTGTCTTGGACACTCGTTTGATCGACACCACCACGGGAAGAGTCCTTACAGCGTTTACCACGGAGGGCAAGCAGGTCAGCTATGGGGGGACGCTTCTGGCGGGATATATCCACGGAAGTTCCATCAACCTTGGGGGGATAGACATAGGAAGCACCGAATGGTCGCAAAGCTCTCTGGGCAAGGCGGCGCGAAAGGCGGTGAATGAGATCGTAAGCAAGTTGGTGGGAAGCGTGAACGCCTATGAAGGCTCCGTCCTTGCGGTGTTGCCGGATGGCGAGGCGATCGTGGACCTCGGAGGCTTCGACGGTTTGCAGATAGACGACAAGCTTATGGCTTATCGCCTATCAACCGTGAAGGACAGCCAAGGAAACGTTGTCTGGACGGAGACGAAGCCTTTGGGGGAGTTGAGAGTTTTGGAGGTTCAGGCGGACCGCTGCAAGGTGAGTCCCGTGGACATGAGCGTGAAGTTGCAGGAAGGGGATCGCGTGAAAATTCCGGAGGCGCCAAAGGAGGAGACGCGAAAATGAACGCTTTTTTCAATAACGTGAATTCCCAAATTGAGACAAAATTGAAGATGAAATTCGCTAGATAACCGCTGAAGCAGCCCGTCTATCCGAATACTGACGAGGAAGACACCCACCACATATATATTTCAGCTCATCATTCACGTTGTATCCGCCTGCTTTCTCTCCAACTCCTCCCAACGCGCGTAAACAGCCGTCACGCGCTCCCTGGCTTGCGACAACTCCTCCCAAGTGCATTGCAACTTCTCCGCGTTGGTAGCCACTTCAGGCGAGGTCAGGGAGTTTTCCAAACGCTTCACCTCCGCCTCGGCGCTAAGAATGGTCTCCTCGATTCGTTTGAGTTCATTGCGCTCGGAAGCGCTTAACCCTCCGACTGAGCGAGGAGCGGGCTTTTTCGGCTTTGCCTCGCGTTTCGCTTTTGTCTCCGGTTTCTCCGATTTCAGTGTCCGCTCCCACTGACCGTAGTCCGAAAAGTAAGACGCTCCGCCATTCCCGTTCAACGCTAGAAAACCGGTGCAGACACGCTCCAGGAGAAAACGATCGTGGGTCACAAGCATGAGAGCGCCGCTGAACTCCAGTAGCGTCTCCTCCAAAGCCTCTATCGACGCGATATCCAGATCATTCGTGGGTTCGTCGAGGAGCAAGATATCCGCAGGCTCCAGCATTAGCTTGGCGATAAGCAATCGAGCTTGCTCGCCTCCGGAAAGAAAACTTACCGGTTGTTCCAACTGCTCTGGCGAGAAGAGGAACCGCTTCGCCCATCCCGCAACATGGATGGGGCGGTTTCGATACATCACCGTCTCCCCGTTCGGCGAGAGAACGCGACGAAGAGATTCCTCCTGGTTCAGAAGCGCGCGATTTTGATCGAATATCACCGTTTTCAACTCATTCGCCCGTTTGATCGAACCGGAATCATCATTGAGGCGATCGGCTAAAATCCGCAGCAGGGTGGTTTTGCCGCTACCGTTGGGGCCGAGAAGTCCCAGTTTCACGCCGGGGGAGAGGCGAATATCCAGGTTTTGGAACAGTGTTTTGTCGTCAAAACGTTTGGACAAGGATTTGGCGGTGAGCAGCTCTCGGGTTTTCCTGCCGGAGGAGGTGAATTCGATGCCCGCGCTCCTCTCCTGTAGATTGCGGGTGCGCACCTCGTCCAGGTCCTCCAAAAGTTGATGTGCGGATTCAATGCGTCCTTTCGCCTTGATCGTGCGTGCCTGAGGGTTTCGTCGAAGCCATTCAATCTCCAAGCGGGCGATACTGGAGAGAGCCTGCTCCCGATGGGTTTGCATTGCGAAATACGCCTCCCTCTCCTCCAAAAACGTGCTGTAGGAGCCTTCCACGCTTAGGAATCCATCGGCGTATGCGGGATTGATTTCCACGATGCGCGTCGTGATGTTTTCAAGGAAATAACGGTCGTGCGTCACGATGATCGCGGCGAACGTGGATATTTTGAGCAGGTTTTCCAGCCAGATGATCCCGCCTATGTCCAGATGGTTCGTAGGCTCGTCCAGCAACATCAGATCCGGCTCGCGGATTAGCTCCCTTAGAATGGCGATGCGTTTCACCCATCCTCCGGAGAGATCGCGGACAGGGGTGTCCGCTTGAGGGAAGGGATGTTTCGCGAGAAAGAGATTCACCTCCAACTCCCTCTCGGCGGGCTCGTGCGTCGTCTCCGCGATCGCGTCAAGTAAAAGAGCTCTGGGCGTGACGGAGCCGTCGAAGGCTTCGGACTGTGGCACGTATCCCATGCGCAGCCCGCGTTTGGAGGAGAGTGTTCCTTCATCCGGCGTTTCGATGCCGGCGAGGATGTTCAGCAGAGTCGATTTGCCCGCTCCGTTGGGACCGATAAGTCCGATTTTCTCCCCTTCGTTGATCCCCAGGGTGATTCCATGAAATAGGGGGCGATGTCCATACTCCTTGCTTATCGCCTGACAACTGGCTAGAAACGTCATTCTTTCGCCCTTGCTGACTCCCTTGCATGTTTTTGGAAGGATGATTCGTTCATGAGACTCGGTGATTCAGACAAGCGCGCTTCGCCTGCGGTCCGAATGACGGAATCGCTGTTTTCAGAGGAGTTCTTATCCGACCCGCCGCGCTCAGTGATAATATCCCCGATATCTTTCCAAGGCATCGAACATGGCTCGAATATTCGCAAACGGCACCTCGGGACCGATCTCCGCCTTCAGCCAGAGCCCTCCCTCCGTGGCGCCAAGCTTTTCGACCGCTTCGCGAACATGAGCGTCAATATCCTCCGGGGTGCAGAAAGGGAACATCTGCCTGTCAAGGTCCAAATCCACGCAGACCTTGCCTTTGCAAGTATCCACCAATCGATCCAGTCCATTGGCGCGAATTTGAGGGTTGATTACATTCACGCCGCACTCAATCAGATCATCCACGATGGGAATGATATGTCCGTCGGTGTGCATATAAACCGACAAACTCGCAGCGTGGCATTTATCGTAGATCGCCTTGAAACAGGGCTTGATGTATCGACGCCACTGCCTGGGGCTAATCGGCAACGAGTATTGGAAGCCAAGGTCGTCACCGAAATAGATGATGTCCTTGGAGTGGCGGATGATGTTATCCACCTCCCCCAGGTTGTACTGTAAAACCATGTCGATTAATTCCTGTAATTCAGGCGGCTCTTCGGCGAAGTCCATCATTAACGGTTCGAACCCACGCAGATCAGCCAGTCTCAGCCACATGAATCCGTGAGGAATGCCCGCACCCGGAGCGGGCGGTACGTAGGAGTGAAGGGATTCACGAGTGGGGATAGGGTGACCGGTGACAATCGCTTCGAAACCTTCGTTAAGATTGCTCCACACGCACCCCCAGGCGTCAACATGCGTGCCTTTTCGATAAGTGCCCCCCACGGCGTCGTAATCCCGATGCCCCGGTACGTACTCCCTGAATATCACCGGATGGTCCGCGACCAGTTTGTCCAATTCCTCTCGGTGGCGCATCCATGTGGCGGGAAGAAGACCCACCGATACCGGAATATATTCCGGGCGCTCAAAACGCATCGCTTTGAGCCGATCCTCATGCATTCCCATCTGAATTCGCTCCTTCTTTCCGGTTCCCATCGTGCATTCCACGCCGTTTCTCACACATCTATTTTAGCATGCACGGGAAATGCGATGCCACGCATCCCACCTCATGAAAATTGATGAGTCTAAAAGGAACGATCACCGATCTTTCACCTTGCAGAGTCCGAGCTTGATTTCAACATAAAACGAAAAAACTTGAAATTTCCTCATAAACCTATTGACATCCCGAAAGAGCAGTGATACGATAGTTTTTACAAGGAATAGTTTTGCAAGGCGCTTGATTCGAGAAGGAGATTCCACGATACAGAGAAAAGGGATTCGCTTCGGGCAACGCTCAAGGCTTTCCGCCTTATTCGCGATTATTTTACTCCCGCCTTATCACAATCCCCGGTTTTTGATCATTGGGATGCCATCGTGACAGGGGTGGTTTCCACGCATGCTCCTACGACGCCTGGGGGAATCCTCTAGTCCCCAATCCCAACGATCCCTTCGGCTACGACGCGCAGTGGGGGTATTATACGGACAACGAGACGGGTCTGCTGCTGCTGACGCATCGGTATTACGACCCGACTCAGGAAAGATTCCTCATGAGGGACCCCATTGGGTATTCAGGAGGGGTGAATTTGTACGGATATGTGGGGAATAGGGTAATAAATTTTAATGATCCGAATGGTCAATGGAAATATACAAAAAACTTTAAATGCGGTAAAGATCCATGGCAAAAATTTATAAAGAAATGGATTCCATCGTTATGGGGATTATGTAGAGTATCATATTGCGAAAAATGCCAAATAAGTTGTTATACTTACTGCGGTGCACATTATGATAAATATTTTAAATATCCATATGATTCGTGCATTAATGAATGCGATCAACGGTTTAAACAATGCATGAAATCTTCCAGTTATTAACTAATATTATTATGATCTATGCAATTATATTATAAATAATGAGGGAGTTACAATATGTACTTACATTATATCAAGAATATACTATTATTTGCTTGTAAATATATATTGTTGTCTTTGATAATATTTACCATGGGAATTTATCTGGGATATCAAGTTGAATTAAATAAAAATATAAATAAGCAATTGTTGATAGAAGATGTACTAAATGGAAATACGGATGATTTATCTTATTTTTTGTCTAATAATAATTATAACCCAAATATATATGATGATTTGGGGAACCCACTTCTAATTCTTGCAATCGGAAGGCATCATTATAATAAAACCGTAATTGAAATATTATTAAATCATGGAGCAAATCCAAATTGTTCAAATTATCTTGGAATTACTCCTCTCATCAGAGCATGTGATTATGGATACTTAGATATCACTGAATTATTAGTCAAAAAGGGTGCTATGATTAATCAAAAGGATCGTTTTAGTAAAAATACCCCGCTAATGTGGGCTATTCGAAGTAAGCATCCTTTAATCGTAAATTTTTTAATAGCACACGGAGCAAATATCAACGAGAGCAATGTTGACGGTGAAACTCCACTTATCTATGCGACTATGACCAATCAACCAAAAATTGTTATGATACTTTTGAAAAAAGGAGCCAATCCTTATATTAAGGATAATGAAGGGAGGACTGCATTATCGCTCGCAGAAGAATATAAAATTATTGGAATTTTAAAAATTCTTCGATAAATTATAGACGCCTCGCTATTTCATGTGGGTAAAATTATTTCCAATGTTTGAGAGTTGCCTTCATCTCAGCCAAATAAAATGGAGGACTAAGTAAAATGTACGACGTGAACGAGCTTTTCGCAGTCGCTATGAGCTTGCACATCCCCTATCAGTTGAAAAATGTGGAATTCAAGCTTGAGGAAAACGTTCTTCACATACATATCCATTTCCCCTCGCATCAGTGAATTCCCATGCACCGTATGGGGGTGCAACCTGCAAGACATACGACTCTCGTGAACAGCGTACATGGCGTCATCCGGAAAGTTTCCAGTTGAAAACATTCATCACCGCATTCCCCCCAACCCAGCAACGATAGGTGTACGTACCAGCTCAACCCCGAAGGGGGTAAAACATGAATAGCGGTTGAACATGCCCACTCCGCACCCCAGTCGCCCCATAATGCATGATCTCAGTCAACCAATTTCCCCATGGAGCCAAACTTAAGGCAAAAAAAATAATTTTGTTTCAAATCCCTCTTGACAGACTAAACTGGCGGTGATATGATAGTTTTTGCATGGGAATGTTTTATTTGAGAACTCGTTTCGT
>Ga0078972_1000452_pt1 | contig 170721 bp, 136 predicted proteins | sample YelNatPaOPGAMG01_FD_67568 | JGI IMG/M metagenome (GOLD analysis project Ga0078972, IMG submission 67568) | Hot spring thermophilic microbial communities from Obsidian Pool, Yellowstone National Park, USA - OP-RAMG-01 (SPADES assembly) (version 2) | ecosystem: Environmental > Aquatic > Thermal...
GCACGCATTATCCGAACGCCTCCTGCCGAAAGGCGACCCAACCAGGAACCTCACACCGCGCTCGGCGGTCGATTGCGCGAGTCACCGGTATGGCTTGTCCGTCGCAAGCCCGCTGGTAGAACTGCCGGTCGGCACCCCTGGCCCCGCGATCGGCGCCAAATGGACTCCGCCGCCCTCCCAGTTCACCGCAATAGAGGGCGATCCTCTCACTGTCTGCGCACACACAAGACCTGGACTTTGAGGTTACCGCCGGCCATGACGCCTTCCTCCGGCGCTGCCACACGGCTCGATCTTGCCCAGAGTCCGCATCGGGTCTTGCTCTTCTGCCGCCACTGCGGCTTCGGGTATCGCCTCCCTGCTCATAAGCTCCGAGGTGCTGGCGGCTGCCGGGTGCACAAGCTGCGGATCGAGGTAATACCGGATCGCGCCGCCGAAGCGCCGATACAACGGATAACCCGACAACGGTCCATCACGCCCCGCCAAGCGGTCTCGATAGCGCCAATTGGCCAAGGTTTGGGGAGAAATCCCTGTGAGACGCGAGAATGCTCTCGCGGAGATCCAGCATGCCAGAGAGTGGGTGCTCATGTTTTACAGCTCCTGTCGGGTTTAAGTTCACCGCTAGGGCGGCTGAACGCACCTGCCTGTGCACCCCGCATCCGGTGCGGACCTTCCGCGTGCACTATGCTGCGATGCTGGTCAGCCACGCGCGTTCCTAGCAACATGCCAGGATTGTGACGCTTCGGCCGAATGACCGCGACAAAGGAAAGCCGTTCGGCCTTCTATGTGTCCGGTTGTACGGTAGTTGTTGAGGGAGCGCTTGGATTACCTCGGTAATGGTGGTAATGCATCGTAATTTAGCGGGCCTGGTGAATGGCCTTCGAGATCCAGGTCCGGACAGCTTTGGGGTAACGATCCAACGCTTTGGGCCAGGGAAGCGACCCCCACTTCACGTTGGGAGGACGATCGTGGTTTGCCAAGCGCATGCAGATCTGCTCGTGGATCTCTCCCCGGCGACCTTGGCGAACAATCTCTTCGTAGAATTCGCGCACAAGTCGTTTCAGGTCCACGCTCACTGGTCCACTCGAGATCCCCTCCGGCGCAGCCCCCGGGCGCCTCTCCCCCGTTGCGGCTTCGCTTCCCCCGCTTGGGAGAATCCCTGGCAGCGTCCCCCGCAGTTCGGAGGGATCCCTCCCAACGGGTAGGCTCTGACTCAGATCCTCAGCGGCACGGCGCGCCTCCGCCAAAGCGTTGACTAAGCGAGAGCGCTCCGCACATTGGTGAACCTTCGCTTGAAGCTCCCGCAGTTCCTCAATGGCCTTCCGCAGCCGGTCAATGCAGACCCGGCGCTGATTTAGATCTTCTTCTCCTCGCACGGCTTCCTCCTCCACCTGACAAGTCTGCATACGCCCCAGTCTAACAACCTGCTTGCAGGAGGCAGGCGAGAGCATCCGGAAGCATCAGTACGCTACTGCGCCGAGGCGGCACGTTGCTGTTCCATTCCTGGAGGTAAAACCAAGTGGCGCCGAAACGGATACAGCGCGAACGAGATCGCTTACCTCCTCGGCTCGCCAGCCTCGCAGACAGGCTGTTCCGCTGAAAGCCTCGCCTTCACTCCCAGCCCAGAATGGCCGCGTAGCGCTTCGCCACGGCGTTCATCAGCGGGCGCACGGCCTCTACCAGCAGGTGCGGGGTGATGTAGCCGCGGCTGACATCGCCAGTCAGGCTGTGCCCCAACGCTACCCGCGCCAGATCCGGCGCCGCGCCCACCTCCGCCAGCCGGGTTCGCATCGTGTGGCGGAGATGATGCGCACTGACCACCCCGCGCTGGTCATCCCTCACCTGAGCGTAGAGAGGCTGCCCCGGCCGGCGCGGGCTCTCAAACACCCACTCGCTCTCTGGCGCCTGCTGCCGCCATTGTTCCAAGATCTTCTCCAAGCGTTCCGCCATCGGCACGCTGTAGCTGCGGCCCGCCTTGGCCGTCGAGAACCGTATGACCTTCGACTGGAAGTCCACATCCTCCCAGCGCAGCATCCGCACGCTGTCCATCCGCGCGCCCGTCAACAGCATCGTCAACCAAAACACCCGCTTGTGCGGGCTCAGTCTTTGCACCGCCGCCCACCATGCGCGCAACTCATCATCGCTCAGCGCCCAGTCGCGAGGTTTCAGCCGCGGCTCATCGACGGCGATCGTCGGACACTCGGGCAGCTCCGGATTGACGCGGCGCTGGTAGTTGTAAATGGCCCGAAAGGTTCTCAGCACGCTGGCCGCACTCGCCCGGCCGTGGTTGCGGGCCACCGCCAGTATGCGCGTCCGGAAGCCCGCCCGGTCGGCGCCCAACTGCTCCAGCGGGCGGCTCTTCCAATCGCCAAGGTAGCGATCCAAATTATCTTTGTACAGCTGCCGTGTCTTCGGCGCGAGTGGCTTCTCCTCCAGGTATCGTTGCCAGGCCTGCTCGAGCGTTAGGCGGCCGTCGGGCGGCGCTGGCACGAGAGTCTGCCACAGTCGGGTGGCGGCCCGTCGGGCCTGAGCGGCGCTCATCTCGCCCAGCACTCGGGTGACCAGCTTGCCACCCACGCGACGCTGCAAGCGAAAGGTTTTCTGCTGCTTGCCGGCGCGGACGTAGAGACCCGGGACACCCTCCACGCTCCAGTCACCGGAACCCGGCGGCAGGGCATCGATAGCCTCCTGAGTGCAGGGAACGGTCTTGGCCGTTGCGCCTGAGGCTGGGGAAGGGAGGCGGGAGGGGAGCACCACGACGTTCGGCTTGGGTTCTTGCATGGCCATTCGAGACCACCTGATTTGAGTTCGTCAACCTCGCGAGGGAGACTGCGAGGGAGACTGTCAAAGCGATTATAGCCGGGTAGAGGGAGTGATGCAAGAGGAATTGCAATTACAGGCACTTGATCAGCAATGAGTTACCCGTGGGGATATCGAAGGAATGGGATCCACCTGATTTGTAATCAGACGGTCGGGGGTTCAAATCCCTCCGCCAGCTCCATTCCTCTCTCATTGAGGTTGATGGTCAGGTCATCCTGCGGGTCATGCTCTCAGCGGTTACAGGCTTGGAGGCGAACTTTCTTCCCGCGCGTAGAGCCCGCGGCTTTGGTTAGGAACAACGCATAAAACAGGGCGTGTCTTAATGCCTCTCGGGGTCGACGAACGTTGGAAATGTGTTGGACATGTGGTCGTGCCAGGCGAGGTTCTCTTCATCGGCCAGAGCCCAGGCCAACCCCAAGCCCGCAGCGCCCACGCTAAGGAAGTACGAAAGAAGACGGCCCAGGCGCTGATTCAGTCCCGGGCGCCTGCCGTCGAAATCCAGCAGGCGCAAATGCGTCCACCGCATTCCTAACGTTTCCCCTCCCGCGATGCACCACAATGCTTCGTATAATCCATACACGAGCAGAGCAAAAGCGACGAAGGCGGCGAGGGTCGTCTGATTTTGAGGGAATGGACCCCCTGCAAAATAAAGCAGGATGCCTAGCAGGCCGACCCCGCTCACAGCCAGCAAAAAGTCAATAAAAAACGCTAACAGCCTGTGCATCGGCGACGCCACCGGAGCGTCGCAATAGATAGCGCTATCCAAGGACGACTTGAGCGCACGGGGTTGGGTCGCTCCACGGGTCGTCATGAATCCTAGTGACTGCTGCGGACTCGTGATGGCGGGCGCCGGTTTCGACCGTGTTCCCACGGATCGCGGCCGAGGCGTCCGATTGGGCGTGAAAGCCTCAAACGGGATGACGTTTCCGCTCTCCCGAAATGGAAACAGAGAGGATTGAACAGGCCGCGATAAGGGCCGCACAGTGTTTCGGGGCGCCCCCGCACCCTGGGAACTCGCCGTGTCCGGAACCGTCGCCGTCATTACCGGATACGGTTCTACCGCCGGGCGCGCATTCGCCACATGCAACCTGCGCCCGCAACGGGAGCAGCGATGATCCAAGGGGTCGTTTTGGGCGCCACAGTACCGACACTTCATCGGTTTCGTCCCTCCCCATCTATCGGCGGTTGCGGGTTGTTGGCTTAACATGTTACGGTTTTCCCTTGAAGCCTCTGGCCGAGTCTCGGTTGTCCCGTGAATTCCTTAGTACCACATCTCGCTCGAAAAGTCACGTACTTTTCTTAAGCGCTACTTTAATTTTCTTTTTGTATTGCTTGTCTGGCTTGGGAAAAGCCGCCGAGGTCCAAAACCGCCCCGCGTCGCCAGTAGACCGCAACCACATCCTTGTACGAGCGATTTCGCAGGATGCCGAGGGGGCTTTTATCCGGCTCCGCGGGGCAGCGATGATTGAGACAGCCGAGTTTCGCGTCACAGCGGCGGAAATCGACTACGATTCCGACAGTGGATACATCGAGGCTCGTGGAGGCGTACACTTTCAGCATTTCGAGGGCGGCGAAGAACTGGTGGCCGAGCGCGTGGAATACGTCTTAGGGGAAGAAACCGGCAAGTTTTGGGCGGTGCGGGGAACGTCTCCCGTGCAGATGGCGGCGCGGCGGGGAATCTTGACCTCAACGAGTCCATTTTCCTTTCAGGCGGCTTGGGCGGAGCGTATCCGTAACCGCTATGTGTTGCACGATGGCTTGCTCACCAATTGTAAGTTGCCTCGCCCATGGTGGAGCCTCCGCGCACCTAAGCTTGACGTCATTCCCGGGGAGCGCGCGTTAGCTTATAGAGCTGTGTTTCGGCTTAGATTCATTCCTTTGTTCTACTTCCCCGTAATCTATAAATCGCTCGAAGAACACCCCCGTCGCAGTGGTTTCCTGACTCCCAACCTTGGGAATAGTTCTCGCCGCGGCTTTATGCTGGGTGGCGGCTATTACTGGGCTTATAACCGGAGCCACGATGCGATGTATCGTTTGCAGTATTTCACCAAGCGCGGTTTCGCCCACCATCTTGAGATGCGCGGGAAACCCAGACAGGGCTGGGATTATGACTTTCTCATTTACGGCGTGAATGACCGTGGACTTGAGCTTCCGGATCGAAGCCGCCTTAAGCAAGGAGGGTATTTGTTGTCGGGCGACGCCAAATTCGAGCTAGGCAAAGGGTTTCACGGGCTGGTGGACTATAACTATCTCAGTAACTTCCAGTTCCGGCAGGCGTTTACCGAATCCTTTACCGAAGCGGTATTCTCCGAGGTGCACTCGATTGGATATGTCACCAAGTCATGGTCCTCCTACTCTCTGCACTTCGTCGCACAGCGGCACGAAAATTTTCAGAGCACGCTCGAAGGCGACAAAATCCTCATTCGCAAGCTCCCGCAATTGGAATTTCGCTCGGCGGCGCGCGAGATCAACCAGAAGCTGCTTCCCGTGTGGGTCTCCTTGGAGGCGCAAGGGGGACTGGTGAGGCGTACCCAACCGTTGTTCCAAACTCGCAATGTATTGGAACGCATGGATTTTGCGCCTCGTGTAACCACCGCTTTGCGTTGGAAAGAGTTTCGTCTGACGCCGAGTTTCGGGATTCGGGAAACTCGTTACGGCGAGCAAAAGAGCTTGGACGGGCGGATCGCCGGCGAGAATCTCAACCGTTTTGCGCGCGACTTCAATCTGGACCTGTCCCTGCCGGCGCTCGAACGGATTTTTGAGTCCCCCAAATGGTTGGGCGAACGGGTCAAGCATGTGTTTGAGCCTCGCATAAACTACCGCTATGTCAGTGGGGTGGCGGATTTTAATAAAATCATCCGCTTTGACGACTTGGAGTTGCTGTCGAATACCAATGAACTCTCGATTTCCATCGTCAACCGCTTGTATGCCAAAAGGCAAGGCGTAGTGAATGAGGTGTTGACGTGGGAACTGTGGCAAAAGCGTTATTTCGACCCGGGCTTTGGCGGGGCCGTGGTCGAAGGACGTCGAAACGTAATCTGGAGCGGCGCAGAGATGACCGGATATACGTTTTTTGACCGCCCGAGGCGTTATTCGCCCATCGTTTCTGTGTTGCGTGGCAACCCCGGCGGAGCGCTTGGTTTCGAGTGGCGCAGCGACTATGATCCGTTGAGGCGTCAAATCGTTAACGGAAGCCTCACGGCGGATGCTCGCCGGGGCCAGTATTCGGCATCTATGGGATATTCCCGTGTTGCCTGCGTTCCGCTCGGAACGCTCATGAATCAACTTCCCTGCGAAGATGCACAAGTGAAAAAGCTGGCGCCGCCAGCCAACCAGCTACGGGGTTCGGTGGCGTACGGCAGCGAAAACAAACGGGGATGGATTGCCGGGTTCAATTCCGTGTATGACTTCCGCACGGGAGTGATGCAGTTCGCGACTACGCAAGTGACCTATAACACAGACTGCTGCGGCTTCAGCGTACAGTACCGCCGTTTTAGCTTCGGCACGAGGAATGAGAATCAATTCCGCGTCGCGCTCACGATTGCCAACATCGGCAGCTTCGGAACGCTGAAGAAAACCGAGAGGATGTTTTGACGCCGGAAAGCTTCTCACACCCCGGCTTGATCCAGAATGGAGGCGAAGCGTCGCTTCAAATGATTCAGGTCGCGCTCCAACGAGCGTAGCTGGTCAGCTAAGTGTAGCGCCGTGAGCACCGCAGCGCGGGTGGCGTCCATATTGCCGCGTGCGGCTATCATCGTCATCAACTCGTCTACCTGCGCCGCCAGGGCAACCGTTTCAGCAGGATCGCCTGCTGTGAGCAAGGTGTACGTTTGATTCAGAATCGTGACCCTGACGGGCTTTTTTTCCGGGATCCCGGATTCCACGCCACAACCCCTCCTCGGGGCGACCTACTGGTTGCTGAGCAAGTCCATCTGGCCCAGCAGCTTCTCGATCCGTGTGCGCACTTGTTTGCGTTCGGACCGCAATGCCTCAAGCTCCTGATGATAGCGCTGGGCCTCAGCTTTTGCGGCAGCCAGTTCGCTGGCAAGAGCTTCCTTCTCCTTACGGAGCGAGTTCACCAACTCGACCACCTTCAGGACACGCTCTTCCAGGTTGTCAAACGTTACAGCATCGTCCTCGTACATGGATTGATTGGCGGAACTCATGGCTACCCTTTTACGGCGATGGCTGCTTTGGCCTTTTCCACAAGCTGAGCGAACGCCGCAGCGTCGTTAAGAGCCAAATCCGCCAGTATCTTGCGGTTCAGTTCCACACCGGCTGCCTTCAATCCACCCATGAACTTACTATAAGAGATGCCCTGGGCTTTGCAGGCCGCGTTGATGCGAACGATCCAAAGCGACCGGAAATCGCGCTTTTTAAGCCGGCGTCCCACATAACCGTGGCGTAAGGAACGCTCCACGGCTTCTTGTGCGGCTCGGTACAGCTTGCTCTTGGTCAGGAAAAAACCGGAAGCAAGATCCAAGGTCTTCCGGCGATAATCTCTGCGGTTAGTGCTTCGTTTGACTCGCGGCACGTTTCATCTCCTTTACAACAGCTCTTTCATCACGGAGGCGGACCCGGGCACGTGCCTCGCGCTCCGGCCGCGCTCCCAGCGCCCTAGGCGTAGGGCAACATGCTGCTAATGGCCTTTGCATCCGCCTTGTCAGCGATCACCGCCATCCGCAGCCGTCGCTTGCGCGACCGCGTCTTCGAGGTCAGAATGTGACGGGCAAAGGCATGCCGGCGCTTGATTTTACCGGTGGCCGTCTTCTGGAACCTTTTGGACGCGCCTTTATGGGTTTTCAGTTTGGGCATGATATTACCTGCACTTGGAAGGAGTGCTTTCCCAGTATACCACGCAGCCCGGACTGCAAGTTTGCGCTCCGGGCTGCGTGGGGTCTGGCGCAGGTTCAACGCCTCACGGCGATGGTTACGCCAGGCTGGGATTTGGCTGTTCCCACGTTGACGGTAATCGGAGTATTGGCCCGAGTTGGCGCATCGGAGGGTACGAGGGCGTTAATCTGAAAGACGCCATATGCCAGACCGGGCGCAGCTCCCACATAAAGCGGGGCTACCGTAGTATCTCCTATGGTTACAGTGATGCTGCTTGGGACCGGATCAAATTGCGGAACCTCCGCTGAGAGAGGCATCACTTGCCCTGCCTTACAGCCGCCCACATTGGGCACGCCCAGGCCGGTGGAGTAGATTTCGATCGCCGTGCCCGGCGCAGCCGGATCTCGCGCTGAGTTCACCGTGCGCAGGCCGTTTGGGGCCACGTTGAGCACGGCGGCTGGACCGACGCCCGAGTTGCTCAGCGTGAACACTCGCGGCCAAGCCGCTACCACCGGGACTTCCACTACGTTGGACCATACGCCGTTCGTAACCACTTGCACGGTGGCGTTTTTCCCGGGCGTCACGCTGCATGGAACGACGGCATTGATCTGGCCGCTGGACGCCAACAATAGGGGTGCTTCCACGTTGTCGAACGTGACGCGGGTGTTCGCCAGCCGCGTAGCGATCTGATTGCCTGGTTGGATCACAAGCGGGAGATCGGTAGCCGGTCCGATATTCAAGCCAAAGATGCTCACGATTTGCCCCGGAGATATGGCGGCGCTGGCGTATGTGGCTGCATCGACAACGCCGTGCCGGAAGATACATGTGCCGTTGGAGGACTTTACGTCCAGATTCGTAGCGTCAATCGAGCCGTCCGTACGCAGCACACCCTGCACTTCTACACAAGCGCCCACGACGAATTCCCCGAGCGCATCGTCCATGTCGGTGGATTTTGTGACATTCACCGTACGCCCCGAGACTTTCCACTGTCCGGTCTTGTCAGCGGTGGAGGGCACGGATTCAATCACGCCGTACATTTCGAATTTGGGTCCGGAAGCAGGGGCGCACTCCGACTTGTCCAGCACTTCGATCCACTGGGCGTTCAACACGCCGCCTGAAAGCGCACCGCGGACCTCCACGCATGCGTTCACCGCCAGAGCGCCGCGGTCGACATGGAGCACAGTATCCTGGCTGACGCTAACCAGCTGCCCGGCGACTTTCCATTCACCCACTAGGGTTACTGGAAAGCTCTCCAACAACCCTATGAGCTTGGGCTGATCTTCTCGCCCCGCAGCCGGTCCGCAAACGCCATCACCAAGCCGCTGGACACGCTCCGCTTGGATCACGCCGTTTTTCATATCTCCCTTTACCGAGACACACGAACCCACTTTGGGAGGGAGGCCTTGGGGTTCGATCTTGGTCGTGGCCAGAACATCTACGGACCGCCCCCCAACCACCCACCGCTGGGGCAACGTGTTGCCGCTGATGGATTGGACGGTAGCGCGGAACTCGAGATTCTCCCCATCGTCGTCGGATTGTTTCGACGCCGGCGGACAACCGCCGTGCCCACGCATGGACGTGATTTCAGACGCTGCAAAGGACCGGTCTGGATTCGTGGCGCCGCGCACGTCCACACAGGCGCCAACGGTGATGGGACCCGCTTGCTGGTTGATCTTTGTGGTGGCTGTCACTTTGACCAGCCGGTTGTCGATCGTCCAGTCGCCTACCCGATTTTTCGCGTTTGGAAGAGCTTGGACTACTCCGCGGAAGGTTTCTTCCTTACCTTTGCCGTCTGGGTCTGCCGGCAGCACAGTGGGAACCGTCGCTGCAATAGACGCTAAAACAAGAACTTGCCGTACATGTTTGGTCATACTGCTTTCCCCCTAGCGGACATACAAATTTCCTGCTGAGAAAATTCGAACCAGCGGCGAGCATTTCTTACACACCAGGAAGGCCTTCCTTCGAAGCGATGCGACCTGCAAGAGTTACCGTTTCTTGGTGTCAGGATCATACCCGCCGCCACTCTGTAGCTGAGGGTGCAATTTGCGTGCCACTCGGCTCACTGGGACCGTCTTCTAGCATTCAGAGAGCGTCTGAGTTTCCTTCCGGTGCAGTATACTTGCGTGGGAGGTAATGCGTAGATGTGTTTTGTCCGGGCAAGCGGCTTGATCCTTTTCCTGGTCTGCACGCTTTTTGCTCAAGAAACCAGGAGCACGATCAACGGGCATGTCTACGACCAGCAGATGGCGGCAGTGGCCGGCGCCAAGGTTGTGATTTTGAACGTCGACACGGGGATCGCCGCCACGCTAGTTACGAATGCGACCGGCTACTACGAGGCGCCGTTGCTGGTGCCGGGTAATTACCGGATTACTGCGGAAGCGCCGGGTTTCAAAACCATCGTCAGGGACGGCGTCGTCTTGCCAGTGGGCCAGCAACTGGCGATTGATTTGAAGCTGGATGTGGGCGCGGTCACCGAAACTGTGCAAGTGACCGCCGAAGCGCCGGTGCTGGATACAGGTTCGGTGGAAGCCGGCGCTTTGATTGAGAACCTGGAACTCATGGATCTTCCTGTGTTGGGCAACAATCCCACGTTGCTGGTGAAATTGACGCCTGGCATTCAAACCGACGGAGTGAACAACTATCTCGGCTTGCACTCGATTGCCGGTGGGTCGGCGTACAACAACGCCGCGGGCGTGGGAGGGAATGAATGGTCCATTGACGGCGTCCCGAACAATGGCGGCAACCGCCAGGCCGCTTACTTGCCATATTCAGACACGGTGGCGGAATTCCGGATTGATCTCACTGGCTTTGACGTCTCACAGGGGCGGGGAACGGGCGCCAACATCATGGCCATGACCAAAGCGGGAACCAACGAATACCACGGAACGCTCACGGAACAGCACTGGCAGCAGCGCTTCAACGGCACGCCTTACTTCACGCGCCAGCTCTATTTCAAGAACATCGCCGATGCGGAGGCCAGAGGAGACTATGCGCTCGCCAACCAACTACGTCACCAAGAGCGCCAACCCTCGGGCCATTCCAACAACTGGGCCGCCACCGTTGGCGGACCCGTCATCATCCCCAAGATTTACAACGGCAAGAACAAGCTATTTTTCTTTTTCAGCTACAACGGGTTCAAGGATAACAAGACCGAAGAAGCCAACCAGTTCAACAAGACTGTTCCAACTCTGGCTAACCGGGAAGGCGACTTCTCGGACCTGCTGAAAGTGGACGCTGTCAAATATCAGATTTACGATCCGCTCACGGTCCGCCGAGACACCAGCCGCACGGGTGGAACCTACTATGTGCGTGATCCCATTCCCGGCAACATCATCGCCAAGTCCCGCTTCATCAATCCCATGTATAAGTTCTATGCGAACCTGTACCCCGTGCCCAACAACAATCCGGTGGACCCGAAACAAGAACCCCTCAACAATTACATGGCCTTCGCCACACCGTGGCTGTGGGATTATGTCGCCTTTCAGAACCGGGTCGATTACCACTTTTCGGAGAAACATCGGTTCTTGGGTCGCTGGAGTTGGAACAATTTCGATGAGGACCGTCAGGATTGGACCTACTCGACGATTCGCGGCATGAATACCGGCGGGCTGAACCGCAAAAACATAGGCGCAATGGTGGATTGGACCTGGACCATAAACGGGTCCACGGTGCTGAACATCCAGGGCGCCGGCAACGAGTTCACGTCTGGAAACCGTCGACCGGCGCCTCTCAGCTACAAGCCGTCCGACGTGGGGCTCCCCAAATACCTGGATGATTGGGCCGGCGACCGGCATATGTTGCCGCGGGTCCAGATCAGCGGCTATACCGACAGCAGCCCGGGCAGCTACCCTACATTCACGCATTACCGCGTCTATTCGTTACAGGGCAATATCAATCACATCCGAGGAAAACACAGTTTGAAATTCGGCTCTGACACGAGGCAGCATTTCCGCACGGGAGGAGGCGGCGGAAACACGTCCGGAAATTTCCGTTTCGACAACCGTTATACGCGGAAATACTCCGACACGGCGCTATATACGCCCGGGACGATTGGGCTGAGCTGGGCGGCTTTCATCATGGGCCTTAACTACGATTCGCAGGTTAGCGACGGCGGCGCGACCTACGCCACGCACTCCCCGTACTACGGAATGTACTTCCAAGACCAGATCCGGGTTACGCGAAACTTCACGGTGAACCTTGGCTACCGTCTGGAATATGAAGGTGGACCCACGGAGAGATACAACCGCATGATCGGGTATTTCGACAAGAGTGCGAAGCTAGCGGTGACCGATGTGGCGGAGGCGTTTATCCGCAATAACCCGCCCGCGCCGTTTCCGCTAGGCGATCAGAGCTTCCGTATCGATCCGGAACAATTTACCGTTCGCGGCGGCGTGACGTTCCCAGGCAAGAACGGCCTTCCACGGAATGCCTGGCAGGGGCAAACGATGTTCATGCCACGCTTCGCCTTCGCGTACAGTGTTACTCCGCGCACCGTGATTCGCGGCGGCGCCGGCGTCTTCTATGATACGCTCAATGTCACCAACCGCGAACCTAATCAAACCGGATTCAACCGCACCACTACGGTCTCGACGGAAAGCAATGCTGGAATGACATGGAGAATGGGCGACCCAGCGAATGGAATTTCACCGCTGGTGGACCCGTTTCCCTTGCGCGCCAACGGGACGCGCTTCGACGTATCCACCAGTGGATCGCTCGGGCCGGACACGTTAAGCGGGCGCAGCTACACATTCCTGGATTATCCGGTGAAGCGCTTGCACCAGCACCGTTGGAGGTTAGGCGTGCAGCGGCAAATTGGCGGCAGTATGGTGGTGAGCGCCACCTACACGGGTTCCTATTCGCGCGACACCTATGTCACCCAGAATCTCAACGCTCTTCCGGCCCAGTACTGGTGGCGGGGGAACGTCCGCAACAGCGCCTGGGCCTCAACGCTGGACGGCGGGGTGGCCAATCCATTCCGGCTGTCCACCAACTTTCCGAATTTGGCGCAGACCAACCCGGAACTGTACAACGACATGGCCGGACTTAGCTTCTTTACGGATTCCACTATTGCTCGTCAAAAGCTCTTGCGGCCCTTTCCGACGGTCAATACGGCGCTCAATCGGGAGCGATCCAATATTGGTCAAGTGCGTACCAACGGCGTTGAGATCACGTTCAGCCGGAGGTTCTCTAAAGGCTTTAGCACGAACATCGCCTACACCGGCGCTAACGCCTACACGGCGGACTGGCTGCCCAACGAATACGATCAAGTCCCGGCATGGCGGCAGAGCAATTACAGCCGCCCGCACCGGCTGACGGCCACGGGCCTGTATCAGTTTCCGTTTGGCCGGCGGCGCGCTTTCTTCCAACACGGCATCATGAGTAAGCTGCTCGGCGGGATGCAAATATCCGGAACCTTCGAATATCAACCGGGCCCCTTGCTCGGCGACTGGTCCAACCGCTACTACTACGGGGATCTCGCCAACATCAAGAAAGAGCATCCAACTCTGGACGAGTGGTTCAACACGAAAGGGACGAGCTGTAGCGAAATTCCGGGTGACAACACCGGCTGGGAGCGGTGCTCGCAACGGGGTCCGGCGAACTATCAGACGCGCGTTTTTCCGACGCGTATCGATGGCGTGCGGCGAGACCGCACGTTGCAAACCAACGCCAACGTGCAGCGCGAATTCCCGTTGCGGAGCGAACGGCGGAAACTCATTCTCCGCTTTGATATGTTGAACGTGTTCAATCGTTACCAGTTTGACAGCCCGAACATGGATCCGATGAATACGAATTTCGGCAAGGTTCAACAGCAAACTGCGGCTATCAACCGTTTCTTGCAGTTCCAGGCGCGGATCCAGTACTGAACGGGGTCGAACCAGTATGCCAGAATAGAAACTCGTGCTGGAGATTCGCGTCCATCAGGATGAAAGTGGGGTGGCGGTGATCGCGGTGGCCGGCCGGGTGGTTCTTGGCGCCGAAAGCCAACGCATCGAGAGCCAAGTGCATGAGCTGCTTCAGACAGGGCAGCGGAAGATCGTCTTCGACTTAGCAGGCGTAAGTCACATCGACTCTACAGGAATCGGCCGTTTTATTGCAGCGCTGAATGCGACGCTGCGCGCCGGCGGAAAACTCGCCATTGCCGCTCCCGCGGGACAAGTACGAGAAAGTTTCCGGCTGACGCGGCTCGATACCATTTTCTCCGTGTATGACACGGTGGAGGCGGCGCTCGACGCTCTGTCAAAATCTGCGTAACGGCTTCGCCGCGGGCCTGCGTCTACAATGGTAAGTATGAAGCTGCGCCTTGCGGCCGCCGTGGTGGCCGTTTCTCTTCTGGCGTCCGCGCAGATGAAGTGGAGCGTTGAGCAACTGGAGTCGTTTGTCAAGTCCTCCATCAAGCTTGGTCATCAGGATAAGCGGATTGCAGAGTATTTGCGAAAGGTGACTCTGACGCAACGCCTCAGCATCTCCACGGTGGAAAATCTTCAAGCGGAAGGCGCAGGACCGCACACGCTGGAAGCGCTCCGTGCGCTGGTGGAGGCTTCCAAGGGGCTTCCGGAGCCGCCGCCCAAAGCCAAACCCGCACCGCCCCCCAAACCCGTTGAGATTCCTCCTCCGCCGCCGGAGGAGCAGCAACGTGTTTTGGACGAGGTAAGAAAATACGCGCAAGAATACACCCGGCAGTTGCCCAACTTTATCTGTGTGCAGGTAACGCGCCGGTATTACGACCCGTCCGGTCTGGAGTTCTGGCAGAGGGACTCTACGATCACCGCCCAGCTCACTTACTTTGAGCAAAAAGAAGACTACAAGGTGATCATGGTGGATAACAAGGCGGTGAACAACTTGAGCATCGAACGATTAGGAGGGGCGACGTCAACCGGCGAATTCGGGAGCATGCTGAAGGAAATCTTTGATCCCGAAACCATGACTCAGTTCCGCTGGGAGCGGTGGGCTACGCTCCGGGGGCGGCGCATGCACGTTTATTCCTATCGTGTCGCTCAGCCGCAGTCCCGCTGGACGGTGCGTTACCAACATAGTTCCGAGGTGCGCCCCGGCTACCAGGGATTGATTTATGTAGACCGTGACACTACGATGGTGATGCGGGTGACGCTGGAAGCGGTCGATCTGCCGGTGTCATTTCCGATTCAACAAGCTTCCCTTACGCTCGATTATGACTTCGCCAAAATCGCAGATCGCGAATTCCTTCTTCCTTTGAAGTCGGTCATGCGGATGCGCGAAGGCAAGACGCTCATCAAAAATGAAACGGAGTTCCGGCTATACCGCAGGTTCCAGGCGGAGGCGATTATCAAGGCGGTGGATTTCGAGAACTTGCCGCCGCTGCCTGACTCCCAGGAGCAGCCGGCTACGGCCCCACCTCCCAAATGAGTGCGCCCGTCCCACAGTCGTATCTTGAAGACGCTTCCGGTTTGCGTGGGAGAGCAGAGAAACTGTTTGTTCCAGAGACGGAGGAGGAGATTGCCGCGATTCTCCGGGATGCATCCCAAAGCCGCACGCCGGTCTCGATAGCCGGAGCGGGGACCGGCGTGACCGGAGGGCGGGTTCCGCAAGGCGGGTGGGTGATTTCTCTCGAGAGGTTCCGCCGCATCGAGGTCCACACGGGCTTCGCCATAACGGGAGCGGGTGTGACCCTTCAGGAACTGGATGCCGCTGCGCGGCGAACGGGGCAGTTTTTCCCGCCGGATCCCACCGAAATGTCCGCCTCTGTGGGCGGCGTCATAGCTTGCAATGCGAGCGGCTCACGCAGCTTCGGTTACGGCGACACCCGGCGCTACCTTCGCCGCTTGCGCGTGGTTCACGCGGACGGACGTATCGCAGAATACCGCCGCGGCGATGCCATCGATTTTCAAGTTCCCGCCATTTCCATTCCCCGCGCTACGAAGCACGCGGCGGGTTATCGGCTCGCGCCCGGCATGAGCTGGATCGATTTGATCGCAGGCAGCGAAGGAACGCTTGCGGTGGTGACGGAAGCCGAATTGGGCCTTCTCCCGGCGCCGGTTAGCTTGTTCAGCGGCGTTGTGTTTTTTGCATCGGACGCTGAGGCGCTCGAAGCGGTGGATGCTTGGCGTAGCGTCGAGAAGCTCCGCATGCTGGAGTATTTAGACCAACACTCGCTGGCCCTCCTGCGCTCGCGGTATCCTGAAATGCCACCCAATGCACAGGCGGCGCTGTTGATGGAACAGGAAACCGGGGAGGAGGAAGCGGACGCCTGGCTGGAGCGCCTCGAGGAACACAATGCAGACGCCGAAGGGTCATGGTTTGCCTTGTCGAATCCGGATCGGGAACGGTTTCGGCGTTTCCGTCACGCCCTCCCGGAAGCAGTCAACGAAATCGTCAGACGGCGTGGACAACGCAAGCTGAACTCCGATTGCGCCGTGCCTGTTTCACGAAGCCGGGAAATGCTGGACTTTTACCGGCAAAGACTGGAAAAGGAGTTTCCCGGGCAGTATGTGATTTTCGGCCACATAGGCGATGCGCACCTTCACCCCAATCTATTGGTGGAGACTGAGGAACAGGCCGCTCGCGGGCAGGCGCTGATGGTGGAGTTTGCGCGAAAAGCCGTCGCACTAGGTGGAACGGTGGGTGCAGAGCATGGGCTGGGCAAGCGCAAAGCCCATTTGCTCGCAATCCAGTATTCACCGGAGGAAATCGAGGCGATGAAGGCGGTTAAACGCCGCCTGGACCCGCACTGGATCCTATCGCCTGCCAATCTGTTCCCCAACGCTTAGATTTTGGGCGACGCCGCCGACCCGCCGGCGGGGTTTCCGTTATATGCTAGGCTTCGGAATGGTGCGAAGCAAGCTTCTATCGCGAAACTGCGCTAGCCATTGGGTCCGAGTCGCCGCCGCGTTCGTTGCCGCGGCGCTCTCGCTCTGGGGTCAGGACGCCAGAGGGCGGATCGTAGGTTTGATTACCGACACTACAGGCGCCGCAGTGCCTGGAGCGGCGGTGATTGCGGTGCACCTAGAAATGAACACGAGTACGTCCGCGCGTTCGAGCTCCACGGGCAACTACGAGTTCCCGTATTTGCTCCCTGGTCCCTATCGAATCGAGGTCACGGCTTCGGGTTTCAAAAAGTACTGGCAAGAGCCCATCGAAGTGCGCGTGGGCGAAACCGCCACCGTGGATGTACGCCTGGACGTAGGCGCCGTTACGGAAACCGTGAAAGTGACTGCCGAGGCGCCGCTGCTCGACGAGAGCTCTGCGGCCCTAGGGCAGACGGTGGAGCGGCACCAGTTGGAGAATCTTCCCATTGCAGGAGACGATGTGATGTACCTCATGCAGTTGGGAGCGGGCATTGTGACCGCCCAGGCGCCCAACCATAACTGGCTTCCCAGCGCCGTGGATGTTATGTCCAACATCACGGCAGGCGGAACGCGCAGCGGCTCTAATGAGTTCAGTCTGGACGGAATCCCGAACATGACGGGGACTTCCGTCTCGTTCGCGCCGCCTGCCGATATCGTGCAAGAGTTCCGGGTCGAAGTGGCCAAATACGACGCATCGTACGGCCACGGCATGGGCGCTTATGTGAACATGAGCATCAAGGCGGGGACCAACCAGCTTCGGGGCACAGCCAACTGGCTGGTGGCGCCGAATCCGTGGCAGGCGAACAGCTTTTTCGGGAACAAGTCGTTGTACGATCTTAGCACCGGTCCGGTGACGCCCGAGAAGAAGGCGCAGATGGCGCCGCCTCGCAAGGTGAACCGCTATTCTTTCACCGCCAGCGGCCCCGTCGTGCTGCCGCGATGGTATGACGGGCGCAACCGCACTTTTTGGACTTTCGGTTTTCAGGGATTCAACCGGCGCAATCCTACCAGCGAGTACATGACCGTGCCGACTATGGAAGAGCGGCAGGGCGATTTTTCTAAACTTCTCGCCATCGGCTCTCGCTACCAACTTTACGATCCCATGACCACGCAACCCGCCGGCTCAGGGCGCTACAGCCGGCAGCCGATTCCCGGCAATATGATTCCTCCTTCGCGTCTCGATCCGACGGCGCAGAAGATCATTCGCTACTTTGCGCCGCCCAATCAGGCGGGTTCGCTCGATTTCCAGAACAACTACCAAGCGGTGCGGGACAACAGCAACGACTTCTGGCAAGTGATGGGCCGGGTGGATCATGTGATCAACGAACGCCACCGTGTTTTTGCCCGTTACACGCACTCCTGGCTGAACTTTTACCGGGATCGCCTGTTTCACAATGAAGCCCGTGGATTGAACCGTTATCGCCTTCAAAATGGCGTCGCTTTGGATGACGTCTACGTTTTTTCACCCTCGCTGTTGCTGAATGTGAAATATGGGATGACCTTGTTTACTCAAAGTGACGGGCCGTTTAGCAAAGGCTTCGATTTGGTGGGTCTGGGCTTTTCTCCATCGTTTGTAAATCAGCTAGACCCTCAGGCGGTGTCTTTTCCGCAGGTAGCCATTGAATTGATGACCAAACTGGGCGAGGGCGCCAATACGGATCTGACGACGAACTATCACAACTGGGCGGCGAGCGTCACCCAGTTTGTAGGAGGTCATAGTCTGAAGTGGGGCGGAGAGTTCCGCCTGCTTCGCCACCACGATTACAGCTTCGGAAACGGCACGCCACTCATGAACTTCAACAACAATTACACCCGTGGACCCATGGACAACTCGGCCGGTCCACCCATCGGCGCCGGGCTGGCGTCCTTCCTGTTGGGAATCCCTACGGGCGGCAACGTCGACATCAACGCCTCCAGCGCCGCCCAATCTGCATTTGCGGGCCTCTACATTCAAGACGATTGGCGTGTCAGCCGCAGGCTCACCGTAAATATGGGCTTGAGGTGGGAATACGAAATGGCGCCCACGGAGCGTTTCGACCGCATGGTGCGCCGATTTGATTTTGAAACGCCGAGTCCGATTGAGCCCGCGGCGCGCGCCAATTATGCGAAAGCGCCGATTCCCGAAGTGCCCGTGGAGGCGTTCCGAACGCTCGGCGGGCTTACGTTTGCGGGGAGAGATGGAGAACCACGCGCCATGTTCTCGACGCCTAAGCACAATTTCGCTCCCCGGATAGGCTTCGCCTTCCGGTTAACCCCCCAAATGGTGATCCGTGGCGGTTACGGCATATTCTATGACACGCTTGGCGTGGACCGAACGAACATCAACCAAGCAGGGTTTAGCCAGCGGACCACGCTAGTGCCTACCCGGGACAACGGACAAACTTACATCGCATCGATTTCCAACCCGTTCCCCAACCTGCTGCGTCCCGGCGCAGTAAGCAGGACGACTTACGTGGGCCAGGGCGTGACTTTCCAGTTCCCGCGCCGTCCCGCGCCATACGTTCAGAACTGGAGCCTCTCGATACAGCGGCAGTTGCCCGCAAGAATGGTTCTCGATGTGAGTTACATGGGCAACCGCATCACCCGCGCCGGAGCGATGCGCGAATTCGATCCGGTGCCGCGCCCATATCTGAGCACGTCTCCGGAGCGCGACCAACCGGTCATCAATCTGCTGACCGCTGCTGTGCCGAACCCGTTTTTAGGGATTGAAGCGTTTTCCGCTTCCGGATTGACCGGCCAAACTGTAGCTCGTAGCCAGCTCTTGCGCCCCTACCCGCACTTTACTTCCATTACTGCGCCGGATCCTGCCGGCTATGGGTGGTATCACTCCTTGCAAGTGCGTTTGAACAAGCGCCTTAGCAAGGGGCTGAGCTTTAATGTGGCGTACACCTTCTCGAAGATGATGGAAGCAATGAGTTTTCTAAACGATACGGATCCGCTTCCGGAAAAGGTGATTGCCGCTCAGGACCGCCCGCAGCGTTTGGTTCTCACTCCGGTCTACGAAATTCCAGTAGGACGCAAACGCGCCATCGGGCGCAATATGAGCCGGTGGCTGGACGCCATTGTAGGGGGATGGCAGCTCCAGGCCATCTATCAAGCTCAGTCCGGTCCCCCGCTTTCCTGGGGCAACGTTCTGTTCCGGGGCGACATTCATAACATCCCCTTGCCGCCGGGCGAACGCACCATCGAGCGCTGGTTCAACACCGATGCAGGGTTTGAAAAAGCGACCGGACGGCAACTGTCGCAGAATATTCGCGCTTTCCCCTCCCGCCTCAACGGCGTGCGGGGCGATGGCGTCAACTATTGGGATCTGTCGATGGCGAAAAACTTCCAGCTCCGGGAGCAAATGCGGCTGCAACTCCGCACCAACTGGGAAGGGGCCATGAACCACCCGTTGTTTGACACGCCGAATACCTCCCCTACGAGCACGCTTTTCGGCACGATCAGCGCGACGCGGGGCGAAGCCCGCCGCATTTATGCGGGGTTGAAGCTGTACTTCTGAGGGCGTGGGGCGGGATCCTAGCGGTAGTCGCCGCGCATGTGTCGCAGGCGTACGCGCAGGAGATCCAGAAATGCGTCCAGGCCGCGCAAGAAGCTGACCTTTGTACCCTCGACATTCGCCCAGTGGACCGGCACTTCGATAGTAGGAAGCCCACGCAGCTTCGCGATGAATAGAGCTTCGACATCAAAGCCGAAACCGTCAATCTTTTGCCGGGAGAAAATCTCGCGCGCCGCCTCCGCTTCGAAAAGCTTAAAACCGCACTGGGTGTCCTTAAACGGCAAGCCTGTAACCACATGCATCACAAGGTTAAATACACGCCCGGCGTATTCGCGTGCCGCAGGCTGGTGTACGGTCACCAGGGAAGGGTCCAAGGCGCGGGAGCCAATGACGATCCGTGCGCCGGTTTGCGCCGCCGCTTCAAGCAGCCGGTCCAGATCTGCGATAGGTGCGGAGAGATCGGCATCGGTCACCAGAATCCATGCGCCACGCGCATTCAGCACACCGTTCCGCACCGCGTAACCTTTCCCCCGGTTGCCAGGATTTCGAACCAGGCGGACGCAAGGATCCGTGCAAGCTTCCACCAGCCGTGCGGTATTGTCTGTGGAGCCGTCATCCACAACCACGACTTCCCGGAAGGCAAAGTCCTTCGAGTTCAGGTATGAAAGTATAGCCGCCAGCGTTCCCGGGAGCCGGCGCTCTTCGTTATAAGCGGGTATGACGATCGAAACGGAGCGCAAGGGTTCATTATAATCGGGATGGAAAACGAAAGAGGCAAGGCAAAAGGGGAAAGGCGCGCTTTGTGGAAGAGTTGGCTCTTGCGTTCTGCGGGGGGATAAGATACGCTGAATTTTGTGGGCGAACAAAAAGCGAATTTTTTCCTCTTTGATAAAACCGCCCTCCCTCGCTTCCCACGGGGATGCCTGAGTGAAATCTGTGGCCCCCCGTCGTCGGGACGGACTTCATTGGCTCTAGCCGCGCTAGCTTCGGCGATTGCCGCAGGGGAATTTTGCGCCTATGTGGATGCTCATGATGTGTTTGATCCTGCTTCCGCAGAGGCCGCAGGTGTGGATCTCAGCCAGCTTCTCTGGGTTCGCTGTGGCGGCAACGTGGAGCACGCTCTCCGTTGCGCCGATTTACTGGTGCAGGCCGGCGGTTTTGGGATGATTGTGCTGGACCTTGCCGAAGCCCGCCCGGAAATCGTGCGCCGGATTCCTCTCTCGGTGTGGTTCCGTTTTCGCCTCGCTCTCAAGGGCGCCCCTACGGTTTTGGCGGTCCTCCATCAACAGCCCGCGGCTAAGAGCGCTGCCGCTCTGGTTCTGGAGATGCGCCATGATTCCGCTGCTCCGCGCGTTCTCCGGGCGCTTCGCGTTCCGGCGTAAACTCCCTGGCGTTTGTTTGGCGCCTTTTCATTTCGAAATGGCATGCACCCACTGGGCGATGTCTTCGACGACTTCTTCGGCCACGTGACCCGCCGTCTGGTATTCAGAAGGTTTACTTTTTCCACTCCCTGCAATGAACAAATGATTCAATGCGGGATAAGCCTTCAACGCCACATCTTTCCGATGGCCGAGCGCGGCCTTCCATCCTTCGAAGTCTTTCATCGTCACTTGGTAGTCGCGCTCTCCTTGGAGAATCAGCATGGGGATGGAAAGCTGCCGGGCTTCCGCCACGGGATCGTAACGGATCAAATCCAACATGTATGCGGCAGGCATTCCCAAGATGGCCGAAGGCGGTTGCGCCCCGGCTCTGACTTTCTTGATTTCCGCTACACTTTGACGGATACGGTCACACTGACTCTGCGCCCCAGGGTCCTTCAACGAAGCCAAATACTCCACCTGTTCAAGAATCAGGTCTTCAAGCGGGCGCGTGTTGCCGGCGAGGATGATCAGGCCAGCCAGTCTCGGGTCTGCTTTGGCGATGCGTGGGGCCAAGTAGCCGCCAAGGCTGTGGCCCAGGAGAAAGATGCGCCGGGAGTCGATTTCCGGAGTCTGCCGGAGAAGGGCGGCGGCGGATAAAGCGTCATCGATGGTCTCTTCCCGCACGGTGAACTCGCGCATCGAGGCCATCTTCTCGGCGTACACTTTGGTTCGCTTGTCATAGCGCAATACGGCTATGCCGCGCGAAGCCAGACCCTCAGCCAGATCCCTAAAAATCTTGTTCTGACCCACGGTTTCGTCCCGGTCTTGCGGCCCTGAGCCGTGCACTAGGACCATAGCGGGAAAAGGGCCCTTCCCGGCAGGGACGGTAAGCGTTCCGGGCAACTTCCCATCCGCGGATCCGACGGTGACTTCCCGCTCCCGGAACGCACCGGGCTTTGCATAGGGGGGAGGACGCCAGTTTACGGGCGGCGTCTCGCCTGGACGGAAAAACAAGCCCGCCACCCGTCCTTCCGCATCGACACTCACCTGCAACTGAATGGAAGCGGCGGGAAACTTCACGGGTATTAGCACCACGGTGAGGTGGTCTAACGTTTGTGTGCGGGGTTCGCCAATGTGCTGCGGCGCGCCCAAGCTGCGGAACTGTGGCGTCACCTGTTGAATCACTACGTCCCGTGGCAGGGCTTTCTGCATGCGTTCGTCGAACAATGCGTAAAGCTCGTCCGCTTTTCCTGCCAGAAGCAAGTCGAGGACCTCGCGCGCGCGAACTGCGGGCGGCGGCTGGGCAGCCAACGCGATCAGCAAGGTCAACACGTTCACAGGCTATGATCTTAACGTAATAGGAAGTTCTTCGCCCGCCAGACTCACCCTTTGAAGGCGCAAGCTGTTGGTGACCACGCTGACGGAGCTCAACGCCATGGCCAGGCTTGCTAGGGCAGGGCTCAAAAGGATCCCCGTAGCCGGGTACAAGACGCCCGCTGCCACAGGGATCCCGACCACGTTGTAAATAAACGCCCAAAACAGATTCTGGCGCATGATCCGCATGGTTTTGCGGGAGAGATCGATGGCGGCGGCGACGGCGCGCGGGTCGTTGCGCATGATGGTGACATCGCTCGCCTCCGTAGCCACGTCGGTTCCGGACCCCATCGCAATGCCTACGTCGGCGCGCGCCAGCGCGGGCGCGTCGTTTACGCCGTCGCCAACCATGGCTACTACGCCGCCACCCTCTTGAATACGGCGCACGGCGAGCTCTTTCTCCTCGGGACGGACGCCTGCGAGCACCTCCTCGATGCCTACCCGTCGAGCGACAGCTCGCGCCGCCTGCTCCCGGTCGCCGGTAAGGAGGATGATGCGAGACACCATGGAACGCAGAAGCTGAACCGCCTCTGCTGCTGTGGATCTTGGTTCATCCGAGGCGGCGAGGACCGCTTCTGCGACGCCATCCACAGCAAGCAGCAGCACGGATTTCCCCTCTTGGCTGAATGCGCGGATGTGTCCGGCAAACTCTGTGCAAGGAACTCCGCGCGATTCCAGCCACTCCACACTGCCCGCCAGGATACGCCGCCCGTTGACCACGCCTTCGGCGCCGCCTCCAGGCGTGGATGCGAATTCCGCCACCGGTGCGGCCGCCACACCTTCCTGCTCGGCCTTCTGAACTACCGCCCGTGCAAGCGGATGTTCGCTCCGGCTCTCGATGGCGGCGGCCAGCGCCAGCGCCTCCGCGGTCGTCATACGTGGTGAAACGGTGATGCCGGTTATGCGGGGCTTGCCTTCCGTGATGGTCCCGGTTTTATCGAAAATCACGGTGTTGACCTGGTGCAAACGCTCCAGGGCTTCGCCGCCTTTGATGAGGATCCCGGCTTTGGCGCCGCGTCCGGTAGCGGTCATCACCGCCGTAGGCACAGCCAGGCCCATCGCGCACGGGCATGCGATGACCAGCACGGCGACGCCCACGCTCAACGGGCGCGCGAAGCCTGCCTGAGGGGCCAGAACGTACCATATCCCGAAGGTCATGAGCGCAATTCCCAACACCACCGGCACAAACACCGCACTGATACGGTCCGCCAGCCGTTGTATCGGAGCGCGGGATCCTTGCGCCTCGCGCATCAGCTTCATAATGTGCGCGAGCACCCCTTCCGTTCCTCGCGCCGTCACGCGATAGACTAAGCTTCCGCTAGTGTTTAGCGTCCCGCCAATGACGAGCGATCCTGGCGTCTTGGTCACCGGGATAGACTCCCCGGTAAGCATGGATTCGTCCACGGCCGAAGAACCTTCCAAAATCTCCCCATCCAAAGGGATACGCTCGCCAGGTTTTACAACCAGCACGTCGCCGGGATGAACCAGCTCCAAGGGCGTGTCCAGGTCCTCGTTTCCAAGGCGACGCCGGGCGGAGCGCGGTTGCAAAGACGCCAATTGCTGGAGGGCTGCGGCTGTTTTCCGCCGCGCGCGGGACTCCAGGGTGCGGCCCACCAGCACCAGGGCGATGATCGTCGTGGCGGCATCGTAATACACATCCGCTGCAACGCCTCGAGCGGCTAGGTGAGAGGGCGCTGCCGTTACGGCGGCGGAATACAGAAAGGCGGATCCTGTGCCGAGCGCCACCAAAGTGTTCATGTCAGCGGTTCCGTGACGCGCCGCTTGAACTGCTCGGGTAAAGAAGCTCCGCCCCGCCCACGCGATCGTCAATGCGGTAAGCGCCAGCGATATCCACCGGACCGCGCCTACAAGGCGCCCATGACCCATGGAGGGCATCGAAAGCGCCATGACTATGATCGCGATCGTGATCGCAACTGCCGCGCGCCGGCGCAACTCGCGGTATTCAGCCTCCAAAGTTTCGTCCTGCTTTTTCTGCACCTCGATGATGCTGAGATCCGGCGCGCGCAGTGCGGCTTCGTATCCCGCGCTGCGGACAGCCTCAACGAGGGTTTCCGGAGTTATGGCCGAAGGATCATAGAACACCGTGGCTTCGTTCGACATCAGGCTGACCACTGCCTCGCGAACGCCAGGCATGGCAGCCAAGGCCCGTTGCACACGCGCCTGGCAGGCTGCGCACGTCATGCCGCTTACCGGGAAGCGGACTACCGTCAGCGTCCCCGCCACGGTCTCAGGCCTTCGCCACAGAATATCCTGCGCGCTCGATCGCTTCGGCAATGGCGCGCATCTCAACCCGCGAAGGGTCGAACTTCACAGTGGCCGCGCCGACTCGGACCTCTTGCACGGTAACTCCTTCCAGCGCCTGCAATGCTTGGGCCACGTGGCGCACGCAGTGAGCGCAAGACATACCGTTAATGCCCAGCGTGAGTTCTTGTTCCATGAGACACCCCTGCTGTTATTGTCGGCTGTTCAGGCCCGCGTGCGCAATCCGAGCGCCCCTGTGGCGCTCACGGAGTCAGAAAAGATGGCGCCGGAAAAACTCGGCCAGCAGGCGAGGCGCTTCCGCCCGCTTTTCCGGCGTATCGAGAATTCGCACCGTACATTCGATGCCGAGCTTATCCATGCGCTCCTTGAGATAAAAACCAAAGCGCGGGTGGTGTATGCCCGCACCCGGTTTGGCGTCGGCGGGCAAGGGTACGTCCGGCTCAGAGTAGATCAGCAGCACCGGTGGATCATCTTTGCTGAGGTGGTTGACCGGCGATGCTTCTTCGAAAATTCGGTAGGCGCGTTGTGTCGCTAGTTCATCGCCCTTCAGCCCGTAGAACGGCTCCAAGCCCGGATGCCGCGCGGTGGCTTCCCCGATCAGCTTAGCGATCACCCTCGGATCGAGAGTTGTTTGCGCGCCTTGCACGCCCATAGCCGCCAAGCGCGTCGACTGCCGCCGGACCGGATCGGGGCTTGCGGGGTCCGCCATGTCGTCATGGAATCCGATCCACAGCGACATGCACGCCCCTGCCGAGCCTCCGGTTGCCGCAAAACGTTTCGGATCTAAGTTCCACTCCGCGGCGCGCATGCGCAGGTACTGCACAGCGCGCGCGCCATCCTGCATCGGAGCTGGAAACGGCGCATGCTGCGTAAAACGATAGTTGATCGCGGCCACCGAGATGCCGGATTTCAGGCACTCTTCGAGGAGGCGCAGGCTCAAATTGCTCTTATCGCCGGCGCGGAATCCACCCCCGTGGATAAAGATCACCAACGGCGTAGGCTTAGCGGATTTTGCTTTCCAGAGATCCAGGACGTTTCGCTCGTGCGGCCCGTACGAAACGTTGGCTACGTCCGGCGGCGGGAGTTTGGGCTTTTGCGCCGTTTGGGCGCTGGCGCTGAGTACGACAGCTAATGACAATGCTGACGCCCAGCGGCTAGCGAGTGGCTTGGGCATAGCTTTCCTCCTCTGACGGTTCGCCTCCAAGAAAGAGGCCGTTCCCCCTTCCATTATGAGACGGATCAGCGCCGGTCCTCGGAAGGGCGGTTCCGGTTCACTTTCCTTGATGGGCCCACTTCTCCCAAATCGCCCGATCGCTCAACATCTTGATGAATACGCCGCCCACCACGGATCGCGCCTGGAAACCGCGCTGCCGTGGCGTGCTCGTGAAGTGCCAGTCCGTCATGGGAACGCGATCCGGAGTCTCGTTCAAAAACCGATACACGGGCGCGATCAGGGCTTCAAAATCTTCCGCTCTTTCGGCCATGGTAGCCGTCCAAAGAACCCAGTCCAATTTCGTATAATCGGCCCGGCTGTCTAACGGGAGGCCGAATTTGTTTTGGCGCGTCAAGTAGTATGCGATTTCCCGGCGCGCAATGCCGGGATCGAACAGGTTCAGTCCCAGCAACCGGTCCCAAACGAGGTTGTATTTCTGGCTCCATGTGCCCGGCTTATCAAACGCTAGCCGGTAATGATCCCCATCGGCCGCCATTTGGGGCCACTGTTTCGCGAAGGCCGCCGCCATCCGCCGGTATTTTTCCGCCTCTTCTTTATGCCCGAGGGCTTCTGCAATCAGAGCATAGGCGCCCAACCCAAGAATGGCTTTGATAGACAAATTCGTGTTGTGAGCTAAGTGGCCGGCGAAATCATCCGTGCTGAGCTGGTTCTCGGGGTCCATGCCTTTTTGAGCCAGGAACTCCGCCCAGCGAGTTAATACGGGCCAGTAAGGGCGGCTGAACTCGGCATTCCCGTTTACCCGCACCAGAGCTCCCAGCAAGATCAGCATATTCCCGCTTTCTTCCACCGGCATTTGGTTCTCCTCACTGGTTTCACCTCCTCCATAGACCTGCCCGTTCGCCAGCGGGTACTGTCCGAGATCGTGGGGAGCGTAGGCGAACTTCCAGCGGCCCGACCTCGCGTAATCGAGCACGGGCCGCAGTTGCGCCTCGACCAGCCTGGGATTCAAGAGCAAAAACAGGGGCGCCGCCGGGTAAATCACGTCTACCGTTCCTATGCACCCGTTGCTGGAGTTTTCCTTGGGAAAATACAAGGCTGTGCCGTCAAAGTCCGCAGCCAGTTTGTATGCCGCCAGCGCCTGCCGGTACGCCAGCGTGGCGATGGCGGCATATTTGGGACCGCCTGCACGCATCATATCGGCTGTCAATTCGGCGTCAAAGCGGTCGCACTGCCGTTGCAGGGAGGAGAAGTTTGCGGCAGCGCTCGTAAGAAGATCTTCCGCAGTGGCGCCATGGCGTCTCCACCAAGGCCGTAGCCGCCGCCGGAAGTATTCGAGCGAATAAATGTCGTCATAAGCCGCCATCAGGTACCGTGGGACGGCCCGGCCAGCGGCAGGCACGTCGATATCGAACGCAATCGCCGCCACCGCAATATCGCGGTCCGACTCCTCGGGAACTTCAAGATCATGCGATGGCGGTAACTCTAGCGTGCCGCTATACAGCGCCCGTTGCCGTGTCGTCGTCCCCAGCGTGACGGCGGGAGCCGGAGCGGCCAAATAGAAGTATCCCCAGTCAATGCGTAGCCTGTCGCCGGAACGCGTAAGCATACGTTGATCGATACTGCCCAGCCGGATGATTTCCAGGTCCGCCACCCGGTGCCGCGACCACATAGCCTTTTGCGCCGGCGTATCCACGGCCACGTGGCTGGTTGCGTCCACGTAGACTCTCACTTTGTGCGGCCTCCCGTCGGTCGAACGCAACTCGAATACCAGGTATGTCACTGGCCGGGCCAGCGTCTCCATGTCTCCAGCCAGCGCTGGCGTAAGAAACGTGAGATTAAGCTCGATGCCTTCGCCCGCAAACGAGCACAGCGTTCGCGTGGGAGTCAGTTGCTGGGCTGTCTGTGGAAGCACAGGCGTTTGCGCAAGCCACCGTGCCGGCCCACCCAGGAACCGCAGCACTTTTCCGTCCACTCGGATGAGCCCGGTCACCGGCTGGTCCGTACTGCTCCAATGTTTTGTAACCTGTTCGTTGACGCGGTCGGCTGTGCTCCAAATGCTGAAATACGGATCGTGGACAATCAGCGGGACAGCCGGGGGGCGGAGCGTGGCAGCCTGCTGCGCGAGCAGCGGTGCGGCTACAAGCGCGAGAAGAAACTTGTCCATAAGAATCCCTTCTGTCTACTTGGGTAGGAATCTGCGAATCGCTTTGTCATAAAGGGCCGCTCCTAGGACGCCGCCAACCAGGGGGCCCAAAATAGGCGGCCAAAAGGCGTGTGTTCCATCCGTTAAGCCATTGTTCCGGAAACCCGCCACGACGGTGAATAACCTCGGGCCGAAATCACGCGCCGGGTTGATGGCGTAACCGTGCAGGGCGCCAAATGAAACGCCGATTCCGATGACGATGACGCCCACCAGTACGGGTGTCAAGTTCGCTCCCACAGGTTGATTCCGTTCGTCAGTGACGGCGAACACCAGCAGCAACAGCAACGCTGTTCCCAGCACCTGGTCCATGAAGCCCACGTGGGGAAAGGCCGGGAACGCCGGGAAAGTGGTGAAAATGCCCGCCGTCCGCTCCAGGGAGGGGTCTGCTTTCAAGAATTGTTCCCGATAGTTGCAAAAGACAATCGCAGCGCCGAGGAAGCCCCCGGCTGTCTGGGCGAGGGAGTAGGGCAGCACCTTCCGCCAAGGAAAGCCGCGGAACAGCGCCAGACTCAAGGTTACGGCAGGGTTTAAATGTGCGCCGCTCACTTTGCCGGCGACGTAAACCCCCATCATCACGCCGATGCCCCAGCCCAGGGTGATGTTCGTGTACCCCCCATGCACGACTTCGCCGGGCGCTCCGCTTCCGAACAAAACCACCATCGCGCAGACGCCGCTGCCGAACAGAAGGATGATCGCCGTGCCTAGCAGCTCCGCGATCAACTCTCCGATTAGACATTCGCGCTTCATCGAGAGTGAAAAGCGTCCTTGAGTTTCCGGTACGTTTCGGTGAGCTCTTCCGGAATCACGCGCGTTTCGCTGATCGTGGTCATGAAATTCGCATCACCCACCCAGCGCGGGAGCAGATGCATATGGATATGGCCCGCGATGCCCGCCCCGGCGCATTCCCCTATATTCATTCCGAGATTCAGACCCTGCGGGTGATAGACGTCTTGCAGGCAAGCGCTCGCCTTGCGCGCCAGAAGCATCATTTCCGTCAGCGTTTCCGGGCGCGCCTCCGCCACTGTGGCGACGTGTTCGTAAGGGACGATCATCATGTGGCCGGTGGTGTACGGATACAGGTTCAGGAGAATGTAATTCCGTTCTCCGCGGTGCACAATCAAATTCCGCTCGTCGTCGGTTTCTGCGGCCTTTTCACAAAAGACGCACTTTTCAGAGGGCGCCGCCCGGCTGACATACCGGTACCGCCACGGGCTCCACAAGTAGTCCATACGCCGTGACAAGGAATGCGGAGTTCAGGCGTTCTGCGGCGGTTCTGAAGCGGCCGGCGCCGCTTCTGGCGCCGCCGGAGGAAGCCCTCCTCCGTTCACCAGGTCCTTCAGTTCCTTGCTCGGCTTGAAATAGGGAATCCGCTTGGGAGGGACTTCGACGCGCGCGCCGGTTTTCGGATTGCGCCCAATGCGTGGATTGCGCTGCCGCGTCCGGAAACTTCCAAAGCCGCGGATCTCGATTTTGTCGCCGCTCCGGAGGGATCGAACTATGCTGTCAAAGATGACCTCCACAATGACCTCGGAATCCTTCCGGGTCATCTCGACAACCTTGGAAACTTCCTCGATCAGATCCGCCTTTGTCATGCTCTATGAATCTCCTTTTCGCAATCTAGAATCTTACCGCCGAAGCGCCGCCCTGCGATAGTCGGGCGCTACCGCTTCTCGTCCTCGTTGTTTTCTTTTAGGTTAATGGCTTCCTCGATGGTCATCGTTGCGGCGGCGGCCTGGCGTTGATAATCCGCCAACCGCACACGCTCCTCATCATCGGAAATGGCTTTAATGCTCAAGCCGATTTTCTTTTCGGCCTGATTCATCTTGATAATCTTAAAATCAAACTCCTCGCCAATGGGAAGCGGCGGTTCATCGCGTCCTCGATCCGCCGCCGGTGGGATCTCCGAGGTATGACAGAGACCCTCAACTCCGGGCGCGAGCTCGATGAAGCACCCGAAACTGGCCGCCCGCGAGACCCGACCGCGCACAATGTCGCCTACCTGGTGGGACTGAAAGAACGTTTCCCAAGCATCCGGCTGCAACTGTTTGATGCCCAGCGACAGCCGGCGGTTCGGGGCATCGATGCTGAGGATCACCGCCTGAATCAATTGCCCCTTCTTCAACATCTCGGAAGGATGTTTGACACGCTTCGTCCAGGAAAGATCCGACACATGCACCAAGCCATCGACGCCCTCTTCGATTTCGACGAATGCTCCGAAATCCATCAGCTTGCGAACGCGTCCCTCGACCACCGAGCCCACCGAGTACCGTTCCGCCACCGTAGTCCACGGATCGGGTTCCAATTGCTTGATTCCTAGCGAAATCCGGCGCTCGGAAGGTTTGACATCCAGCACCACGCCCTCAACCTGGTCCCCGACCTTCACCACCTTCGAAGGATGTTTCATCCTTCGGGACCAAGTCATTTCCGAGATGTGTATCAGCCCTTCCACACCCGGCTCAAGTTCGACGAAGGCGCCGTAATCGGTGACGCTGACGACGCGCCCAATCACGCGCGAGTTCACCGGATATTTCTGGTCCACGTCTAGCCAGGGGTCGGGATGCAGTTGTTTGAGACCTAGCGAGATGCGTTCCTTCTCGCGGTCGAACTTGAGCACTTTGACCGTGATTTCCTGGTTGGGCGTAAGCAGTTCGGAGGGGTGCGAAACACGTCCGTAAGACATGTCGCTGACATGCAGCAACCCGTCGATTCCTCCGAGGTCGATGAAAGCCCCGTAGTCCGTGAGGTTTTTAACTACGCCGGTTACCACTGCGCCTTCGTACAAATGAGCCAGAGCCTCCGCTTTGCGACTTTGTAGTTCTTCTTCGATGGCGGCGCGGTGGGACACCACCACATTGCCGCGGCGGCGATTCACTTTGAGCACTTTCACCGGGATATCCTGACCGACGTAAGCGTCGAGGTTCGGATTCCGGCTGATGTCCACTTGCGAGCCCGGCATAAAGGCCTTGACTCCCACATCGACGGCGAGGCCGCCTTTAATGCGACCTAACACCCGGCCTGACACGAGTAACCCTTCGCGATACGCTTTTTCCAGATTCTCCCAAGCCCGGATGCGCGCCGCTTTCGTGTGGGAAAGCACGATATAGCCTTCCGCCTCCGGCGCCGAGTGGTCGATCATGACATCAATCACCTCGCCCGGTTGCACCGAAATCGAGCCGTCGGGCAGGCGGAATTGCTCCAGAGGAACTAAGCCTTCGGATTTGTAACCGATGTCCACGATCACGTCCGTGGCCGTGATCTTTACTACACGACCTTGGAGAAGTTCTCCTTCCGACGGCGGCGCAAAATGAGAGTAATCGTCAAGCAGGTGTTCGTAATCGGACTGAAATGCGTTGTCGAATCCAGTTTGTCCTTCGTCTGGTTTGTTGGCCATTGCCAAGTCTCCGCGCCGCCTAAACCTCAACGCCCGTGGAAACCGTGAATCGAGGGCTCTTGATCGTGCTGGAGATCCACACCCCCCTCAGGAACCTAGGAGCGCCTCGGCTTCGGCTTACACAACCCGTTGATAGATCAGTACTTCAGCACTATAGCGGACCCGGAATCGCTTGTCAACCACCCCATGGCTGGGAAGCGTCAAAAGAAAACGGGTGAACGCCCTCCAGCGCTCACCCGTAGACGTACGTCCCCGGCGCGATCCCTGGCGCAAACTTACTTGCGCCGGATACGGCTCAATGCCAAAAGCGCCAGACCGCTTGTGAAAAGTAGAACTGTCCCCGGCTCGGGGATCGTTCCTTCATCTTGCGTCGGCACGCCGCTTTCGCCGAGCTGGAACCAGTAGTGATTGTTGGTCAAGACTTGGCTGATGCCATCCTGGCGCGAACCCGGTATGGAAATTTCGCCGGCATTGGCAGCCGCTAAACCGTCTCCAAACCCCGCTGAAGCAGGAGTGCCGCCAAAGCCGCCCGAACCACCGCTGGCGTCTCCTGTTTCCCACTGAACGGCTTTATAAAAGAAACCAATTCTCCCTTCATCCGGATCGGGCACGTAGCCCGGACCACGGAGGACGAGCTGAAACGACGCGAGCTTGTCAGTGTGCTGGTCGTAATAGCCGACTGCATCCCACGTCACAATGATCTGATTGGGGTCAGTTCGCAGATACACCATGCCCCCATCGCTCGGGCGGGTATCCACATCCGCCCAATACGGGGCTATCATCGGATTCAGGGTTTGCGAGTCCAGAGTTGCGGTGGGTGTGTAAGAACCATCCGCCGATGCACCGAACTGAATGTTGCCGTTGTTGGAAATCCAAAAGTCGGTGTAATTCACGCCGAAGAATGTCAGCGTGAAGCCGAGTGGAAAAGGTCCGAAAACCGCGTCATCGTTTTTGTAGTATCCGGATGGCGGCGCACCCAATCCACCCCCTGCCGCATCGGTATAATACTGACCGCTCAGGATGGGGATTGCCATGCTCAGCGAAGCCGATAAGATCATTAACCCCGTCAAAACCAACCATCTTTTCATCTGTAGTCCCCTCCGATAGTTGTCGTGCCAAAACTGACACTCATTAGAGTACAGAAGATTGCGATTTTTGTCGAGTACCGAATTTTAGGAGGTTTGCTTGTAGTACCCACCCTCAGTCGCGCGCAGCTTCTGCCCACGTTTGAGGGGCTTTCCACCCCGGAGGAGGCTCGGCGGCCGCGCGCACCCCGTTGGCCGGGTATAACTTGGCCCATGCGTCCACGCGCGCCGCGAGGTCTTTTACAACGGCGGGGTGAGCGGCGGCCAGGTCGTTCTTTTCCTCTGGATCCTCTTCAATCCGGTATAAGTGATTGACCGGGGCGCCCGAATGAGGAACCTCGCGCACCAGTTTCCATTCCCTGTGGTAAAGAGCGTATTGAAACGCCTCGCCGGCTTCGACCGCAAACAGGAGGTTCTCCCGGGGGCGTGTTTTGCCGGATATAATTTCCGGCCAGAGGTCCAAACCGTCCAGGGGGAGCTTGTTGAGGGGTTTCACGCCCGCCGCAGCAGCCAGCGTGGGGAAAACATCGATTACGCTTATGAGCTGCGCAGACGCGGCTCCAGCACGCACTTTGCCTGGCCAGCGGAGCACCGCCGGCACTCGGACACCTCCCTCCCAGGGGGAACCTTTGCCGCTGCGCAAGGGTCGATTTCTGGCGCCTTGAGCTACCGGTCCGCCATTGTCGCTGCAAAAAAGGACGATGGTGTCTTTGGCAATCCCCTCCTGCTCAATCGTTCCCAATACCTTACCGATGCCCTCATCCATGGCCTCCACCATTGCGGCAAAAACGCGCCGTTTTTTATCTTGAATCGATGCGTATTTTTCAATGCGTTCTGGCGGCGCTTGTAATGGCGTGTGAGGCGCATTGAAGGGGACGTAGAGGAAAAACGGGCGCCTCCGGTCACGCTGTGCGATAAACCGCGAGGCTTCGGCGGCAATCAGATCGGTGGAATATCCTTCTTCCCGAACGCTCTTGCCATTGCGATGCCAATCCAGTCCGCCCTCGCGCATGTGGGTGAAATAATCAATATTCCCATTCAAATGGCCATAGGCATGATCGAACCCCCGGGCATTCGGAAGATAGGACTTACGTGAGTGGCCAAGGTGCCACTTCCCGGTGATACAGGTCTGGTAGCCTGCGGCGCGGAACGACTCCGGCATGAAATGTTCGGTCAGTGGCACTCCGTAATCCATCCATGGGCGGATTACATGGTACGCGACCCCAAAGCGCATCGGGGAGCGCCCGGTCATTAAAGCGGAGCGAGTAGGTGAGCACAGGGGAAACGCATAAAAGCGGTTGAATTGCATGCCCTCGCGGGTCATCCGGTCGATATTGGGGGTGCGGATCTCGCTCCCGTGAAAACCAACATCGGCCCATCCCAGATCATCGGCCAAAAAGATCACAACGTTGGGATGGGATGCGGGCGTGGCAGCCCGCCCTAGTGATAGGCCTCCAGTGGCGGTGAGGAGAAACGTTCGGCGGTTCATCATGAGCTCTCCTCAGAATTGTACGCGAAACGCAAACTCTCAGCGAGGCGGGGATCATACACCAAGGCGGTCACCGCGATTTTAGAAAAAATTCTCTTGATTATTCTTCGATTTAGCTCAGGTTTCCAGCAGGAAAAGAGGCCCTGGAGTTTACGCTGAAAACAGAGGGGTTGCCAGAAAACCCTCTGGGGAAGATAATGCCGGACGAACCGATCATTATCATTTATCCTACGCCCCTGTGGTAGTACCCTGACGCATTCGCGGGCGGCACAGGCGCCCCGTGGACCATAAAATACCCTCATAGTTGAGGGTTTTCGAAATCCGAGCGTGTCTGATATCCTGCTAGGAGTACTCTATCATAGAGTACTCCTAGTAGCCCTAGGGCTCGGAATTTCAAGTAACTTTGCCACAAAGGCGGCGCAGGTGAAAGTCCGAATTGCAGCGATTTGCGTCATTTCTGTCGTTATCCTGCATGGTGACGCCAGTTTTCGCCGCAACTTCGCGCTTTCCGATTCTTCCAAGGCGTTCTCTCCCATCCTGTCCCCTAGATTTCGCGAAGCCTACCGGCAATTCCAAACTTTAGAGTACGGCAAAGCGCTCACCCTGTATCAACAGGCGGCTGAGGAAGCGCTAGCGCAAAAGAATTCGAGGGAAGCTGCAATTGCGTTTCAAAACTGTGGGGCATGCCTATTAAAACTCACCAAATACCGGCGCGCGGCCGGCATGCTGGCGCGTGCGCGGGAGCTTGCCACGCGCGCAGGCGACCGCGATCTGGCGTGCATGATCGCAGCCAATCTTTCGAGCCTTCAACTTTCCATCGGAGATGTGGGCAGCGCCGTGGCGGAGGCTTTGGCGGCTCGGAAGCTGCTGGGTTCTGGCGCAAGCCCGGCCTTGCGGGCTGCGGTGTTCGCTCAGATGGGCGCGGCTATGGTTCGCGCAAAAGATATGAAGGGCGCTCACGCAGCTTTCCGAGAGGCGTTATTCGCTACCAATTTCAGCGACGATAGCGTCCTGGCGGGCCGCATTTTGGATGCTTTCGGCGCTGGACTTCAGGATGCGGGCGACTATGGCGCGGCCGAATCCTTGTTTACAGAAGCGTTCCGAATTCGGTGGTTGAGGGCGCCAAAAGACTTGCCTATCTCCTGGGCGCGTTTAGGGATTCTGCGGCTCAAGCGGGGAGATCCCGAAGGGGCATGCCGTTTTCTAGAGCGGTGCTTAGCAAATGTCCGCGGCGCAGGCATGGCGTGGCCGGAGTGGGTTCTGCGCTACTATTTGGCGCGCGCAAGTTTGGAGGCAGGCCACTACGAAGAGGCGCTACGGTCGTTTCGGGACGCGCGCGCCGCGGCGCTTCGGTGGCGTCAGGAAGTACCCCCCTCAGATGTGGACCGGATTCGAGCCGACGTGACCTTGCAAGATCTTTACGAGGGCTACCTACATACGGCGATTCTCTTGTATACGCGCACCGGGAAGGGCGAGCTGGCGCAAGACGTGTTTGTGGCAGGGGAAGAAAACCGCGCCGCTTCCTTACGAGAATCGCTGGCTGGCGCAGGCCAAGCCCTGCCAGACGAATACTGGGAGCTTGTGGCGAGACTGCGTGCCGCAGACGGTCAGGTGTCCTCAGACGTAAAGCAGTCATGGTCCCTGCGGATGCGAGAGATGGAGGAAAAAGCCGGTTTGCTTTCGGACGGGCGGAACGCTTTGGATTCGCGCCCGTCCGTGTCCGCCTTGCAAAAAAAGATGTCTGAACAGGACGCGCTGATTGGTTTCGTTCTAGGCGAGCATCATTCCCACTTTTACTCCGTCACGCGGGATAGGATCTATGCGGGCGTGATTCCGCCACGTTCCGTACTGGCGCCTTTGGCGATTAAGTTTTCTGAGGCGGTCCGCGGGCATCAAGCGGATCGCGATGGCAGCGGCGCTGCCCTGATGAAAGCATTACTCGCGCCCTTGCCAGAGGCGGTTCACTGCAAACGTCGCTGGAAATTGGCGTTGGACGATGCGTTGTTCCAGGTTCCTTTCGCGGCGCTCCCTCAACCGGGATATGGAAACCAGGCAAGCTACCTGATCGAGCGCCACACGCTAGAGATTGTCCCGGGAGCATTGCACGGGGTTCGCTACCCTGCGCGGAGCGGCAGGAGGTTGTTTGCCGGATTTGCCGATCCTGTGTACAACCTTGCGGATCCCCGGCTGATCACGGATGCCGGCTGGGCGGCTCGCGCGGACGCCGCGCCTCGGGCGCTGCTGAACCGTTTGGTGGGGAGCCGCGAAGAAGTGGTGGCTTGCGCCCGGGAGTGGGAGGGCCCGGCGAGATTAGCTTTCGGGCCGGAGGTGACTCGCCAGCGAGTCGCGAATGTGCTCAAAGAGGGGCCGGAAGTCGTTCATTTTGCGGTCCATGTGACCGGCAGCGGGGAGCCTCCGGAGGGCTTGCGGCTAGCGCTGAGCCTGGGGCCTTCGGGCGAAGCTGATTTTTTAGACCGTGAAGACATTCGCAAGCTTGAGTCCAATGTCGAACTCGTAACGCTAAGCGGGTGCAGTTCGGGCTGGGGCGAAGTGAAGCGTGGCGCCGGTATGATTGGTTTGGCGCGCGCCTGGCTGCAAGCCGGCGCCCGTTCTGTGGTGGCGTCGCTGTGGCCGACGCCGGACGATAACGGAGAAATGTTTCGGGTCTTTTACCGGCAGTTGGCCGTCCCATCCCGAGGGGCGACATCGAAACGGGTGGGAGAGGCCCTTCGCGCTGCCCAGGTTGCCATGATCCAATCCGGCGGCTGGCGCGCTGAACCGCGCTACTGGTCCGCGTATTGCGCCGTTAGTACGGGGGTAACGCAATGATTTTGTTGGATAAAGAGGATATTATGCCGTCCGATGCTGAACGCGGTGCTCATCACCTTCCTGGAGAAGCAGGATCTCCCCCGATCAAACCGGCAGCCGACAGCGGAGGCTGGCCGGCGGATCATGATGCGCCGCAGTCCAGCGGCTACGAAGACCTGAGTGAACTTGTGGAGCAGATCCGCGCTGGGGACCAGGAAGCCATGGAGCGGCTGTACCGCATGTTTGCGAGAGGGATCCGATTTTACTTATTCCGGCAGCTAGGGATTCAAGATTTAGATGACAGGGTTCACGACGTATTTTTGATTGTGGTGCAGGCTATACGGCGGGGAGAACTACGTGAACCGGAGCGGCTGATGGGCTTTGTGCGCACCGTAGTCCGGCGACAAGTGGCTACGCATATCGAGCGCATTATGCAATCGCGCCGCCGGAATGTGGACGCCGATTCATCGCTGCTGCTCATCGATTCAAGGCAGAACCCGGAAAAAGATCTGCTGGATGATCAGAAGGTTCAGCTCATGCGGGAGGCCTTGCGCAGTCTTTCTGCCCGGGACCGTGAGATTTTGACTCGCTTTTATCTCCGGGAGGAATCTCAAGAACAGATCTGCCGGGAGATGGGGCTCACCGAAACCCAGTTCCGCTTGCTGAAGTCGCGGGCTAAAGCTCGTTTTGGGGAGCTGGGCCAGCGACAATTGAGGAATCGCCTGAAATTTCTTGTGAGAAAATCCGGTGCGTGAGCGCACTGTATCAACGAGGACACCGTTTGGGCTGGTTCGGAGACCGGAGTGGGAACGCCGGGGTGAGAGGACGAGCGCATGAGGGAGCATGATGGAACGGCAGCAGGACATCTATCCGAAGAAGACATTGAACTTTATGTGTTAGGTCGAATGGAAGCGGGCCAGTTAGAGCGCGCCGAAGAGCATCTCCTAGTATGCGAGGAGTGTCAGCAGAGGGTTGAAGCAGAGGAGGATTTCGTGCGCACCCTGCGTGCTGCGCTCCGGGCGGAGGCTGCCGGGGAACGCCTGCGGCGAAAGCCTGGCTTTTGGCGCGGGCGCGGCGTGTGGGCGGCGGCATTGACCATGGCGGCTGTTCTGTGGGCCGTGATGTGGCTCCCACGTGTGGGGGGACCGGCCGCCGACGTAGAGCTGGCGGCGGTTCGCTCCGGAGAACTGGCCGAAGCGCCATCCCACAGAGCGCTGGCGCTGCACGCTGATCGGCGGGGTTTACCGTCCCATCCTAGTTATCGCGCCGAAGTTGTGGACGCCGAGGGACGGGTCGTGGAGAAGTCCTCCGCGCCGGGAAGCGCCACGACCGTAAGCTGGCGTGTAAAGGGACTGCCTCCAGGCGTGTATTTAGTGCGGCTCCTGGGACCCCAGGGCGAGCTGTTACGTGAGTTCGCCTTACGAGTGCGCTGAGCTTGTCATGATCGTTTCCTGGGGATGAGGCCGAGTCCGGGTCGATCCGGCAAGATGAGCTTGCCATTTCGGACAGTTACTCCCTGGTAGGGGTCATTCGTGATGAGAAGGTTTCCGTCCAAGTCTGCGTAATCGACCAAAGGGGATAAATGCGCAGCGGCGGTCACCGAGACCGAGCTGGAGACCATGCAGCCTAGCATCGTCTTCATTCCCAAAGACTTGGCTACTAAGATCATCCGGTAGGCCCCCAAAATCCCTCCGGTTTTATCCAGCTTCACATTCACCCCGTCGTAAGCGCCAGCCAGTTTCGGGACATCGGCGGCGCGCAGGGCAGCCTCATCCGCGATGATGGGAATGTGAACCCGGCTGCGAACCCACCGCGTTTCTTCGAGCATGTGCGCGGGCATAGGCTGCTCGACAAACTCAACGCCTTGCCCTTCCAGCCAGTTGATTTTGCGTACCGCCGTTTCTTTGTCTTTCCAGCCCTCGTTGGCATCCACGCGCAGCGGCTTTTGGGTGACGCTGCGCACGGCTTCAATCGTAGCTTCGTCGGTATCCAGCCCAACTTTAATCTTCAGCACAGGAAACTCGGCGGCTTCCGCCACTTTTTGCCGGGTAGTTTCGGGATTGTCGATGCCAATGGAGAAGGTGGTAACAGGAGCGTCCTTGGGATCCAGCCCAAAGTAGCGATATAGCGGCACTCCCAGTTTTTGTCCCATCCAATCTAGGAGAGCAATGTCTATCGCGGCCTTTGCCGCCCATTCGCCGGGGATGCGGCGAAACACTTCGTCCAGGATTTTGGCGAATTGCCGCGGGTCGGCTCGTTCCAGATATGCTCGTACGGACTCCACTGCCTCCCGTGCGGATGCAGCGCTTTCCGCATAGCGAACGATGGGGGCGCCCTCTCCGTGTCCAGTGATGCCCCCGGAGGTGAATTTGACGTGGAGCGTTTCCCGGTAGTTGCTGGATGACATGACGGTCGTCCAGGTATGACGGAGAGCCAGGCGCTCGATTTTCGTTTCCAGCCGGTTGGAAGAGGTAAGCGTGGTTGCGGGAGGAGCCGCGACGGCGGCGATCGAGCGCATCCAATCTCTACGGTTCATTTGGGTCTCCTCATAGCTACCAGCAGCCGGGTCCAGTGCGGATCCGACAGAGCGCTGATTTGGATCACTGGGCGCTCATGGGTCGTCGCATGGATGAACCGGCCATCGCCGATGTAAATGCCCGTATGGGTGATCTTTTGGGAGGATGAGCCAAAGTAAAGCAAGTCGCCTGGCGCGAGCTCTTTCCTGGTTACGGGACGCAAGCCCTCCCACTCGCATTGGGGTTGAGCGTCTCGCGGCATGAGGATGCCCCGGCGGCGGTACAGCATCTGGACAAAGCCGGAGCAATCATAGCCGAAGCTGGAGGCGCCGCCCCATGTGTATGGCAACCCCAGGAATCGTTTCGCGAGATCGATCATCTCTTCCACGCTGAGTTGCGGGGAGGAAAACCCCACGTCCCCCCGCTGAATCCAGGCATCCCGGTTGTCAGGCAGCCGTACTTGGATCCAGCGGCCATTTTCGGATTCCGGCTCAGCGATCACCTCCAGGCGGGTTTCAAACGGCACGGTGAGGAGGGGACGTCGCTTTGTGACGCTGGGTTCGCGGTACAGGTGCGCGAACAGGCTTTGTACTTCCGCTACGCGTCCCGAAACGGCATAGGGCTTCTCGCCGGGCTTCATGATCCGGAGGCCGGATTCCGGCGTCCACCCCAAGTAGTTATCCGCAGTGCGGATCCGTACCCAGGGGCCTTGCCTTTCGATGACGTCAACGCGGCTGGAACAGATTGCCTGCGATACTACGTCCACCTCGTCGCTCGGTTTGGAGTACATATTGGCTACGGGAACAGTCACGACCGCCATTTCGCTTGCCGCCGCCATCATCGCCGCGACCATGACGAGAGTGTGCATACAGCCCTACACATTATCGCATTGAGCAGCCACGCCCAACCGGATGCGGGAATCTTGCTAAAATGAGACTATTCCGACACAAAAAAGGAGACGGTTCATGCGGGGAAATGATCAAGTGATTGCGTATTTGAACGAAGTTCTCAAAGCCGAGCTGACGGCTATCAACCAGTATTTTCTCCACGCCGAGATGTGCGATCACTGGGGCTATAAGCGGCTGGGGGACCACGCCAAGAAAGAGTCGATTGACGAAATGAAGCACGCCGAAAAGTGCATCGAGCGGATCTTGTTTTTGGAGGGGACGCCTGTAATGCACGAGCTGTTTCCACTGCGCATCGGCGGCACAGTCAAGCAACAACTGGAAAATGACCTGGCGCTGGAATTGGACGCCATCCCGCGCTTGAACCGTGCGATTCAAGCCGCCGTGGAAGCCGGCGACAACGGTTCTCGCGACCTTTTTGAAGAGATCCTGGTGGACGAAGAGCGCCACGCGGACTGGCTGGAGGCGCAACTGCACATGATCCAGGAAATGGGCTACGACAACTACCTGTCGCAGCAAATGGAAGACTAGCACGGTGAGGCCGCCATTGTAAAATGAAGATTGATGAGCGAGCCCGAAGCCCCAAAAACCGATAGCAGGCCTGAGGGGGAGCCGTCGGAAGTCCCCCTGCCTCCGGCGAGTTTCGAGTTTTTGACGCTTTCTCTGAAGACGCAGGCGGAACTGCAACTGGGTCTGCTTCATTTCGGCGATGAAAAGGACCGCCCCAAGCCGAACTTTCCGCTGGCCCGGCACACCATTGACTTGCTGGGAGTTTTGCAGGAAAAGACCAAAGGGAACTTGACCTTGGAAGAGCAACGGCTGCTTGAGAACTCTCTCACGGAGCTGCGCTTTCGTTACGTGCAGCTTTTGGAGGCGAAAGCGTGAGGAGTGCGGAGCGCGGGCGCATTTTGTCTCGGCATGCCTGAACCAACGGGTCCGGTCAAGATCAAGGTGCTCGGCTCCGGCACCAGCGTGGGGATACCGACCATTGGGTGCGCCTGCTCTGTATGCACTTCCACCGATCCTCGGGATAACCGCCTCCGGCCATCGATCCTGGTAAGCTGCGGGGGCGTGAATGTGTTGATCGACACGACACCCGACCTGCGGCAGCAAGCGTTGCGCGAACAGCTCACTCATATCGAAGCGGTCTTATACACGCATGCCCATGCGGACCACATTTTAGGGCTAGATGATATCCGCCCGTTCAATTACAGGCGGAAGGATCCCATTCCCATTTACGGGTCAGCAGAGACCATCGACGCGCTACGGCGGTCATTCCCGTATATATTTGACGTGAAACGATCGGAGTCTTCTGTGCCTCGGATTGAGGCGCACGTTTTTGACTCGGGGCCGGTATCCATTCAAGGTCTGGATTTTTACCCGGTACGACTGGCGCATGGCAGTGGCGTGTCCTACGGCTTCCGTTTCGGGAAGGCGGCATATCTGACCGATCATAGCGACATACCTGAAGAGTCGCTGCCGCTTCTGGAAGGTCTCGAAGTTTTGTTCTTGGACGCACTGCGCCATAAACCGCACCCGACGCACTCCACCGTGGAGCGGTCACTCCAGTGGGTCGAGCGCTTGAAGCCTGCCCGCGCCTACTTCACGCACATCTGCCACGATCTAGGACACGAGCGCACGGAGAGCCAGCTCCCTGCCCACGTGCGCCTGGCCTACGACGGACTGGAAATCATCATGGAGTCGCCCGAGTGATTTACCGGAGCTTGGCGGAGCTAGGGCCGGGATTCGGTCCCAGCGTGGTGACGATTGGAAATTTCGACGGCGTGCACGCGGGGCACCGGCGCATCCTGCGACGCGCCGTGGCGCTCTCGGGCGAGCTTGGCGCAGCAGCAACCGTACTCACGTTTGACCCGCATCCGGCCAAGGTGGTGGCGCCAGAGCGCGCGCCGCGGCTCCTGACTACACTGGAGGAGCGCGCGGGGCTGATGTTCGAAGAGGGCATTCAGCGAGTGGTGATTTTGCCGTTTGACCGGGAGTTCGCCAGCCTGAGTCCGGAAGAATTCGTTCGCGATGTAGTGGTGGAGCGTTTGCAGGCGCGCGCGGTGCTCGTGGGCGATAATTTCCGTTTTGGCGCGCGGCAGACAGGCGACGTCGAAGTTCTGCAAGCTCTGGGTGAGGTGCACGGTTTCCGGACAGAGATTATCGGAGGCGTCCGTTTACGCGGGCAACTGGTCTCCAGCACTGCGGTGCGAAGATTGATCGAAGCGGGCGATGTGTCGCGCGCGAACCGATTGCTCGAGCGTCCTTATTCGCTCGCCGGCGAGGTGACGCCGGGACGCGGCGTGGGGGCACGGCACACCGTAGCTACCCTGAATTTACGGACGGGCGCAGAGGTGCTCCCCGCAATAGGGGTATACATTACCCGGACGACGGATCTTGCAAATCCAAAGCGCAGGTGGAATTCGATCACCAATGTAGGCGTACGACCGACATTTGGCGGCGGCGAGCTCAGCATCGAGACGCATTTGCTGGATACGTTGATTCCCCCCACGCCGGCGCGCATTCGGGTAGAGTTTTGGCGGCGTCTTCGCGAGGAGCGTAAATTCGAGAGTCCGGAAGCGCTGAAGACGCAAATCTTAAGCGACGCGGCGAGGGCGCGAAAATACTTTCGCCGGCTGGCCCGCTTGGGAAAGTGTTAAGCTGAAAGGTTATCAACCCAGCGGTAATTTTGTGAGGAGAAAGTTTCATGCCCCTAGTTTCCATGCGTCAACTCCTGGATGAAGCGGCGAAAGGCGGTTACGGCGTCGGCGCTTTCAATGTGAACAACATGGAGCAAATCCAGGCCATTATGGAGGCGGCCCGCGAGACCCAATCGCCGGTGATCATTCAGGCGAGCCGCGGCGCCCGCGCGTATTCCCAGGATCGTTTCCTCTACCACCTGATGCTTGCCGCCACGGAGCTGTATCCGGAAATCCCGGTGGCGTTGCACCTGGATCACGGAAACAGCCCGGCGACCTGCAAGTCCGCTATTGAGATGGGCTTTACCAGCGTGATGATGGACGGATCGCTATTAGAAGATGGCAAGACGCCCTCGAGCTTCGATTACAACGTGAAAGTCACCCAAGAAGTCGTGGCGATGGCGCACGAGAAGGGCGTAACGGTTGAGGGCGAGATCGGCTGTCTGGGCGGCATCGAAGATGGACATGGCGCAGGCGCTGACGGGCTGGCGCATTTGACGGATCCGGACCAGGCGGTCGAATTCGTAGAGCGGACCGGTGTGGACGCGCTGGCGATCGCCATCGGCACCAGCCACGGCGCTTATAAGTTCACGCGAAAGCCGACCGGCGAAGTACTGAAAATGGATCGCCTGATTGAAATTCACAACCGGCTGCCGAAGACGCACCTGGTGATGCACGGCTCTTCCAGCGTTCCTCAGGAACTGCAAGACATCATCAACAAGTACGGTGGCAAGCTGAAGCCGACTTTTGGCGTGCCGATTGAAGAGATTCAGTTGGGAATCCGAAACGGAGTCCGGAAGATCAATGTCGACACCGATAACCGTCTGGCGATGACGGGCGCCATCCGCAAGGTATTGATGGAGAACCCGGAGAAGTTTGACCCGCGCGACTACCTGAAACCCGCCCGGGAAGCCATGAAGCAAGTGGTGGCGCAGCGTATGCGGCAATTCGGCCAGGCCGGACACGCAGGCGACTACCAGCCGATTCCGCTTTCCGAGATGGCTGCGAGATACAAGAGAGGCGAGCTGTAAGCGCCAGATTTTGAGCCGGCGGCGTCGTGGGACACAGCGCCGCCAGGCTCTGGGCGTCCCGCGAGGCTGCCGCTAGAACCTTAGCCGGGCGCCTAGCTGTAGAATCCGGGGATCAGCCGCCCCGTTGATCACACCGAAATTCGAGGTCGAACTGACGTTCGTCCCCGGCTGCCCGAAGTTAGCGTGGTTCAACAGGTTAAAGAACTCCCCACGCAGGAGGAGTTCGAAACGTTCCCGCATGCGGAAGCCCTTTTGCAGTGCGGCGTCTGTGTTGAATACTCCCATGCCTCGCAGGAAATTTCGGGGCGCCGTGCCGAAGGTTCCCACTGCATTCACACGGACCAATGCCGTATCAAAGTAACGGGCTAAGCGCTCCTGCTTCGGACGGTCGGAAGGCAAGGAGGGGTTCCCTAAAATGTCGGCACGATCAAGCCCGATACCGGTGAAGGAGTTATCGCGTCCCGAAGTTAACGTGAAGGGCAGACCGCTTCGCAAATCCAAAATGCTGGTGATGGTCCATCCGCCCAGCAACGCCCGGAGCGTGGACTTAGCGCTCTGGAGTTTTGGCAGGTCGACGACCGCGCTCAGCCGGAAGTTGTGGGGGATGTCATAATCCGACGGCCCACGGTTGAAACGGTTGTCAAATGGATTCGGGTTGGCGATCGTAAATTGGTTATTCACGGATTCGTCATCTATCGCCTTCGAGAACGTATAAAAAGCCAAAAGTGAGAAGTTGCGCGAGAAACGTTTATCCAGCGTGACCTGCAAGGAATGGTAGACGGAATTACCGGCATCCGCCATCTCTTTCACGGAGGCGTAGTAAGGCGCAAGTGGGCGGCGCGCGTTCGTGTTGGCTACAGTAGCGCCTGGTCCGTAAACGGCGGGATTTCTTTCTCTGAATGTTTGCAAGTGCGTGCCCTTGTTGCCGACATAGGCAATGCGAACGAGCCAATCCTTGGCGATTTGCTGCTCGATCGTCAGATTCCACGCCTGGGAATAGCCGACTCCCCAGTCCTGCTGGAAGTAGGCGTAAGGCATAGGAAAGGAGAACGGGACGTCAGGGGTCAAGTTAATTGGGGCAAAGGGCGGGAACGGATTGCGTACGCCCGCTGAGCCGTAAGGGTCCTGTATGTCTACGGCGTTCAAGTTGATGGTTGGGCTGAACGGAAAGCTCTCTACAAAGTTGTTGTAGAGTCTAGGGAATGGCCGGACAAAGAAAACTCCGTACCCACCGCGGATAGCGCTCGCATGTTCGCCCGTGCGCGGCGTCCAAGCAAACCCGAAACGCGGCGAGAGGTTGTTCCAGTCATTGTTCATGCCGCCTTCAGGGAACCCAGGATCTCCTGCGAAGATTGCGCCCGGAGGGGCATTGCGGAACCGCTGTGAACGGACGCCGGCGCGGAACCCGCCCACTTGCCCTAGTTTGTCATGATACGGAAGGAAGGGGTCCCATCGGATGCCGAGCGTGACCGTAAGACGCGATTGAGCGCGAAAGACATCCTCGGCGAACATGGAAAACTGCTTCCCGCGGGTTTGTTTGAATTTTCCAGCACTTTGCGTGAACGTCGACGCGCGTCCGAGGAGCAGATCGGCGATGCCATTGCCGGTGAGTTGGCCGGAGAACGTGAAGTTTCCGGACTGCTGGTACTTCGTGTATGAATCAAAGACGATGTACGGAGAGTACTCGCCGCCCATATTCAGCGTGTGACGACCAGAGATCCAGGTCAGGGTGTCGTTCACTTCCGTGTGGCGGCGAATCCATTGTCCAGGCGGGGCATTTGTGACGGAACCCCAGCCAGAATACCCGGTGACGCTCATTTCCAGCTCGCGGTCTGCCTCTGGCGGCTCCGTGTACTGAATCGGTCCAAATTGAGACAGCCACACCTTGGACGTTCGCAAGTTTCGTGAATCCAACATCAATCCTGAAGCCACGACGGTGTTGACCAAGTTGGGCCGCACGGTATAGACGTCTTGCATCTTGAAGTTGCGCGTGGTCTGGCGCTGGCCGATACGTACGGTAAGCAAAGTTCCGGCGGCATCCCAGCCCGGGTCGCTCAACCGGACATAAAACACAGAACCGGAAATTTGGTGTCTTCCTCTGTTGTAGTCCAGCTTTCCGAGCAGTTGGTTGTTATCGTACCTGTCCGGCCTGGCATAACGGAGCAAGCCGCTAGGCTGGCTGGAAAACGGCACCTTCGCCAGCAAGTTGGTGGCGATGGGACGGATGCGGTCAGCCGGAATCTGTGCGCCGGGGAATGGACGGTTGGTAAGTGGATCGGTGATGCTGCGGCCCGTTTCTGTGAAGTCACCACGGCGCAATGCGGCTGACGGTACATACGCCGTATTCGTATAGGAAGTGTTGCGAACCAACGTGCCTTGATACGAGCCGAACCAAAAAAGCCTATTGTGCACCACAGGCCCGCCGGCGGAGGCTCCGAACTGGTTCCGCTTGAGGTTGTCGCTTTGTGCAGCGAAAAAGTTGCGAGCGTTCATGGCGCCATTCCGCACGAACTCAAACAGCGATCCGTGGAACTGGTTCGAGCCAGACCGTGTCACGACGTTTACAACGGCGCCGGCGAAATTCCCATACTGCGCGGAGTAGTTGGAAGTTTGGACGTTGAATTCCTGGAGCGCGTCCGGATTGGGGTACACGGCGTTCAAATTGGTGACGTTGTCCATATGGGTGGCGCCGTCCAAGCGGTAGTTGACCTCATTTCCACGAGTTCCATTCACGGAAATGGCGATGGTGTCGCTCGAGTTGGCATAACCCGCAGTGGTGGTGCCCACGCCGGTGACCACACCCGGAACCATACGTACGAGCGTAGCTGCGTTCCTACCGTTCAGCGGCAATTCCTGAATGTAGCGCTGTTGCACTACTTGCGAGAGCCCACCCGACTGGGTATTCACCATAACTGCATCCGCCGTCACCTGAATGGACTCGCCGACAGAACTAATGGGCAGACGGATATCTAGCGTTGTCGCAGTGTTAACCGTCAAACGAATGCCGGATTGCTGGTACGTCGCAAACCCTGGCGCGGACGCCTCGATCCTATAAAGTCCGACCGGGAGCTGCATAAAACGGTATACGCCGTCGACACCCGTAACGGCCGTACGCTGAAAGCCTGTTTCCAGGTTCGTCAACACCAGCGTGGCATTCGGAACCGTGGCCATGCTGGGATCCGTCACGACCCCGCTAAGAGAGGCCGTAGGAGCTACCTGAGCCAGCGCAGTGAATGCGCAGCAGAGAGGAAGCAGATACCGAAGCTTCATAAACATCTCCTTTCCATTGTTGGCTGCGGCATGGAGTTTCGCCCGTTCCCGAACATCATATCCGAAAGCGCTGCCGCTTACCAGTTGCGCTACCCCATTGACACCGGGGGAAAAGCGGGCTTTGATACCGGATAGGGAGGTGCGCTATGGCGATGCTGTCTACGAAGATGGTCGCGCTGGTTGAGGACCATTGGGAGCAGATCACGGCGCGGGTGATTCATTTCATTCGTAACGATCCGAGGTTGAGCCACATGGGGCAGTTGCCGGAAACCGAGCTGCGGGACTTGGGCCGGCGAACCTTGAAAAACCTCGGCAACTGGCTGGCGGAGGCGAGTGAAGCGGAAGTGGGCCGCCAATACGAGGAAATCGGCCGGCGCCGCTTCCATGAGGGCATCCCGCTGCACGAATGCGTACGTTGCGCGCACCTGTTTCGGGAGCGGTTGGTGGACTTCATCCGCGAACAAGGGGTGGCGCAGAGCAGCGTAGACGTGTTTGCAGAGGAAGAACTGGAATACCGGGTCGGCCGGTTCTTCGATAGCTTGGTCTATCACGTCGTCAAAGGGTACGAACACGCCCTGCGAAGCGACGCTGCGCTGAATTTGGCCTAAAGGCTTCCCCTTCGCGGTGGGACTTAGCGCACCGGTCGCAGGATGAGAGTGCTGGAAGGACACGTATCCCGCACGCTTGCCGTGCAAGGGCGGGGTTTCAAATCTCGGGTAAGGCAGATGTGTACTTCCCGCAAGTACCGGCCGTTGCACCGGAGCTGGATGGCATTCGCCATCATGCCGGGATTCACCGCCGTGAACTTTTGACGCACCGTTTCGGGAGCGAAACTCACATGTTGCAAGGGCGACTGAAACTCGGGAGGGATGCGGACGAGGCTGAAAGCTTTCTCAATTTGGTTAAAGTACGATGTAGGATCCAGGCCGGCGCATGTCCCGTGCTTGGCCCACTCGTGCCGGATGAGCTGCTCGCTTGGCATGATCGGCAGCATCTTCTCCACTAAGGATCGAGGCAGGGGCGCAGCCGGGGCGCAGTCTTCAGGCCAGCCTTTTTCGAATTGAGGCCAGAGGCCGTGAACCACGAATCCGTAACGGCGTCCCTCGCCACATTGCGCAGGGTTTCTCGCTCCGCCCGGTCCGGTACAGTATTCGGGGGACCAGGAGAGACTGAGTACATAATAGTCGAACTTCCCGGGCGGAGTTGAAGCTGCAAGAAGCAGGGATAATCCCAGGATTCCTAAAGGCCGCATGGTCTCTTATTCTACTCCGCGGCGTGTGATAATCGTGAATTCCAGCAGCATTCCGATGCGGCTCTTGTTCTTGTCCCATTGCGCTCCTGATGCGCCCGACAAAGGCGAGAAAGTCCGCGCGTACGACATCGTGAGGCGGCTGAGCGTGAGGCATGAGCTGCATGTGGCGTGCTTCGCGCGAAGCCGGCAGGAACTCGACGGGCTACGGCGGATCGAGGCTCGCTGCGCCAGCCTGTATGCGGAGTTGCTGCCCGCGCCACGCGCGTTGATGCGGGCATCTGTTGCTTTCGCCTTCGGCGGTAGCTTGAACGAGTTTTACTACCGGAGCGGAAGGATGCGCCGCCATGTGCGAGCGTTGGCCGCGCAGGCGCCGTTCGACGCCGCGGTGGTGTACACGCTGCCCATGGCGCAGTACGCGCCTCCGCGAACTCCATTCGTCATCGACATGCAAGATGTGGATTCGGAGAAGTGGTTTCAATACGCCCAGCGCCGCTTTCCAGGTTTTCTGTATCGCGTGGAAGCGTGCAGGCTGCGGAAAAGAGAAATCGAAGTTGCGCGGCTGGCGCAGCGGAGCTTTTTTGTAACGCGCGCGGAAGAGCTTCTGTTTTTGAGGCTGGCGGGTGACGTGCCGACTGGCTACATGGAGAACGGCTGGGGCATAGCCAGCCACGACCCGCAGCAAGTAGCCGGGCTTCCGGAGCTGGAGGGACGCCGGTACATCGTTTTTTGTGGTTCGATGCACTACTTTCCGAATGTGGAAGCGGCGGCGTGGTTTGCCGAGCGCATCTTCCCTGAGTTGCGTAGGCGGGATCCGGGACTGGAATTTTTCATCGTCGGACGCAACCCCGCCCGCAAGGTCAAAGCCTTAGCGAAGTTGCCGGGAGTCGCTGTGACGGGCACAGTGCCGGATCCACGGCCCTATCTAAAAGACTGCCTAGCCGCGATAGCGCCATTGCAAATTGCACGCGGCGTTCAAATGAAAGTGATCGAAGGGCTGGCTATGGGGAAGCCGGTGCTTGTTTCCCCGGAAGTAGCGGCTACGTTCGGCGACCAGATTCCAACGGGGGTGATGGTATGCCGGAATGCGGATGAATATTGGGAAGCCCTGAGGCGCGGTGAAACGCTCGCGCCGGAGCAAATCCGAAGCGCCGTCCAGGAACGTTTTGACGGATATCAAAACCTTGATCGCCTTCTGGAAGAACTGGAGAGGGTCGCCGCCCGGTAACATGGATGAGAGAGTGACGGATCGATTGCAAAAGGTTCTCGAAGGATTTGCAGCCGAGATTGCTGTAGCAGGCGATTTCATGTTGGACGAATACGTCTGGGGAACAGTGAATCGTATTTCTCCCGAGTCGCCGGTGCCCGTGGTGGAGTATCTCGGTCAATCGTCTGCGCTTGGCGGAGCGGGAAACGTGGTGATGAACGTGAAGGCGCTCGGCGGCATTCCGGCGCCACTGGGAATTCTGGGCGATGATGAGGCTGGGCGCAAAGTCCGGGAGGCTCTCGAAAGAGAAGCAGGCGTACGCGCAGAGTTTTTGTACACGGACGCTGCACGCCCCACCACGGTGAAGCGGCGGATCATCGCGCATCACCAGCAGTTGTTGCGTATTGATTCCGAATCGCGCGACCCTTTGTCGCCCGATTTAGAACAAAGGCTGGTGGAGGCGCTTGAGATCGCGGCTGCCAGGTCAAAGGCGGTGATTGTATCCGATTACGGCAAAGGCGTGGTGACGCGCTCGTTTTTCGATCAAGCCGTGCAGATCTGCGTGCGCCTAGGCATACCGTTGATTCTCGACCCGAAAGCTTTCGACCTTACGGGTGTGGGTCCGGTTACAGTGATTACGCCGAATGAACGTGAGGCGGAGAGATTTTCGCGACAAAGGATTCACGGCGATCAGGATCTTGAGGAAGCCGGACGGCGGCTTCTCGAGCTGACGGGGGCCCAACATATTTTGATCACCCGAGGCGAACATGGAATGAGTCTCTTTGCCGCAAACGGCGCCGTGATTCATATTCCGGCGCAAGCAAGGGACGTGTTCGACGTGACGGGCGCGGGCGACACCGTAGTGGCTACCCTCGCCCTGGCGCTGGCTGCGGGCGCGGACATGCGGGAAGCGGCTGAGGTAGCCAATCTTGCTGCTGGAATTGTAGTGGGTAAGGTTGGCACGGCCACCGTATCTAGGGCGGAACTGGAGGCGGCGCTAAACGGGGAGTGGCCGCGTTTTCCCGAGCCGAGGCGGAGAGCGCGATGAGCCGCGGGAAGATTCTATCGGAATCGGACGCGATAGCGTGGGTTAAGCAGGAACGATCTCGCGGGAGCAAGATCGGCTTCACGTGCGGCGCATTCGACATCCTGCACGCTGGGCATGTGGACTACCTGACCGAAGCGAGAAAGCTGTGCGACCGGCTGATTGTGGCGGTGAATTCGGATGAATCCATACGGAGCTACAAACATCCGTTCCGCCCCATTAACCCTGAGCACCTGCGACTTCGAGTGGTGGCCGCGCTGGAGTGCGTGGATGCTGCGATGCTCATGCCCGACACGCGGCCGCTGAGGTTGCTCGATCTGCTACGCCCGGATTTGTATCTCAAAGGCGGGGATTATGAACCTTCCAAGTTGCGCTCGGGCGCTTTTGTGCAGTCCTACGGCGGCCAGGTCGCTGTGATTCCCGTAACGGTGGAGATTTCAACGTCGGCCATACTGGAGCGCGCCGCGCTGATCGCCTTGCATGAAGCGGGGCCCGATCCCGAGCGGCGAGCGCGCGAACGCGTTGCATTTTTGGATCGGGACGGCACCCTCATTCGCAATGTTCCCTTTCTTGCCGATCCCAAGCTGGTTGAGTTGCTGCCGGGCGTGGTAGAGGGGTTGCGGGCGTTGCAGGATGCAGGCTTCCGGCTAGTGATCGTCACCAATCAGCAAGGGATAGGCCTTGGATTTTTGAGCCGGCAGGATTTCATTGCGGTGAACCAAGAACTGCTGCGTCAGCTCGGGGCGCACGGAATCCGCATCTCCCGCATCTATTACTGCCCTCACTCGATGGCGGATGAGTGCGTGTGCCGGAAGCCCTCGCCGTATTTATTCGAGCGCGGGATGAAGGAATTCCAGGCGCGGCCCGAAGATTGTTACGTGATTGGAGATTCGGACGCAGATCTGGAAGGCGCACGGCGAGCCGGATGTCCGGCCATTCAGGTGGGCTCCGAGGGAGCAGCCGATTTTGGCGCAGCGGTCCGAAAGATTCTCTCAGGCGCTCCCCAGGCGTAGCCAGGCGGCGCGCAACAACGCGTGGCGCTGCATCAGCCGGAGGTATCGTATTTCTGAAGCGCCGGTTTTGGCGCGGACGATCTGCGCGGCCAAGCGCTTGGCGTTCTCATTCCAGGCATCGATTCCGGGGACGAGATTTAGGGCTACGGCGAAGTCCGGAGGCGCCTCAACTCCCAACAGAGAATGAATGCGCGCTTGGGCCGTAGCGCGCAGTTTGGCGACGTCTCCGTCATACTGTCGCACCGCCAGCCGTGCTGCCCGAAAGCCGAGATTTCGCACGTGGAAACGGTCCCAGGCTCGGTCCATCGCATAGACGACCGGTCCGGCAGCTAAGCGCCGCAAGGTTGGTGCGGGGGTGCGGTAGGTGGGATCCGAAACGAGACGCTGCTCTTCGCGATCCACCGTCCGCAAAACGACTGCGTCTACTGGACGGAACCCGAGCTTGCGGTAGAACCAAAACGCGCCGGAGGCGATAGCTTCTTCGTTTCCTTGCCCGAGCTGATAAGCGTCCACCGAAAAAGAGGTGAGCCCGAGTTCTTGACGCAAGAACTTCAGCAGACGGGCGTATAACCAAGCGTTCTCTCCTTCGCGGAACGTATAGTAAATGTTGAAGCCGACGTCTGCATGTTCGAAGAGCGATAGCGTCTCCACGTATCCTATGGGGACGCCATTTTTGAAGAACATGCCCGCGTGATAGGCGCGCAAAGGTAACCTGTGGGATGGCGCCGCCCCGAAAAAGTACAGCTCTGCGCCTCGCCCCAGGTCGGCCCGGCGCATGCTCGCCGGATCCGGGTGGGAAAAGCCATAAAGTTCGCGGTATCGGACGGCCGAAGCGTCCAAGATGACGTTCAGCGTCCTGTCTGCCTGCGGACGCGCGACGGGCCTAACCGGAATGGGGGGCGTAGTGAACTCCCGTTCTATAGAAACTTCTCGCCGTGAAATCAAAGCATCGGGATGGACAAACAGCTTCCGGCGACCGAGGCGAGTCCGTGTCCGGCTGGCGGAGGAGTTACGTAGCTCCCATCGAAGAGGGATTTGGATGGCGTCATATTGGTTCGGGGACAGATGCGCGAGAAGCCACGGCAACGCACGTCCACCCGCCGCACGTAGCCATTGCTCGAGCGGCATGTGCGCCTCTACGGGCCAGTCTTCGCTAGCGAGTGGCAAGGCCTTCGCCGCTGCCGGACCCATGCGCTCTGCGGTATCGAAGCGCTCCCAGTCCACGCAGATGGACGAAGGGTGGCGCGAGGCAAGGCGCCGAGCTACCTCATAACTGAAGACCGCAGTGAAGGCGGTTCCCGCGATGCCTGAGATTTCCGGCTCCTCAAAGGCATACAGGTTTCCCTGCCGTCGCGCTACTTCCGCCATCCACTCGTGAAAGCGAAACAATAGGGCGTCCGCCAACCTGGCGATGCGGTCAGTCGGCGGGTATGCACGCAGAAAGAGCAGCGCCTCGTGCAGGCGGATCACCAGCTCGGCATCTGCGGGACGAAGCTGTACGGCCTGTTCCAGCAACCGCTCTAGTTGTTCCGGTGCGCTTGGGCGGCGGCGTTTCCAAAATTCGAGGCGGTTCACGATGTGCTCCAGCCGCACCGTTTCCTCCTAGATCCGCGACGATGCCCGGCACGCACCGGAAGCGCCGCAGTTCATGCCGATCGCATCATTTCGTCCCAAGTTACTTCGCGCTTGGTCTCCATAGCCATCCGGCCCAAGATGGAGGTGAGCGTACTATCGCAGGAAGTCTGCGTCATGTCGATCGGTTTGCCTTCGACAATGCTTTTGAAAAAGGCAGTGACCGCCTGTCCAGTGATGTCGCCGGGCGACTCCTCTTTCTCCATCAAACTGGTGTCGCGGAGGTCGTCGGCGCTCTTATACCGGACGTCCGGCGTCATCCCGTGCAACGCGAAGTATTTCCGCGACGTCTCCAGCATTCCCTTGGAGCCATAGAACTGTTCCTTGACATCCCGATATCCGGCAGTGTGCTTGATGGAGATCAGCCAGCCTTCGATGCCCTTGGGATACGTGTAGATGATGTTGTGATGGTCGGAATTCCAGTCGCCATAGGCGAGTGGGTAACGCAGGCCGCCCCTTCCCACGGCGCTAACGGGATGCATGTCATCGGCAAACCAATTGATCGTATCCACGCCATGGCAATCCTGCTCGACGATGGGCCCGCCGGAATATTTCATCCACGCTCCCCAGCGGCGAATCTTTTCCTCCTCGGTTTCCTGCTTGGGCGGAGTTTTTGGCGGCGCAGGAGGAAGATAGCCGAGCACCCAGTACGACATCATGAGCTTCATCTCGCCGATCTTGCCGGACTTTAGATAAGCATGCGCTTTGAGGTACTGGGCGCTGAAGCGCTGCTGGAAGCCAAACTGGATAGTCTTCGTGCGATCCCGCTTTTCCCAAGCGCGCAGCATGCGTTTTACCCCTGCGACGTCGGCTCCAGCGGGCTTTTCGCAATAAATATGCTTTCGTGCGAGGATGGCCGCTTCGTAATGTTCAGGGTGCAAGAACACCGGCGTGGCGATCAGCACCGCCTCTACATTTTTGTCGTTGAGCAATTCGTGGTAGTCCCGGTACGCGGGCGCTGTATCAGCCCCTTTGAGCTGCGTCTTCGCTAGATCGATGCGGTCCGCATACTTATCGCAAATTGCAGCCAGCCTCGCGCGAGGGTCTTTCGTCATGATGTCCCCCACGTAGCGACCTCTCCCGCCGGTACCGATGATGCCGAAGCCGATGGCCGAGTTAGCTTGCGTTCCGAAGGCGGTGGCGGAGCTCACCAGCAGGGGGCTTGCCCCCGCGCTGGCGACAAGATGCCGTCTGGTAATTTTCTCCATATTCACTCCTCTTTTTTAGTTTCTTCCCCACTGATTTGCGGACGCTGACGGACACTCACGGCCATCAGATCCCTGGCGGCAGGGCCGCTTTGTAGCCGGCATGCAGCAATTTCCGCAACTCCTCTTCCACGGCTTTCACTTTCGCCGTCTGTGGGCGTTTCGGCCACGCGATGTTGGTCCACTCATTGGGATCCATCTCGTGGTCGTAACACTCGATGCTGTGGTTTTCGTCGTCCCATTCCGTGTAACGATAACGCTCGGTTCGCACGCTGCGTCCGAAGCGATCCTTTCCCCGGGCCACCATGGTGAAAGCGGCCTTCTTCCAAGGACGCTGGGGATCGTCGAGAAGGGGAACGAAGCTGAGGCCTTCCATGGCAGGCGCTTGCGGCAACCCGCAGAGCTCGGTTAAAGTCGGGAACAGGTCGACGAATTCAACCAGCCTCGGGCAACCAACGCCCTCCTTCTTTCCCGGCGCATGCATAATGAGAGGCGCGCGAGCCGCCTGTTCGAACACGGTCATCTTTCTCCATAATTGCAGGTGGTCGTAAAGATGCCAGCCGTGATCTCCAAATAGGAATATGACGGTGTTGTCCCACAATTTCAGGCGGTCTACTGCATCGAGCACGACGCCTAGCTGAGCATCCATGAACGTGGTGGCGGCGTGGTAAGCGAGGATCGCCTCACGCCGCTGAGTGTCCGTCATCTTGTCGTCGCCTTCAGTGAATGTTAGAGCGATGGGCGGAATATCGTCCCGATCATCGGCGGGCGTATTGGGCAGCTTGATGTCGTCCAGCGAATACATGTCGAAATACTTTTTGGGCGCTACCCAGGGAAGGTGGGGCTTATGGAAACCGCATCCGATGAAGAACGGCTTGTCTTTATTCTTTTCTAGGATTTCGACAATGCGTCTCGCGGTTGCGCCATCCGGTTCGTCGGCATCGTCACGGTTCGTTTTGGTCCACTCGAGCTTTCCGGCGGCTGGCGCGCCTTTTGCCGCTTTAGCCTGCTTGCGTTTTCGGGCCAACTGTTGATCCTCGTCGGTCAACTTTGCTCCCTGGGCGATCGGCACGCCGGCGCGACTTTCGGAAATATCCCAGTGAATCTGGTGTTCGAAGGTTCCATGCGCGATTTTGCCAACGCGTGCGGTGAAATAGCCATGGGATTTGAAATACTCCGGCATGAATTGAATGTTCCCGAGGTAGGTGCGGGGAGGAGTGTTGTTGTCGAACACGCGGGTAGTCTCGGGACGCCGTCCGCTGAGCAGCGATGTGCGAGTGGGGTTACAAAGCGGGTAGTTGCAGTACGAGCGGTCAAAGCGGATGCCGCGGCGCGCCAAACGGTCTATGTTCGGCGTCTTCACCACCGGATCGCCGTAACAGTGAATCCGGTTGTTTAGGTCGTCCACCGCAATCATGAGAACGTTGAGCCTCCGCCCTCGCGGGGCGGCTGCGATCAGCGGCGCTGCGAAGGGCGCCCACAACAGTTCTCTTCGCGTGAGCGTCATGATCGGATCTCCTTTCGCAATTTTTCTAATTCGGCTTGCATTTGCTTCAAAACGGTTCGCGCGGACGGATCATTCGCCAGATTTTTCATTTCGTACGGGTCTTTTTCGAGATCGTACAACTCGTCGGCGTCAGGAACGTTTGCGTAATGGGTATATTTGTAGCGTTCGGTGCGAACGCCATCCCAAGTGGGGATGCGTGGGAAATTCTTCTCCGCATAATACTCGCCAAGGAACGCCTGCCTCCAGCCGGCAGACTTTCCGGTCATGAGCGGGACCAAGGAGCGACCCTGCATCCAGCCGGGGATGGGCGCTCCGGCTAAATCCAAGAACGTGGGCCCGATATCAATGTTCAGAGCCATGCCTTTGGCGGCGCTTCCGGGCCGGATCAGTCTTGGATAGCGCGCCACCATGGGAATGCGGATCGATTCTTCATAAAAGGCGCGCTTGTCGCCGAGTCCGTGCTCTCCCCAAAGGTAGCCGTTATCGGAGGTGAATACAATCAACGTACGGTCGAGCTGGCCCGTTTCCTTAAGAGCCTTATAGATCTCTCCTACGCCGTCATCGACAGCAGAAAGGCAGCGGAGCTGATTCAGGATGGCTTCATCGGAGGGCCCACCCAGCCTTTGACCAGGGCGCATTTCGTCCTTTGGATTCTTCTCCGCGACAGCGAGCGTGCGTTTCAGTACGGGCTTGCCTTCCAGCGTGTCCGTAGCGCTCGGTTTGCGGACGATTTTCATCCCCGAGTAAAGATCCTTGTGGCGCTCTGCGGGCGTGAACGGGCCATGAACCGCTTTGTGCGCGAGGTAGAGACAGAAGGGCTTGGTGTGCTTCTGCCGGATGAAGTCTACGGCGTGGCCGTTGAGCAGGTCGGTGATATATCCCTTGGCCTCAATGTTGTTTCCATCGATATTCATGCGCGGATCGATATACTGGCCTTGGCCGGGGATGCTGACCCACCGGTCAAAGCCTGGGCGCGGCGTCGGGTCGTTGCCCATATGCCACTTTCCGATGTATGCGGTTTCATAGCCTGCATCCCGGAGAAGCTTTGGAAACGTAACCAGCTTGTGGCTGGCTTCGGACCGGTTGCTGTTATCGAGAATGCCGTGTGTTCGGACGTACTGACCTGTCAAGAAACTGGCGCGAGCCGGGGAACACAGAGGCGTCGTCACGAAGGTGTTTACGAAATTCATTCCTTCTTGCGCCAGCCGGTCGATGTGGGGCGTTTTGACGAAAGGATGGCCCGTGCATCCGAGCGCGTTGTACCGCAGGTCGTCCACCAAAATAAATACGAAATTCGGCCGAACGGCCGTTTGCGCGGCATGCACAGCGGCGCTGCCGGCAGACCAGAATAACTCTCGTCTCGTGATGGCCATAATCTATTTCTTAACGATCGGCCGAAGGGGCCGTATGTAAATGTTTCTGAATGCCACGGGACCGTGATCCCCTTGCAGCATCAACGGATTTTGAGGCGCCTCCGGGATGTTCATGTGCGCGCGTGTCGGCCCTTCGAGTTCTATGTCATCGTGAACCGGGACGCCATTGTGCAGTACACGCAAAAACCGCGCGTTCTCTGTCTTTTTCCCAGAGGCGTCAAATCGGGGAGCGCGGAACCAAATATAAAAAGATTGCCACTCGCCGGGGCGCCGACTAGCGTTGACCTTCGGAGCCGCGCCGCCTACTCCGTGATTATCGATCCACCGCCAATAGACTCCGCCGCAATCGGAGCTGGTTGGGACCGGAACTCCGAAACTATCAAAAATTTGGATCTCATAAAGCCCGTGGAGGTATACGCCGGAGTTGGATCCTGAGGCGACCATGAATTCTAGATACAGCTCGACGTCGCCAAACTTGTCTGTGGTGACAAGATTTACCGTGCGGCCTGCCGCCCCATTGATGATGACGCCACCCGGGCCTTTTCTGGCGCTGAATTCTTTAGGACGGTAGAAGCGATCCCAGTACACCCCGCGTGTCACAAACCATTCGTTCGGCTTGGCGGGATCCTGTCCCTGCCACCCTGTTAGGTCGACGCCGTTCAACAGGGGTCGCCAGCCATCTTCGAGCAAGTACGGCGCATCCCCGTGGATGTACCCGTCTGTTTCACCGGGAGGCTTTTGGGCTAAAGCCGCTATCGCGCCTCCACACAGGAATAAAACGATTGCGCTTCGCATCAAGGGAAGGATATCAAACCCGAACCCTCCCCATATGTTTCGCCCCGAAGGCTACCATGTAAGTTTCCCTGCGATGGTGATACGCCGCTGTTCCGTGCCCACAATGGAATTCACTTGGCCGAACAGAGAGTTCGTCGGCGCCGTGTTGGGCGCCGCAAACATAGCGTGATTCAAGGAATCCTGCGCTTCGGCGCGAAGCTGGAAGTTAAAGCGCTCGCGAATCTTGAAGTTCTTGAACAAGGAGAGGTCAAGGTTGTTGTAGCCATCAGCCCGTAGTCCCGTGAGGCGGAGCGGGAAGGTGCGGATGTTGGAGGCAAGCTGGCGTGCGGGGTTCTTTTCGAAACCCGCGTCGGTATTGAACCACCGCTCTACTGTCCGTTGATCCCTGGGCAACACGATGTCATGAATGTTTCCGTAAAAAAGAATGTTGCCGAAGCCGATCGGGGGACCGCTTTGCCCCTGGTAGATTCCTTGTACACTCCAGCCGCCCAGTACGCCGTTCACGACGCTGTGGGCGCTGGCCAGCCAGCGGCGCCCGCGGCCTACAGGAAACTCGTAAATCCCGCTGAGCACGATTCGCTGCGGACGGTCCTGCGGTGACACCACATGGTGGGGTAAGGGGTCTGTAGGATTCAGGCGTTCCACCGCTTCCATGAACTTCGACCATGTGTAACTGGCTTGAAGCGTGAATCCTTGGGACATTCGCTTTTCGGTTCGCAATTGCAGCGAGTGATACCAGGAGGACCCGCCATCGAGCGTGGTGCTCAGGCCGGAGAAATGAGGATACGGCCGGAGTAGCTGCGACCGCGCTACGGTACGCCCTTGCAGGGCGCTTCCAGAGAACTCAGGCAGGCCGTAGAAAGGGTTGGCCACAGCGGCGCTCAACCGATCGATCGTGGCTTGGTCCCGCACCGGTGAGGTGCTGAGGTACTGAGCGGGAATGGCGTCGAAGTCCTCGCCAATTCCGAGTCTCGATCCGCGACTGCCCACGTAGCCGGCTTCGACGAGAATGCGATGCGGCAGTTCCCGCTGGATGTTGAAACTCCAGCGCTGGACCAGTCCGGCGCGGCGAGATGGCGTCACCCAAGACGGCGAGCGGCCCAGGTACGTCTTTAGGCCCGCACTGGCGCCCGGCGGATCCAGAATCCCATCGGGCAGCGGGTTCTCTAAAGTTGCTCGGAAGGTGAGTCCGTTATCCAGACTGGGCGTCACATTGGTTCGCTGATTGAAGCCTTGCTGATACACATCCACGCGGTCCGCGCCTACAGACGCGTAGTAGATGCCGTAGCCGCCACGCACAACCACCGAGGGAGTCAGCGAGTAGGCGAAGCCGAAGCGCGGCGCGACGTTACGAGTCTGCGCGTCCCACAGCTCTCGCGGCTGGCCTCCCACCCCTGCGAACAACAGTCCGCCAATCGTTCTAAAGCGGTCCACCGGAACTTCCGGAATCGGGCTGGCGGCATAATTGGCGCGCGCTGCCGGTTCGATGGGATTCGGGGTAGAGAAATCGAAACCGCGATTGGTGCGGTTGTAACGTTCCGTCGTGGGCAGGTACATTTCCCACCGCAATCCGAGATTCAGGGTAAGCTTACGGGTTACTTTCCAATCATCCTGGAAGAAGAAGCCAGCATACTTGGAGGTTTCGGCGTAAGCCGCATTGCGGTCCGCGTAACCGCCCGTGGGGAGGCCAAGAAGGAAACTCGCCAGCCCCTGGCCGATGGGCGCGGCGGGAGAGTTGTCCAGAGGCCCGCGAGTCCACAACGAGGAAAACTCGATGCGCGGCGTGGTGTAGCCCCAGTTGTAATTGTTCTCTTGCAGCACCCGGAACTCGCCCCCCATGCGCAAACTGTGGGTGCCGCGCACATGCGATGCCGTCCCGGAGAAGAAATGGTAGTTCGTCGGATTCAGGAAGCCTGGCGTTCCCCCCAAAGTGGCGAAGGCGTCGATGGCGATTTCGGGAAACGTAGCGGTCGTGCGATCCAAAGCATTTACCAGGGACGACGGAAAGCCGAGGGAAGCGAGGTCGAAACCCACGCTTTGGTGTCGGTCATAAAGTATGAAGCGCGTCAACCCGTAGCGAAGGTTCACGATCAAGTCCGGACGAACGGTGATGACGTCATCCAGCGCCAAGCCCCTGTGTTTCCGGTTGCGCTTCATTCCCGTCGAGACGTTGTGGAAAGCATTGCCCCAGCTTTCCAGGAGATAGGACCAGCTCAGCGAGCCGTACATGCGGTGGTTGGGGCTGAAGGCGTGGTCGATCCGGGCCATCTGGCTGTTGTATTCGATCGTGCGCGCCTGGGGATCCGAATAATTGTTTCGTCCATCTACCGTTCCGATTTCATTCGGAGCGGGGAAATAACCCAGCAGACGCTTGGCCATGGGATCCAGGCGCGCGGCGGGAATCAAGTTTCCTGGAAACGGTTGGCGGCTGAAGCGTCCGTTCGGCGCAGGCGCGATGGAGCCGGGATCGTAAATCTGATATTGTGAACCCAGTTTCAGCAGCTCGGAAAAATCGCCATTCCGCTCCGCCAGAGTGGGAACGGTGAAGTAGGCGCCCTCTGGGCGAATACGGAAAAGATTGTCGTAGCCGAACGTCCAGAATGTACGGTTGCGCCCGTCATAAGTTTTGGGCAGGTAAACCGGTCCACCGGCAGTGAAACGGTAGCGATTCGTTTTCGTATAGGGCCACAAGCGGTTGATCTTGTCGTCCGTTACAGGGCCCGTGCGCGTGTCGTAAATCGACCGGTTCACAAAAAACGTCCGCGTCATAAGGGGGCGGCTAACATGCCCGAAATACGCGCTGCCGTGGAGCTGGTTCGTTCCACTCTTCACCACCATGTTGATGTGGGAGCCGGTGAAATTGCCTACCGAAGCGTCAAAAACGGCAGTCTGCACGCGGAACTCTTGCACCATCTCCGGAGGCGGGGCAAAGGAAAGCTGCCCGCCCTGGCTCATATTCGGAATACCATCCAAGGTGAACTCGCTTGAACGGGTGCGTGTGCCTGAACTGGCTACGTCCGAAACGGCGTCCACGGCGTGGGGCAGCCAGCCATGGGTAGGCGGATTTGTGGGCAATACGCCCGGTGAAAGTTGGGTCAGATACATCGGATTGCCGCCGGCCAGCGGCAAGTCGAGAATCCGCCGGTTATCCACCACCTGCCCCAAGCTTGCCGAGGCGGATTCGAGCAGCGGCGCTTCCGCAGTGACGGTGACGCTTTCATTCAACGCGCCCACCTCCATGACCACTTCCAGGCTGAGCACGTCTCCCACGCGCACCTCTACGGGTCCGCGTTCGTACCGCTTGAAACCTTGCAGTTCAGCCGTAATCTTATACTCGCCGGGGTTCAAGTTCGGAACCTCGAAATTGCCCTCCGCGTTGCTGACGGTGGATGTCGACACGCCGGTCGCGATATTCGTTACTTTCACGGTGCAGTTCGGCACCAACGCGCCAGCGGTGTCCACCACACGCCCTGTGATGCGTCCATACGGATTCTGGGCGCACAGCAACGCGGCGGTCAGCAATGCAAACCCAAGCTCAGCCCTCATGGCCACAGCCTCCTATCGTTGTGAACTTCTCACGGCCGTCACCCACGGCCGCAGCGGTGAGAACATTCTATCACGTTTCCAGCCGGGCTTCAGCCGCTTGCTATCCTGAAGAATTGAACCTGATTTTATGCCTATGAGACGAGTGCTCATCGTGGGCGGCGTAGCAGGGGGAGCCTCCTGCGCCGCGCGGTTGCGCCGCGTGGATGAAAACTGCGAGATCGTGGTGTTCGAACGGGGGCCGTATGTGTCCTTCGCCAACTGTGGCTTACCGTACTATGTCGGCGACGTCATTCAAGAAGAGAAAAAGCTTCTCGTCGCCACGCCGGAACTATTCCAGAGTCGCTTCAACATCGAAGTCCGCACGCATCATGAAGTCGTCGGAATCGACCGTGCGGCGCAGGAAGTCGATGTGGTGGACCTACAGGCTGGGCGGGCATACCGAGACCGTTACGATGCGCTGGTTCTCGCGCCAGGAGCAACTCCCATTCGCCCCTCGCTGCCGGGCGCCGATCTGGAGGGCATCTTCACGGTCCGCACGATTCCGGACAGCCGCACGATCCGCGCGTGGATCGAGGAGCGCCGCGCGCGGCGGGCGGTGGTAGTGGGTGCGGGTTTTATTGGTCTGGAGATGGTGGAAAATTTGGCCCGGCGGGGGCTGGAGGTGACCGTCCTCGAAGCGGCGAGTCAAGTTATGCCCATGCTGGATGCGGAGATGGCCTCTTACGTGGAAGCCCACCTTCGCGCCCACGGCGTGTCCGTTCACACCTCGGATCCAGTGGCGGCGTTTGCTCGGACAGCGGACGGAGCCTTGAAAGTAACCTCTTCATCCGGCGCCGAATGGGAAGCCGATTTGGTGATTTTAGCGATAGGAGTCCGACCGGAGACCGGGCTGGCGGCGAAGGCGGGGCTCGAGTTGGGATCCCGCGGCGGGATCCGGGTGGATCAAGCCATGCGCACGAGCGATCCGCATATTTGGGCGGTGGGCGATGCGGTGGAGGTGAAGGACGTCGTGACCGGCGAGTGGTGCGTCGCGCCGCTGGCAGGTCCGGCCAACCGGCAGGGACGTGTCGCCGCGGACTCCATTGCTGGCCGCCAGCCCGCTTTCCGGGGCGTCCAATCGACAGTGGTCTGCGGTTGTTTGGGCTTGACCATGGCCCTAACCGGGGCCACGGAGAAACGGCTCAAAGTTTGGGGCGGCTGCGAATACGAAAGCGTCTATTTACATCCCGGCCACCATTCAGCCTATTATCCCGGCGCCAAACCTATCCATATGAAACTGACGTTCCGGAAACCGGACGGTTTGCTCCTGGGCGCCCAGGCGGTGGGGGAGAAGGGCGTAGAGCGGCGCATCGATGTTCTCTCGATGGCTCTACAGAAACAAGCTACTGTGTTCGATTTAGAAGAAGCGGAGTTATGTTATGCTCCGCAATACGGCGCGGCGAAGGATCCGGTGAACGTGGCGGGCATGATTGCAGCAAACCTACTACGGGGCGATGTGCGGCTGGCCCGCTGGGAAGAAGCGCCGGCTACGGACGCGTATCTGGTAGATGTGCGCGAGCCTCATGAGTATGGGGCGGGGCATGTGCCGGGCGCCACGAATGTGCCGCTTTCGCGGTTGCGGAGCGACTGGCGCAGGCTCCCCCGCGACCGAGAAATCTGGGTCTATTGCGCGGCCGGACAGCGTTCTTACTACGCGGCGCGGCTGTTGGCGCAGCTTGGTTTTGCCGTGCGCAACCTGCCGGGTGGTTATCAAACGTATAAGGCGTTTGCCTTAAGGGGCTTGACGAAACCGTGATGCTGGGCTCGCCGTCTGATCGAACAAAGAGCAAAGAGATATGAAACTTCGGTTCCGAATTTTGGCGGTGCTGCTGGCGCTCACGCTGGCCATGCCCGCCCAGCAACCGGCCACTCAGCCGCTTCAGCCGAGCAGCGAGGAGCCGCTGCTAAGGATCACCGTTACACTGGTCCAAATCGATGCTGTAGTCACGGACTCAAAGGGCCGCCATGTGCCTGACCTGAAACCCGAGGATTTCGAGGTGCGCCAGGACGGGAAGCCACAGAAAATCACACATTTTTCCTATATCCAGACCGGACGGGCAGCCCCTCAACAGATTCAAAGGGCTAAGCAGGAGGACACCGGCGCCCCGCCGCTTCCGCCGGTCCCTCTGAAAGCCAGCCAAGTGAAACGCACCGTGGCGTTAGTGGTCGACGATCTCGGGCTTTCGTTTGAAAGCATTGCCCAGGTGCGGTCGGCCATTAAGAAATGGGTAGATGAACAGATGCAGCCGGGCGATTTGGTGGCCATCCTGCGCACCGGGGCGGGCATGGGCGCTTTGCAACAGTTCACTTCGGACAAGCGCATGCTATACGCCGCCATTGACCGTATCCGGTGGAACTTCCGGGGCCGGAGCGGCATCTCGGCTTTCGCTCCTATCAACGAGCCGGAGACCGAGGAACAGGCTGCCGCTGAGACTACCGAATCCGAGTTCATGGAGGAGTACTTCTCCGTAGGCACGCTGGGGGCTATCAATTACGTCGTCCAGGGGTTGCGGGAGCTGCCCGGACGTAAGGCGGTGGTGATCTTCTCGGAGAACATTCCCATTCTTCAAAGCCAGGGCATGAACGACCGGATCATGGATTCGCTACAGAAGCTGACCGATATGGCGAATCGGGCCGCAGTGGCGCTGTACACGATTGACCCCCGAGGCCTGCCCACGCTCAGCTTCACCGCCGCAGATCGCATTCGAGACCCCTCTGGCCCCCGCATGGGCGAACTAGCGATGAACCGCAGCGCCAAATATTTCGAGTCCCAGAATGGTTTGAACTACCTGGCGCAGCAGACGGGCGGCATGTTCATACATGACACCAACGACATCGCCAAAGCCGTCCAGGAGGTGGTGAACGACCTAGAAGGGTACTACCTGATCGGTTACACGCCTGAGGCCGGCACCTGGGAAACGGATCCCAAAAAGCAGAAGTTTCACCGCGTGTCGGTGCGGGTGCTGCGACCGGGGTTGACCGTGCGGACGCGTTCCGGCTTCATCGGCGCTCCGGATACGCAGCGCGCCGCTTCGCCTCGCACGCGGGGGCAGCAGATTGCGGCTGCGCTTGCAAGTCCGTTCGGCGCGACGGGAATTCGGGTGAAGCTGACGTCCCTATTTTCCAACAGCGCCAAGATCGGCTCATTTGTGCGCTCGCTGCTGTATATCGACGCCAAGAACCTGAAGTTCGTCCAAGAAGAAGACGGCTGGTATAAGGCGGTGGTGGATGTTGTCACCATGACTTTTGGCGACAACGGCCAGGAAGTGGACCGCAACGATAAGACTTACACCATACGCATGCGGGGCGAGACGTACAAACAGGCTCTCCAGAATGGCTTTGTGTATAGCGTGAATCATCCTGTCAAGAAGGCCGGCGCGTTTCAGATGCGCGCCGTGGTGCGGGATGTAGCTACGGAGCGCATGGGTTCCGCGAGCCAGTTTATTGAAGTTCCCGACGTCAAGAAGAACCGGTTGGCGCTCTCCAGCATCGTGTTGAAATCGGCTCCGCCGGAGCTATTGAAGACAGCTAAGACCGCTGTTGCTAAAGCGGGTGAAGAAGACGGTAAAGTCGAGGATTACTCGGATGGCAATCCGGCCGTCCGCCGCTTCCGGCGCGGAGACTCGGTCACGTACGGCTTCCAGGTTTTGAACGCCCACATCGATTCTAAGACGAAACAGCCCACTGTGGATGTGCAGATCCGCCTGTATCGCGACGGAAAGCTGGTTTATACGGGCAAACCCACTCCCGTAACCACGAACAACCAAACGGACCTGAAACGCATCATTACCGGAGGGCTGCTCCGTTTGGGTCCAAAGATGACGCCGGGCGATTACATTCTGCAAGTCACGGCGACCGACCGCTCGCTTAAAGAAAAAGATAAGAACCGGCGCGTCTCGCAGTGGATTGACTTCGAGGTGGTAGAGTAACCGTAGAGGAGACCTCCGCCGCGAAGGAGATGTGAGGCGCCTCGACCGTCCTCATCAGGGACGTCGGGAGGAGCGAGGAACCGATGCGAGCAGCCGCCGTGCTGGTCCCTTGGATGTTGCTGGCTCAGGTGTCTACCCCTCCTCGCCTCGAAAATCAGGGCAAACCCATCCGCGTACCGGCCACATGCAGCGAAGAGGACATGCAAGCTCTCGGTTTGGACTGCACGGAGACGCGTCCCTGCCCGCTGTACTTGGAGCTGGTAGCGGTGGAATCGGCAGGCACACGGCAGTTTGTCAGCGGAAACTTGCATACCACCGACACCACGCTTGCCTCCATCCTTCTGGCTACCGAAGACGGCGGCAAAACCTGGTATGAACCCGTCCCCCGAATCCGGGGTGCGGGTTTAGACCAGATTCAGTTTTATGACCTGGAAACCGGATGGATAGCGGGGCATACGCTGACCACGCCTCCTCGGGACCCTTTCCTACTGGTGACCACAGACGGAGGTAAGAACTGGCGCAAACGGGCTATCTACCCGGAAAGCCGTCCGGGGCTGATTGAGGCTTTCTGGTTTGAAAGCCGCACGCGGGGCGTGATGCTGCTAGACCGCATCCAAACCGGAGGGGAGGGCGGCCGTTACGAGATGTATGAGACTATGACGGGGGGCGAGACCTGGAGCCTACGTGAGATCTCCCGGGAGCCGCTTCCAGTGAGGCGTCCGGGTGGCGGGCCGGAATCGCGCTCGTGGCGGATCCAGACTGACGCCCGGACGAAAGCCTTTCGCATTGAAAAGCGCACTTCCGATGGTTGGAGGGAGATCGCGTCGTTTTTGGTGGAAGTGGGCGCCTGCGGGGTAAAAGAACCCTAGGCGCGGATGGAACGGGTCCGACATAAAGTTTGCGATATTATGAGAGATTGTTGAGTACTCAAGTTGACGAACGCAGCTGCTGACTTGTTTTCCATGACCGAGCGTGCCAAACACCTGCGTTGCGTAGCTATGGTCTTTTGCTGTACGGTGCTGGGCGCCGCCGCACAAATGTTTTTCAAGGCCGGACTCTTGCGGATGCCACATTTCTCTGTGCCGGCATTACTCACGAACTGGCCGCTGCTTGTCGGACTGGTGCTGTACGGCGGCAGCACGCTGCTTTTGGTGCTGGCTTTGCGCGAAGGTGAACTGTCCCTGCTGTACCCCGTGATTTCTTTGACGTATGCCTGGGTTACGATTTTATCGGTCTGGCGCCTTGGGGAAACCATGAACGCGTTTAAGTTAGGTGGGGTCGCGGCGATTATCTTCGGCGTGGCGCTGCTTGGCAGGGGGAATCGAGCTTGAGCACGCCTATCTCTTCCATGATCCTGGTGCTGGTAGCGTCGTTTATCGGTTCTTTCGGCGCTGTGTTCCTGAAGGCGGGCGCGGGGAGAACGCAGTGCCTCAAGTCCTTGGTCTTCAACCCGCGCTTGGCCATCGGCGTCTGTTTATTCCTGATCTCCACAGTGTTTTACCTGTTAGGCATCCGGCGGGGCGAGCTGAGCGTGCTCTATCCGATGGTTTCGCTGGGTTACATCTGGACTCTCTTCTGGTCCCGGCTATTTTTCGGCGAGCCTTTAACTAAGATGAAGTTTGCCGGGCTTGGGCTGATTCTTTTCGGCATCATACTCCTCGGAATGGGTAACCGGTAGCCCCTCCATGCTCTTGTTAGACGCGAGAGACCGAGAACGGTTGTGGGGGCGGATGGCGCAGATTGCCGAGAACTACATTGAGACGCTCTCCTCGCGCCGTGTGACTCCCAAACTCGATCCGATGCGCATACGTGCGCTGCTGGAGCCGTTCGACTTCACCTCAGCCCGCGATCCCGTCGACGCTCTGGAGTTTGCCGCCACAGCGCTCACGGAGTTCGCCACGCACACCCCTCACCCGCGGTATTTCGGCTTGTTCAATCCGGCCCCCACCACCATGGGCGCAGCGGCGGATTTTCTTGTGGCCGTATTCAACCCTCAATTGGCTGCATGGAGCCACAGCCCCTTTGCGGTGGAACTGGAAAGCCACTTGTGCCGGGCGCTGGGCGCCCGTTTCGGATACGAACCAGCCCACGCCGACGGCGTTTTTTGTTCGGGCGGCGCAGAAGCGAATCACACCGCGGTGCTGGCTGCGCTGACTCACAAGTTTCCCGAGTTCCGGGAGAGGGGCGTTCGTGCGCTTGTAGGGCAACCCATGCTTTATGTATCCAAAGAAGCGCACCACTCTTTTCTCAAAGCGGCGCGGCTGTGCGGTCTGGGAACGGACGCGGTGCGTGAGATCCCGGTAGATGAGCGTTGGTCGATGGATGTAAACGAATTAGAGATCGAAATCGCGCGGGATTTTTCGGCGGGAAACATTCCTTTCCTGATTGTCGCTACGGCCGGCACGACCAATGAGGGCGCCATCGATCCGGTGCGCGAAATGAGTGAAGTGGCGCAAGCCGCTGGCGCGTGGCTGCACGTGGATGCCGCTTGGGGCGGCGCGGCGGCGTTGGATCCTGCGTTACGCCGGCTCCTCGATGGCGTGGAACAAGCAGATTCCATTACATTTGACGCGCACAAATGGCTATCGGCTCCAATGAGCGCAGGCATGTTTCTGACGCGGCGCACGCAGATTCTCGAGCAGACGTTTCGTGTGGATACGGCTTACATGCCGCGTGACGCGGCTGGACTTTCCGTGTTGGATCCTTACCAGCGCTCCATGCAGTGGTCACGCCGGTTCACGGGCCTAAAGGTGTTTCTCTCCCTCGCCGTGGCCGGCTGGGAGGGTTATGCGTCGGCCATCCACCATATGGCGGAAATGGGGCAGCAACTGAAGTCGAGTTTGAAAAGCCGCGGCTGGCGCATCGTCAATGACACGCCCCTGCCTATTGTTTGCTTCACGGACGCCACGCACCCCGACGGTGCGCAGCGCGAATATCTCGAAGCCGTCGCCAGGGAGGTCGTGGCTTCGGGGCAAGCATGGATCTCTTCCACGTTGTTAGGGGGTGAGAAGCCGGCGCTGAGGGCTTGCATCACCAATTACCGCACCTCTCCGCGGGACATAGACGCGTTACTAGCTGCGTTAGAAAAGGCGCGGGCGTCCCTGCGCGCCGCCTCATGATGGTTGCGCTTTACCGAGAGAGTTTCAGAACAGCAACTTCAGAGCGAAGTAGATTTGCCGCGGGTAGCCGCTGGTAGCGGTAATGCGCCCGAAATTCGTATTGGTGGGCGACATGTTTGGCGTGCCAAAGTGCGAGTGGTTGGCGGCGTTGAGCCACTCGCAGCGAAACTGCAGCCGGGTTTTTTCCGTGATGCGAAAGTATTTCATCGCCGACGCGTTCCAAATGTTGATTCCTTTTCCCCGCAGGCCCGTGAGGCGGCTGGGAAACCTACGAATGTTCTGCGCTAGCTGTTTGGCGGTGTCTTTTTCAAACGGAGCGTCCGTATTGAACCAGCGGTCCACGGTCCGCTGGCTAATGGGTAAAGGAATGTCGTGGATGTCGCCGTAATAAAGGATGTTGCCGAAGCCGAGCGCCGGGCCGCTATTGGCTTGGTATACGGCGGATACCTGCCATCCGGAAGCCAACGCCTCGCGGAAGCCACGCCAGCTGGCGCCCCACTTTCTTCCGCGGCCCACGGGCAGCTCATAAATGCCACTAAGAACAAAGCGCTGAGGACGGTCGAGATCGGAGATCACCTTCTCCGGCATGGGGTCTGTGGGGTTCAGGAACGACGTAGCTTCCATGAACTTTGCCCACGTGTAATTGGTCTGTAACGTCATGCCGCCCCGCATGCGGCGCTCAGCTCGAACTTGCAGGGAATGATACCAGGAGTAACCCACGGGATCGGAGGCCGTAACGCCGCTAAATTGCGGATAAGGACGAAGGAGTTGCGATCGCTGCACCGTGCGCCCAGCCAGATCTGTTCCGGGCAGCATGGGATAGAAGGGATTGTTCACCTGCGCAGTCAGAAAGTTGATGGTCGCTTGGTCGCGTACCGGAGAGGTGCTGAGATATCGGGCCGGCACGGGATCGTACTGCCGGCTAGCATCCAGCCTGACGCCTCTAGAGCCCACATACGCCGTTTCAAATAGGACCCGCTGTGGCAGTTGCTTCTGTATGTTAAAGCTCCACCGTTGCAGGTAACCGTGGGGACGTCGGGCCTGGAAAAACGAAACCGATCGCCCGACGTCGGTCAACAGGCCCGCAGAGGCTCCTTTGGGCAGCTCGAACCCGTTGGGGAACGGATTCGAAAAACTGGCGATAAACGTCTGGCCGTTATCCAGGGTAGGCGTTAGCGTGGTCTGTTGCGTAAAGCCGGCTTGGTTGACGTCAATGCGGTCCACTCCGTTGGTGATGTAATACAGTCCGTATCCGGCGCGCAACACGGTTGCGTGCGGCAGGCGTAACGCCAAGCCAACGCGGGGAGCAAAATTTTTCCGGTCGGTATCCCACAGCGGCCTCGGCTGTCCGCCCACGCCCGCATGGGTCAAGCCGCCCAGAACGCGAAACTGCTCAGGAGGAATTTCAGGGATCGGATTTGCGGCATAATTGGCGCGCGCCTGAGGCTCAATCGGATTGGGTGTTTGAAAATCAAAGCCGCGCACGCTGCGATTGAACCGCTCCGTCGGCGCCGTCTCAAACTCATAGCGAAGCCCGAAGTTGAGCGTTAGGTAAGGGCGAATCCGGAAATCGTCCTGGATGAAGCCGGCGGTAAACATGTTTTGCTGAGCATACGAATCGCTGACCTGAATTCGGCCTCCGGTGGGAAGCCCTAGCAGATAGGAAGCGAGACCTTGCCCGATCGGGGCGGCGGTGGAGTTATCCAATGGTCCGCGTGTCCAGTTAGTGCTGAAGTCGATTTGTGGAGTTGCCCGGTCGAAATTTCGGTTATGCTCGCGATACAGGCGGTATTCGCCTCCGAAGCGCAGGCTGTGGTTCCCATGGCTTTTGGTCAGGTCCGCTCCCCAAGTGTGATAATTCGTGAACGCCGCGCTCGGGTACTGGTTGCCCAACTGTTCGAACTGTTCGACGTTGATCTGAGGAAACGTAATGCCCTGCGGGTCGATCTTGTTGACTAGGGCTGGAGAAAACCCGGCGCCTATCAGATCGAAGCCTGCGCCGACGGGCGTGTAAGACTGGATGAACCGCGACAAGCTGTAACGGAGGTTCACTAGTAAGCTGGGGTTCACGATAAACACCTCATCGAACCCAAACCCTTTGCTATAACGGTGGCGGTAGCTGCCGTTCACGCCATTGGGTAGAGTGCGGCCTGATTCAAAAAGCTGGTGAGACTGGTGGTAGCGCCCAAAGAGACGGTGCCGCCCGCCGATATTGTGATCTACGCGTGCAAGATGCGCGAAATACTCGTTGTATGAAGATAGCGTGCTCCAAAAATTGTCGTGCCCATCGATGGCGCCTGGAAGGTTGGGTTCAGGCCAGTACTGGAGAAATGTTTTGGCGAGAGGGTCGAATCGCTGCTGTGGAATCACGTTGCCAGCAAAGGGCAGGCGGCTGTAACGGTTGTTTGCAGCGGGGGTGGTGGTTGCAGGATCGTAGATTTGGTAACGGCTGCTGATCGCGAGTAAATCCGAAAAGTCGCCCTTGCGCTCTTTTAGAGTAGGCACGGTATGGTAATAGTTTCCACGTTCCTGGCTCGGGCGCGTCAATCCTTCAAAGCCGTAAATCCAAAAGGTGCGGTTCTTCCCGTCATAGATCTTCGGCGCCGCCACCGGCCCACCCAGCGTGGCGCTGAAGTGATTTATGACATGCTGCGGTTGCACGGACTTGCGTTTCTCCTCAGTGAGCGGTCCTGTCGACGGATCGTACAGAAACCGTCTTTGGAAGAAGTCGATGCCCATAAGCTTGTTGTTGTTGTGACGCTCATAGAGCGTGCCGCGCAAGGAGTTTGTACCCGTGCGCATGGCGACGTTGACGGAGCCTCCGGGAGAACGCCCTGCGGCGTCAAACCGCGCCGTCTCCACTTTAAACTCACCCACCAAATCTGCCGGCGGCACAAAAGAAGCATTGCGCCCCCACATGCTCGGCGCGCCGTCGATAGAGAACTCCGTATTATTCGTACGTGCTCCGGAAACCGAAAAGTTCGATACCACCTCTGTGGCGGGAGCTAGCGAAGGGTGATTGGGAACCGCGAAATTCACCACGCCTGCGGTTAGCACCGTCAACGTAAAAGGGTTGCCGCCGCTCAACGGCAGCTCGGTAATGCGCTTGGCGTCGACCACTTGGCCCAATGACGTGCTCTCCTCGAGGATGGGAGTTTCAGCCGTCACGGTGACCGTCTCTTTGACGTTGCCCGGCTCTAACATAATGTCTGCGGTGATCACGTCGTTTACGCGCACTTCGATGTTTTCGCGCTCGTAGCGTTTGAATCCGGGAAGCTCCGCAACCAGCGTGTAGGTTCCCGGCAGCAAGAAGGGGAGTTCATAAGCGCCTTGTTCGTTGCTGACGGCCGACACTGTCACATGGGTTTCAAGGTTTGTGGCTTGCACCGTGACTTTCGGAATCACCGCGCCGGAAGGATCGGTGACGCGACCGGTGATCCGCCCGCGTGAGTCTTGGCTCCAAGCTGCGGCGACGAACAGGATGAATAACACCGTGGCTCTCATGACGGTTTGCCTCGCGGGAATTCTATCATGTGAGTGCGGCCTCGTTGATTCGCAAAGCAGCCCGGAGAGCAGCGCGGGCCAAATGTTCGACAAACTCCCCAAGGAGAGCTTGGCGGTGACCTGTTTCCGCCGCCAGCGTGAGATACGGGCTCATCACGGTTGCGCGCAAGACGAAAATTCCCTCTTCTGGATACGGAGCCGGATCCAGCCCGGCGCGGCGGAGCAGATCCGCCACGGCGTGTTGGGAATACTGCGGTAGGTGGAACCGGGTGCGGGACACGAAAAACGGCTGGGAGTAGCTGTAGTCTCGCTCTCCTAGCTCCGCTTCGATGGTAAACGCGTGATAGACGGCTTCCCCTAGCGCGTTCGCGCTTCGCAAAGTGGCGTCGCGCCGCGGGACGATGATGAAACACACGATGTTAGTGTCCGGGGGAGATTTTGAGGCGGGCACAAAGATAAATGGCGATGGTTCGTGGTTGGCGCGGCAAGACGCGTCCCAATGAACCAAACGCTCGTGCAGTTCGCGAGCCGCAAGCAGGGAAGCGCGTCCAATTTCGCCGTATCCTGTGCGGTCCGGCGGAATCATGCGATGCGATAACCAGCACGCCGCGGCCGCCGCCCCCGGCTTCGAGCCCTCCAGAATGTAAGGGCCGATATTGGCCGGGGGATGATAGACGCGGGTTTGGACGTTTTCCTCAGTCGTGACAGTGATGTAAGGCGCCTCTTGAGTGAGGTAGTGACGGACGCGATCGTTGCGGAAAGCAATGACGCCGCAGGGATAAGGAACATAGCCCATCTTGTGTGGGTCCACGGTGATGGACTCCGCGCGGGGAAAAGCTAAAAAGGCGTCCACTACCTCATCGCTGCCCCACTGCAAACGGATCGAACGGGAATAATTCCCGCGGCGTATTTCAAGCGTTCGAGAGACGAAGCCGCCGGGCGGACTGGCGGCGCCCTCGGGTGTGACCAGCACCGAGCGTAAGTAGCCGCCCCAGGCAGCATCGATGTGGAGCCAAAAGCTCAGTTGTCGCTCGGCCTCCAAGCGCGTTCGCAGGCGCTCGATACGATGGATCGGATCCACGGCGCCTTCTTCAGTCGTGCCCGCCACCGTCACGACGGCAAGAGGGGTATAGCCCTCTGTTAGGGCGCGGAGAATCTTCTGCTCGAGATCGGGCACCGCCATGCGGTAGTGGTTGTCCACATCCACGAGCCAAACATTTTCGCGCCCTATGCCAAGGATGTCGGCGGCTTTGGTCACGCTGTAATGCGCAGTTCCGGGGGCAAAGCACACGGGAGGGAACTCGGCGAAGGCTCGAGATGTGCCTTGAGCGCGCAGATGGTACGGGCTGGCTTGCAGCATCTGCCATGCGCGCGCCGGCGCCTCGGTTTCCGGCGTCCCGTAACGCTGGCGCACCGCCTCGATAAACCTCGGCAGCAAAAAGGTGGCCGAGTTCGGCTTGAGGCGTAACAATTGCTCGCGTGAAACCTCACGGATGGGGACCGGCGCTGCGCCGCCGGGGAGTTTCACGGTCAGCGGTATGTCTTCCCGCATCGCCGCCTCTTGCACCGCCAGTGGGAAATAACGGATCGCCCGCGCTACCCAAAGGGCTTCCAAATTTGCGACCGTACCGCCGCTCGTGATATGCGCCCAACCAAATTCCTGGCGGGTTTCGCGGTGATGGGCGCCTGCGGCAGGAGGCTTGCGATAACCGAGCAATTGCAGGATATCGGCAGCCACTTCAAGCTCCCATTCCACGGTCACAGGCGCCGCTTCGGGAGTGACATTGTTGGGATTGTATAGCATGCCTGCGAAATAACCGAGCACCGAGGGAATGGTCTGGTCGGAAAGCATGTGAGCAATATAACGGGGACTGTAAAAGGGGAAGTGACGTTTGAGGCGAGCCAGCATTTCGTTGAGCTCTTGAAACAGCGCATCGCTGAACTCCACCGCGTCCCGGCGCATCCGCTGCGTGATGATGATTTCGTCAGAGGGATAATAATTGCGCCGCCAGTGGAAGTAATCGCGCAGGATGAAGAGGACCATCTCTTCTTCCAAAGTGGCGTTTTCGGCTTTCGGACCGAGAAACCATGCGGCGAGGCGTCGTGTAAGCTCCCTCGATTCGGGTTTCTGCTCCGGCATAGGCTACTCACTCCAGTAAGTGCTTCAAACGGTCTGCGAAGTTTTCGCCCGATTCCGTCCATAGCATGCGCTTCGCCGGGCGTAGAACTTGATCCAGGTCATGAGAGAGCTTAAGCAAGCTGCGCAGGTTCGTCTCCACTATCCTTGCGCTTCCGGGGAGTTGCGGATCGGGCAGATAAATCGTGTCAATGCCACAATTCACGCGCAGATGTTCCCCTGTGGCATTGAGAAACTCCGGACCGAAGCAGTGGAGGACCGCGCGCGACGGAGCAAGCGCCCAGTCGCTAGTGTATTGCCACAGATCCCAGGCGGTTTCCAGTTCAAAGGCGCAGTCCGGGTTTAGGAACTGCCGGGACGCAGCAATCACGGCTTCCGGCTCAGGCGCGAGGGGAAACATTTGCTCATAGAGCGAGGGTTCGGCGTACTCCACCGCATAAACTTTGAGCAGGCTGGGACCCTTGCTCAGCCTGGAAAAAGGGAATACTTTCAACAAACGCTCGAACTCCTGTAGCATGTTCGAGGTGGAAAAATGGGGGAGCCAATAGGAGAGATAAAGTTCGTCAGCCACGCTCCCAGATTGGCAGCCGACGAGGCGGAACGCAAGGGCCTGGGCGCCTCCCCAAAAGCGGTCAAAACGTTATACACTGGAAACGGACGTTTGCATCTATTCAGGTAGAGGAATCTTAAGACATGGCAAAGACCGATGATCTCAGCCGGCGTCAGGTGGTTCAGATGGCTGGCGCTGTCAGCGTAGCTGCGGCGGCTTCCAAACTGCAAGGAGCGCCTGCTATCCAGAAAGTGAAGGCCGCTAACAACCAGGTGCAGTACGGAATGATCGGCACGGGCGGCCGGGGCTCGTACCTGCTCAAACACATGAGGGGCCTCGACAACGGACGTTGTGTCGCCGTTTGCGACATCAACCAAGCTGCCATGGACAAGGCGGCTCAGGTCATCGGCACGAACCCGGCAAAGTTTAGAGATTACCGTGAGCTGCTCTCCCAGAAGAATGTTGAGGCTGTTCTGATCTGCGTCCCCCTTTACATGCACTTTCCCATTACCAAGGATGCGCTGCTGGCCGGTAAACACGTCTTCTGCGAGAAGAGCTTGGTGTTCAGACCGGAAGAAATCCACGAATTGCGGGCGCTCGCCAACAGCCGGCCGAAGCAGGTGCTTCAGGTGGGCTTGCAGCGGCGCTACAGTCTCTTTTACCAGACCGTCAAAAACATGATTCAGAAAGGCATGCTGGGCAACGTGACCCATATTCATGCTCAATGGCATCGGAATCCCGGCTGGGTCATGAAGCAACCTGCGGGGCCCGGCAACCCCCAAAACTGGCGACTGTTCCGGCAGTTTTCAGGCGGTCTCACCGCAGAACTGGGGTCCCACCAGATCGACGTGGCCGATTGGATGTTCGGCGTACATCCGGAATGGGTCATTGGCGTCGGCGGACTGGATACTTATAAAGACGGGCGCGATATCTACGACAACATCCAACTGATCTATTACTATCCGGGCGGCCGAAAGCTGGTTTATAGCGCCATCAGCACGAATGCGCACTTGCCTTACTTGGGCAGCACCCGTCCTGAGTTCGGTGAGTGCATCATGGGCACCGAGGCTAGCGTAGAAATCACGGTCGGCGATGGTGAGTCCACAATGCCCACGGCCCTTTGGTACAAGGAAGTCAAAAGGGCTACTTTTGCCGATCCGAAGGATCTCAAAGCCAAAAAGGATGACGTGAAAACCGCCGGCGCTACGTTTGCTCTCGGAGCCGGGCAGCGCGGGTTGCCCCTGCTCATGGACAAGGACCAGATTACGGGCAAGGAGTCGTTTTTGGAGAGGGAGCTAAAATTCGCCCGGCGCTGGCTGTACGCTAAAGGCGTGCTGGTTTCCGATGAGGAGCGGAACCCTGTCGAGACGGCGATGGAAAGCTTCTTTAACGATTGCCGCACGCTGAACCGTCCTAAGGCTGACCTCGAAGTTGGGCTTGCCGATTCGACCGCCGTGATTCTTTCGAACTTGGCGATGGATCAAGATCGAAAGGTCTTCTTCCACGAAATCGAGAAGATGGGCAAAGGCGGTCCGGCGCCGTCACCGAAAGCCAAGAAAGGCTGATTCCGCCGTTTTTCGAAGTTCCGGTTTCGAAAGCTATACTTGCGGCCAGGGAGTCCTGGTAGAATCCAGGCTGGCGGCATGGACGCCTTAACGCATACTCTCACGGGCATAGCGCTCAGCCGCGCCGGCTTGAACCGTGTTTGTGCGCGCTCGGCTTGGGTGCTCGCGCTGGCTGCCAACGCCCCTGATATCGACGTGCTTTCCCTGGTGGGCGGACCACTGAAGTATCTGGAGTGGCATCGGCACGCCACACATTCTTTTCTCGCTGTTCCTCTCTTGACAGTGGCGGTTGCCGCAGTGGCCATGATCGGCGGGGGCGGCGGCTCACGCCGCGGCGGCTTTTGGCGGACGGCGCTCGTGGCCTTCGTGGGCGTTTCCACTCATCTCGCTTTGGATTGGCTCAACGAGTGGGGCGTAATGCTGCTGTGGCCTTTTTCTCGGGAGTGGTTTGCCGCCGGTGCAGTGCGCCTGGTGGATGTTTGGGCCTGGCTCATCCTAGCGGCGGCGTTCGTCCCGACGTTCTTGGCTCGTTTGGTGAGCTCGGAAATAGGCGCTCAACCGCCACAGGGCAGGGCGGCGGCGATCTTCGCTCTTCTGCTGCTCGTGGTTTACTTTACGGGCCGGGAGCAACTCCACCGGCGCGCCCTCGCCACTCTGGATGCTCGCCTTTACGGAGACGGTAATGCGCCCGTTCGCGTCATAGCCGCTCCGGATGCGGTTAACCCGTTCCGTTGGGAAGGCTTAGTAGAGACCGCCCATTTTTGGTGGTATGGCCGCGTCGACCTTAAGGAAGAGTTTGACCCGTCGGCTGGCCGTATCGTGTACAAACCTTCCGTAGGGCCATGGATGCGCTCGGCGACCCATTCTCCCACCATTTCGCGGTTTCGATCACTGGCTCAAATCCCTTGCTGGACCGTGGGGCCGTGGGACTTTCCCGAAGGGAGTTCCCGAGTGGAACTGGGCGATCTGCGTTTCGGCGGTCCGTTGCCTGGGCGGGTGAGTGTCTGGGTGGTCTTGGATGCGGCTGGCGCACCATTGAGCGACGGAATACGCACAGGCTTGTGGTTGGGCCTATAGTTTTGGGCTCCCGCTGCCGAAAATATAAGGTGAAGACCTAACCTCTGGTACCAGAGTCACTTATGGTTCTATCTCTGATTACCTACAACGGGATCAGCTTTGGGAGCTTACTGGTACACTGAGGTTAGCAGTACCGGAGCTTGTGATGCGCTGTTTATGGTGTCGCCGAAAAATCGGGTCCTTCCGGCGGCTATGGGACAGTGAATACTGTTCAGCCTTGCACCGCAAGCTCGCCAAAGCGGCCTCTGTCCGAGAGTTAAGGGACATAGGATACCTGCCTGGGGAGGCCGATGAGTTCATCGTGCTCCCCAATGAAGCCAAACGGGGAAAGGCGGCGACCAAAACTTCGTTTGCCGGATTCGCCATGCTGTTTGGGCTGGCGATGTTAGCGCTGCTGTGGCTTCCCGGATCGGAATCGGGAGGCGTCCCGTTTTGGCGGCCTCCGGCATCTTATGCTCCTGCGAGGAGTGATTCGTTTTGGGGGCGCATCCAGCTCTCGTTGCCTTCTTTAGGCAAGACTTCGGTGGCGCTCAGCGAGAATTTCCAGAGCGGGCTTAAGAACTGGAACATCGGCGCAGCTCCGCCGGCGGGGAGTTCGTGGGTGGTGCGCAGCGGTTCTGTTCAGCCGCGGGAGCTGCGTTTGTGGGAACCTTCGCTGAAACTTCGGGATTATGATTTTGCATTCCAGGCGCAAATCGAACAGCGGGCGGTAGGTTGGGCGTTCCGTGCGCGGGACCTCAATAATTACTATGCCGCCAAAATCGTGGTTTCGCGTCCCGCTCCATTTCCGGTTTCCGAGATCGTGCGCTACGCGGTAGTTGATGGCCGGGAAAGCACACGCGTGCAACTCCCTATCCCCGTGCGAATTCAGCAAGGCTCCACCTACCGGGTACATATGCGGGTCAAGGGGGAGAACTTCATCACGAGTGTGAACGGCGAAGTGGTTGACCGGTGGTCGGACTCGCGGCTGAAGGCGGGTGGCATCGGTTTTTTTGCTGAGCCTGGTGAAATAGCGGCTATCATGGGGGTCCGCGTGTCGGAGGAGCGCGGGCTTCTGGATCGCATTTTCCTGCCGGCTTTGCTCGATTTGCCTGTCCCGGCTGCTCGATAGAACGCGATTGCGCGATCCTTTCGGTGTTACCCTGAAACGTATGCCGTCTGTGTCCGTGCCGCGAGTACTGTCGGGAATCGAAACCGGTGTGACGGGCGGTGTGACAATGCTCGCCTGGTTCGCCTTGCATTCCCTGATGCAAGGGCAGCGCTGGTATGCGGCGCTGAATTTGATGGGCTCTACCTTTTACGGTGAACTGGCGTTTCGATCTGGATTCGGGAAGGTAACTCTGGCAGGAATCGCGCTACATCTTTTTGTCGCCGGCGTGGTGGGGATTCTGTTCTCGATTCTCATGTCGACTTCCCTTTCCGCGGGGCGCACGCTATTGATCGGAATCCTGACAGGGCTGGCATGGTATTACTTGGCATTCCACTTCTTTTGGAAGGTGGTAAACCCTTGGGTGCTGTTATATGCTTCCAACAAGACCATGGTGGTGGGGCATTTGTTGTATGGGCTGTGGTTGGGCCGCTGGCGGGCCGCGTACCGCACTCTTGAACCCTCCTGTTTTGAAGAACCTGCGCCCCCGTCTCCGCATTGTTGAAGCCGATTGGATTTCGGTACAATAAGGTTTTTGCGCCGGCGCACCTTGTGGAACGATTGAAACCCCGAGGCAGCAACATACGTCAGTGATGGAGCGCAGAGAGGAAAGGAATGTCTATTTGATGTCAGCTCTCAGGCCGACTAGCCTGCCCAGAGTTCTGCCCTCGATCCTCGCTTCTCTGACCATGCTGGCTTTTCTGGCCGAGGTCGCTTTTGCGCAACAGGGTTCTGCTCCGGCCAAGTCTCAAAGCCCGTTTGAGAGTGTCCCGCCGGCTTCTGGTCAGCCAGCTTCACAGAAACCGACGGCGCCCGCCAAGTCCCCCAGCCCGTTTGAATCTGTTCCTCAGGCCCCCGCAGCGAAATCCGAGCCTGCCAAGCCTGTGTTTGAGACTCCGAAACCTGCGCCTGAGGCGGCTGCCGCGAAGCCCGCTGAGACGAAAGATGTCATCGAAGCGGTTGAATTCCGCGGCTCGCGCCGTGTGCCGCAGGATACGTTGCGAGCGATCATTTTCACCAAGAAGGGCGACCGCTATGATGAAGAAGCGCTGCACCGGGATTTTATGGCGTTGTGGAACACCGGGCGCTTCGACGACATTCGTCTGGAACGGGAGCCGGGCGCATTTGGCTGGATCGTACGCTTTGTTCTGACCGAACGGCGCGTGGTGCGCTCGATCAAGTACGACGGTTTGAAATCCATCACTGTCTCAGAAGTGTTGGACCGGTTTAAAGAGCGGAAAGTCGGGCTGAGCGTCGAATCGCAGTATGACCCGAGCAAAGTGCAACGGGCCGTCAACGTTTTGAAAGAGTACCTTTCGGAGCGTGGGCGGCAGTTCGCGACCGTCGAGCCGGAGATCCGCCAAATTCCGCCCTCCTCCCTTGAAGTCACCTTCCGCGTGAATGAAGGTCCGAAGGTGAAAGTCGGACGGATTGACATTCAGAACAATCAAGTGTTCAGCGACCGCGTCGTGCGGCGCGCCATGAAAAACTTGCGCCCCATCGGCATTCCTCACTCCATTCTTTTTGAGAACCTTTTCTCAAAGGCGTATGACGCCACCAAGCTTGAGGAAGACAAGGACCGTATACGCGATTTCTACCAACAGAAAGGCTATTTCACGGCGCGCACGCTGGACCATGTGGTTACGACGAGAGACGTTGGCGGCGGCAAGTTCCGGGTCCCCCTGTTTTACATGAACAAGCCTGGCAAGCGCGCCGACATTACGATCCCGGTAGAAGAAGGCAGAAAGTATTACCTCAATAAGATCAATTTCGTCGGCGTAAAATTCTTCCGAACGCCTGAATCGCTTATGAAACCGATTTTTGGAATGGGCGAAGGCGACGTCTTTTCTACCGCCAAGCTGCGCAAAGGCTTCGAGCAGTTGCGGAAGCTCTATGGCGAATTTGGTTTCATCGATTTTGTGGCTGAGCCCAGCTTTGAGCCCCAGCCGGGCACGGATAAGATCGATCTGACGCTTACCTTCGACGAAGGAAAACAGTTTTTTGTCCGGCGCATCGACTTCACCGGCAATGTCACCACTCGCGATAAGGTGATCCGGCGAGAGATTCTGCTCAACGAAGGGGACCTGTTCAACACCCGGCTGTGGGAACTCAGCATCTTGCGGCTAAACCAGCTTGGTTACTTCGAAGTTCTCAAGGAGCAGGAGGCCGCAAAGATCGAGCGTGACACCAAAAATAACGTCGTGGATATAACTCTCAAGGTCAAGGAGCGCGGTAAAAACTCCGTTCAGTTAAGCGGAGGCGTCTCAGGAATTGCCGGCAGCTTCGTGTCGTTTGGATATTCCACCAACAATTTTTTGGGGCTCGGCGAAACACTGAGCATCTCCACACAGTTGGGTGACCGCGTGCGCGACGTCACGTTTGGCTTCACGGAACCCTATTTTCTGGACCGCCCGATTACGACCGGTTTTACGGTTTACACGCAACGGTTTAACTTTGACCAGGGAAGGGAGGTATCGCTGCTGTCCGGACGGAACCTGATACCTTTCTACGAATCGCTCGGCAAAGAGAACCTTCTGAACTATATTTCGCGGAGCCTGGGTTTTACGGTTTTCGCGAGCTATCCGTTGCGGCGCAGCTTTGCGAGGGTAGGCATCACGTATGGCTATGACCGCTCGAAGTACCAGACGCTGACTACGGCGGCGCAGACGTATTTTGGTTACATTAACTTTCAAGGGCTGGAGGGCGCGAATGCGCTCACCGGCATCACAACCAGCAGCATCATTCCCTCGTACACGTACAACACCATCGATCACCCGATTACGCCTAGCCGGGGCAAGAGTCTTTTTGTTTCAACGCGGATTGCAGGCAGTATCTTGGGCGGGAATGTAAACTTGTTTGAGCCCACCATCGAAGCTAAGTATTTCCGCGCTGGATTGAAGAAAGGTCACGTCATTGGCGGCCGCTTCTTGGGTCGTTTCATCACGGGATACGGTGGAAAAGTGGCCCCGCCATTCAACCGCATCTACATGGGCGGAGAGCAGGATGTGCGCGGTTTCGAGATTTGGGGCATCAGCCCGGTAGCGTGGGTGCCGAGCCAAGCCACCATCAACGTGTTGAATGATGATGGTTCGGCCCGGTTACAAAAAGTGATCGTCAACGGCCAGCAACAGTTTGTAGGCGTTCAGCAAACCATTCCGATTTACCAGTTCACGTTTCCAGGCGGCGACACCCAAGGCGTGTTCAATACGGAATACCGTATACCCATCGCTGGACCGGTGACGCTGGCTTTCTTCTTCGACGCCGGGGTCAATAAGATCGTGCGGACGGACCAGTTGCGGCTGAACACCGGTCGGCTCGAGGAACTGAACGGCTTATTTCCGCAGTCTTCGTTTCAGGCCAAGGCGCTGATCGCCCCCGGCACCCAGCAAATTCGGACATCTACCGGAATTGAGTTCCAGGTGATGATGCCCGTGGTCAACGCGCCGTTCCGCCTGTATTGGGCCTACAATCCCACCATGCTACAAACGATCTTACAGCCGCCGCTCGTGGCGGACCGCTCTATGGTGCCAAACCTAGCGACATACAATCAGATGTTGTCTGTAGCGGGCCAGCTCACCCCATACATCGAGCGGCGTAGCCTGTGGCGGTTTACCATCAGCCGCACGTTCTAAGGCAAAATATCAGAGAGGGAAATATTCAGGAGTCAAGAAGAGTGAAGCAAAGAATCTTAACTTTGTGCGCGATCTTTGCGGGTGCGTCCACCTTGGCGTTTGCTCAGTCCGGCGCTCCCCCGACCAAAGTCGGCGTCATCAACATCCAGGCTGCGCTGATCGGCACGCGGGACGGGCAAAAAGCCGCGGGCGAATTGGAGGCCAAACGGGCTCCTAAGCAAAAGGATCTCGAAGCCAAACAGAATCAAATTAACCAGCTTCGGGAAACCTTGAATAAGGGCAGCAACACCATGGCGCCCGAGCAGCGAGAGAAGCTGATGCGCGAAATCGACCAGCGCACCAAGGCGTTGAACCGGGATCTCGAAGACGCCCAGGCGGAGTTCGAGCAAGAGCAGCAGAAAATTCTCAACGACTTGGGGCAGCGAATCATGGCGGTGATCGACAAGTACGCGCGCGAGAACAATTACACGCTGATTCTGGACGTGAGTTCGCCGCAGACCCCGGTCCTGTACGCGAGTAACCAGATCGACATTACGCAAGACATCATCAAGTTGTACGACGCTCAAAACCCGGGAACGTCAGCGGCTGCTCCTGCTGCGAGTTCGCCTGCTCCAGCTCCGGCTAAGCCCGCTGCGCCGCCGGCAGCTCCAGCGAAGAAAAAGTAAAAACAAGATGACGCGCCGCTGTTGAGCTGCGGCGAGGGTGCTGCGGGCGCGCATTTATGTTAAGGGTGGGGGCGCTTTCGTTAAAACTGAGACTTCTTGGTAACAAGCGCTGCCTCGGTCTCATCCTATTAGGTGCTGGCGCTCTATGTCGCACCTAAAATGCTGGTCTCAAGCCGCCATGGCTGTTTTCCTCGCGCTTCCGGCGGCCGGGCAGACATTCCAAGTTTACCCAGCGCCCTTGCTCTCCATGCCGGCGGTTGCGGATTCCAACAGCCCTGTCTTTTGGCGCGACGGCGCATTTTACATTATCAACTCCACCGGAGAGTCGCGCATCGCCGCAGTAGCGGATCAGTATAGCTTCGATGACGCCGAATGGGTGGGTGTCGGCGTCGATGCCGCCGACCACTTTCCCATGTGGATCGAGTCCGTATGGCAAGACGTGGACGGAACCCTTTACGCTTGGTACCACCACGAACGCCAAGGGGTATGTGGGGACGCTGGGCTGACCATGCCGGAAATCGGAGCTTTGGTTTCCGTCGACGGCGGCTATAATTTCTTCGATCTTGGCATCGTGCTCGCCTCAGGCGAGGATCCGGATTGTTCGGCTAAGAACGGCTTTTTCGCTGGGGGACATGGGGACTTCAGCGTCATCCTGGACCCTGCCGGCGGCTATTTTTATTTCTTGTTCGACAACTACGGCGGACCGGCGGACTCCCAAGGCGTAGCGATAGCGCGGATGGCCTTTGAAGATCGCCTAAACCCTGTTGGAGCGGTGTGGAAGTTCCATAATGGCGCGTGGGAGGAGCCGGGCATTGGAGGCGCCGTCACGCCGATTCTTCGGGCTGCGACGCCATGGAGCGCCGCCAATCCGGATGCATTTTGGGGGCCTTCCATTCACTGGAATAGTGCGTTGCACAGCTATGTCATGCTGATGAGCCACGCTTGCTGCGGGCCCAACTGGCCCCAAGAGGGCATCTACATTTCCTTCAATTCAGACCTATCCAATCCCCAGGGCTGGTCCACTCCGCAAAAGGTGCTTTCCGGGAAAGAGATCGGATTTTCGCCCGGCTATTACCCCCAAATTATCGGGGTGGAGTACGGGGAGACCGACACGCTGGCTGGTGAGGTAGCGCGATTGTATATCAAAGGCGTCTCTCGCTGGGAGATCGTCTTTCAGCCTTGATTACAGGAGGCTGCGGAACCTTTCGTAAGCTTCATCCCAGCCCTGCCGGGACCGCGGTTCAAACACCGAAACGGGGAACGAAGCCTTTACCACGGCGCGCGCCTCCGCAAGGTTTTTGAGGACCCCGGCGCCGATGGCTTGAACCAGCACATTCCCTGCGGCCGTAGCTTCAGTCGGCCCCGCCACCACTCGCCTGCCCGTAGCGTCTGCAACGAACTGATTCAGCACTTGGTTCCTCGACCCTCCGCCGACGATGTTGATGGTTTGAATGCGCCGTCCAAGAACGTCTTCTAAACTTTCGAGCACCATCCGGTAGCGCAACGCGAGGCTCTCCAGAATCACACGCACCATCTGCCCGGGATTCTCCGGCGCTTTTTGTCCGGTCCTTTCGCAAAATGCAGCGATTTTCGAGGGCATGTGGCCGATTTCCAAGAATGCATCCGGATTGATGACCGCCACAAAGGGCTTTGCTTGACCAGCCATTTCAGCGAGTTGTGCGTAATCAAAGGCTTGTCCCTCCGCCGCCCACGCTTTCCGGCACTCCTGCACCAACCACAGACCGGCGATGTTTTTCAATAGCCGGATCGAGCCTCCAAAGCCAACCTCGTTCGTGAAGTTGAGAGCCAGCACCTTCTCGTTGATAATGGGCGTAGGTTGCTCAACCCCCATCAACGACCAGGTGCCTGAGCTGATGTAGCACCAATCCTCCCCTTCGCCCGGCACAGCCGCTACCGCTGCTGCTGTGTCGTGCCCGGCCGTTGCGTAAACGGGAACCGCTCCGATGCCGCAGCTTTCGGCGATTTCGGGCAACACGGGTCCGAGCAGAGTGCCTGGCGGAACAATTTCGGGGAGAATCCGGGTAGGCAGACCAAGCTTTTCGAACACTTCCGTCGCCCAGCGCCTTTCGACAGGATTATAAAACTGCGAGGTGCTGGCAATGGTCAGTTCCGCTTTTTGCACTCCTGTCAGCCAGTAGTTGAACAGATCCGGCATGAACAACAGCTTCGCCGCCACCTCCAGCGCCGGGGAGCCTGACAGCTTGATGGCGTAGAGCTGAAACAGAGAATTGAGCTGCATGAATTGCAGGCCTGTGTGCCGGAAGATTTCCTCCCGGGGCATCACCGCGAACGCTTTCTCCATCATGCCGTTATTGCGCGCGTCGCGATAATGGCGCGGGTTATCCACGAGTGCGCCGTCCGGCCCGAGCAAGCCGAAATCCACGCCCCAGGTGTCAACGCCGATTCCGTCCAGAGCCAGTTTCCTCTCACGCCCGGCTTTCGTCAGCCCTTCCAGGATCTCATGAAAGAGACGGAAGGCATCCCAATAGATCCCTGTCGGCAAACGCACGGGTTGGTTGGGGAATCGGTGCAGTTCTTCCAGCGTCAGCCGGTTTTGGGAGAGAACGCCCAGCATGGCGCGTCCGCTCTCGGCGCCTAAGTCAATCGCGATGAAGTTTTTCATGGCCACAGAGTGAGTAGTATATCGCTCGTGGCGTCACTCCTGCTGGCCGGGCGGCGGAGAGATCTTGTCGCGCGCTGGGCCGTTTCCTTTTGGCTTCTTCATGTCCTCGCGCCGGGACCCGGCGCCGCAAACCTCCGACATTCAAGTGGGAACACCCAGCCTCGGCAACACCCACTTCATAACGAGGATGTAACCGGCGACAAAAAGGACGACGACTAACCAATCCGGCATGCGCTGTAGGTTTACCTTCTTATCACTAGATGCACGCTCGTGGACATTGGTGTCTGTTTTTTGATGTTCGCCAGGTCTTCGCTATCCATTTAGTCTGATAGAATGACGGTGGCGGGACGATGATCGTCAAGATTCGCTTGCGGAGCGGCCCACGAGTCCGGAAGACGGTAGGGAAAAAGCAAAAAGCAGCGCTTGCGATCTCCTCTCTGCTGGTTCCTGTATGTGTGATGGCGTGGATGTTCGCCTTGTGGGCTCTGGGCGCGGACATGAATCTGACAGGCAGCTTTGCGTTTTCGAACGGGCTGCTGTCTCACTGGCAGGCCTGGGCGGGCATCGCCATAGTTTTACATGTCGCCATGTACTTTCTCAATCGTTATGGTCACTCTTCGCCCGCGCGTTGAGCTAGACTGTTGCCTATGCGGGCTTCAGCACGCTTTGTCCTGTTCTGCGCCGTGGCGCCTGGTTTCTGCTGGGCGCAAGGTCCGCGCGAAACCGTAATGCTCGATACAGCCTACACCGCTCAACGGACGATGCGCCCAGTCGTCCGCGGAACTCGTTATGCGATCTCCTCTATGGAACCGCAGGCCACTCAAGTGGCGGAGCAGGTTCTCCGCGCGGGCGGCAACGCCTTCGACGCGATCGTTGCCGGACAGGCTGTGCTCGGCTTGGTCCAGCCCTCTATGAATGGCATAGGCGGAGACGCAGTCCTTCTGATCTGGGACGCTAAAGCGAAGAAGGTCGTGTCGCTGAATGCCGAAGGCGCTGCGCCTAAGCTGGCGACCATTGAGTGGTACAAGAAAAACCACGGCGGCAAACTGCCCGTCGATGAAACATTGCTGGCGGGCACTGTGCCGGGGGTTGTCGACGCCTGGCGCCTAATGCTTGCACGCTGGGGGACCATGACCTTCGAGCAGCTTTTGGCGCCCGCCATCGAACTGGCGGAAAAGGGGTTTCCGGTCTCCGAGGCCTTCAGCCATGTGATTGCGTCCACCCCTGCGTTAAAGAAATATCCGACCAGCCGCCGTGTCTACTTGCCTGGCGGCGAGGCGCCAAGACCAGGGAGTCTGTTTAGGAATCCCGACCTTGCTCGCACGCTACGCCGGATGGTGGAAGCCGAGCGCGCTGCAAAGTCTCAGGGCAGGGAAGCGGCGCTGCGGGCGGCGCGTGACCGCTTTTATAAGGGCGACATCGCTAGAGAGATGGCGGCGTTTTCAGAATCCAACGGCGGTCTATTTCGTTATGACGATTTTGCTTCCTACACCGCCAAGTTTGAGGAGCCCGTGTCTTTTCGATACCGCGGCTATGAGGTGTACAAAAACGCCTCCGCCAGCCAGGGTCCTGCGGAGCTGTTTCTGTTAAACATCCTGGAAGGCTTTGATCTTAAAGCGATGGGACACAATTCGGCGGACTACATTCATGTAACTGCCGAGGCCGCCAAGTTGGCGTTTGCCGACCGTGACAAGTATCTCGGCGACATGGACTTTATCCAGATTCCGTTTCGCGGTTTGCTTTCCAAAGCCTACGGGGAGGAGCGGCGAAAGCTGATCGACAGGAGACGCGCCTCGCTGGAGTTTCGTCCCGGAGTGGCCGAGAGATTTGAGCCTGGAATGGAAATCCTACACCGTCCGGACGATTATCAGATCGCCGGGACAGCCGATCACGAAGGCGACACGAGTTACATTACAGTGGTCGATCAGCAAGGCAATGGCGTCAGCTTCACGCCGAGCTTGCACACCGCGTTTGGCACGAAGGTGGTGATGGGCGAACTGGGCTTTTCTTTCAATTGCCGGGGTGATTACTTTTCCCTAGTCCCTGGGCACGCTAACGCCCTTGCTCCGGGCAAGCGCCCGCGCAGCACCCTGCAAAGTACGCTGGTGTTGAAAGACGGCAAGCCCTTCCTCTACACGGGAAGCCCTGGTGGTGACGACCAGTGCCTGCGTACGCTGCAAACCTTTTTGAACATTGTCGAATTTGGGATGAACGTGCAACAAGCCATTGAAGCGCCTCGCTGGAGCTCTCGAGCTTTTCCGTCTTCGCCGTTTCCGCATGTGATGTATCCGGGCGATCTCTCGGTAGAGGCGCGCGTCAGCCCCGCAGTGCGCGCTGAGCTGGTGAGGCGCGGACATAGGTTGACGGTGGCGCTGCCGTGGTCGTTAGGTTCGAGCGGAGCGATCCTGATTGATCCCGAAACCGGCGTGCTGAGCGCGGGGGCTGATCCACGAGTGAATGCATATGCGTTAGCATGGTGACCGGGGCAGGCGGGACCGGCGCGGGCGGAATGTTCATTATCCTAACACCGGTATTCAACGACTGGGAGTCGGCGGAACGGCTGATCAGAGAACTGGATGTCGCGCTCGCGAATGAGGCCGGCGAATGGCGTGTGCTGATCGTAAATGACGGCTCTTCTGAGCTGCCGCCCGCAGGGTTTCCAGGTTGCCCGCTCCGGCGGCTGGCGGCAATTGATCTTTTGAACTTGCGGCGCAATTTAGGCCACCAGCGGGCGATTGCGGTGGGGCTTGTGCACATCCACCTCCACATGCCTTGCCAAGCCGTGGTCATTATGGACGCCGATGGAGAGGACAAGCCCAGCGATGTGCCGAAGCTTCTGGAGCGGTTCCGGTCGCATGGGGGGCGAAAGGTGGTCTTCGCCGCCCGCGCCAAGCGTTTGGAAAGCCTGACGTTTCGATTCTTTTACCACGCCTACCGCGTGGTTCACCGAATTCTCACTGGCGATCCGGTACGGGTGGGGAATTTTAGTGTGCTGCCCGCTGAAGCTCTAGAGGCTTTGACCGTGATGCCCGAGATATGGAATCACTATGCCGCCTCGGTCATACGCTGGCGGCTCGCTTATGACGCCATTCCGATCGCCCGGGGCGCACGCTACGCAGGAGCATCCAAGATGCGCCCAGTGGGGCTCCTGCTACATGGCTTGAGTGCGATCTTTGTGTACGCGGAAATCGTGGGCGCGCGGCTGTTTGTGGCATCGCTGGCTCTGCTCACTCTGGCGTCGGCCGGCGTGGCGGCGTGGTTTGCATTCCATTTTAACGGCGAAGTGGTTTATGGGATGGTGCTGCTGATGATCATTCTCTTGGAAGCGGCGCTGATCTCGCTGGTGGCGGTCTTCAACGTAATCGGCAGCCGGGTGAACGTTACGTTTCTTCCCATCCGCGACTGCCCTTACTTCGTTGCTGGCGTCGAATCCTTAAGTTTGCGCAAGTCGTAAACATAGATCGAATAGCCGACCTTTGCATCCGGGGTTCGCTTCCGCAACCAAGCGAAATCTTCGGGAGGGACATAGACGCCTTGAAGAGGAGTTACGCTCATCGCAATCACGCCATCGAACTTCGATGTATCGCCAAGCTCGCGTTCCGGCGGAAGCGACAGCGCTTCGAGGCCATAGTACTCTAGCTCAGCGCTTCCGAAGTAGCAAATCCAGAAGGTTTTGACTCCCCGCTGGTCTAAGTGGCGTTTCAGTTTGATCACGTCCTGGCCCCAGTCAATGTTGGAATCCACGAGGTACTTGGGGCCGTTTGCGGGTCCGCCGCAGATGAAATGGAAAAACGCGAGATAGTGAGGATAAATCGCCAAGGATTCAGCCGCAAGCATGGTGGTCAGAAGGGGAATTGCGATGGCCCGGCCCCGCCAGCTCCACCGCGTGAGCCCTGCTCCGAGCAAAGCGAACAAAAACGGAAACACCGGCAACAGGTGGCGGATCCCAATATTGATGCGGCTTCCAATTGTAAACCACCCGTAAACGAGAATCGGAATGATAGCGACCCAATAGGCGAAAGGAAGCGGCCTCTCTCTTCGCAAGGCAAATAACACGAGAAACGCCAATAGGGCCAGCAACAAAGCTGCGGGCGCTTTGACGAGAAACGCCAGCGGAAAATAGTACCACCATCCTCGTTGTGAGCGTCTCCCGAAGAGGTAGGAGGGGTGCCCTGTCGTGTCATGGTCAGCCACCAAGCCTAGGGCTGCGGGATAGGACCAGGGCGGCAGCCGGAAGCGATCATTGAGGAAGGACAACACCTTCCCATGAAGCGTGTTCGGATTCCACGGCTGCGTGTGCGTGACCCTATTCATTGCGTGGCCGGGTCGGCGTTTCGCCGGTACAGAATACGTGAGGGCCACTACGAGGGAGCTGGCGATAAGCACAGCCGCGGCCGTTTGAGCCGCTTCTGAGGTCTTGACATGCGCCGGGTCTTCACGATGCCGGAGCCAGAATAGCAGTGCGAACACCGGTAGCAAGAACACAGCGGAAAACTTGCTCGCCAGCGCCAAGCCCGCCGCGACTCCGGCAACCCACCGATCCCGCTTTCTCGCATCGAGCAAGTACTCGCCGAAGAATATGCATGCGAGAAACGAAAAGAAAGTCACAAACAGATCGGAAGTGACGTATCGCCCGTGGGCGATCACGTTCGGGTCAAAAGCGAAGAACCATACGGCGAGAATCGCTGCCGGTGCGCCAAACCGCTTCCGTGTCCACCAAGCCAGCGCCACACCCAGAAACAGCGTACAAGCGACCGTCACCATGCGCGCTGCGAACAGCATGGTATCTGCCGGAATGCGGTTATGGTAGAGAAACTCCCTTCCGAACCGAACGCCATCCGCCGCCTCCCAAGCGGGATGGTTAAGCGGCAAATCAGGATTCAGGAACAATAACGGAATAGCGTTTAGGAGCTTGCCTAGCGGCGGATGTTCAGGGTTCAAGCGGAAATCGCCGGTTTTCCAATAGCTATAGCCGGCGGCTAAATGCGCGCCTTCGTCAAACGTCTGGCTCTCTTGCCGCACGGACAGCGCTTGCAAGGCGCCCATCAGCGCAAGCAGCGCCAACACGCCCCCCCAGAACCATCGTTGCGGAATATTAACGGAAGGCATACCGGAAACCGTTCTCCGCGATTTGCGCCAGCTCATCATGGGAGAAACCGAAAACCTGTTCCGCCAGCTCGTACTCGCGGGCCAGCGTTGTGGAGAACAGAGCGGGGTCGTCGGTGTTCAGGGTGATGGGGACGCCGGCGTCGAAAATCCTCCGCACCGGATGCTGCTCCAGGGAAGCCACTGCTCCCGTGGCAATGTTGCTGGAAATGCAAATCTCGAGAGGAATGTCGCGTTCGCAAAGGAATTCGAGCAGGGAGGGATCTTCTGCTGCGCGCACGCCATGACCGATGCGCTCCGCCCCGGCGCGGATCGCCGCCCAAACGGATTCAGGCCCCGCAGTTTCTCCGGCGTGCGGCGTAACATGCAAGCCGCGGGATTTCGCCCAGGCGAAAACTTCGGCGAATCCTTCCACGGGTCCCATTTCTTCGATGCCGCCGATGCCAAACCCCACCACGCCTTCGGGGATCCACTTTGCCGCCAGCTCCGCCACGCGCCGCCCATCTGCGGGGCCCCATTGGCGCACGGCATCGAAGATCCAGCGAACCTCCACGGCGCTTTGCGCTCTAGCTTGTTGGGCTACGGCTTCAAAAATCTTCTCCACGTCTTGACGGCGGAAAAGCATTACGCCTACCGATAGATTGATTTCGGCGTAACGGACATTTTCTGCCGCCATGCGCTCGAGCAAACGCCGTGTAGCTATGGCAAAATGCTCCGGCTCGCGCAGGCGCGCCAGCGCAAACTTGTAAGCTTCAATGAATTCCGTAAACGTATCCAAATGGTAACCGCGCTCCACGTCCTCCTTGCTTAGACGGGAATCCAGTTCCAGCAACGTTGCGGGCTCGACGGATCCTTCCAGGTGAACGTGCAGCTCAGCTTTTTGGAGTGTGCGGTGAAACTCCCCCATTCCTGCCATAATAGAAAACTACGATGACTCACGAGGAAGTGGAAGCAATCGTGGGAGGTTATCATGGGGATCCGTTCCGAGTTTTAGGTCCTCATGCGGTCGGAAGCCGCCGTGGCAAGGGTCATTGGGAAGTGCGCGCGTTTCTTCCCCAGGCAAAATCCGCGCACGTGGTCGTGGACGGGGCGATGGTTCCGATGAAAAAGGAGCACCCGCTTGGTTTTTATGTGGCGAGTCTAGAGGGCGCCACGCGGCCATACCGTTTGGCAATCCAGCTTTGGAACGGGGAAACCCGCGAAATCGAAGATCCGTACCGCTTTCCGCCCCTGTTATCGGACTTCGACATTCATTTGCACGGCGAAGGCACACACTACGAGAGCTACAACACGTTAGGGGCGCATCTGATCGAGTGCGAGGGGGTTCCCGGCGTGCGGTTCGCCGTCTGGGCGCCCAACGCCATCGTGGTCAGCGTGGTGGGCGACTTCAATGAGTGGGACAGCCGCCGCCACCCCATGCGCTTGCGCAACGGCGGCATTTGGGAGATCTTTATTCCCCACATCCAGCCGGGAACGAAGTACAAATTTGACGTCCGCTCCCGGTTTCGTGGCTATCACCAGCAGAAATCTGATCCTTATGCTTTTTTTTGCGAGGCGCCCCCGAACTCCGCTTCGGTGGTTTGGGATATTGAAGGCTACGAGTGGCGCGACGCCGGCTGGATGGAAGATCGGGCGCGGCGCAATCTTCTGAAAGAACCGGTATCCATCTATGAGGTGCACGCCGGTTCCTGGTTGCGCGGTCCCTTCAATCGCTGTCTGAACTGGCGGGAGCTGGCGCATTCTCTGGTTCCCTACCTCACAAAGATGGGCTACACGCACGTGGAGCTCCTGCCCATTTTTGAACATCCGTATTCCGGATCGTGGGGTTATCAGGTAATCGGCTATTACGCTCCCACGGCCCGCTTTGGCACGCCTCAAGATTTTATGTACTTTGTCGACCAGTGTCACGCGGCGGGCATCGGCGTCATCGTCGACTGGGTGCCGGCTCATTTTCCTCGGGACGCCCACGGGCTAGCCTTTTTTGACGGCACCGCGCTTTACGAGCATGAGGACCCGCGGAAAGGCGAGCACCGCGATTGGGGCACTCTGATCTTCAACTATGGTCGAAACGAAGTGCGCACGTTTCTGATTTCCAGCGCCCTGTTCTGGTTGAAGAAGTACCATATCGACGGGTTGCGTGTGGATGCGGTCGCCTCCATGTTGTACTTGGATTACTCACGTAAGCCCGGGGAATGGGCGCCAAACCGTTACGGCGGAAATGAGAATTTGGAAGCCATCGATTTTTTGAAAATCTTCAACGAGCAAGCGCATAAGACGCCCGGCGCTATTACGATCGCGGAGGAGTCTACGGCGTTTCCCGGCGTTTCCAAGCCCGTGTATTTGGGCGGTTTGGGCTTCACCATGAAGTGGAATATGGGCTGGATGCACGATATGTTGGACTACTTCCGCCGGGATCCCATTTTCCGCAAGTTCCATCACAATAACATCACCTTTAGCCTGCTTTACGCTTTTACGGAAAATTTTGTCCTACCCATATCCCATGATGAAGTGGTTCACGGCAAGGGCTCGCTTCTCGCCAAAATGCCGGGCGACGAGTGGCAGCGGTTCGCCAATGTGCGCGCGTTTCTGGCGTATATGTTCACGCATCCCGGCAAGAAGCTCCTGTTTATGGGGTCGGAGATCGGGCAGTATGAAGAGTGGAATCACGAATCTGGCATCCCGTGGCATTTGCTGAACTTCGCGTATCACCGGAAGTTGCAGGCGTTCGTGGCGGAACTGAACCGCGTCTACCGCAACGAACCAGCGCTGTATCAAGTCGACTACCATCACACGGGCTTTGAGTGGGTGGACTTCCACGATGTCGAAGGTTCGGTGATTTCGTTTTTGCGCTTCGCGGAAGATCGGCGGGATTTTCTGTTAGTCGTGTGCAACTTCACCCCGGTGCCCCGACACCATTACAGAATTGGCGTCCCTGTGGAGGGCTTCTATACGGAAATACTGAACTCCGATTCAGAATTGTTTGGCGGCAGCAACCTTGGTAATGGCGGCTTGGTTTCGAGCCAAGGTATCCCCATGCACGGCCGTCCTTACAGCGTTTCATTGACGCTGCCGCCGCTGGCGGTTCTGATCCTCAAGCCTTTCCGCGGAGAACCCGGCGCCAAGGCGGCGCCGCAATCGGCATGACCACGCTGACGCATCTGGAGTGCGCGCTATGCAACCGCCGGTGGGAGACCGGCATGGCGCAAACGGTTTGCTCCTGCGGTGGTCCTCTGCTCGCTCGCTACGATCTAACGCTGGCGCGCGAGTCATGGAACCGCGAATGGGTGGCGAACGGTCCGCTCACGCAATGGCGCTACCTTCCCGTTCTGCCGGCGAGACGGCCCAATGCGATCGTCTCTCTAGGTGAAGGCTTGACGCCGCTGGTGCGCCTCGCCAGAGCGGTCGACGAGGGTGGGCCGGGAGAACTGTGGATCAAGGACGAAGGCGCTAACCCAGCCCATACGGTTGCTGCGCGGGAGTTCTCGTGCTTGCTCTCTCTTTGTGCGGAGTTCGGTGTTTCGCGCGTTGAGGCTACTCTGGCGCCTGGCGACGCTACCGCTCTGGCCGCCTATTCGGCTCGCAGCGGGCTTCAATCGCGGATCCGTCTCCCCCGCGGCGCTCCAAGTGCGATCTACCTTTCCTGCCGCGCTTATGGAGCGGAGGTGGTGACGGAAGCAGCCGAAAGCGCCGGCTGGTTCAACGCTTCGGATTTCCAAGAGCCATACCGAATAGAGGGGGCGAAAACGTTGGGCTACGAGCTGGCCGAACAGTTTCGTTGGAGCTTACCGGAAGTGATCGTTTGCCCAGAAGATGGAGACCTGCTGAGCGTAGCTCTGTGGAAAGCGATCGCAGAGCTGGGGGAGCTTGGCTGGATCGCTCCCCAGAAGCCGCGGCTCTATTTGGTGAAGAAAGACGAACCCGCTCCCGCAGCGCGGCTGGCTGTGTCGGCCAGCGGAGGCGCGGTGGTGACCATAGAGCGAGAGGTCGAACGCGAAACGGCTCTCGAAATTGCCGCCGCCGAAGGCGTCCTGCTCTCGCCGGCAGGAGCCGCGGCCGTCGCGGCGGCGCGGAGGCTCCGGTCTTCTGGCCTGGTTCAGCCGCAAGAGCGGACGGTGGCGATCAATCCCGCTTCCGGGCTCCTGTTTGCCGAGTTTTATGCTGTTCGCTTTCCGCGGAATGAGGCGAGCGAGGCAGACAAGCTGGGCGGGCTCATCACGCCCCGCTAAACCCTGGTCTTTCAGAAGTTGAACTTTGCTCCCAGTTGAAATTTCCGAGAACTCGAAGCCACACTGTTCCGGATTCGCCCAAACAACGAGGATGTGATCGTCGCCGTGGGGAAGCCGAAGTTGGGCGTATTTGTAATATTGGTGGCGTCGGCGCGCAGTTCAAGGTTCACCCGCTCGGTGATTTTCGTCCGCTTGACGAACGCAGCGTCGATGCTGAACGTGCGGTCGCGCCGGAAGTAGTTGCGGAAGGTGTTGCCCAGGTCCCCGGGCGCTGGGATGGAAAACCGCGCGCGCTCGTCATCGTTAAAATACCATTTAAAGCCAGTCTTTAAATCGTCAAAAACCTCGCCCATGCTCTTGGGGCAGTTGGCGCAGTTTGCGGGCGTTTGCACCACGCTCGAAAACGTGTTCGAGCCTGAATACACGGTGAACGGGCGTCCGGTGAAGGCGCTCAGGATGCCGTTGATGCTCCAGCCGCTGATCAGACGGTCCAGCATGGGTCCGGCGCTCTTACCCACCGACTTGCCTTTTCCAAAAGGCAACTCGTAAGTCCAGTTGCTCTGGAGGGCATTGGGACGGTCGAAATCGGAAATGCCGTAGTTTAGTTTTCGGTTGTTCATATCCCAGGGGGAGGATGAAGCCTGCTGGCTGTTGCCGGTGGCGACGACCGTAAAGGTTGGGTCAAAAGATCGGGTGTCGAGCGACTTAGACCTTGTGTAGCTGACCTGGAAAGACATCCCGTTCCGGTATTGACGCTGAACTTGAATCACCAGGCCGTGATAAGTCGAGAAGTCATTGGAGTCGATGACGGATAAACCGCCTCCGAACTGCGGGTACTTGATAATGGGGAAAGGTCCGGCGCCCGAAAGGTCGGTTACCGAGCGCCCGCCCTGGAGGCGCGTGGCGTAAGAGGCTGCGAGAGCTGCAACTGAATTCAGATCCAGTGTGGACTGGTTCAAGCGCCGGATCATCCGGGAGGGGGTCTCTCCGGGCTGCAAGCGACTATCCGCCGCAAACAGACGGTTGATTAACGCCGACTCTCCACCGGCCTTGACAATCTTAAATGCCTCCAAAAAGCCGTTGTTGAAGATGTCCGCCTGGTTCACGTTGTACGCGCCGATCAAATGGTACGCTCTGCGTCCGATGTAGCTCACCTCCAACACTGTCGCGCGCGCAATCTGACGCTGGATGCTGAATGCCCACTGATGCGTGGTCGGTATCTTGAAAGTGGGATCCATTACTGTGATGTTGTTATTAGAGAACGGGGGAGGCTGCGTCAGATCGCTGGGCTTCTGCGCCGGCGGCTGCAACTTGGGCAGTCCTGGAAGACGGCCGCCCCGCTGGCCGTAATCGTCGTTGGTGACGCCGATCGTTGATCCAGGGAGGTTCTGCAAGATCGACGAAGATACTACGAAAGTATTCAAGCGATCGAACGCAATACGGTAATTCGCCCGCACGGAGGTCTTCCCGGTTCCGAATGGGTCCCAAGCCAAACCGACAGAGGGGCCGAGGTTACGCCAAGCGTCATTGAACAAGCCGCCCTTGACCCATTTGAGTGTGGTTGACGGCGGAGCATATGCGGAGACGAGTTGATCTGGATGGGCCAGACGATCATCCGGCGTCGTGGGCGCCATTTTTATCTCCCACCGCAACCCAAGATCCAGGGTCAGGTTCTTTTTCACCTTCCAGGTATCCTGGACGTAAAAGTCGTACTCGTTCCAGTCAGCTTTGGCATCGTAGAGGCCGGGGATAAACTGGTCGCCTTTGGCCACAAACGCCTTCGTGGTCCGGCCCACTCTGCCCAGCAAGTAGTTGATGTGGCTTTGAAAAGACGGGCGGTCGAACGCAATATTGATGTCCGTGGGGATCCCGAAAGTTGCAGGGTCCACGGTATTAATGGCTGTAGAAAAATTCACGTCCTGGTTGGCGTTCAAACCCGCAACGGAGCCGCGGATATCGGTATGGCGCTGAAGTCGGAAATTCAGGCCAAATTTGAAAGCGTGGGCGCCGCGGAAGTACGCCGCATTATCCACGAACTGCCAGGTGTTCAGCTCGCGGATGTTGCCGTAATAGTAGAACGACAGATTGTCGACCGGCGTGCCGGTAAACGAGATCTTGTCTAAACTCGCGGTGGGCGTATCGAAATTGTATTTGAAGTAATTCTGCCCGAAGACGAACTCATTGGTGACCCGCGGCGTGGGGTTGAAACGCCAGTTCAGCGCCAGGTTCCGAGGTGAGCGCAGGGTATTCACAAGGCAGGGCGTGCCGGGGAACATAGGCTGCCCGCTGTTGGCCGTATCACAGTTGGTGTCCTGCTCACCAAAGTAGATGCGTGCGTAAAAGGTGTTCTTCGGGTTGAAGGTGTGATCCACTTTGATAGTGAAGTCGCGCTGCGTATGGATCTGCGGCGTTACGAAGGTGTAGCCTGCGGTATTCAACCCGTCGCCGACGTCGAATTTATTCGGCAGCGGAGTTTTGTTGACATCCGCCATAACCGTGGGGTCCAGTCCGATGTGCTGTGGATCGCTCGTCGCCACGTTGTAGGTTCCGATGTTGACGCCGGGCAGTACATTGCCGGCCGCATCCACCGAGGCGCCTGCCACGCCGGCCGGAGTGTTACGCCCGCCTTTGACGTAACGCAAAATTCCTTGGCGAGCTTGCTGCGTGTAGACGATGCGCTGGACCAAGCTGGTCTCCATGGTCCGTAGCCCTTGGGCGTTGAAAAAGTAAAACGTTTTGTTTTTCACAATGGGACCGCCTATGCTTCCGCCGAATGTATGCTGCACGAACTGGCGCTTCGGGACCACTGGCGTGCCATCGGGGCGCGTACCCTCCATGTTGTATTCCCACTCGTTGGCGTGCAGGCGGGGTGTGCGGTACAGCCAAAAGCCCGTTCCGTGCAGTTCGTTTGTGCCGGAACGGGTGATCATCGCTACTTGACCGCCGGAATTGCGCCCCGTGTCGGCCGTAAAATTGCTGGTCAGCACACGAAATTCCGCCAGCGAATCCGGATTCATTTTGGTCGGCGTGGTTTCCGAACCGCCGGAGCTGGTTTCGTTGACGTCTACGCCGTCCAGCGTATAATTCCAGGCACGGTCGCGCGCCCCAAAGACGTAGCTCCCACCGCCCGTGAAAGCGCCCGAAACCACGCCTGGTTGCAGTAAGGCAAGGTTTACGGGATTCCGGCCGCGGGTTCCCACAATCGGCAAATCCCGGATCTGATCGCCGCTCATCAGGTTCCCGAAGTTGCCGGAAGTGGACGTTTGAACAAGCTCCGCGGTGCCGCTCACTTCCACGGTTTGCGTCAAATCTCCAACTTCTAAGGTCACATTCAGGGTGGTGGGTTGTCCGATGGTGACCTGATTTCCACGGGACGTGAATCTTGCAAATCCCTTAGCTTCTACAGTGACAGTGTAAGTTCCAGGCTGTACCGCTTCGAAAACATAAGTTCCGGTCTCCGATGTTTGTACCGTGAAAGCTACGTTAGTGCCTTCGTTACGCAGCGTCACCTTTGCGCCTGCGACAACGGCGCCGCTCGGATCCTGCACGGTGCCAAGAACACGGGAAGTCGTGCCCTGGCCGAACACGGTGGAAAAAGTCAGCACAGCGTACATGATCGGGAAAAACGTTTTTTGCCCCATGCGGCACATGGTAGCAAAAGAGCCTGTCCCACGGAAGCGCCACCCGCAAGGCGGGTGATAGACTACCTGGCGTGAGGCGCTGTGTGGCTATGATTGGTCTCGCCGTTGCGGCAGCACTCCCGCTCGGCGCGCAGATAGGGGACGAGTTTGATGACTTGCGCACACGGTGGAAAGCGGCCATTGCCGGCTGGAATCTAGATTTGACGGATCCGGCCGTGGCGGCTCGCGGGCGAAGTCTGGATGCCTCCGCTCGCAATGTATGGAACTCAATGGACAAGTCTGCCGCCCGAATGGCCCTATTCCCGGATTTGGCTTCAACGACGGTCTCCAGCCACATCCCATCGAGCTACGACCGGCTGCGCACGATGCCGCTCGCTTTGGAAACGCCGGGCGCCACTCTTTTTGACGATGAACGTCTGGCATTGGACCTGATCTCTGCGCTCGACTGGATGTATGCGAACCGTTACAACGAAATTGGCGGGCTGTTCCATGCATAGAGCGCCGGCGATCGAAATACGAAATCTTTCGAAGTCGTTTCCCGGCGTGAAAGCGCTGGACGCCGTTTCTCTGAGGGTGGAAGAAGGGGAAGTTCACGCTCTGGCGGGTGAAAACGGGGCCGGCAAGTCCACGTTAATGAAGATTCTGGCAGGCAACCACACACCCGATGTCGGCGAGATCTACTTGCGTGGCAAACGGGTTCAGTTCCGCCACCCTCACGACGCGCTTCAGTCTGGAATAGCCATGGTGCACCAGGAACTGCAACCATTTCCTGACCTGACAGTGGCGGAAAACATAGCGATAGGGCGGGAGAAGACCCGGGGCCGGTGGGGCTGGCTCGACACGGCCGCGATGCGCCAGGAGGCGCAAGAATGGCTCGACCTCTTGGGCGCCCGAATGGATCCCGGTTGCCGCATGCGTAACCTTACCGTAGCGGAAATGCAAACCGTCGAGATAGCCAAAGCGCTAGCTCACAAGGCCAGCGTGATGATCATGGACGAGCCGACGTCGGCTGCTACGCAAAGGGAGGTCGAAGCGCTATTCCGAATCATCCGTGATCTGACGCGGCGGGGAGTAACGATTCTGTATATTTCCCACAGAATAGACGAGGTGCTCCAAATCGCTTCCACAGTGAGCGTGCTGCGTGATGGGCGCCTGGTGGGCTCTTACCGGGCGAGAGATCTCGATCGCAGCCGGCTGATCGCGGCGATGGTAGGACGGGAGCTGGAAGTGCGACCGGTTGCGCCGCCCGCTCCCAAGGGTCCGCCGGTTCTGGAGGTCCGGGCTTTGGGGAAACCCGGCAGGTTCCGCGATATAAGCTTCAGCCTGCGGCCTGGCGAGATCCTCGGTTTAGCGGGACTGATGGGGGCCGGACGGACGGATGTGGCTGCGGCGATTTTCGGCTTGTCTCCCGCGGACACGGGCGAAATTCGGGTACGTGGGCGTCCGGTAAGGATCCGGAGCTCTCGCGAGGCTATCTCACACGGAATCGCCATGGTGACGGAGGACCGGAGAAAGTTTGGCATCGTGCCTGAGATGCCCGTGACCCAAAACATCACGCTCGCCAACTTGCGCCGTTACTGTCATGGTCCCTTTGTCGATCGGGCGCGAGAAGATGCGGCGGCTCGAGAACAAGTACGCAAATTTTCCATCCGGGCGCCAGGTTTGGACTGCCCGGCCAAGCACCTGAGCGGGGGTAACCAGCAGAAAATTTTAATGGCGCGTGCGCTGCTGGCCGACCCCTCGATTCTGATTCTCGACGAGCCCACGCGTGGCATCGACGTCGGCGCCAAAGCCGAAATTTACGCGATCATCGCGCAACTGGCTCAACAGGGGATGGCGATTCTCATGGTGTCCAGCGAAATGGAAGAGATCTTATCGCTCAGCCACCGCATTCTGGTGATGTGCGAAGGATCGATTACCGCAGAACTTGATGCCCGGCGCACCAGTCAAGAAGAAATTCTGAAGTACGCCATGCCGGTTTGAGAGGACATAACTTTATGCGAACTCAGATTCAACGCCGAACCTATGGGTCAGCGGGCCTGCTGATCGCCCTACTGGCGATATCCGCCGGCTTGGCGCTGGTGCGGCCGAATTTTCTCACGGTGGCGAACGGCGTCAACTTGATTCGCCAAATCTCGATCAACGGCATTCTCGCTGTGGGGGTCACCTATGTGCTGCTGACTGGAGGAGTGGATCTGTCTCTCGGTTCTCTGGTTGCTTTGGCGGGCGTGGTGGCGGCGCATTGCGCGCACCCGGGGCAAGCGCCCGTGGTGACGCCGGTTTTGGCGGGCGTGGCGGTGGGGGCCGCGTGTGGCGCCGCCAGCGGAGCTGTCGTCACCCGCGGAAAGGTGGCGCCTTTTGTGGTTACCCTTGGAATGATGACCGTAGCCCGCGGGCTGGCGCTAGTTCTCAGCGGCGGACGCCCGGTGTCAAACTTGAGCCGTGAATTCACGTGGATGGGTAGTGGGGATATCGCCGGCCTGCCTTACCCGGCCCTCATTCTAGCTGCGGTAGCGGTTGCTTCCCACATCGTTCTCCAAAAGATGCGGCTCGGCCGCTACCTCTATGCGGTGGGAGGAAACGAACGTGCGGCGTTAGCTTCCGGGATTGACGCAGCCGCAATCAAACTGTTTGCATACACGGTTTGCGGCGGCCTGGCTGGGCTGGCGGGCGTGGTGCTGGCCAGCCGCATTACAACCGGACAGCCGAATGCCGGCGTAGGTTACGAGCTGGACGCCATCGCCGCGGCGGTCATTGGCGGCACAAGTTTGGCCGGCGGCGTCGGCGGCGTTGGCGGCGCCATACTTGGGGCGCTGTTGATGGGCGTCATTAACAACGGGCTTGATTTGTTGAACGTTTCTTCATATTACCAGCAGATCGTTAAGGGACTGATTATCGTCGGGGCGGTCCTGTTGGACCGCCGTCAGGGAGAGGCTTCATGAGGAAGATAGCAGCTATGGGAATGGCGCTCGCGCTAGCCTTGGCTGGGTGCCGGCAGCGTACGGCGACGCCGGAACGAAAACAGCTTAGGATTGGCGTGTCGCTGCTCAACTTGTCCTCCGAATTCATTGTGATGCTCCACCAAGCTATGGAACGCAAGGCGCGCGAATTAGGGGTCGAGTTGGTGGTCAATGATGCGCAGCGCAGCGCGGAGAAGCAGGTGCAACAGGTTGAAAACTTCGTGGCGCAGCGCGTCGACGCCATCATTCTGAATCCGTGCGAGGTGGATGCTAGTTCGCCGGCTGTAGACCGCGCGATAGCGGCAGGCATTCCGATCGTCAATGTAAATTCCGAAACCCGCTCCGCCCCCACGGCGTTCGTCGGCTCCCGAGACGAAGAGTCGGCGAGGCTTGCCATGGAATTCATTGCGCAGCGATTACACGGCCGCGGCAATGTGGTCATGATGCACGGCTACATGGGGCAGGCGGCGCAACTGAAGCGTGATCAAGGCGCCCGGGAAGTGCTGGCCAAGTATCCAAACTTGAAACTGCTGGCGCACCAAAGCGCCGAGTGGGATCGCGCCAAGGCCATAGCGCTGATGGAAAACTGGATCCAGGCGTATCCGGACCGGATTGACGCGGTTTTTGCTCAAAACGATGAGATGGGCATGGGAGCCGTAATCGCGCTGGAACAGGCCAAAAAGAAAGACAAAGTGGTGGTGGCGAGCGTGGATGCTATCGCTGATGCCCTGCAAGCCGTGAAGGACGGGCGTCTCGACGCCACCGTTTTTCAAGACGCCCGCGGGCAAGGCGAGGCTGCCGTGGAAACCGCCGTAAAGATCATCAAGCGGCAGCCGTTTCAAAAAGAGGTTTATCTTCCTTTCCGGCTTGTGACGAAAGAAAACCTTTCCGAGTTCTTGAAGTGATCCGGCCCGCGCCTTGCAGCTTGTTCCGCCGCTCTATGCTGCTCTTGTTTTCGCGAGCACGTAAGGGCCTTCTGGAATCACGGCTATGCGTGCGCCGGGCGGCAGGCCCGCGGTTAAAGCTTCGATGGCTTGCGATAGCTCGCGGTAGCTTTTTCCCCACAGAGAGGCATGGTATTCCTCGGGCAAGCCCGGCGCAAAAAACAGCACTTCCTTTTCCATGGTTACCAGAGCCAGCTTTTCCAGTTGCCATTGGTCCACAGTGACCGGGCGGTTTTCAATCAAGCGCAAGAACTCGCGGTCCGAAGGGTGGTCTTTCAGCATCCGGCTAAACTCTGGGGCGCCGGGGCCCTCTTGACAGGCGGCGACCAGCAGAATTCTTCCGCCGGGTTTCACAATGTGGGAAGCCGCCGTGACTCCTTTGATGGCTTGGTAGAACGTCAAATCGAGAGGATATCCCGCCGCCGTAGTGATAGCGGCGTCTACGGGCTCCTCCAGCGTCTCCAGCATGACGCTAGACACCATTTCATATCCTTTGCGATGCGCTTCCACAGGATGGCCGGCGAACACGCCCGCGATACGCCGGTCACGAGTCAGAGCCACGTCGACGATAAAATCATGCCGCGCCATCGAGGCGATTTCCAACAGCTCCGCGTGCAGCGGGTTGCCTTCTATGGATCCTTCGACAGCTCTAGGATCCCGCATAAACCTCGGGCTATGGATCACTTTGATGGTTTCCTGAGCCGCCAGCCCGGGAACAATCAGCTTGCGTCCTCCCGAAAACCCGAGCATCAAGTGCGGTTCGATGAACCCTAGGGTGATGTGTAAATCGGCCGACACAAAGCGGTCGTCAATGTAAACCGGAGTTCCGGCCCGGGTTTGCCCCAGATACCGGTGCTGCGTCAGCTCGCGGGCAAAATGATTTTCGATGCGGTACGCCGCAGCCACTTGCTCGCCGGCTATCTCGCGGATTTCCTCTGGGGTGGCCGGACGGTGTAGACCGGTGGCGATCAGAATGGTGATGCCTTCGCGGGGAACTCCCGCTTCTTCCAAACGCCGCAAGACCGGCGGGAGGACGACGCGGTTCGGCGCCGGACGCGTAATGTCGCATATCGAAATGGCCGCTGACCGTTTCCCCCGCGCCAGCAGGCGCAGAGCGGGAGCGCCGATCGGGTCATCGAGCGCAGCCTCCACGGCCGCGTTTTCATCCGCCAGCGGGCGGGCGCTTCGTGCTTCAAGCACGCTATACCGGAATCCTTCCGGAAGATCCGCCTTCACGCCCGTTTTTCCAAATGCCAACTCGACTTGCATAATCGCAGGCTACCACGTGTGGCGCCGTGTCACCCAAGTTCAGGTTTGGCATCTATTTTGCTTAGATCTTACACGGGAGCACGGACAGGAGGGTCTATGTTGCTGGCTGGTTTGGTCGCTTTGCTATTGATTCTAGGGCTGTTCTTTTCCGCTCTAGCGTCGGCGCCGAAAACAGATGACTGGCGTGGAGAAACGACACGCACCAAGTAAAAATGAAACACACCGCCGGTTCGATACTCTAGCCGAACGGGGTAGTCCCCTCCTGCTTCTGTGGGCAGTATGCTTTGGATGATGGGTCCCCTTCCAATGTTTTGATGGCCAACCGTACTTCGGCGAGAGGTGCTTGTTGGGGGAGAGGCGTCACGGGAATCCTCCGGGCCGCGGTCTCCAAGCTTCTGTCCATCGCCGATAATATTGGTTTATGAAACTTGTTGGATTGATCGCTGCGGGCGTGATGTGCGCCTTGTGCCAAACCCCACCAGCGGATTCTTTTGTCAAGGAAGTGGACGTGTCGAGTTTGGTCGGAGCGGCGGCAGTTCCCCAGGCTCCGGAGCGTGTAGTGGCTGAAGTTAACGGCCGCAAGATCACGGCCGGCGAACTGCACCGCTTTTTCCTTTCTCTTCCGCCGAACCTACAGGAAAAATATGCGCAGGACAGGAAAGATTTTGTGCTGCGCTACGCTTTAATCCGGAAATTCGCGGATATGGCGTTGGAAGAGAAGCTGGATCAGAAGTTTCCCTACAAAGAGCAGCTCGAGATCGCTCGCATGAACATCCTGATGGAAGCAAAGCTGGGTGAATACGCGAACAGCGTGGAAGTGAGCGACGAGCAGGCCGCCAAATACCTAAAGGAACACGCTCACGAGTTCCGAGAGCTGCGCACCAAAGGCATCAACATCATGCTCACGCGGCCAGACGCTAAGCAAATCGCTGAAAAGTTGGCGGAAAAGTGGCGCCAAGGCGAAGACATGGAAAAGGCCGTGGCTGAGGCGCGGGGCGATCAGCCGGCTACGGTGGTTTTGCTTGACGCCGGGTGGTTCAACCGTAGGTCGTCCATTGACGAGAACGTCCGCAAGGACGTGCTGGCGGCGAAAGTGGGGGACGTGCTGGGCCCGTACACATTTCAAAACTCCATCTGGATTCTCCGGATTGAAGAAGAACGTACGGAGTCGCTGGAAAGCGCCATGGGACTGGTGCGCGAAGAACTGAAGAAAAAGGCTTTGATGGATTGGATCGACGCTACCCGCAGGAATTTGAGCTTAAAGGTGACCGATGAGAGCTACTTCCAGACTGCGCCGGCGCGGTGAACCGGGAGAGACTCGGTCCCTGAAGATGTGACAGAATAAAGATTCAGCCCCACTCATAAGTGATCAGGTAAAACCATGACAGAAATCGTCAAAATTGTAGGTCGAGAAATTCTGGACTCCCGCGGCAATCCGACGGTGGAAGCCGACGTTTGGTTGGCGGACGGGTCGATGGGCCGGGCGGCGGCGCCGTCTGGCGCCGCTACCGGCGAGCATGAAGCCGTAGAACTTCGAGACGGTAATCCAAAGCGCTACCTCGGGCGCAAGGTTTTCGGCCGGGGGTGAGCTGTCATGATCAAACTAGTTTTGCTGCGACACGGCGAGTCCATATGGAACAAGGAGAACCGATTTACCGGCTGGACAGATGTGGATCTGTCGGAGAAAGGCATTGAGGAGGCCAAAGAAGCCGGGCGCGTTCTCAAGGCTGAAGGCTATACTTTCGACCTAGCGTATACGTCGGTCCTCAAACGCGCCATTCGCACGCTGTGGCTGACCATGGATGAAATGGACCTTCTTTGGGTTCCCTGGGTCCGGTCGTGGCGGTTGAATGAACGTCACTATGGGGCGCTGCAAGGTCTGAACAAGGCTGAAACTGCGGCCAAGTTTGGGGAAGAGCAGGTCAAAATTTGGCGTCGGAGTTATGATGTTCCCCCTCCGGCGCTGACTCCTGATGACGAGCGGTATCCCGGCCGGGACCCGCGCTATCGGGATCTCTCACCCGAAGAACTGCCCCTGACCGAGTGCCTCAAAGACACCGTGGCCCGGTTTCTCCCTTTGTGGCACCAAGAAATCGCTCCGGAGATTTTGAAGGGCAAGAGGATCATCATCGCGGCGCACGGCAATAGCCTGCGAGCCTTAGTGAAATACCTGGACAACGTCTCCGACGAGGACATTATCCATCTCAACATTCCCACGGGAATCCCACTGGTCTATGAGCTGGACAACCTGCTCAAGCCCATCAAGAGTTACTATCTGGGAGACCCTGAGAAGGTGAAAGCCGCTATGGAAGCCGTAGCGGCTCAAGGCAAAAAGAAGGGTTAGAAGGCATTGCGGAGAGCAGGCGGCGGCTTGCTCTCCGTTACGGTGCTATCTTATTTCGGCCAGGGATAATCGTTTCGGCCTGCTTCTGGTTCGACGGGCCCGGGCGGCAGGGTCTTTTGCCAAGCCAGAGCCTTGGCGGCTAAAGTCTTCACCACATCGGGACGGCGCTCCGCGAGATTGTTCAGCTCCATGGGATCGTGAGGGATGTCGTACAACTCGACGCGGCTCCGATCGGGATTCAAGAGCAGCTTCCAATCTCCTTCCCGAACAGCAAGCATAGGACTCCGGTTGATATTGTAGCCCGCGATTCGGAACCGCCATTCCCAGAATAGCGGCTTCCGGCGTGCGCGCGACCCGCCGCGCAGAATGTCGCTCACATCCTCGCCATCCGGTTTCAAAGAAGGATCCTCATCAAGGCCGGCAACCTTCAATAGGGTGGGCAAAAAATCCACACCCGAGACCACCGAACGTGTTTCCACTCGTCCTGCGGGAACTTTGCCAGGCCAGCGTGCGATCAGCGGCAGGCGGATGCCCCCTTCATACAAGCTGCGCTTACGCCCGCGAAACGGTCCAGGAGAGCCGAAGGCGCTGTGACTTGCATTACGGATGTGTATGTCCTCGGGACCGTTATCGCTGGAAAACAGGATCAAGGTGTTGTCTTTCAGTCCCAGCTTGTCCAATTCGTCCATGAGTCGTCCAAGCTGCGTGTCAAGGTCGCGCAACGAAGCGAAGTAAATCTGATGGGCTCCCAAGTGGCCGGAGGACGTACCCGGAGAGAGGTGCATAAAAGGCGCCAGTTGCTCCTTCGTGGGGTCAAGGGTGGCGTGCGGCAGCAGGGTCCATACGTTGATGTAAAACGGACGCTTCAGGTCTTGTTTGATGAATTGCAGGGTTTCGTCTACAATCAGGCGGGTCGACTGAGCGCGAAAGCCTGGAGCCGCCTCTTTCCAGCGCGAGTCATTCGAAGTGACCGTCTTGTGCACATCGATGCCATAAGCATCAGGGAGCTGCGCACCCGGACCCGAGCCCAGGTGCCATTTGCCGAAATGCGCCGTCCTGTACCCAGCCTTTTTCAATAGAGCCGGGATGGTGGGGACCGCCGGGTCCAGGAAATTTGGCATTCCCCGCCTCTGGTTCTCCTGCGGCGTGGCGAAATGACCGTGGATTCCGTGTCGCGCCGGGAAGTGACCAGTCATGAATGCGGCGCGGCTGGGGGAGCATACCGGACCGTTGACATAGAACTGAGTGAACAACGTCCCTTGTTTCGCCAGCCGGTCCAAATTCGGCGTTTTCAGGCGCTGATTGCCATAGCAACTGAGATCGCCCCAACCGAGATCATCAGTCAGAATAAACAGGATATTCGGCCGTTCCACAGGCGCTCCGGCCCCTGTTAGCCAGGATGCGAAGCTGCCTGCGGTGGTGCGTAGGAAGTTACGACGGTTCATTTCTACAGTCTCCTTGTATGATCCTGCCCCATTCCTTTAGCCGGGCCGCTTTTCCTCGGCGTGCGGCGCAAGTTTGCTTGTTTACCATACTCGAACCCGCACCTCGCCGCGCTCCCGAGTTTCAAAGGGTCCGGAAACGGGAGAGACGGGATCTCTCTTTCTGCCCGAATAATCCGTATCAACGGCAAGCGGATGACCGTTGGGGTTCTCATAGGAAAGCCCAGTGATCTTGGCCTTTCCCAACAACGCGGTGGTCACAAGACGCGTCGGCGCTTGGAAAAGTTCTGGCGCCAGACGCCAGCGTAAATCAACATGAGCGCTCTCTTCGATGAGCTCAATGTTCGGATCGAACTCGGGCAGCTCCAAGGCGTCCTTTTCCTGAAAATACGGCCTAGCGCCTTTCAAATATACGTTACCGCCGGTAAAAAGCGGATAGGGCCGATGGTTATACACCCACAGTCCATAGCCGCCAAAACGCAGGGGATTGGCTTCCTCTTGGGAGCTCGCCGGCGGAGCTCCACGCCCCACGAAAACGTTGTTGTAGAAACGGTCGTCGCCTCCTGCGATGCTATTCAAGCCGGCTACCGCTGTGGAGTGGGCCTTGTGATAGGGCGTCGACCGCCTTGGCTCGGGGCGGTTCAAGATTCTTCCCGCAAACAAGTTGTGCGCGTACGCTCCGCCCTCGGACATGTCCAGCAGGCTTAGCGGCGATAGGAAGATATTGTTGTCAACCAGGAAAGGTCCGTGATTCACCTCTACGAACAGATCATCGGTGGTGTTGCCGTAGACTAGGTTTCGCGTGATGCGGGTTCCTTGCGCCATCCAATCCATCCACAGACCGCGACCCGCGTTGTGAATCCGGTTGTTGCGAATCACAACGTCAATCGCAGCATGGAGCTTAATGCCCGCGATCTCCGCCCCCGCGAACTGGCGCTTAGTCCAGATGTTGTAGATGTGGTTGTTTTCGATGACGGAGAAGACTGCCCCGAGGCTTCCGCAGATGCCTGCCTGCTCGCAGTTGAAGATCACATTGTTGCGCACGACGTGAGATCCAATCTTCTCGCGCGACCACCCGGCTTCGAGCGCTCTCAAGATCACCTCGTTGTAATGCGTGGCGCCATCTTTGCGGGGATCATTGATCCAAACGTTGTGGCCTGTCGCCCGATCTTTTCCAAGAGTGATTCCTGCGCACTTCGAATCACTGATGATGTTGTTCTCGATGACCCATCCTTTGCTCCAGTGCGTTCCGAGCAACCCAATCTGTTCGGCCGTCGGCGCCGCCCACTGCGTAGCCGCATGCATCATCACGAAGCCACGCACGGTGATATAGTTGCGACCGGGCGCGTCCGGGTAAAAGCAAGCCTCCCGGACGTTGATTTCGACCAGTTCGCGGTTCGGGTCTTTACCGTGAAAGTTCGCATAGAGATACGTGTTTTTATCGTCGCTCTCGGCGTACCAAGTATAGGTGGAGCCCTCCGGATCCTGAGCGCCTGCGATAGGCTGGGGGTGCAACACTCGCTCGAGCGTGTGGGACTCCCACATCGATTTGCCGTTCAAGTAGACCTCTCCTGTATGATGAGGCCTTCCGCGGTCCGAAAACCAGTCGCCAACGATCACATCCTTATAGGGGTTGTATTTGCCGAAAAACGAATTGGGCAACGTCACTTTCCATACCGTCCCCTGAAACGGCTTCCAGCCTCGAATCGCCTCGGATCCCTTAAGAATCACTTTTTCGCCAGGGGCTGCCTGATATACGATTCTTTGGTCAGGAGACTCGCCGCCACGTGGGGGCGCGACGCGCTCGCGATAAGTGCCCGCATGCACGGTAATCACATCGCCAGGTTGCGCCTGCCGCGCCGCAGCGGAAATGGTCCGGAGAGGGGCTGAGGCAGAGCCGTCGTTCTGATCGCTGCCACGCACAGACACATGGAACTCTCTGGCGAATGCGCTCGGAGCAGAGAGCATCAGGACAACGGCGGTCCAACATAACCGGTTCATGGCTGTTCCCACATTTTTATCACTTTCGAGGGAGCATCTGTGAGGTAGCCCTCCCGCGCGTGTTGGCGCGCTGTATCTTATGGCTATGAGTCAAACGTTACCTGTCATTGAGGGCGGCTATGTGCGCGACATTTTGGATCAACCGCGCGCATTGGAGCACACGATCGCCGCCTTGGCCTATTTGCCATCACTGGCGTCTTTGGCGGAGGATTTGCGTGATAGCCCGCGCCGGCGCATCGTGCTTACGGGCATGGGATCGTCTTACTATGCCTGCTATCCGTTGCTGATCGAGCTGATTGAAGCCGGCTTCGACGCCTGGTTGGTTGAAACGTCCGAACTCATCCACTACCAGCGCCGCCTCTTAACGCCGGACACGGTTGTGCTTCTGGTCTCTCAGTCCGGTCGTAGCGCCGAGATTGTGCGGCTGCTGGAGGAGAATGTGGGCGGCGCCGTCACTATCGGGATTACCAACGACTCCACTTCTCCGCTGGCGGCTCAAGCGCGGCATTGCGTTTTGCTGCACGCGGGAGAGGAACACACAGTCGCCTGCAAGACGTACATGGCCAGCCTGGTGGCGCTTGCATGGGTAGGCGCACATTTGTGCAAGCTTGATCTGGGCCGTGTGCGAGAGGAAGTCCAAGGCCTGCCGGAGGCGGTTTCTGCATACTTGGCTCATTGGAGGGAGCACACCATCGAAGCAGAGACGGCCTTGGCGGATGTAACGCAGGTGTTTCTTGCGGGGCGTGGCGCTTCGCTGGCGACTGCCGGGCACGGCGGGCTGATTTTAAAGGAGGCGACGCATTTCCCGGCTGAAGGCATGAGCGCCGCGGCTTTTCGTCACGGTCCCTTGGAAATGGTGAACCCGCGGACTTTCGTCGTGGTGTTTGAAGGGGCGGAGCGCACCGCAGGTCTGAATGCGCGTTTGCTCGAAGACATTCGAGCCGCCGGGGGGAAAGCCGTCTTCATTGGCGCCGGCGCTCCGCCGTCGGCATTCTGTATCCCGCCTGTGGCCGCCAGGGTGCGGTCCGTGGTCGAGGTTCTTCCCGTCGAGATTCTTAGCCTCGCATGGGCGACTCTCGCCGGCCGTGAAGCGGGCGCGTTCGGGGTAGCGACGAAGATCACCACGACTGAGTAGCGACGCCGTCCGGTTCAGGGATGTCCGATTGGGCTATTATCAGGTCTGGAAGGCTTATGCGCAGAATAGGCCTGCTGGCGCTGTTCGTCTTCCTGGCGGCTCCGCCTGCTGGAAAGGCGCAGGCCGCCGGGTCCATTACCGGCATAGTCGTGGATCCGGCAGGAGCGATCTTTCCCAAAGTAGCCATTACGCTGTTCGGACCGGCGGGTAGATTTCAAACGGAGACAGACGCCAGCGGCCAATTCAGACTGGAGAACATCCCCGCAGGCGTCTATTCTCTTCGCGCCGCCGCGCCCGGCTTCCAGCCGGCGGTGCTTGAGAATGTCGAAGTCTCCTTCGGCAAGACGCGCACGCTTCACACAATCAGACTTCACCTAGCGCAACGGCGCGATAGCGTCTCGGTAGTCGCTAGAGAAGAAACGGAAAAGCCGCCGCTAGGGAGTTCGCACGGCGTCCTGACCGATGAGGATTTGGGCGCGATCCCTTTAGCGGGAAGGGATGTGGTGGACGCAGTGAGCGTGATGACCGGAATTGTGGACTTAGACGCCGGGCGGCCAGGTCCCATTCCCGAATCGGTGGCGCAGATTTATATTGCCGGCGGTCAGGCCGCCTCGAAAAACTTCACTGTGGATGGTGTCCGCGTCATGGATCCCGGACCTGGACGTACGTTGCAAACCACCCCCTCGCTCCGCAGCGTTGGCGAGGTGAGAGTGGTGACCTCCAGCTATCTTGCCGAGTACGGGCGAAATTCCGCGGGCGCCATTTCGCTGGTCACTCGCAGCGGAACGCGCCAGTTTCGGGCCTCGGCCGACTGGATGTGGCGGCATGAAAGCCTCAATGCGAACGACTTTTTTAACAACCGCAACGGGTTGTCACGGTTGCGCAACCGCGCCCATTACGCGAATTGGACGCTCGGGGGCCCCATCTACATTCCACGGCGGTGGAATCAAAAACGTTCCAAGGCGTTTTTTTTCTTCTCCGAGGAATTTCAGAGTCAGCTCGTCAGCTACCAGTCGCGCACCGTACGTGTGCCTACGCCGCTCGAGGTTCAGGGAGATTTTTCTCAAAGCTATGACGTGAGTGGGCGCGTGTTTACGGTGTACGACCCGCAGAACGGCCAGCGGCCCTTCCCCGGCCAGATCATCCCCGCGAGCCGCATCAGCGCTGTTGGCCAAAACATCCTCAAGCTTTTCCCGCCGCCGAACTTTGTGGATCCCATGCCTTCCCGGATTTACCAGTGGAACTATGCCGCATCGCCGACCACGCCTTACCCCCGGCGGACGGAAATAGCGCGGCTGGACTTCACCTTGCGAAAGAATCTCCAGCTCTACGCCCGGATCAGCCACACGGCGGACGAACAGCATCCTCCCTTTGGGCTGTGGGTGAACGGTTCCGCGAATTTTCCCCTTACCCCCATCCATTTTGAGCAGCCGGGTCGGGGCGCCACGGTGCATGTAGCGTGGACTGTGTCCAAAACCTGGCTTCATTCCTTTATCGCAGGGGTGGGTCAAGACTGGCGCCGTTTTTGGCCTGAAAACAGCGAGCGAGTGAGCCGCAAAGCCACAGGCATCCACGTCCCTCAGTGGAATCCGGACCTCAATCCGGCCGGCATCATTCCAAATATGACTTTCGGCGGCGTGCCCAATTACGCGAATCCGTCGATAGGAAACGGCGTTCCCTATACCAGTGCAAACGCCATGTTCACTTTTGTGGATAACTGGACCATTTTGAAGGGTAAGCATACCTTCAAGACCGGAGCTTATGTGGAACGCTCTCGCCGCGGGGAGACTGCTCCTGTGGCCACTCGAGGAATGCTAAGCTTCGATCGCGACCGGAACAATCCCCTGGACACCAACTACGCTTGGGCCAACGCCTTATTGGGTGTTTTCACCAGCTACTCCGAGGCGACTGCCAGCCCCGTGGGTCAGTTCCGTTTCACGAACTTAGAGTTCTACGCGCAAGACGCTTGGCGCGTGCGCAGTAACTTATCACTGGATTTCGGCATGCGTTTCTATCACGACATGCCGCTTTCGGACCGGCGACGGCAGATCGCCGCCTTCGACCCAGGCTCTTATGATCCCGCTCGAGCGCCCGTGTTGTTGCGCCCGGGTTATGATCGGACAGGAAAAAAGGGCGCTATCGATCCGCTGACTGGGGGATGGTATCCGGAGGCGCTGGTAGGCTCTTTCGTCCCCGGAGTGGGTGACCCTGCTGACGGAATGCGCGTGGGCGGAGTAGGCGGGTTTCCGCCTGGCTTGTATACTCTGCCCTCTTTGAGCCTCGCTCCTCGGTTTGGTTTTGCGTGGGACCCATTGAAGACCGCGCGAACCGTGATTCGCGGCGGCTTCGGCGTCTACTATGACCGCATTTCCACTCTGTCAGCACTCTCTGCGCTTTCCAATCCGCCTACGGTTTTCACGCCGCTGGTTTACTACGGGACCCTGAGCGGTTTGGCGGCTACTGCCGGCAGCCGGGTTTATGCGCCCGCCGCGAGCCTCACTAGTCTCGGAGGGCGAAACCACATGCCCGTTACGTGCAGCTTCAGCTTCGGCATCCAGAGGCAGTTTGGAAAGCTGGTTCTCGCAGATGTCACATACATGGGTAATGTCTCACGCCACCTGTTGTGGCAACGAAACATCAACCCAGTGGCGCCGGGCGCAAACCACGTCGACTTGCATCCGGAAAACCGGGATCCTACCGCGCCCACTCGCCCCTTGCCTCGCAATTTCCTGCGGCCTTATGTCGGCTATGGCGACATATTCATGTACGAGTTCGCGTCCACAGCCAGCTACAACTCGCTTCAAGCTAACGTCACCCGCCGTATGTCCCATGGGGTCCAGATCTCGGCCGGATACACGTTTTCGAAAACGTTGGGGTCGGCATCCGGTGAGTACTATCCGGTTAGCCCGTTTTTTCCCCCGCGCTCCAGGAACTACGGTCCTCTCCTCTGGGATCTGAATCATGTTCTCACGCTGCGATATGTCTGGACGCTGCCTAAGCCGGGCAAGCGATGGGGCTGGGGCCCGCTGCGACGGGTGACCGATGGGTGGGAGACCTCCGCCCTTGCGCGCTTCTCAACCGGCGCACCTTTCACGCCCTCGTTCACCACCACAGACGGTCAGGACATTACGGGCACGCCATCCGAAGCTGCGCGCGTGGACCTCGTGCGTCCGGACGCTGAGCCGGCGAAACGGTTTGGCCGTCCGGCTCGGGGATCGTTTGGAAATACGGGCGCCGGCATCCTTCGCGGCAAGGGCGTCAACAACTGGGACATGTCACTCTGGCGCCAGTTCAAGATCAGGGAGGGGAAATTCCTTCAGTTGCGCTGTGAATCGTACAATACGTTCAATCACACGCAATTCTCCAGCCTTATGCCGACCGCACGGTTCGACCTCCAGGGCAATCAAGTGGATCCACTTTTTCTCCAACCTGCCGCCGCTCGTTATCCTCGCCGCATTCAGGTTGCTGCGCGCCTGACTTGGTGACGGCGGCTAATCTTCTTCTTGCTGGCGCAGCCTCGCAATCACGGATAGATCTTCCAACGTCGTGGTGTCCCCTTTCACTTCCGAGCCTGTCGCGATCTCCCGGAGCAGCCGCCTCATGATTTTCCCGCTTCGCGTCTTGGGTAAGGCGTCGGTGAAGCGTATGTCATCAGGCTTGGCCAGTGAACCGATCTGCTTCGCCACCCATACGCGCAGCTCGTTTTTCAACTCTTCGCTGGGTTTGACGCCGGCTTGGAGCGTAACGAATGCAGCTACCGCCTGGCCCTTTATCTCGTCCGGACGCCCCACCACTGCCGCTTCGGCCACCTTGGGATGCGCCACCAGCGCCGACTCCACTTCCATCGTGCTCAGCCGGTGCCCCGATACGTTCAGCACGTCGTCTATGCGGCCCATGATCCAAAAATAGCCGTCCTCGTCTTTGCGGGCCCCGTCTCCCGTGAAATACATGCCCGGAATCTGGGACCAGTACTGCCGCCGGTAACGTTCGGGATCCCCATAAATCGTGCGCAGCATCGATGGCCACGGCCGCTGGATCACTAGGAATCCACCCGCCCCTTCCGGAACCGAGCGTCCATCTTTATCCACAACATCGGCTTTAATGCCGGGGAAGGGAAGAGTGGCTGAACCGGGTTTTGTGGGAATGGCGCCGGGCAGGGGTGTGATCATAATGGCGCCGGTTTCGGTTTGCCACCATGTATCCACAATGGGGCAGCGGTCCCTACCAATGTGCGCGCGATACCACATCCACGCTTCCGGATTGATGGGCTCGCCCACAGAACCCAGCAACCGCAAGCTCTGCAACGAATGCTTGCGCGGCCACTCCTCTCCCAGCCGCATAAAGGTTCGGATGGCCGTGGGAGCGGTATAGAATACCGTGACCTTGTGCTTGTCGATCATGCTCCAGAAACGGTCCGGCGCCGGATAGGTCGGCCCACCTTCATACATCAGCACCGTCGCGCCGTTTTGTAGTGGACCATAGACCACATAACTGTGACCCGTCACCCAACCGATATCGGCGGTACACCAGTAGATGTCTTCGTCCCGCAAGTCAAACACCCACTTCGAGGTGATGTACGTGCCCACCGCGTAACCACCTGTGGTATGGAGAATCCCTTTGGGCTTTCCCGTCGTGCCGGATGTGTACAGCAAATAGAGCGGGTGTTCTGAATCCAGCGGCGTGGCCGGACATTCCTCAGAGGCGCCTGCCATCAGCTCATGCCACCAGTGGTCGCGCCCCTCCCGCATCATGGTTTCGGAACCCGTGCGCCGGTAGACAACCACATGCTTTACCGTTGGACATTTCTCTAGCGCCTCGTCCACCACCGATTTCAGCTTGATTTCGCTGCCCCGGCGGAAGGTTCCATCTTGTGTGATGACCGCCGAGGCCTGGCAATCGTTGATGCGGTCGGCTATGGCGTTCGACGAAAAGCCGCCGAAAATCACCGTGTGTGGTGCGCCGATGCGCGCACACGCCAGCATGGCCACCGGCAATTCCGGCGTCATGCCCATGTAAATGGCCACCCGGTCGCCGGCTCCCAATCCCAGCGACTTCAGAACATGGGCGCACTTGCACACTTCCAGGTACAGTTGGAGATAGGTGAGCGTGCGAACCTCGCCCGGCTCACTTTCCCAGATGATTGCCGCCTTGTTCCTACGCGGACTTTGCACATGGCGGTCCAGACAGTTATAAGAAAGGTTCAGTTTGCCCCCGGAAAACCATCTGGCCCATGGCGCGTCCCACTCCAACACCTTCTTCCACGGCTCGAACCACTCGAGTTCCTGCGCTATGGAACCCCAAAACCGCTCCGGGTCTTCCTCGGCCTTCCGCGCAAGTTGCCTGTATTCATCGAGGCTGCGAATATGCGCTCGCGAGCGAAACTCTTCCGGCGGTTCGAAAATGCGCTGCTCTTTTAGGACGGAATCGATAGCTGACGACATGGACTTGGATTGTCTCCCTCTGATGTGCTGCACTGGCCGCAAGGCGGCTGAGCCGCCAGCGCCCCTCTCTTGATGGATTCTAGGCGGGCATCCCAGGATTCATTCTCCGCCCTTTCCCCGGACTCAGGCCCTCTGGAAAGCTGACTGAACCAGGATGCCGACTTTTTCCCAGGCCGGCACCCGGATCCGTCGCGACAAAACATCAAACTGGACCCGCTCGATTCTGGCCAGCAGCCGCTCGTATATCCGAATCAACGCTCGCAAAGAAGCGCGGCTATCCGGATGGACCATGTGCACCAGGGGGAGCGACTCCCGGTAGTACTTCCAGGCTCGCTCCGCCTCGAACGCCATCAACTTCTGAAACCGTTCATCATACCGCAGATCGTCCGGGTTCACTCCGAAGCGGTCCAGATCCTCCAGAGGCAGATACACGCGGCCGCGTGCGCTGTCTTCGGCCACATCTCGCAGAATATTGGTTAGCTGGAAGGCCACACCGCACTTTTCAGCCAGCGGGAGTGCGGCGGCAGACTGAAATTCGAAGATATGAATCACAACCAGCCCCACCACGGAAGCCACCAGATAGCAATAGCGGTACAGTTCCTCAAAGGTGGCAAGCCGTCGCGGCTCCAAATCCGACGAGACACCGTCAATCATCTCATGTAAGTAACGGGGCGGAATCCGATAACGTTGCAACGTGTCGTAAAGGGCAGGCCAGCAAGGATGAGGCCCGAATTCTCCCCGGAGAGCACGATCCAAATCCCGCCTCCAAGCCGTTAATGCAGCGCGATGCGCGCCCGGTTCATCGCTCAGGTCGTCGCATTCCCGCATGAAGGCGTAAATGGCGCAGATAGCTTTCCGCTTGACCGGAGGCAACAGGAGAAAGGAGTAATAGAAGTTCTTTGCGCGCCGGCGCGCGCTCGCCATGCACCATGCGTAAGACCGCTCCACTACGCCAGTCATAACGGCTGACCCAAGGTGCGGCGGGCCAACAGACTCAGAACCATGCCGCCTCGCTCCCATTTGCCAATCGTGGGCCGCTTTGTGAGCACGTCATAACCTTGACGCTCAATCTTTTCCAGTATTCTCATTCCCCCGCGGCTGAACAACTCGAGGTCCACCGATAGGCGCCTGTCAACCATGCCGATCAGGGGGAGCCCACGTTCGAACCATTCGCGCGCCACCGCCACCGCCTCTTTCATGGCTTCGCCCAAAGCGGGGGTAAAGCGCCGCGCCTCAATGTCCCTTACGCTTGCGCCATGCCGCGCCAGAAGGTCCAAGGGCAGGTAAACCCGCCCTTTCTCCCAGTCCACCGTTACGTCTTGCCAAAAGTTCGCTAGTTGCAGTGCGGTGCAGGTGGCATCCGACAGCCGCTGGCGTTCCGGATCCTTATAACCCCAAAGGTGCAAGATGAGCCTCCCCACCGGGTTTGCCGAATACCGGCAGTAATAGAACACCTCCTCCCAGTCGCGGTAGCGGTCAACGGCTTGATCCATAACGAACGCCGCAACCAAGTCGCGAAACGGCTCTATGGGAAGTTCCCGCCTTTGGATCGTGGTAGCAAGGGCAATAAAGACCGGATGAGAAGCATTTCCGGAGGCATAAAGCCGGTTCAACTCCTCTCGCCACCAGTTCAACAACTCCAAGCTGCGGCGGCGGTCTCCGATCTCGTCCCCCAAATCATCCGCCCAGCGGCAGTATGCGTACACGTTGTAAAAATCCTGGTGAAACTCTCTGGGGAGCAGAAAACTGACAACGTGGAAGTTTTCGTAGTGGTGAGTGGCCAGCCAGCGTGTGTACGCAAGGGATTCTTCCACGCTCCAGCGGTGCGACATCACCGCGGGCGAGCCAAGGAACTGTTTGGGCGGCAAAAACTCGGGCAAGGCTAAGGAATAATGGCGGTCTTCATGTGGCCGTTGTGGCTCATGAGGTACTGCATCACCTCGAGAAGGTTGGTAAGAGGTTCCTCCCGGTTGATGAAGAACAACGCGTTGATGTCACGGCGGCTCACCAGCTCCAGCGCCTTACGAATATGGCTCGGCGTGTGATGGAAGCTAGCTTTGCAAGTGATTTCGGAGTAGTGCAACAACGACGTATCCAGAGAAACCTTGGTGTCGTTCGGGCAGCCGCCGAAAAAGTTCACTGTACCGCCCTTGCGCACCATGCGGGGAGCTTCTTCCCAGGTTTCCGGCTTTCCCACCGCTTCGATAGCGATATCTACGCCCCGCCCGCCGCTCCACTGCCGGGCCGCCTGCACGGCGTCCACTTCCGCAGTGGACAACACTTCATCCGCACCTAACATGGCGGCGCGTTCCAGTTGGCTCGCACGCCGCCCGAGCGCCAGCACCCGGGCTCCGAAGACCTTCGCCAAGCGGACGAACATCAAACCGATCGGTCCTAACCCCAGTACGGCTACGGTGTCGCCCTCTTGCACACCTGTCTCTTCCAGCCCCCGCAGCACGCAAGCCAGCGGTTCGATGAACGCCGCTTCCTTGTAGTCAATGTGCGCTGGGATGTGGTAGGTGTTCTTCTGTACGATGCGAGCCGGGATGCGGATGAACTCGGCATAGGCGCCGTTGTTAAACAGCAGGTTTTCGCACAGGTTCTCCAGATTCTTACGGCAGAAGAAGCATTCCCCGCAAGGAGCGGAATTGGCCGCTACCACCCGGTCTCCCACCTGAAAACCGTGAACGTTCTCCCCGACTTGTACGACGTCACCGGCCAGTTCGTGACCGAACAACGCCGGAGGCACGATCATTCGCGCATGATATCCCCGCCGGAACACTTTTACGTCCGTCCCGCAAGTTAGCGCTGCCCGGACGCGCACGAGAATGTCGTCTTTACCAATCTCCGGAACGGCAACCGGCTCCACGCGCAGTTGCTCCTTGCCGTAGAGCACCGCCGCCATCATCAGCGTATTCACTCTTTCCACCTCTGCGGTTCAATCACAATTTTCAACGATTTCTCGTCCGGATGCATGGCGAGTTCAAAGCCCTCTACAATCCGGTCCAATGGAAGACGGTGCGTAACAAGATCTTCAAGCGGCAACTGCCCGCCGAATACAAGTTCCGCAGCTTCCTTTTGGATGTCCACCGAGGCGCTGTAAGAACCAAATATAACTCTTTCGCCCATGCAAACGTCCGCCCCGGAAACTTCAATTCTCTCCCTGTCGGACGTCTGCGCGAAAAACAAAATCCGACTGCCGGGCCGCGAGCACCGCATCGCCTCTTGAGGCAGGCTCGGCGCTGACGCGGCCACAATCACAACATCCGCCCCCCGGCCTTCCGAGGCAGCAAGCACAGCGGGGCGAATATCGAATCCCCTTGGATCCCAAGAAGCTTCCGCTCCGAACCGGACCGAAAGCTCCCTCCTCGAGGATATTGTATCAGTAGTATAGACCTTCGCGCCGGATCTGTGAACCAGCATGGTGAAGAGAAGGCCTATCGGGCCCTGTCCGAGGATCAACACGACCTCGTCGGGGCGGGGGTTCGCCTGTAAGACCGCCTTGTAGCAGGTGTTCAACGGCTCGACCAAACAGGCTCGATGAAACGGAACGCCCTCCGGAATCAACTCCACGCCGTCCCGCACAATCCAGTCCATAACGCGTACATATTGAGCGAACCCACCGCCGGCCGGCTCAAAACCCGCGGTGATACCCACTTTCTTATAACCCGGGCACTGCGCGTAGAGCCTGCGTTCGCAGTAAAAACAGTTCCGGCAAGGTATGTGGTGAAACGCAACCACTTTATCACCCGGGCGGAACCCCCGCACACCATCTCCGACCGCCGCCACCACGCCCGCCGTCTCGTGCCCGTAAATCCTTGGCGGCGGCAGCAGGTCAAACTCGATTTTCTTCAAGTCTGTGTGGCAGATCCCGCAGGCTTCTACCCGAACCAGCAGTTCTCCCGGCCCGATTTCGGGCACAGGAACTTCCTCGAGGCGCACTTCGTGGTTCCCGCGGTATACCGCCGCCCGCATGGTTTTGGGTATGTGCTTATCGAAATTCACACTCTGCAAGAAACTCTCCTAGCGTGCGGGCTGTTTCGAGGCTGAGCCGGTACAAACGCATCAATTCCGGGATGCGCACGTGCGGCCTCTCGAAAGCCGCCCACAATATCTTCCTGCCCAGAAACCGTCCCTCAGCCGAACGGCAGGCATTCCAATCCAGGTCAAAACCTTCTTCGGCAAGATCCGAGACCACGCGAATGCATGCGAACGCCACGCCTAGACGTTGCGCTTGCGCGGCCACCGCTCCAGCTTCCATGTCTACCGCGTCCGCATCATGCTCTTTGCGTAGGGCCGCCTTTTCTGCCGGCGTCTGCGCTACTCTGTCCATGGAAACGAGAAGGCCCCTCACATGGCGGCGCCTGGCCTCCGGGACTTCCGCACGGTACATGTCTCCGGTCTCCGCTACCCTAATCCTCTCCGCCACAAAGATGTCGCCTTTCCCGTAGGCTGGGTTGAGAGCTCCACAAAGTCCGATGCTTAACAACCGGCTGATGCTAGTCATTCTCTCGGAAGCGACCTCCACCGCTTTTCGCGCCAGCAGGAACCCCGGTCCATTGGCCACACAGACAACTCGCCTGCCTCCGAGCCATTGCTCATGAGCCCAGTCCACCGGCCACTTCAAACGCCTGAGTCCACTTCCTTGCCGGATCATACCGCGGAGTTCTAACCTGTCAGCGGCTATGCACAACCAGTCCCCTGGATTCACCGCGCGCAATACCCGTTCGCCCGGAACCATTCTACTGCCCGCCGTAACGCCTCACGCGCCGGACCGGGAGCAAACCCGAGCTCCCGAACAGCCTTCTGGTTGGATACAAACATCTTTTTCCGAGCCATCCGCACCCCATCTAGAGGCGCTAGCGGCGGGCGTCCGGTCACCGCAGCCGCGGCAGTGCTTGCGGCCCCCGCTAGATAAGCCAGCCAGTAAGGGATTCGGCGCCTAGGGGCTCGAACGCCGCTAAGGCTCTCCAAAAGCTGGAAAATCTGCTCCAGCGTCAGGTTTTCGCCCCCTAGGATGTAACGCTCTCCCGGTTTCCCCCTTTCGAGCGCCAGGATATGGCCTTCGGCGGTGTCTCCAGCGTCACACACATTCAGGCCCGTATCTACAAACGCCGGCAGCGCGCCGTTTAGAAAATCCACGATAATCTTCCCGGTGGGCGTAGGCTTGAAATCGTGATCTCCCACTGGCGCGGTGGGATTCACGATCACCACCGGGAAGCCAGTGCTGGCGAACTCGAGCGCCGCTTGTTCGGCTAGGAACTTCGAGCGCTTATAGTGGCCCGTCATATCTTTGAGCGACACGGGCGTGCTCTCGTCGCCCAATCCGCCCTGCGGAATGCCGATACAGCCCACTGTGCTCGTGTATACGAACCGCTCCACGCCGGCGCGTCTCGCGGCTTCGAGCAAGTTCCGCGTCCCTTGGACGTTGGAACTATACAACTCTGATGGATTTGGCGCCCACAGCCTGTAATCGGCCGCTACGTGGAAGACGACCGTGCACCCCTGAATCGCTGATTCCAGCGACCGGAGATCTCTCAAATCTCCCCGGACCGTTTCGACATCCAGCTCCTGCACACGGCTGCCGGGTCGCACGAGCGCTTTCACGTGATGCCCCCGCGCCAGGAGGCGAGCGGCCACGTGCCAGCCCAAGAACCCAGAAGCGCCGGTGACTAGCGTAGCGCCCATGCCAGCAGTTTCACGCTATCGCTCAGCTTTCCATTAATGCCGAGCGCTGCCGAGGGCTCATAACCGCAGTGCGCCATACAATGCTCGCAACGGGGGTCATTGCCATGCCCGTACTGCTCCCACGGCGTCTTAGTCATCAGCTCTTCAAAGGTCGCAAAGTGTGCATCGGTGATGAGGTAGCACGGCCCTTTCCAGCCCCTTACGTTATAGGTCGGCGTGCCCCATGCCGTGCAAGGCAGGTCTCTCCCACCTTTCAGGAAATCCAAATAAACCGGTGAGCTGTTTAGCTTGAAGCGCTTCGCCAAGCGGTCGATGTCCTGGAACTTTTCGTGCACGTCGTCGCGCGTCATAAAAATCTCCCGGTCATCCACCGCTGAGTAACCGTAAGCCGGAGAGAGCATGTGACCATCTACATCAAACTGCTCCAGGTACTCGAACAGCGCTTCGATCTCCTTCATGTCGGTCTCTTTGTAAATGGTGGTGTTCGTACTCACCTTGAAGCCGGCGGCTTTGGCCGCTTGAATCGCTTCGATCGCCTCACGGAACACTCCCTCGCGTTCTACGCAAAGGTCGTGAGTCTTCTCGAGTCCATCCAAGTGGATGTTAAAGAAAAACCGGGGGTCCGGCTTGAACTCGCCGAGCTTCTTCCGCAAGAACATCCCGTTCGTACAAAGATAGATGTGTCGCTTGCGTTCCAGCAGCCCCGCGCACAATGCTCCTATCTCCGGATACAAGAGAGGTTCCCCGCCGCAAATGGACACCACCGGCGCTCCGCACTCGTCAGAGGCGCGCAGGCACTGCTCCAGTGTGAGGCGCTGCGTAATCGTGGATTCGTACTCCCGGATTCTTCCGCAACCCGTGCAGGTCAGGTTGCACGCATGCAACGGCTCAAGCATCAGCACTAGCGGAAAACGTTTGTGGAGTAACGGGTGCGGACGGGTTCCGTTGGAGGAATGATCTTTGTACAGAACTCGGAAAGGGTTCTGCGCGTCCCCATTCATTTTCGAGGATTGCTGCCACGCTTCCGGCGGCCGTAGCCGGTTCTTGACGATGTAGCCCGCCATGCCGGCGGTCATGGAAAGTGGAAACCTCATGTCTTCACCTCTTTTTGAACTTTTCGATACTCAGATAGGGCTAGCAGCGGAAAGGCGTTCCTGTATAAATGATAGGTAAGATAAAAAACGCCTGGGAACCCAGTGCCGGTCGCCGCATCCTCGTCCCAGCCTCCGTCGCTGTTTTGCGTCTCCAGCAGGTAGTCGACGCCCTTCTGGACGCTCAAGCTCGTGGTGTCGCCACTGGCGATTAAGCCGAGTATGGCCCAAGCCGTCTGCGAGGCGGTGCTTTTAGCGGGCACGAATGCCCCCTGGTCATAACTGGCGCAGCTTTCCCCCCAACCGCCATCCGCATTTTGGATGGATCGGAGCCACTCACCCGCTCGCAAGATGTACGCTTCCCGGAGATCTTCGCCGGCTGCGCGCAAGCCCCGCAACGCCAAGTACGTTCCGTAAATATAGGCCACCCCCCATCGGCCAAACCAACTTCCGTCCGGACGCTGCGACCGTATCAAATATTCCACGCCTCGCCGGACCGAGCGTTCCGCAGGGTCGACGCCACAAACCACCAGCGCTTCCAACGTGCGCCCCGTAATGTCTGGGCACGACGGATCCAGCATGGCGTTGTGGTCGGCGAACGGTATGTGATTTAAGAAACTCCAATGGTTGTCAGCATCAAACGCGGCCCAGCCGCCGTCGGAAGACTGCATCCCCCGAAGCCAGGCTAGTGCACGCCGGCGGCAACCCGCCGTAAGCTTTGTCTTGGCCAGCGCGAGCAGCACCTGCGCAGTGTCGTCCACGTCAGGGTAAAAATCGTTGGCGAATTCGAAACACCAACCGGAGGGTTCCACGCCCGGGCGCTTGATGCTCCAATCGCCAGTTCGCCGAATCTCCCGCGCCTCCAACCATGCGGCTCCCCGGAGGAGCGAGCTCCGAGGCGCCACGCCGCTTTCGGCCAAAGCGTGCATGGCGATTGCGGTATCCCACACCGGCGAAAAGCACGGTTGAAAGAAAAATCGGTCGGAGTCGTCGGCCAACAACCGCATAAACTGGCGTTCCGCCTCCTGCCGTTCCGGGTCCGAAGCTGGAACGCCCACGGCATCCAGCGCCATGACGTGGTACATCATGGCTGGGAAAATGGCGCCCAGCCCGTCCGAATGCCGGGCGTGTTCGCGCATCCAGGACCGGGCGCGCCTGATTGCGGCCTCCCTTAGGCGCTTGGGGCCATGACGCTCCCAGTGTTTCAAAAGCCAATCGCAAGCCAGAAAGAAATTACGCCACGAAAGTAGAGAGTCATCTCGAGAAAACCCAAGCGGGGCGCCTTCTAAAAAAAGCTCCTTGAGATCGAAACCTCGGGGGACGGGACGGCTGGCAACGGAGGCTTGAATCACCGACAGCGGGACGACAATCGCGCGTGTCCAGGAAGACATTTGGTAAATGAACTTTCCCGGCAGCCACATCATTTCGGGAGGCACGCTGGGCACGGCATCGCGAGGATATAGGCCAAACAAGCTGAGATTCAGCTTCACATAACTGTTCGCGGCCTGAACGCCGCCCAGCGCCAGAATTCGCTCCCTCGCCCGCGCCAAGCGCGAATCCTGTGGCGAAATTCCCGCGAGTTTCAAAGCGCAATATGCTTTCACGGTGGCGCTTACGTCCGCAGGTCCGCCAGGATAGATCCCAAACCCGCCGTCTTCAAGCTGTCGCTTCAAGATCGAATCTGCGGCTCGCTGGATTCTTTCCGGCTTCGGGGGGTTCCAGACGCCATCCACTGGAGGATGTAGCCAGAGCTGTAGCAGGATAAAGTCGGATTCTAGGGTCGTGTCCGCCGTAAGTTCCGCCCACCAGAACCCTTCCGGATGTTGTAGCGCCGCCACAGCCTGCGCGGCGCGTTCTACCGCCTGCCGCGTAGCCACGGCGACTGCTCGGGCCATCTGCACGCTTGTGGTCATTGTGAGATGTTCGTCAACTGAACACTAGTCCTCTGCGCCAAATCCGGCGGTAGCGCAAAGCGGACATCCTCCTCCTTGATCTGGATCTCTTCGACGTTACCAAAGCCATACTGGCGCCTCAGCGCTGCGACCAAGTTTTGCACCAGGTTCTCCGGAGCGGAGGCTCCTGCCGTGATGGCCAGGGATTTTACGCCGTCCAGCCATTCCGGATCCACCTCGCTGGCATCGTCTACTAGGTAGGCTTTTACGCCTTCCTTCTGGCACACCTCCACCAAGCGCCGCGAGTTGGAGCTGTTGCGCGATCCCACTACCAGAAGGAGATCACACAGGTGCGCCACTGCCTTCACGGCTAGCTGCCGGTTCTCAGTGGCGTAACAAATGTCTTGAGCAGGGGGACCTTGAATCGCCGGAAAACGCTCGCGCAGGCGCGCCACGATATGTTTGGTTTCATCCAAGCTGAGCGTGGTTTGCGTGAGATAACAAACCTTTTGGGGATCCGCCACTTGCAGGCGATCCACATCCTCCAGGTTGCACACCAGCACCGTCGATTCCGGAGCCTCCCCGATCGTGCCGATCACTTCATCGTGGTCTTTGTGCCCGATGAGGATGATGGTGAAACCCTGGCGCGCGAATCTCACGGCTTCCAGATGAACTTTGGTTACCAAGGGGCAGGTGGCGTCAATCACCTGTAGGCGCCTGTTTCGCGCAGCTTCCCGCACCGCGGGTGAGACGCCATGCGCACTGAAGATGAGTCTGGCTCCTTCGGGCGCTTCATCCACTTCATCCACGAAAACGGCGCCTGCCGCTCGGAGTTCGTCGACGACGTGTTTGTTGTGCACAATCTCTTTCCGGACGTATATAGGCGGGCCATACAAGTCCAGCGCAATCCGAACCACGTCGATCGCGCGCACCACTCCCGCGCAAAACCCCCTGGGCGTCAACAGCAGAATTTTCCTCTCAGGGTTGGCCCCAGGGGACGTATGCTTCGGGAACATAATGGGAAATTCAATTATACCAATAGGTTCCTGAAACTACAGGAAATTGCAGCGAATGGTTCCAATCCGCGGTTCAATGGCGCGGCTCATTCTTAACACCCTGTCTGCTTAGAACGCTACCATGAAGGCATGGCCAGCAGGATGAAGGATATCGCCCGCGATCTCGGAGTTTCTGTGATCACTGTATCGAAAGTCTTGCGGAACCACCCGGATATCAGCAAAGAAACCCGCGAGAAAGTCTTGAAGCGTATGAAGGAGCTGAATTACCAGCCCAATTACGCTGCCCGTGCGCTGGTGACCGGGCGGACTTTCTGTGTGGGTCTCATTGTTCCGGATTTAGTCCATCCATTTTTCGCCGAGGTGGCCAAGGGTCTGGGCAGCGCTCTCCGCGAGCGGGGATACGCGCTGCTCATCGCGTCCTCAGAGGAAAACTCGGAATTGGAACGGCAAGAAATTGCCCAGATGCTTGCTCGCAGGGTGGACGCTTTGGTCATTGCCTCCACCCATGGATCCCCGGAACACTTCCGACAAATCGAGGCGCAGGGAGTGCCATTCGTGCTGGTAGACCGGCGGTTCGACGGCCTGCCGGCTCATTTTGTGGGAATTGATGACGAGCAAGCAGGCGTTTTGGCCACAGAGCACCTCATCGAAGTGGGGTGTCGCCGTATTGCTCACATACGCGGGCCGGAGTTAAGCACCGCCGTGGGGCGCCTTTTCGGCTATAAGCGAGCGCTGGAACGGCATGGAATCGAGGCGCCGCCGGAGTACATAGTTACCGAGCAGACCGCTGACGACGCCGGCGACGCTAGCGGACGGCAGGCCATGGAAAGGTTGCTCGGGCTGGACCCACGCCCTGACGGCGTCTTTTGTTTTAACGATCCTGCCGCCATGGGCGCCATGATGGCCATCCTTGATGCCGGGCTCAAGATTCCCGACGACATTGCTCTGGTCGGCTGTGGGAACGTGGTCTATGCCCCTTTCTTGAGGGTTCCGCTGTCCTCCATCGACCAGCGGAGCGGTGAAATCGGCGTTCGAGCGGGGCAGCTTGCGTTGCGGCTCATCGAATCTGAATCGCCACCGCCGCCAGAAGTGATTTTGACCGCGCCGAAGCTGGTGGCGCGGGCGTCCACGGCACGTAGCGCACGCCTGCCCTGACGCTCCAGCGCGTTTAAAGCCTGGCAAGCAGCGAAAACATGTCGGGAGCGAACGCGAGCGCGTAAAGCCCCAACAAGACAGCCACGCCTGCCAGCCCTAGCAGATTTGCACTATTGGTAAGACGCGCCATCGATTCTCCTCTCACGCTGAAAAGACGCTGCGGCTCCGGAGCGGGGCTGTAAGGAATTGTAAAGACTCGCTTGCAAAAGCTTGAACTCATTTACGCTTTTTGCGGAAGGAGCATGCTACATTCAAGTCGTGCGGATTCTGGTGATTGACGACGACGCCGAGCTGTGCGCTTTGCTCCGGGAGTTTCTTCAGCGCGAAGGTTTCACGGTGGAATTCGCTCACGACGGCCATTCCGGTCTCGTCAAAGCGGAGGGAGGCGGGTTTGATTTGGTGGTGCTCGACGTTATGCTTCCAGGCCTCGACGGTTTCGAAGTCCTGCGCCGCCTCCGCCCGAAGAGCCGTGTGCCGGTGCTGATGCTGACTGCGCGGGGTGAAGACGTGGACCGGATCGTGGGTTTGGAGCTAGGCGCTGACGATTATCTTCCGAAACCCTTCAATCCCCGCGAATTAGCCGCTCGCATTAAGGCGATCTTGCGCCGGGTGCATGCTCCTGCTTCTGCGCTCGGGCGCCTGGAGGTGAACGGAGTCCGCCTGGATCCGGCATCACGCTCGGTGACCGTTGACGGCGAGCCTGTCGACCTGACTACCTTCGAATTCGACATCTTGGAACTATTGATGCGAAACGCCGGTCGCCCCGTCTCGCGCGATGCCCTCATGGAGCACCTGTATAACCGGAAAGCGACGCCGTTTGACCGCTCCGTGGATATGCACGTCAGCCATCTCCGGAAGAAGCTGGAAGCCACGCGTCCCTTGATCAAGACCATTCGCGGCGCAGGTTATCAGTTTCTAATAAGCGCCGAAGAGGAAGCTGCCGGATGAGGAGTCTTTTCGCCAAGATTCTGGTCTGGTTTATCCTTACCACGGTCCTTACCGGCGCGGCCTTCTTTGTCACGAATGCGTTTCTGGTTTCCCAGCCGCGGCACCGGCAATTTCCGATGGGCCAGCTCCTGCGGGTCCAGGCGCGGGAGGCGCGTCACGCGTGGGAAACCGGCGGTCGCGAAGCTCTAGCGGCGGCGTTGACGCGCTTGGCGGAAGGCGCGCCGGTTCGTTGTTTCTTCACGGACGCCGCCGGTCATGATTTGGCGACGGGTCAGGATCTCTCCGGGCTGGTGCGGGATCTCTCGCCGGACGGAGGCCGCCCGCTCATGCGAGGCGAATCCATGATTCTCGGACGGCGCAGTGACGACGGGCGGTACTGGTTCCTCATCGAGGTGCCGCGACGGCGATTCTTCGGCTGGTTTCTCCATCCGGCGCACCTGTGGATCTTAGGCGTGGGAGTCTTTTTATGCTATCTTCTGGCGCGATACTTGACTGCGCCTTTGCGCCAGTTGCAGAGAGCGGTGGAGGCTTTTGGCCAAGGGAACCTTTCGGTGCGGGTGCGCTCCAGGCGCAGGGATGAACTCGGGGAACTGGCCCGGAATTTCGACAACATGGCCGAAAGGATACAGAACCTCATTGCGGCTGAAAAGCAGTTGCTCGCGGACATTTCCCATGAATTACGCTCGCCGCTGGCGCGGCTCAGCCTGGCCGCCGAACTGGCGCGCACGGGAGAGGACCGCGCCGCCGCCATCGACCGGATCCAGCGAGAAGCCGACCGTCTGAATGAACTGGTTGGCGAGCTGCTCCAAGTATCGCGGGTCGAAGTGGATCCCGCAACGCGGCGCGCCGAGCCGGTGCGGGTGGACGAACTCTTGGCCGAGATTGTCGAGGATGCCGCCATGGAAGCAGACGTCCGGCGTGTTCGAATACGCCTGTCGGCGCCTCAGCCCGCCACGCTGACCGGGGACCGCGAGTTACTCCGCCGCGCGGTCGAAAACGTTCTTCGTAACGCCATCCGTCATTCGCCGGTGGAAGCCGAGGTGCTTGTCGAGCTCAGCGTGAATCCGGCCCGGGTGCTTATCGCTGTGCAAGATCACGGTCCTGGGGTTCCCGAAGGGCTACTCGACAGGATCTTCGATCCGTTTTATCGGGTTGAAGTCGATCGTGGGCGCTCCAGTGGAGGCGCTGGTCTGGGGCTCGCCATCGCCCGCCGCGCTGTGGAGCTGCATCACGGCGTGATCCGCGCTCGCAATACGCACCCCGGCTTGCGCGTGGAAATGGAGTTTCTACTGTAACCGCAGGGCTTCTCGTCAGACGCGTGGCGTGCAAACTACAGGATCCCATGCAGGGTTGACACGGTACGCGGGCGGCTATACACTCTGGTAAACAGGGGTCAGAAGTTTGGATCCCCAGCAGCAGCGCCGGGGGCTCTGCTAAGCACCCGCCCGGCTCGGAAATGCGATGCGTATTTCCGTGCAGTACGGAAAAGGAGGTTAGGCTCGTATGCCTTCGAGGGTTCGCCGTGTTCTCTTGCTGTGCCTTTTGGCGTCAGGCGCAATCTGCCAGGATTTTCGCGCCACGCTGACGGGTTTAGTGACCGATCCCAGTGGGGCTGTCATCCCAAATGCGACGGTCAAAGCCACGAATACCAGCACGAACGCTTCTAAGGAAGCGCAAACCACCGAATTGGGCGTGTTCACGATCCCCTATCTGGATCCTGGCGTCTACGACGTAGAAGTCAGCGCCAAAGGATTCCAAACTGTGGTGCGGCCTAAAATCGTCCTCCGCGTAGCTGACAAAGTGAATCTGACGATCGAGTTGAAAGTCAGCCAAACCAGCGAAAGCGTTTTGGTGACGGCTTCGCAAGAAGTCGTGGAAACGGCGTCAGCGGATCGGGGACTGGTGTTCGACCCTATCAAGACGCAGCAGTTGCCGCTCAATGGGCGCCAGATTTACCAGCTTATGGCTCTTACGCCGGGAGTGCTTTTTACGCAGGAAGCCTTTGGTCCGGGCGGGCACTCCGGTTCGCGCGGTTGGGACGTGACGAACGTGTATCGCATTAACGGGGCCCGTGCGGGGCAGAATCTGTTCCTACTAAACGGAGCTCCCATCAGCGATGCCGGCGGCACGTGGCAAATTGCTCCCAACGCGGAAGCCGTCCAAGAGTTCAAAGTGATGACCAACACTTATGACGCTTCCTATGGACGGTTCGGGGGTGGCGTAGTCAACACCACCGTGCGAAGCGGCACGAATGATTGGCACGGCAACGTGTTCGAATACTTCCGCAACACCGTGCTCGACGCCAACCGGACGGGGAACAAGCAGCCTACGCCCAACATACCGCGCCCGAAGCACAATCAGAACCAGTTTGGGGGTGTGCTAGGCGGCCCGCTGCGCAAGGACAAAGACTTCATCTTTGTGAGCTTTGAAGGATGGCGGGAGATTCAGCCCGCGTCAGTCGTCTCTAGCGTCCCCCCGACCTTGCTTCGCGACGGGCAACATTTCAGCGATTTTGGGTATCAGATCTTCGATCCCTTGACTACCCAGACATGCGCCCCGCCGGTGAACTGCCGGGGTTCAGCCTATGTTCGGCAGCCTTTCCCAGGCAACGTCATTCCCCAGAGTCGCATTAGCCCGGTGGCCCAAAAGGTGCTGTCGTACTTTCCAAAAGAGAACGCGCCGGATCCCAAGGCGCTGTCCAGCAACTTTTATGCAAACACCAACGGGCACTACCGCTACGACCAGCCGATTGGGCGTTGGGATCACAACTTTAGCGATTCCGACAAGATTTATGCGTTGATCACCTACCAGCATGGCAAAGAGTACCGGAACCAAACCGGATTTCCGCCTCCCGCCGGCAGCGGCGACATCAATTCGCAACGAACGGACCAGAACTACATCGCAGCATGGACGCACATTCTTTCCCCGCGGACGGCCCTAGACGTGCGAGGCTCCTTCGGGCGGTTCACCTCGATGTTCCCACGCTACACGGACTACGATTTCACGATTGACAAGCTGGGCATGACCAAAATGCCTCACGCTCCCACGAACACCAAGGCCACAGCGCCGCGGTTTGACGTCGGTGGTTACACGACGATTTTCGCCACTTCCAGCGCAGGGGAGTGGAACACATACAACCAGTGGAGCTTCACACCTAGCTTGAGCATGGTCCGAGGACGCCACACGTTGCGGACGGGCGTGGAGTTGAATTATGTAGCCCAAGCGATCGGAAACCGTAGCTGGTCCAACGGGACGTTCAGCTTTAACCAGACCTGGACCCGACAACTGTCCGACGTGAGTGCGGCCGGCGCAGCCGCTACTTTCGATGGCTCGTCCGTAGCTAGTCTCTTGCTAGGGTACCCCGCTAGCGGACAGGTAGACTGGGCGGCAAACCCCTACCGTACGCGCCCTTATTGGGGCGTTTATTTGCAGGACGACTGGAAGGTTTCTCCGCGTCTCACGCTGAATCTGGGATTGCGATACGAAGTGCAATACGCGATGCTGGAGCGGTTTGACCGCGCTAACCGCACATTCGCAATGGACGCCAAAAATCCTTTGAGCGATGCTGTGCTCGCCAACTGGGCCCGAATCAAAGCGGATTACGACAAGACCAACCCGAAGTATCCTTTCCCCGCTCCGCCGGCCCAGTTTAACGGGGGATGGCTGTTTGCGGGCGTAAATGGCCAGCCTCGCCGCATTTTTGACACGGATTGGACCAACTTGGCTCCACGTTTTGGTTTGGCGTGGCAAATCAGCAACAAGACGGTGCTCCGGATGGGCGCCGGGATCTATTACATGGCCAACACGCAGACCGGCCGCACTAACGGCTTTTCGAACACCACCAGTTATCAAGCCTCACTCGACGGCAGGCTTCCCTCTGCGGGAGCCAATTTGAGCGGGCCATACTCTCTGGTGGATCCTTTCCCTTCGGGAATCCTAGAGCCTACGGGTGCAAAGGAAGGCTTGCTCACGCTTGTGGGGCAGGGGTTCACCTTCGATCCGAATTTCTTGAAGATCCCCCGCACCTACCAATATTCCTTCGGCCTTCAAAGGGAATTGCCTTCCCATATCTTGCTGGAGGCCTCTTTTGCCGGCAACTACCAGACGTTCGTCGGAGTTAGCTGGGGCAGGAACGAGATCAGCCTTGCGGATTACGACCAATCGCGTGTGGACAACTCGAACTATAACGCGGTGCAGGTGCCAAATCCGTTTTATGGCATTCTGCCAAGAAACGGCGGCGTAGGCCAGAACCCCACGATTTCGCGGGGCAATCTTTTGCGGCCGAATCCCATGTGGGGCGGGCTCACTCAAGCCAACACGCCGTGGGGGTTCTACCGTTCGGACGCTCTTCAGATTAAGGCCGAAAAGCGGGTGCTCGGATCCGCCGAAGCCGGGGTGATGACCTGGGTGCTTTCATACACCATCTCCAAAGCGTACACTTCGGATCATCGCCTTCAGAGCTGGAATCTTCAGGAGCCTCTAATTTACGAGCTCGACGAACAGGACAAGCCCAATATGCTCGCCTTCAGCGGCGTATGGGATCTGCCCATGGGCAAGGGTAAGGCGCTCTTCAATTCTGACAAGCCTTTGGTTCAGAAGCTCGCCGGAGGATGGCAGTTCAATTGGATCTTGACCTATCGCTCCGGATACCCGGTGCCATGGCCCAATTTGATCAACTACTGCGGCGACTGGCATGCCCACCCGCAAACGCGATATTCCTGGTTCAACAACAACAAGAGCTGTTACGCCACCTACCCGCCGTTTACGTTGCGGACTTTGCCGGATCGCTTCCCCGACATCCGGCAGCATGCGGTTCCGCAACTAAACATCTCGTTCGAAAAGACCACGCGTATCCGCGAGCGTTTCCGCTTTGTGTTCCGGGCGGAGGCGTTTAATCTGACGAACACGCCAAACTACGGTGGGGTTGACACCAGCTTCACCAGTTCGCGGTTTGGAATGCTGCCGCAGGACCAACAGAACTGGCCGCGGTTTATTCAGCTTGCGGCCAAATTTTTCTTCTAGGAGCGTTCCGGCTCCCATGGGCGGGCCCCGCCGCCCGGCCCATGGGAGCGGCGAAGGGCGCCGTCTTACAAGCCCAAAGTATGGAGGGCTTCACCGGCTCCGCTGAGATTGCTAAGCCGCATCTCGGAATACTTACGCGACAACAGCACTCCGTGCGCCCCTCCCCGCAGCGCTGCGAGCACGGCGTCCCTGGCGCCTGCCGGCGTGCAACGGCTGTGTTTCCGGTCGGTCGGGATGTCGATGTCTATCCCCGACCAGATCTGCGTGTGCGTGCCCGCGACGCCTTCCACAGCGCGCTTGGTCTCGCGCTGTACGTAGTCGGCTGACAGCCCGGTGAAGGGAAGGCGCTCATACTCGCCCTCCTGGTAATTCAGAATTCGGTAGTGGAATGCGAGCCCCTCTTGTCTGGACATGTCCCCCTAGAGATGGGCTTGCACGCTGTCGAGAAGGGATCCTAAGCCACGGAGAAGACTGCGGCGGTTGATGCGCACCATGCGCGTAGGATACCGCAACTCTGCTTCAAATGAGTTCCGTCAAGGGCTTCCAGGGGCGTCCTTGTGACTCTGCGACGGCGGGATACGTAATAAAGCCTCCATACGTGTTCACGCCCTCCGCCAACGCCGCACTCTCCTTACAGGCCTGCTCCAGCCCTTTGTTTGCCAGTTGCATCAAGTAAGGCAAGGTGGCGTTCGTCAGGCCGACGGTGGATGTGTGAGGCACTGCGGCAGGCATGTTCGACACACAGTAATGCAACACGCCGTCCACAAAGTACACGGGACTGGTGTGTGTCGTAGGGCGAGACGTCTCAAAGCACCCTCCCTGGTCGATGGCCACGTCCACCATCACCGCCCCAGATTTCATCGCCGCCAGCATCTCCCGGCGCACCAGCTTTGGGGCGGCCGCACCGGGGATCAGCACCGCGCCGATCACAAGGTCCGCCCCGCGCAGGGACTCGCTGATGGTCCAAGAATTGGACGCTAGCGTCACGATTTGGCTGCGGAAGATATCGTCGAGATGGCGTAAGCGGTTGAGGTTTTTATCGATGATCGTTACGTGCGCGCCTAGGCCAACGGCCATCACAGCAGCATGAAAACCCACTACACCTCCCCCGAGGATCACTACGTTGGCCGGAGCTACGCCTGGGATGCCGCCTAATAGGATTCCCCGACCTCCGTTCGGGCGCTCCAGATACTGTGCGCCGACTTGAACGGACATGCGCCCGGCGACCTCGCTCATAGGAGTCAACAGGGGCAGAGAACCGTCAGCCTCGCGGATGGTTTCGTAGGCCACCGCATTCACGCGCTGAGCGAGAAGCCGTTCGGTCAACTCTGGCAGCGGCGCTAGGTGCAGATACGTGAACAACACCAAGCCGGGGCGAAGAAACCGATACTCCGCCGGCTGCGGCTCTTTCACCTTCACGACGAGGTCAACCTCCCCCCACACATCTGCCGCCGAAGAGACAACCTGTGCTCCGGCGGCGACGTATTGATCGTCTGGGAAGGAGCTGGCTGCGCCGGCCTCCGTCTCGACGAGGACCTCGTGGCCAGCCTCTCGAAGCGCGGTTACGCCACTCGGGACAAGCGCCACCCGAGTTTCATGGTCCTTGATTTCCTTGGGAACTCCGATTTTCATGATTTGGCCTCACTTGTGCGGTAGCACTGTATTTCGGACCGAGTCCGAGAGCGATCAGGCTCAACGAGTCTAGTTTGCCCGTGGCCTGCAAGTTCTGTTCTTGCTGGAAACGGCGTAACGCCGCCACTGATTCCGGTCCCCACACGCCGGTAGGCGGGGGCGCCAGGTAGCCCCGGTCAATAAGAGCCTGCTGGATTTCTTTGTAGCGTTCCGGGGTGGGTTCTTGCTGGCCTCGTGGCTTTACCACACGGGGTGACCGCTTCGCGCTTTTCTTCCCGCTTTTCGAGGCCGTCTTTTTAGAGGAGGCTGTGGATTTCTTAGAAGAGACTGGGGATTTCTTTACGGAGGCGGATTTTTTCGTGGTGGCTGCTCTACTGTTCGAGGGTGACTTCTTGGCCGCCGTCGAGGCTGTGGTTTTGGCCGATTTAGACTTGGAAGCCGCCTTTTGGCTGGCAGGCGATTTCTGGCGCTGAGCCTCCGCCGCCTCTCCAGGTGGCAAGCTCATGAGAGCCATGACGAGCGCCGAGACGAGCAAAGGTACTAGACGGTGCGCCACTGCCATATAGTCTAACAAACAGGGAGGGCAGGGCCCTTTACGGACCCCGCCTTCCGGCTTGCATGGCTACTTGGCCGGCAAGGTTCCAGCCAGGAACATCCCTTGCCACTGCGTCTGACGTCCGCGTGAGCCCATCGTCGTGAGCGGGCGCATAATGCGGAACGCCACAGCGTCCCCAGGCTTGAGTGTGCTCTGGATGCGCCGGACATCATCGATCGAAGACACCGGCTGGCGGTTGATGGATACGATCACATCGTTGGGGCGTAACCCGATTTCCTCTGCAAAGGAATCCGGCTCCACACGCGTCACCAGTACGCCGCGTTTGTCCTCAAAACCCTTACTCTCTTTTTCGGCATCGGTGAAGTTCTTCACGTAGATTCCAAACTTCGCCTGCGTGTCCTCCCGGGCAGGTGGTTCTTCGAAGTCCTCGCCCCGGATCCGTGGGTTGTTGGCAAACACCTTCGCGCGGTCGCCGATGATGACTTTCTTATCCAGCTTTTGCCCGCCGCGGTCCACCGTAATGGTGACTTCCGTACCTACCGGAGTGTCAGCGACGCGCGCCACCAAATCATCGCCGTCTTTAATAGGCTTTCCGTTCATGGCGATGATGACGTCTTCCGGCTTGATGCCTGCTTTTTCCGCGGGACCGCCGGGTTCCACGCTTTCGACAAGCACTCCGTGATCCAAGCCCAGCGCCTTCAGCACCTCCGGTTTGTCGTTCTTGTTCCAGCTCACGCCGATGGAGCCGCGGGTGACGCGCCCGGTCTTGATGATCTGGTTATAGACTCGCACGGCCGTGTTGATGGGCAGCGCGAATCCAATGCCCTGATAGCCGCCGCTCTGCGTGGCGATCGCCGTGTTTACGCCCACCACCTCGCCGCGGATGTTCAACAACGGTCCGCCGCTGTTGCCCGGGTTGATAGCGGCGTCCGTCTGGATAAACCGTTGAAACTGTTGCGCCCCGGGTACGTCACGACCCGTGGCGCTGATGATGCCTGCGGTGACCGACGCTTCCAGCCCGAACGGGGAGCCAATCGCCACCGCCCAGTCTCCAACCTGCACGCCGTCTGAGTTTCCGATCCGCACGGGGGGCAACGGACGCCCGGTGTCAATTTTGATCACGGCGATGTCGGTTTCACGGTCATAGCCGATTACGCGAGCTTTGTACTCCGTCTTGTCCCCGGGAACTTTCACTTTGATGTGGTCCGCACGTTCAATCACGTGGTAGTTCGTAATGATGTAGCCGTTCTTGTCCACGATGAAACCGGAGCCGGTCGCTTCTTGGCGGAAGGGGCGCATCGGCAGATCGCCGAAGGGACCCTGAAAGAAGCGGCGGAACGGACCCAGCATGTCGTCTTCCTCGTCTTCTTGCTGCGGCCGTCGCTTGCCTCCCTTTGCCGCCTTCGGAGTATAGTCGGTGGTGATGTTGACCACGGATGGCTCAAGCTGTTTTGCGAGCTTGGTAAACTCGTTCGAGAGCAGCGTGGGGCTGGGAATCGTCAACGGCGTCGCGTCGGGCGCCACCGCCTGGCCGTACGCGGATATGATCCGCGTGCCCACCAGGGTGCCAATCAAGATTCCGATCGACAGCGTAAACAGTAACAGGCTAATGCCGAGCAGTCGGTGCTGCCGCAGCAGGCTCCAGAAGTTCATCGTTTTCATCCTTTTGAGAAGCGTCAGGGGTTCTTTGCTCACAATTATACCGAACGCGCTCCGGTTTGAGTCCTGGAATTTACGGCCGCGCTCCATGGGAAGGCTTCAGTTCGACGATCAGTATGCCACCCAGGATCAATGCCGCTCCCAGCGAGGCAGTTGTTGACAGCGTTTCGCCCTCCACCATCCATGACGTAAGCCAAGCGAATACCGGTTCCAACGAAAAAATCAGGGCGGTGTGCGTCGCTGTCGTATGCTGTTGCGCCCATGCCATCACCGTGAAAGCCAGCGCCGTCGCCAGCAGGGACGTGATCGCCAGCGCGCCGGCTAGCTGCGCACTCCACTCCAAATGCGGCGTCTCCACCCACCAGCATGTGGCCGCCCCCACGACGGCGGCGGTAGCGATTTGAACCAAGCTTAGAATTTCGAAGCCGCCGCTCCGAGTGTAACGCTCCACCACCAGAATGTGAACGGCGAATCCTACTGCGCACGCCATCGTGAGCAGATCGCCTGGTCCGATACGCAGCTCTTGCCACCGGACGGTCATCAAGGCTAAGCCCAGAACCGCTGCCGTCACCCCGCCGATTTCTTGGAGGCGGGGCATGCGGCGGCGCCATGCCGCACCCAAAATGGGCACCAAAGCTACCGAAAGGCCCGTGATGAAAGCGGATTTCGATGGGGTTGTGAAGCGCAAACCCTGGGTCTGAAAAAAATAGGCCGCGATGAGGACCAACCCCGCTAGCATGCCCCCGCGTAAGGCGGACTTGTGGCCGCGTGCATTGCTGTTAAGCCGCCCGCGATAGAGAGCCGCCAGCACCAGAGCCGCGGCCGAAAACCGCAAAGTGAGGAAAAGCATCGTGGAGACGCCGCTTAATGCGCTCTTCACCACCACAAAGGTGGCGCCCCATATCAAAGTGATCCCGGCCAGTGCGAGATCGGCTTTCCAGGATGAGGGTCTTGAGCTCACAGGGTTTCCGGCACGCCTCGAGAAAGGAGGCACATGGCAAGGAGAATGCGCGCCAGTCCCTGCTCTCTTGCTTTTGGGGAATACCACTCAGACGGGGTGTGCGCCCCCCCGCCTTGTCCCCCTGCGCCGATCGATAATGCTTCGAGGCCCATGGACAGGGGGATATTCGCGTCGGTGGAGGCGCAATCCAAAGCTGCATGGACACCCAAGAAAGCGTCTACTGCACGCACTGCCCGCAGGATCTCCGCATCCTCAGGCAGTTTGCCCCCGGGGCGAGTGCCAATTTCCCGAATTTTCGCCGTAACTTTGCCCGCTACCGCCCGGGAGTTCTCGACCTCCAGAGCCTTTTCCACCACCGAAGTCAGCGCCGCGCCCATGGCATCCAGGCGCTCAGGCTCCTCCGAGCGAAGATCCAGCTTCGCTTGAGCCTGCGTGGGGATCGAATTCACGCTCACTCCGCCTTCAATGGAGCCGAAGTTGTAAGAGGAGCGCACAGCGGACTCGAGCCTCAAGTCGGCAAATGCGGCGACGGCGCGGCTGAGAGCATGAATCGGATTGGGAACCCCGTAATCGATCCAGCTGTGACCGCCGGGTCCGTTGACGGTGATTTCCAGCCGGCGGCTGGCCAGGGCGATGGTAGTGATATGGTCCAAGTTGGGACCGTCCAAAACCAAGAAAGACCGAATCTGAGAGCCTAACGGGGAGTGGCGGCATAAATAACGCATGCCGCTCAAGTTGCCTTCGCCCTCCTCGCACACGTTCGCTACCAGGAGAAAAGAGCGTTCGCCCATCGCAATCCGCGGCGCAGCGTCAAGCGCCGCCGCCACCGCCAGGAGGGCCGCCAAGCCCGCCCCGTTGTCAGAGACCCCGGCGCCGCAAAACCGACCATCGGGTTTCACTTGAATATCGTCCGGAGAGCGCGGCGCGAGCACCGTGTCGAGGTGCGCCGTAACCGCGACAAACGGACCAGGGTTTTCCCCGCCGGGCATGGCCAGAACGTTCCCCGCTTTGTCCACTTTGACCGCGCACCCTAACTGTTTGAATTGCGTGGCAAACCAAGCCGCGCGCTCCTGTTCACGAAATGTCGGCGCCGGGATGCGGCAGAACTCGAGGTGGCGCTCGTTAATCCACTGCTTCTCGCGGCGGAACCATGCCAAACACTCACGTACGCCACGCTCCTCAGTCAGCGACACCACTGCCGCGACATCGTTTTTCGTCTTAGCAATGGAACCCGGCACTCTTTATTAGTGTAAGGCCCCGGCGGCCGGACAAGCTACCTAACCGGCTGGCGCCTCGACCTTAGACTTCCGTCTACAAACCGGCCTTGTCTTCCAAACTGCGCCAAAGGTACCAGCTAGCCACCGAGCAGTAGGGACGCCACCTCTCGGCGGCCATCCGATCCACTTCGGCAGGCGACGGCAGACGGTCGAACTGGTAGGCTTTCTGCACCGCAACCCGAATCCCCAGATCGGCTGAGGGCATAACGTCGTGCCGCCGGAGGCCAAAAATGAGGAACATATGGACCGTCCACGGGCCGATGCCTTTAATGGCCGTAAGGCGCCGCATCACCTCATCGTCCGGCAGCTTGGCTAGCTCCTCAAAATTTAGCTTACCTTCCACTACCAGCCGAGCCGTCTCCCGCAGGTAGGCCGTCTTCTGTCGGGAAATCCCTATTTTACGGAGAGTTTCCACGGAGAGTTCAAGAATCGCTTGAGGCGTCACCTTTCCTTCAGGGCAAACCGCTTCCAGACGGTTATACATCTGAAGCGCCACCTTGCCGCTAAGCTGTTGGTAAATGATCGCGCGCGCCAGAGTTTCAAAACCCGGCGGGCTGTATTCAATGCGGTATGGACCGACCCGTTCGATGATCGAGCGCAAAACCGGATCGGATTTCTTCAGGTGTAAAATCGCTTTACGCATGGAACACAACGGAAAGGGGATGCATCTTTCAGCATAGTATGAGATGGAGGGCCGCGTGGCTGGCGCTGTTGCTGACGCCACCCTCGCTTCCCCAAAATCCTGCCCAACCCCAGCAAGAAAGTCTTCCCTCCATCAGCGTGGATGTCAACGTCGTAAACGTGTTATTCACGGTGCGGGATCGAAAGGGCGCTCTCATCACTAATTTGACGAAAGACGATGTGCAGGTGCTGGAAGACGGCAAACCCCAAACCATCAAAACGTTTACTCGTGAGACCGATCTGCCTCTGACCATCGGGATGCTGGTTGACGTCAGCCGCAGCCAGCAGAATTTGATAGATGTGGAGCGGCGCGCCGCCAGCCAGTTTTTCCAACAAGTGTTGCGGCAGAAAGACATGGCTTTCCTGATTAGCTTTGGCGCTGAAGCCGAATTGCTACAGGACCTTACAGGATCCGTCAAATTGCTCCAGAGAGCGCTAGGCGAGTTGCGGCTGAGCGTCGCCGTCGTTCCGCCGTCGATCGCGGGTCCAGGTCCAGTGCCCACTTCCTCGCGTCCGAGGGGAACCATCTTGTACGACGCGGTATACCTTGCAGCTACGGAAAAACTGCAAGGGGAGGTGGGACGCAAGGTTATGGTGGTCATTTCCGACGGAGGGGATCAAGGGAGCCGGATAACCCGCGAACAAGCCATCGCTGCTGCGCACCGCGCAGACGCCATCATTTACAGCATCTACTATGTCGATCCCTATTTTGGAAGGCGGTTCGGCTACTCCGGGGATGAGGGCGCTCTTCGTAAGCTTTCCGAAGAAACCGGGGGACGCGTTTTCCGGGTCGACAAGAAACATACGCTTGAGGAGATCTTCGAAGAGTTAAACGCAGAGATGCGCAGCCAGTACGCGCTGACCTATACCCCTACCAACAGTGCAAGGGACGGCTCTTTCCGCCGTATTGAGATTCAGACCCGGGACCGCAATCTGAAGGTGCAAGCGCGCCGCGGATATTACGCCCCCAAATAGCCGGCCCTTCCGGGTCAGCATTCCAACCGGATTTTCGATATGCTGGTCCGACGAGAACAGGAGGAACATCTACGATGATGAACCGGCGGCAGTTTATGACAGCAAGCGCGGCGGCGCTGGCGGCGCCCACGGCACATAGCGCCGTCCCGCGCAACCGTGCGGAGTCCATGGAATGGTTTCGTAAAGCCAAGTTCGGCTTGTTTATGCATTACGGCGTATATAGCATTCTGGGGCGGGGCGAATGGGTGCAGTTCCGCGAAGCCATCCCAGTGGCGGAATACGCCAAACTAAAGGACCAGTTTACGGCGGACAAGTTTGACGCCGACAAGATCACAGATCTGGCTGTGGCGGCGGGCATGAAATATGTCAACCTTACTTCGCGGCACCATGACAGCTTTTGCCTGTTCAAGACCAAGGAAACGGACTTCAACAGCGTAAATTCACCTGCGCGCCGCGACTTGATCGGCGAATTGACCGCCGCCTGCCGGAAGCGCGGTCTGGGGATCTTTTACTACTATTCCTACGCTCTGGACTGGCGGCACCCGTATTTCTATTCCCGAGAGTACGGGCTGCAATCGACGAATGCCCCGTGGGGAAGCGCCAGGCCCGCTTACAAGACCCCGGAACCCTCTTACAAATTCCAGAAGCCCGAAGACTTTCAGCACTACATCCGGTTTGTTCACAACCAGCTCCGGGAGTTGCTGACGCAGTATGGTCCGATTTCCGGCATCTGGCTGGATCCCATCATGGGTTACTACGCGCGCCCGGAGTTGTTCCCCATTGAAGAGACTTATGCTCTGATCCGGAAGCTCCAGCCGCAATGTCTAATCTGCTTCAAACAAGGAGCAAACGGCGACGAAGATTTTGTAGCTCCAGAGCGAACTTTAGGGCCGCACCGCAGCGGCGGAGAACTGGCCAAAAAGGTTTGGGAAAAAAACAAGCACAAACTACCTGAGATTTGCGACACCTTGCAGGAGCGTGTCTGGGGGTATCAGAAGGCGGATGACAGGAAGCATCGAGATGCAGACTGGGTCATGAAGACGCTGGACTACTGCAAATCGATTCAAGGGAACCTGCTGTTGAATACCGGGCCGTTGCCGGACGGGTCGATTCATCCAGAGGATGCGAAGACGTTGCTCGAAGTGGGCCGCCGTCTGAAAGCTTGAGTGGAGTGGGGGTGCAGCGCTAGAAGATCTCGTACTTCTTGAATGCTTCCGCCGCGGTGAGGCCGGCTTCAAGATCGCGCCTGAGGACTTTCTCCTTTCGGGCCTTGTCCAAAGCCATCGTAAAAATCTCTTTCTCCCACTCTTTGGGAACCGCCAGCACGCCGTCGATGTCCCCAATGATGAAATCGCCGGGGGCGACACGTACGCAGCCGATCTCTACGGCCACGCGGAAATCCACCACCTTCCCGCGCGGAGCTTGGTCCTGCGCGTAGCCGCCGCGTGAGAAAGTAGGGAAGCCGAGAGCGAGGATGCCTTTGGTGTCCCGGTGATGCCCGTCCAGGACAGCGCCGCGGGCCCCACACTGGCATGCCCGTACGCTCATCAATTCTCCCCATAAAGCATAGTTGCGCCGGCCGCCTGCGGCCACGTAGACTTCTCCCGGCTTCATATTGTCCAGTGCGTCGAGCATCAGACCGAACGGCTGTTTGGGATCTTCCTCGAAGACGTCAGCGACCAGAACGGTCATGGCGCGTCCCACCACGAACATTTCCGGAGCAACGGGGCGGATCTCGGGCGGAAAAAACTGATGGCGCAGTTTGCACTTGTCCATGATGTCCCCAATCACAGCCGTGTACAGCTCCCGGCGCACCATGGTGAAAAGTTCTTCATCGCTGGTCCAAAGAGGCGGCATCGAGATGATGATATCTAAAGCAACGACCGGGGGTGAAGCTGCATAATGGACTTTATGCGCTATCGAACCCTTGGAAGAACAGGCTGGCAAGTGAGTGAAATTGGCTTCGGCGCGTGGGGCATCGGCGGGAAACAATGGTTGGGCGGTGACGATGACGAGTCGCTGAGAGCCTTGCGCCGCGCCCTGGAACTCGGCTTGAATTTCGTCGACACCGCTCTAGCCTATGGCGACGGTCACAGCGAGGAGCTGGTGGGTAGGGTGGTCCGGGACGCTCCGGGCAAGGTGTACGTCGCTACGAAGATACCCCCCAAAAACCGTTTATGGCCGGCGCGCCCGGGTATCGACATCAAGGAGGTGTTTCCTTACGAGTACATGATCGCTTGCACCGAAGAGAGCCTCCGCAATCTGAGTTTGGAGACGATCGACCTCCAACAGTTACACGTATGGAATCCGGAATGGACCGGCCGGGAGGAGTGGCGGCGAGCGCTCGAAGACTTGAAGCGGTCGGGGAAGGTGCGCGCGGTAGGCATTTCGATCACCGAGCACGACCCGGATTCGGCGCTCGACGTGGTGAAAACGGGCTTGATCGATACTGTACAAGTGATTTACAACATCTTCGACCAGACGCCTGAGCGCCACTTGTTTCCGCTGTGCCAGGAATACGGTGTGGGTGTTCTGGCGCGCGTGCCGCTTGATGAAGGCGCTCTCACTGGGGCCATCACGGAGGACACGAAATTCGAGCCTGGCGAATTCCGGGAGTGGTATTTCCGCGGGGATCGCAAGCGGCAGGTCGTCGAGCGAGTCCGCGCACTCCAGCGCGACCTGGAAAACGAAACAGACACCTTGGCTGAAACGGCGCTCCGTTTCTGCCTTTCTCACCCAGCGGTTTCCACGGTGATTCCGGGGATGAGGAAAATTCGGAACGTCGAAAGCAGCATCTCCGTCTCAGAGAAGGGGCCTTTGCCGCCCACAACACTCGCGAAACTGAGAAAGCATGCTTGGAATAAGAATTTTTACGTTTAGTTTGGCGACGGCGGCAGCGGTAGGGTGCCTCGCCCAGCCGGTCAATTATTTCCCGCTGGATGTAGGAAACCAATGGGTCTACCAGGTTTCTGGACCGGCGGGCGGCTCTTCTGTGGTTGCCGGGATTACCGGAGTGGTGGAGGGAAACGGGCGCTACTGGGCGATTTATGAGGGCTTTGAAGGCGCCCGGTGGCTTCGCGTGGACGAAGCGGGCTCGCTGTATGCCTATGACCCACAAGCCCGGCTCGAAGTCGCCGTTGCGCCGTTTGGGAACGACCAGGCGACTTTTGAGCCGCAGCCCAATCCTTGCCGGCAGACGGGGCGGATCGTATCCCGAGCGGCTGCGTACAAAGGTCCGATTGGCGAATTCACCAACGCCCTCGAGGTTCGCTACTCCCCCGGCGCATGCAACGACGCAGGGCTGATCAGCGAGGTTTACTTGCCGTGGGTGGGGCTGGTTCAGCGCACGGTAAGTACGATTGCAGGACCGCGCGTCTATGATTTAACGTACGCGCGGCTTGGGGACGTGACCGTGATAACCGGACCGGAAGTTTCCTTTGGGATGGCTCTCAACCCATCGCCGCTTGCCCCTGGCGACACTCTGCGGGTACGGCTGAGCCTGCGCGTAGCCCGCTCGACGCCGCTACGGCTCACGTTTCCGAGTGGACAGCTCTTCGACCTTGCCATACGCAATAGCAAAGGCGAGCAGGTTTACCTATGGAGCGCTGGGAAAGCCTTCACGATGGCGATCGTAAACATGGAAGTGCAAGGGGAGAAGAATTTTCTGATCGAAGCTCCGCTGGCGGGCATTCCGCCGGGCAGATATACGGTTGAGACGTGGCTTACCACGGTAGGTCCCCGAGAGTGGGCGGCCGTTATGCCTATCGAAATCCGCTGACAAGCAGATTCAGAAGCCCTTTGCCGTATAGACAGGCTTGCCCTCGACCACGGTCAGCAGGGGCTCGATGTTCCGTATTTCTTCCACCGGGCAACGCAAATAATCCCTATCTATGACTACGAAATCGGCCAGCTTTCCTTTTTCAATCGATCCCTTCACCTTTTCGCTAAACTCCTGGTAAGCAGCCCAGATGGTGTACATCTTGAGCGCTTCCTCGCGAGTAATAGCCTCCTCCGGATAAATGACGACGCCCTCAGTGGTCCGGCGGGTGATCGACATCCACATATTCAGGAATGGGTTAAAGGGATTCACCGCCAAGTTCTTGTCGTGTCCGAGCATATGGTCGCTACCCCCCGCCACCGGGATGCCGTGATCGATATAGGTGCGTAGCGGAAAGAAATACCGCATATTCTGGATGCCGAAAACGCGGCTTAGCGCCGGACCATCCAAATGCAGCCATGCCGGCTGCGCGTCAATCATAACGCCCAGCCGCTTCATCTTTTGGATGGTCTCCAGACTCATAAAGCTGCCGTGCATCACATGCGACCGGGAGGGGGCAATGGGTTTTTCTCGGTCGAGTTTTTCAAAAGTATCCACCAACAGATCAATGGCGGCGCCGCCTTGGACGTGTGCGGTCAACTGCCAGCCTTTGTCCCGCGCCGCGCGGAAAATCTGCAACAACTTTTCCGGTTCTACAAACAACATCCCGCGAGCATCCGGATTGGTCTGCCCGTAGAGCTGTCTTCCAAAGGGACCATAAGGCATACGCTGGTAAGCCGTACCGACGCTCTGCCCGCCGTCGAGCGTCACTTTGAAACTGCCCATCTTCAACCATTCGTCCCCGTAGTTGGTTGTCCAAGGCGATTCCCGGATTTCCTTCACGATCTGTTCCAGCGGGAGGTTCGAATTGATGCGCCAAGTGAGGACCACGCGGACGGGGAGGCGGCGCTGCGCTTTCAGCTTCTCAAAGAGCTTGGCTTCGGGCGGAGTCACAGCTCGGTCCGCGACGGATGTCAGACCGGCTTCGGCGTAAAGATGGAGCATCTTTTCGATAGCGGCCAGCCGATCACTCTCGGGGAACTCCTCCGGCTTGGGCAGCCCTTTTAGTAAGTGGGCGGCATTCCGCAAAATCCCGTTGGGCTCGCCATCCGGGCCTTTGACGATTTCACCCGCCGGAGGATTCGGCGTGTTTTTGTCAATGCCACTCATTCGGAGCGCCAGCGTGTTCGCCGCCCAAACATAGCTGCCGTCGAAAGCCACCGGATGATCAGGGGCGACATCGAGGTCGTGCTTGGTGGGCATGCGCATTTCTTTGAGGCGGGGAGGAAGAGTGCGCGGAACGATGATCCAGGCGCCTTTCGGCGTCGTTTTCGCCTTTTCGCGAATGTACCGCTGGATGGTCGCAATGCTGTCAAAGACGGGCAGCTTTTCCCGGTATTCGCTGAGCGCCGATCCCAAAATATGGACGTGAGCATCGATCAGTCCGGGCAAGACCGTCTTGCCCTTGAGATCGATCACACGCGTTCGGGCGCCCTTTTCGCGCAGCGCTTCTTGGTTGGCGCCAACAACCACAAAACGCCCGTCCTTGACCGCAATGGCTTCCTGGACCGAGAAGCGCTGGTCCACGGTGACAATCTTGCCGTTGTACAGGATCAGATCGGCATCCGCCGCCCAAAGCCCCGCCACGGCCGTGAACAGAACCAAGCCCGCGCGTTTCCTCATACGCTCCTGATTGTAATGCAGGCGTTACCGCCTGCGGTCATCCCCGGGGGAAACAGACAAGGGCTCTTCGAAGCTAACCGGTCATTTTGAGCCTTCTCGGCCTGCCGCCGGGATAATCCCACGAGTGCGGAACCAGTTGGCCAAAAGCTCCGGCCACTTCGACAGCGCCGGGTCCGTATAGCCTAGTCCCATGCCGTGCGGTCCTTTCTCGAAAATGTGCATCTCCGCTGGAACCCCTGCCTTGCGAAGCGCCAGGTAAAACAGGACGCTATTCTCGGCAGGCACTCCCGTGTCGGCATTGGTGTGAAACAGAAACGTAGGCGGCGTCTGCGGCGTGACTTGCAGTTCATTCGACAAATTCTCCACCAGCTTTGGGTCGGGATTGTCGCCTAGAAGATTTCTCATCGAACCTTTATGGGTGTATGGCGTTGTGAACGAGATCACGGGGTAGCCGAGCACCATAAAATCGGGGCGGCAGCTCATACGATCCACGGGATCGGCAGCCTGGGGGTTGCCGGAATCGAAATGCGTGCCCGCAGTGGACGCCAAATGTCCGCCTGCCGAGAAGCCCATGATGCCCACACGGTTGGGATCGACATTCCATTCTTGGGAGCGCGCGCGGACCAGCCGTATGGCGCGTTGAGCGTCGCCAAGCTCCACCGGATGGCGGTAGCCATGCGATCCTAAACGGTACTTCAAAACGAACGCCGCCATACCTAAAGAGTTCAGGTAATTCGCCACTTGGCGTCCCTCGTGGTTCATGGCCAGAGCTCCGTAGCCCCCTCCGGGACATATCACCACGCCTGCGCACGGAGGGCTCTTACGCGCGTATGGAAGATAAACCGTCAGAGTCGGGCGGTCTTGGTCATTTGAACCCAGCGCACCCGGCGCCTGCCCCTCCCACAACGGAATGGTCTGCGGCTCCTGCGCGGCCATGGCAGCCGCCCATATCAATCCAGCAATCAGCGTTCTCATAGGTTCCACGTTGAATAACGAGTGTATACCAGAAGTCGCTCCCTATGGAACCGAGAAAAAGGAAAACGGGTCGTGTGGCTTGAGAACGCGCCAGTGGCGGCGCGCAGGGTTTGATACATTGACGTTGTGAGCTCGCATTTTATGAACCGCAGGAGCTTTCTGGCGGGAGCCGCCGGAACGCTTGCCGGCTGGTCGTGCCGGACTTCCAAGCCGCGGCGGCCGAATGTCGTTTTCGTCCTGACGGACGACCAGCGTTGGGATTGTTTAAGCTGCGCCGGGCACCCGTTCTTAAAGACGCCGAACCTGGACCGAATGGCGGCGGAAGGCGCACGGTTTCGGAATGCTTTCGTTACAACCTCGCTGTGCTCGCCCAGCCGCGCCAGCTTCCTCAGTGGTCTGTATGCGCATACCCACAAGGTCCGGAACAACTTTACGGAGTTTCCGACCTCTATCCCTAGCTACCCGCAGCTTCTTCAAGCTGCCGGCTACCGTACGGCGTACATCGGCAAGTGGCATATGGGCGAAAACAACGACGAACCCCGTCCAGGGTTTGATTATTGGGCCAGTCATCGCGGTCAGGGGAAATATTACGATACGGAATTTAACATCAACGGTAAGCGCCAAGTATTGAAAGGGTACTATACGCACCGAGTTACGGAGCTCGCGGTGGACTGGCTCTCCAAGCAAGCCCGAGCGCCGTTTGCGCTCATTGTAGGACACAAGGCTCCGCACGGCGTGTGGATTCCTGAGCCGAAGTACGAGCATGTTTACGACCATTTAGAAATCAAGAAGCCGAAGACCGCGGATGACGTGGGGAAAGGCAAACCGGCGTGGGTGCGCGAGCGGCTGTCGACGTGGCACGGAATCAATGGGAATCTGTACGGCACCAATGATTTTGGCAAGTTCATACGCACGTACCATGCGACGATTCTCTCAGTGGATGACAGCATGGGAGAAGTATATGCCGCTCTTCAACGAAGCGGCGAGCTAGACAACACCATCTTTGTATTTGCTTCCGACAATGGCTTTCTATTGGGGGAACACGGCTCGATCGACAAGCGCGTGATGTGGGAGGAAAGCATACGCATTCCATTCCTAGTCCGTTACCCGGCGTTGATCCGCTCGCCGAAGCTCGTGGACGAAATGGTGCTCAACATCGATCTGGCGCCCAGCTTGTTAGACCTGTGCGGGGTTCCGCTGAAGGCAAACGTGCAAGGGCGGTCGTGGAAACCGCTATTGGAAGGCAACCACGCCGGCTGGCGTAAGTCGTGGTATTACGAGTACAATTTCGAAAACGAGTTCCCGTATACGCCTAATGTTCGCGGCGTGCGCACGGAGGAGTGGAAGTACATACACTATCCGAACGGAGAGGGGCAGAAAGACACCTATCTCGCCGAACTGTATAACATTAAAAACGACCCGCTGGAAACGAATAACCTGATCGATAAGCCGGAAGCCCAAGCGATTCTGGCGGAGCTGAAGCGGGAGTTGCGCCGCCTTCAAGAAGAAACGGGCGCGCTTCCGGACGAAATGCCTCTGAACCCAAAGCTGCGCATGGAGAACCCGGACGAAAAGATCCGCTGACTCAAGCGCTCCCAAGGGTAGCGAGTACGCTTCCACTCTTTTGCTCGATTTCGGCGTGCAGGCTGTTGCCGTGGGCGTCCATGGTGACAATGGCTGGGAAGTTTTCGACTTTGAGATGCCACATGGCTTCGGGCACTCCAAATTCCAGCAAATGGACGCTGGGAACCTTGCGGATGCAGCGGGAATAATACTGAGCTGCCCCACCGATGGCGTTCAAATAAACGGCTCCGCACTCTTTCATCGCCGCGAGGGTTTTGGCGCCCATACCGCCTTTTCCCATCACGGCGCGCACCCCATAGCGGCGGATGACCTCGGCTTCATAAGGTTCCTCTCGGATGCTGGTAGTGGGACCTGCGGCCTTACTCACCCACTCTTCACCTTGTTTCAACATCACGGGCCCGCAGTGATACAGGATCGCGCCACGCAAATCTACCGGAGGATTGTTCTTCATGAGGTAAGCGTGAACTGCGTCGCGCCCCGTGAACATGTCGCCCGTGATCAGGACTACATCGCCGACCTTGAGCGCGCGCACGGTTTCTTCACTTAGCGGCGGCGTGAGGATGACCTCGCGTCCCGTGAGGGGCAAGCCTTCGCCGGCCGTCATCTTCTCCACGGGGCGGGAAGGATCTCGGTACAGCCATTTGGTGATAGCGCCGCTTGCCGGATCGAGGCGCACGCCTAAGCGCCGGAACGCCCAGCATTCATAGGCTACAGAGACAAAGAAACTAGCCGGCAAGCGGTTGGCGGCGGTGATCTTGCATGCAATTAAGCTGGCGCGTCCGCCAAAACCCATAGGACCCACGCCAAGAGCGTTGGCTTCTTTCATGATCCGCGATTCCAGCTCCGCCAGTTCGGGTTGTGGATTCACGTCGTCGATGGTCCGGAACAATTGCTGTTTCGCCAGCTCGTAACCATGAGCACGGTCGCTGCCTATGCAAACGCCGAGCGCGCCAGGAGAACAACCTTGGCCTTGCGCTTGCCAGACGGCGTGTAAGATGCACTTGCGCACGCCTTCCAAGTTGCGGTCGGCTCGTCCCAGGTGTTCGAGTTCACAAGGAAGCGAATACTGAATGTTCTTGTTCTCGCAGCCCCCGCCTTTGAGGATCAGCTTGACTTCAATCTCGTCCTGCTCCCATTGTTCGAAATGCAGCACGGGGGTTTCGATGCCCAGGTTGTTGCCGCTATTTTTTCCGGTGAGGGAGTCCACGGAATTAGGCCGCAGCTTCCCGCGCTTGGTGGCCTCTGCAACCGCGTCCAGAATTGCTTTACGAATCGGCAACTGGTTCACGCCGACCGGCGTGTGCACATAGAACGCAGGCATGCCCGTATCCTGGCAAATCGGCCCTTCGTCTTCCTGCGCCATGTCGATGTTTGTTGCGATGATGTTGAGCGCCTGAGAGCTCTGTGTGGCCGGCGCTTCGGCGCCCAAGGCCAGTTTCATCGCGGTGCGCACGTCGGGCGGCAAGTTGGTGGAGGTCTGGGTAATCAATTCAAGGAGACTGTTCGATAGGAATTCCATAGGAGGCGCCTTCTGCTGCTTTCATTGTAAAAGAAGCCATGCGAGAGTTGCGCGACGGAAAAACAGCCTGATAGGCGGGCGGTATTCGCGCCGGGGCCGGCGCGCCAGTCGAAAACGTTCAGGCTGCGCCAGCCGGGCTTATTTCTCATTTCTCTGGGCAGCAGCCTCCGCAGCGCTTCCCAGCGAGGCGTTCTGAGGTAAAATCTTCAGGCGAACCTGAGCTGTCATGCCCGGCTTCACATCCGGCGTCGGGCTCCGAAAGTCGATAATCACTTTTGTGTCTTTGATTTCCGTAACGGTTCCGGACAAAGGTTCGTTGCCCGCTTCCGTGATGAAGATGAGGGCCGGTTGTCCGATCTGGAGCCGCGCCAGCACCGGGGGTTCGGGCTCGATGGTTACGCGGAGGTCGCCCAAGTCCGTGGCGATTTGGATGAAATCTTTCCAATCCCGGGTCACTTCTGCGCCGGGCTCTCCTCGCCTGGCTACCACAATGCCATCCACGGGTGAGTGAACTTCGCCGGCGGCCAGGGCCGCCGTGGCGGTTTCGAGGTCGTCCGTCTTCTCTTCCAGCGTTCGTTTAGCAGCTTCCAATTGCCGCGAAAGAGAGGAGACCCTCTGGTCAGCATTGGCTGAAATATCTCGGGCGCTCTCGTATTCTGCTTTTGCCGCCAAGTATTCTTTCTCTATTTTTTCGTAAACTAAGCGTGGCGTAGCGCCTTCTTTAAGCAGAAGGCGCTGTCGGTCATACTGCCGCTGGAGGCGATCCAACTCCAGCCGTGCACGCGTAGCCTCTGCGGCGGCGCGGGAGGCTTCCAGGCGCGCTTGGATGATGTTGGACTCTAGACTGGTGACGCGTGTTTGGGCGTTTTCGAGCTCCATTTTGGCCCGGTCTCGCTCGCTTTCCAACTGCGTACTCCGTATGACCGCCAGCAACTGGCCTTCGGTGACCTCCTGGCCGATTTCCGTATGAAACTGCTCTAGAATGCCGTCGATGCTGGCGGGAACCTCGACGATATGCTTGCCTGATATCGTGCCCGAAAAACTCACCTCGGAGCCTGGCGTTGGTCCTTGAGGCGTGCTTTGGACCTGTTGCGCGTTTTTCGCCGCTTGGCGCTCGCGAAGCCAAACCCAGACGACGCCGCCGCTGATGGCCAGAAAGAGAAACGCTCCCAGCAACAAGATCCATTTGCGGCGCATAATCTGATGATACGGAATTCACACACCATCCCAGGGACCATGCGGGAAAGCATTTTGAGCGTCCAAGCGACCGCGAATGCTGAAAACTCTAGCCACCCGCTGAATTCCGTGGTATAGTTGTGCCGTAGAAACCTATAACAGAGTGTAAAACTCCGATTAGGTCGCTTGGATGCGTAGCTTGGCTGGGCGCCGCGGCTTCCGGGGGCTGGAAGCGCGAGATTTGCAACAAGCTGCCACATCTGGTTATGGAGCCCGCAATGGAGTTCTTTAAGAATCATCCTATTCCTCCGGCGGGAGAGCCGGTAACTGTCCGCGACGGATCGTTTTCTGTCCCGGATCATCCTATTATTCCTTTCATTGAAGGTGACGGCACCGGCCCGGATATTTGGCGGGCCGCGCGAACTGTTTTCGATGCGGCGGTGGACCGCGCGTATGGCGGGAAGCGCAGCGTGGTTTGGTACGAGGTATATGCCGGCGAGAAAGCCGCCCGGCTGTTTGACGACTGGTTGCCTCAAGGGACGCTGGAAGCTATACGTCATTTCCACTTGGCCATCAAGGGTCCGCTGACCACGCCGGTGGGCGGCGGCATCCGGAGTTTGAATGTGGCGTTGCGCCAACTGCTCGACCTTTACGTATGCCAGCGCCCGGTGCGCTATTATCCCGGCGTTCCATCGCCCATGAAGCGCCCCGAGTTGCTCAACGTGGTGATTTTCCGGGAAAACACGGAGGACGTCTATGCGGGCATCGAGTGGAAGGCTGGATCCCCTGAAGCCCGCAAAGTCATCGAGTTCCTAAACTCCGAGCTGGGCAAACAAATTCCGCTCGAGGCCGGAATCGGCATCAAGCCGATGACCGCGAGAGCCTCCAAGCGGTTGATACGCAAGGCGATTCGCTACGCGCTGGACAGCGGACGGCGGAGCGTGACTTTGGTGCATAAGGGCAACATCATGAAGTTCACCGAAGGCGCTTTCCGCGACTGGGGTTACGAACTCGTGAAGGAAGAGTTCGCGGACGCTTGCGTCACGGAAGCGGAAGCGGGGCCCGAGCCGCCGGCGGGCAAAATTCTGGTGAAGGACCGCATCGCTGATTCCATGTTCCAGCAAGTGTTGCTTCGCCCCGAGGAGTACGACGTGGTGGCTACGCCGAATCTGAACGGGGACTACCTATCAGACGCTTGCGCGGCCCAGGTTGGCGGATTGGGCATGGCGCCGAGCGCCAACATTGGTGATGAACACGGCGTGTTTGAGGCGACGCATGGCACTGCGCCCAAATACGCCGGATTGGACGTTGTGAACCCTTCCAGCGTAATCCTCTGCGGCTCGATGATGTTCGAGTTTATGGGCTGGAAAGAAGTTTCGCGGCTCATTGAACAGGGCATTACCGAGACGATTCGCCAAAAACGCGTGACCTACGACTTGCACCGGCAAATGGAAGGAGCTTATAAGCTCAAGACCAGCGAGTTCGCCGCCGCAATCGTGGAAAACATGAATGCGCTGACGGCGGCGGCCTAAACGGCGCGGCAGCTTACCGCGCGGGAGGAAGAAAACGTGCGTAAGAAGGTTACCATTGTGGGCGCCGGTAACGTAGGCGCCAGTTGCGCAGTGCGCCTTGCAAGCACTGGGCTGGCGGACATTGTCTTAGTGGACGTCATTGAGGGCGTCCCGCAAGGCAAGGCTCTAGATATTTTGCAGTCCGGGCCGATTGCGCGCGTCGACGTAAAGGTGACCGGCGCGAATCACTACGAGCCTACCGCAAACTCGGACATTGTCGTTTTCACTGCGGGCATGCCTCGGAAACCCGGCATGAGCCGCGACGACCTGTTGTGGTCGAACTACGACATCGTGCGGGCAACCGTCGAACAAGCAGTGAAACATTCGCCGGACGCCATCCTGATTGTGGTCGCGAATCCGCTGGACGCCATGTGTCATGTGGCGTATGCTGTCAGCGGTTTTCCGAAGCGCCGCGTGATGGGAATGGCTGGAATTTTGGATACCGCCCGGTTCCGCACATTCCTGGCGCAAGAGCTGGACGTCTCGGTAGAAGACGTAACCACCATGGTGCTGGGAGGGCACGGGGATACGATGGTTCCGCTGGTGCGTTACACGACAGTGGCGGGTATTCCTATCGTCGATTTGCTGGACGCTCCGACCCTTCAGCGCATTGTGCAGCGCACCCGGGACGGCGGCGCCGAAATCGTGAAGCTGTTAAAGACCGGCAGCGCCTATTACGCCCCGGCGGCCGCCACGGTCGAGATGGTGGAAGCCATACTGCTCGACCGGAAGCGCGTGCTGCCTTGCTCAGCGTACTTGGAAGGCGAATACGGAATCACCGGCGTGTTCGTGGGCGTACCGGTGAAGCTCGGCTCAAGCGGCATCGAGAAGATCTTCGAGCTGAAACTTAGCGAAGAAGAGCAAGCGGCGTTGCACAAGAGTGCGGCGGCTGTCAAAGAGCTCGTTGATGTGATGCAGCCGAAACTGGAGCAGCTCCGCACATCGCGGGCGTCAGCGTGACCCGTTCCTTGGGACTCAATTGAAGGCTGGAGAAACGCCATGCTAGCGGCGGATTTGACTGCGCTGGAAGCCCTTGGCGTCGCCATCCGGGCTGAGATCGACGCTCGCGAACTTTACGGTGATCTCGCCAAGCGCGTGCGGAATCCGTTGGTGCGTGAGAAATTCGAGCTCCTCGCCAAAGAAGAATCTCAGCACCAGCGGATTCTGGAAAAAGCTTACGAGCAACGTTTTCCGGAAGTCCCTTTGCAAGTGCCGCGTACCCAACTCTCCAAAGAATACTCGTGCACTTCTCTTCGGGAACAAAAGTCGCTCAAAGATGTTCTGGCGTTCGCCATCAGTGAAGAGCGCCGTTCCCATGAACATTACCTAAAAGCTGCGGAGCAGGCTAAGGATCCCAGCGGGCAGGCGATGTTCCATTATTTGGCCGACTGGGAGTTCTCTCACCAAATGGCGTTAACCGCCGAGTACGAAATGCTGGTGAGATATCCCCGCCATTTCGGCCAGGACATCGAGCCGTGGCGACCTGAATTCGCCCATTGAGCCAGGGAGAGGATCCCATGCAGGAGGCGACGCTTGTTCCGGGTACAATCCCGGCCGCAGAAGCGCGGTTGCGCCAGCGGTTTCTAAAAGAGACGGCTTTGGTCCCCGGGGGAGATCGCATTGCCCGTTGCCTGCAATGCGGGACATGTACGGGGAGCTGCCCGGTTAGCTATGCCATGGACATTTCCCCCCGGCAGGTAATTGCGCTGTTCCGGGCTGGGGAGATGGAAAAGATCCTTCGAAGCCGCACCATCTGGATTTGCGCGTCGTGCTACATGTGCGCCACACGATGTCCGCAATCCATAAAGATTACCGACCTTTTGTATTCGCTGAAGCGTACGGCGATGGAAGCGGGACTGTTCCCCCAGCGATTTCCGGTTTATCGCTTGTCGCACGAGTTTGTGGCCAACGTGAAGCGTTATGGACGTAACCACGAGCTTTCGTTGCTGACGAACTACTATCTGAAAAGCAACCCATGGGAGCTGGTGCGCCTGGTTCCGTTAGGGCTGGCGATGTGGCGGCGGGGGCGAGCCGTTTTGTTGCCGCGAAAAATCAAGGGAATCCAGGCCATCCGCTCGATTCTCCAAGCGGCGGCCGGATTGCGGTTGCCAGTCGAGAAAGCTCAAGCGGAATATAGCGACGAGGCGGTGGGCTACCGGGCTATTGGATAAGCCGCGGCGGAGGTGAAGCATGGAGTATCTCTATTATCCGGGTTGCAGCCTGGAGTCCTCTGGGAAAGCCTATGACGAAAGCTTGCGGGCGGTATTTCGTTCGTTGGGCGTCGGCTTGAAAGAGCTGGATGATTGGAACTGCTGCGGCGCCACCATTTATATGAGCGTGGATGAAGCGGCGTCGGTGGCTATCAGCGCTCGGAATTTGGCCATTGCAGAGCGAGACGGCGCCCGGGAGATCGTTGCGCCGTGCAGCGCCTGCTATACCGTGCTTTTAAAGACGAACCGTTTTCTTCGGGAAAGCCACGAGTTAAAAGCGAAAGTAGACCGTTTGCTCGGAGCAGCAGGCCTGAGTTACGGGTTGAGCGTGAACGTACGGCACCCGCTGGATGTTCTGGTCAACGATATAGGCATCGAGGTCATTGCTCTTTCCGCGAAGCGCACACTGGAAGGGTTTGACTTCGCTCCATACTATGGATGCCAAATTGTCCGTCCGGAACGCGGTTTCGACGACCGCGAGTTTCCGGCGTCTATGGACCGGCTTTTCGAGCGTCTGGGAGCCAGGGCGGTTCACTTCCCGTTGAAGACCCGCTGCTGTGGCGGAATGTTGATGACCACTTTCTCCGAAGTGGCGCTGCGTCTGGTGGATGATCTACTAAGCTGCGCTGCCGAGAACGGGGCGGCAGTGGTGGTGACCACCTGCCCTATGTGCCAAGTCAATTTGGAAGCCTATCAGGACCGGATCCATCGGAAGTTCGGCCGGAAGTACCGGCTTCCGGTGCTGTTTTTCACGCAACTGTTGGGCCTCGCGCTCGGGTGCAGCGAAACCGAGCTAGGCCTCAACCGAAACTTGATTCCGCTGGCGGAAACGGCAAGGAAATAGCTGGACGGGAAGGAAGGCTATGAACGAAAACGGACATGTGCGGATCGGAGTGTACGTGTGCCACTGTGGCGTCAATATCGCCCAGACAGTGGACGTAGAGGCAGTGCGGGACTATGCAGCGGCGCTACCTGGGGTCGCGGTCGCACGCGACTACAGGTTCATGTGTTCGGACCCCGGCCAGGAGATGATCCGCGAGGATATCAGCCGGTTACGGTTGAACCGTGTCGTAGTTGCGGCTTGTTCTCCGCAAATGCACGAAATGACGTTTCGGAAAGCGTGCGAGAACGGGGGCCTAAACCGGTACCTCTTTCAAATGGCCAATATCCGCGAGCAGTGCTCATGGGTGCACGAGGACCCCAAGGCCGCCACCGCCAAAGCAAAAGCTCTGGTAGGGGCTGCTGTCCGCCGCGTGGAATGGCACCGGCCGCTGTCGCCACGGGTGGAAGCGATGAATGCGAACGTTTTGATTGTAGGCGGGGGCATTGCAGGAATCCAGGCGGCGCTGGAGCTCGCGGAAGCGGGAGGCGAGGTTTATCTGGTCGAGCGGCAGTCTACCATTGGCGGTCAGATGGCGAAGTTTGACAAGACGTTTCCCACGCTCGACTGCGCTTCCTGCATCCTTACTCCAAAGATGGTTTCCGTGTCGCATCGCAAGAACATACACTTACTTACGCTTGCCGAGGTTACGGCGGTGGAAGGCTATGTAGGCAACTTTCAGGTGACGGTGCGCCGGCGCGCCCGGTATGTGAATGACAAATGCACCTCTTGCGGCGACTGCGCCAAGGTTTGTCCGGTAAAGGTTCCGAACTGGTTCGATGAGCTGCGTTCCCAGCGCACTGCGATTCATAAGGCATTTCCTCAAGCGGTCCCAAACACCTATGTCATCGATAAACAAGAGCGCCCGCCGTGCAAAGAGGCGTGCCCTATCGGACAGGAAGCGGCCGGTTACATCGCCTTGATACGCGCGGGTAAGTTTGCTGAGGCCATTCGGTTGGTCCGTTCGAAGAACCCGCTGCCGGTGGTGTGCGGGCGGGTGTGTTATCACCCTTGCGAAACGGAGTGCAACCGGGGTTTTGTGGATAAGCCGCTGGCCATCCAGCACCTAAAACGTTTCTTAACGGATTGGGAGATGGCGCATGCCTTTGAAATCGAGCCGCCCAAGCCGGCGAAAACTTACACCGAACCCGTGGCGGTGATCGGCGCGGGGCCCGCTGGTCTGACTTGCGCTCACGATTTGGCTGCGCGAGGATACCCGGTCACGGTTTTTGAAGCGCTTCCGGTAGCGGGTGGCATGCTGGCGGTGGGCATCCCTGAGTACCGTCTGCCCAAGCGCCTTTTAAATTTCGAAATCGAGTATATCCGGCGCATGGGCGTGCGTATTTTTACCGACCGGCGACTAGGACGGGATTTTACGCTCGAAGAGTTGGAGAACCAGGGTTTCAAGGCGATCTTTTTAGCCACGGGGGCCCACCAGGGATTGCCACTCGGGATTCCCGGCGAGAATGCCCGGGGAGTGTATCAGGGAATCACCTTTCTGACGCGTGCCGCATTAGGATTCCCCCATCCGCTCGGCGAGCGTGTGGCGATCATCGGGGGAGGGAACACGGCTATTGATTGCGCCCGTACGGCGATTCGGATGGGCGTTTCGGAAGCCGTCATCCTTTATCGGCGAAGCAGGGGGGAAATGCCTGCGTTGCCTGAGGAAGTGGCGGACGCCGAAGAGGAAGGGGTAGCGATCGCGTACCTCACCGCGCCGTTAGCCATATTGACTCAGGACGGCAGCGTGAAGGGCGTACGCTGCGTTCGTATGGAGCTGGGCGAGCCGGACGCCAGTGGAAGGCGGCGACCCATCCCAATTGCAGGTTCGGAATTTGAACTCGAGTTTGATAGCGTCATTGTCGCGATTGGCCAGCGTCCGGCAACGGATGCCTTAGCGGGGTGTCTAAACGGCATCGCGCTCACTCATGACGGAACCATTCAGGTAAACGCCGAAACATTAGAAACTACGCGAAAAGGGGTTTTCGCGGGCGGCGATGTGTGCATGGGGCCGGCGACCGTGATTGCCGCTATGGGAATGGGAAAACGGGCCGCTGAATCCATCGCCAAATACTTGCGCGGAGAGCCGTTGGAAAACTTTGTGACCCACATGGTGCAGCCACGCTACCGCCGCGGCGAGTCGTTCCGCCCCCATTCCTATGCGCCTTTGTACAAGGACATTGCAAGAGTAGAGCGGGTTCCGATGCGAAAGCTGCCTGGCGCCGAAAGGCGGAGGGACTTCCGGGAAGTGGAACTGGGATACACCGAAGAGGAGGCCGTTCGCGAGGCGAACCGCTGCTTGAACTGCGGCGTTTGCGTGGAGTGCTTCGAATGTGTGCGCGTTTGCGAACCCAAAGCGGTGGATCATGCGATGAAAGATGAAATCTTAAGGCTCCGCGTTGGCCAGATTTTGCTGGCGACCGGCTACCGTTTGTTTGACGCCACACGAATGGCCCAGTACGGTTATCAGCGCTATGACAACGTACTCAGCGCCTTGGAATTTGAGCGCATGCTGGCGTCCACCGGTCCGACGGGAGGAAAAGTGTTGCTGAAGGACGGGAGCGAGCCGCGCGCTGTGGCGATCATTCACTGTGTCGGGTCTCGCGACGACAACTACCACCGGTATTGCTCGCGCGTGTGCTGCATGTACGCGCTCAAATTTGCGCATTTGGTAAGAGATAGGACGCGGGCGGAGGTTTACAACTTTTACATCGACATGCGCGCATTCGGGAAAGGTTACGAGGAGTTCTACGCGCGTGTGCTGGACGAGGGGATGAACGTCATCCGGGGCAAGGTGGCGGAAGTAGTGCGCTCTTCCTGGTCGCAGCGGGAGGGCGGCGCTCTCCTGGTGCGCTGCGAGGATACGTTGATCGGTCGGTTTCGGGAAATTCCAGTAGATATGGTGATTCTGTGCAACGCCATCGAGCCGCAGGGGGATATTGAAACGGTGCGCCGGCTGTTCGGGTTGAGCCGGAGTCCCGATGGCTTCTTTTTGGAGCGCCACCCCAAACTCGACCCCGTCGCCACTTCTACGGATGGTGTGTTTGTCGCCGGCTGTGCGCAGGGGCCGAAGGATATTCCGGATACTGTGGCGCAGGCTAGCGCCGCAGCGGCGCGGATGCTAGGGGGAATCGCCAAGGGTAGCGTGGAAATCGATCCGATTCGCGCCGAGGTAGATGAGCAGCTTTGTGGGGGTTGCCGGATGTGCAACAGTCTTTGCCCCTATCACGCGATTGAGTTCATCGAGGACCAGCGGGTTTCGCGGGTCAACGCGGCGGTGTGTAAGGGGTGCGGCACGTGCGTCGCCGCTTGCCCGGCAGGGGCGATCACCGGATTTGGGTTCAGCCAACGGCAGATGGAAGCCGAGTTGGAAGGCATCTTGGCGGTGTGAGGAGGGCAATGAGGATGGAAGGATTTGAGCCGCGCTTGGTTGGTTTTCTATGTAACTGGTGCGCATACTCGGGAGCAGACCTCGCGGGCGTCAGCCGCCTGAAGTCCGCTCCTAACTTGCGAATTGTGCGATCGATGTGCAGCGGACGCGTGGACGCCGAGCTGATTTTGCGGGCGTTCCAATTCGGCGCCGATGGCGTTCTGGTGGCGGGTTGCCATCCTGGTGACTGCCATTATCAGGAAGGCAATTATAAGACGTTGCGACGCGTGCTGCTGCTGAAGCGAGTGCTGCGGGATTTTGGAGTTGACGAGCGGCGGCTCCGGCTTGAGTGGATCTCGGCGGGCGAGGCGGAAAAGTTTGCTCGTATCTCCCAGGAGTTCACCGAGGAGGTTCGCTCGCTGGGCCCGCTGCCCCGCACATCGTTTGGGGCTGGGTTACAGGCGGCAAAAGAGGAGTTGGCCGTATGACCAAACCGAAGCTGGCGCTGTACTGGGCCGCGAGCTGTGGCGGCTGTGAGGTGGCCGTGCTGGACGTAGAGGAGAAGATCCTCGACATCGCTGCGCATTTCGATCTGGTTTTCTGGCCCTGCGCGATGGACTTTAAGTACAAAGACGTGGAGGAACGCCCCGACGGCGACATCGACTTATGTTTGTTCAACGGCGCCATACGAACTACGGAAAACGCAGCCATGGCGCGGCTCCTGCGGCGCAAATCCAAGGTCCTGGTGGCGTTCGGCTCCTGCGCCGCTGATGGTTGCATTCCCGGGTTAGCGAATCTGACCACCAACGAGGAGATCTTCCGGTGCGTATATGAGTCTTCGCCAAGCACCATGGAGGGCGGCGCGTGGCCGCAGCGGCGAGTGAGCGTTCCTGAGGGCGAACTCGAGATACCGGAGTTCCTCCCCGAGGTCCGGACGCTTCGGCAGACCGTGCCTGTAGATTATGTGATTCCCGGCTGCCCGCCGCAGGCGCACCAGATTGTGGCCGTGATGACGCTGGTCATGGAGGGTAAACCTCTTCCTGCAACGGGAGCGGTGCTGGGCGCTGGAGAGAAAACCTGCTGTGACGAGTGCACAAGGCAGCGGTCTGAAAAACGCATCAAACATTTTTACCGCCCATGGGAGGTAGAAGCCAAGCCGGAAGAGTGCTTGCTGGATCAGGGAATCGTCTGTCTCGGGCCTGCCACGCGAAGCGGATGTGGGGCGCTGTGCGTAAAGGCGAATATGCCCTGCCGGGGCTGCTACGGCCCGCCGCCAAACGTCGCAGACCAAGGCGCGCGAATGGTCAGCGCCCTCGCGAGCGTCATTGATTCCCAGGATCCGGCTGAGATTCAGTGGATTCTGGATATGATTCCCGACCCGACGGGCACGTTCTACCGCTTCAGCGTGCCTAGTTCGATGCTTCACTCCCGGCGAATGGAAGGAGAAGAACAGCATGCGGAAGATCACCATTGACCCGATTACACGGCTAGAGGGCCACGGCAAGATTACAATCTTCCTCCAGGAAGATGGGTCGCTGGGCAACTGCTACTTCCAGGTTCCGGAGTTGCGGGGCTTTGAGCGGTTTTGCGTGGGGCGCCCCGTGGAGGAACTGATCCGCATCACGCCTAGGATTTGCGGGGTCTGTCCGGAGGCTCACCACATGGCCAGCGCAAAGGCTTGCGACGCGGTTTACCAAGTAGACCCTCCCCGGGCGGCTAAGAAGTTACGGGAGCTTTTGTACACCGCTTTTTTCGTCGGCGACCATACTCTACACTTTTACGCGCTGGGAGGTCCGGACTTTGTTATGGGGCCCGACGCCGCGCCGGCGGAGAGGAACATTTTGGGAGTTATTCGCAAGATGGGTCTGGATGCGGGCCGAAAAGTCATCGAACTCCGCAAACGGGCGCAAAGGACGGTGGCGCTCATCGGGGGCAAGGCCATACATCCTGTGACCGCGCTCCCCGGTGGCATGGCTAAGCCGCTTACGGTAGCGGAACGCGACGAGATTGTAAACCACACAGACTACTTCGTTGAGTTCGCTAAGTTCACGCTGGGAGTGCTCGACGCCGTCGTGCTGAAAAACCCCGCTTACATGGATCTCATCCGGAGTGACACGTATACGCACCGTTTCTACTCGATGGGAACCGTGGACGCTCAAAACCGGGTGAACTTCTATGATGGCATGGTGCGTGTGGTCGATCCGGAGGGCCAGGAATACGTGAAATTTGCTCCCCAAGATTATCTGGAAGTATTGAGCGAGCGCACGGAGCCGTGGACTTATCTCAAGTTTCCGTTTTTGAAAAAAGTGGGATGGAAGGGCTTCGTAGACGGAAAGAATTCAGGCATTTACCGCGCTACCCCGCTTTCCCGGCTCAATGCCGCAGACGGCATGGCGACGCCGCTCGCCCAGGCGGAGTATGAGCGTATGTATGCGACTCTTGGAGGCAAGCCGGTGCATCACACGCTGGCGATGCACTGGGCGCGGGTGATCGAGATCGTTTATGCCGCCGAACGCGCCGCGGAGCTGGCGCGGGACGAGGAGATTCTATCCACCCACATTCGGACGTCTCCTACCGCCGCGCCCCGTGAAGGGGTGGGGTGCGTAGAAGCGCCGCGCGGCACGTTGTATCACCACTACATTACGGATGAACGCGGGATAGTGAAAGCCGTCAACCTGATTGTCGGCACCACAAACAACCACGCATCCATCTGTATGTCCATCCGAAAAGCCGCTGAAGGGCTGATTGCCCGCGGCTCTGAGATTTCAGATGCTGTACTGAATCGCATTGAAATGGCTTTCCGCGCTTACGATCCCTGCTTGGCGTGCGCCACCCACGCGGCTGCCGGGCAAGCGGCGCTGGAGGTCCGTATCTTGGATAGCGAGGGGCATCTCATTGCGGCGCGGAGGCGCGCTTGAGGGAAAGGGGGAACCATGTCTGTCATTACCATTTCGCGCGGGACGTTCAGCGGTGGGAAGACACTGGCTGAGTGTCTCAGTTACAGGCTGGGGTACCGGTGCATCGACCGGGATGACATTGTGCAACGGGCTGCGGCGCGGGGCGTCTCGGAACGTGAGCTCCGCATGGCGCTAGATCAGCCGCCTAGCGCCCTGACAACCCTGAATCACCGAAAGTACGTGTACCTGGCTGTGATTCAGGCGGCGTTGACAGAAGCGGTAAGCGAAGGGCGGGCTATATACCACGGGCTCGCCGGCCACCTGTTATTAAAAGGCGGCATTGGGGTGCTGCGGCTGCGCATCATCGCGCCTTTGGATTACCGCATCCGGATGGCCCAGGAGCGTTTGCATTTCAGCCGCTCGGAGGCCATCGCCTACATCGAAAAGATGGATGAAGACCGCCGGAAATGGACCCGCTACCTTTATGGCGTGGACTGGGAAGATCCTTCCCTCTACGATCTGGTCATCAATCTGGAATACATTGACATCGACCAGGCGTGTCGCTTGGTGACGGGTATGACCCGGGAAGCCTATTTTGAATTCACCCCGGACGCGCGAGCGGCGATGCTCGATCTTGCCCTTGCCAGCCGGGTAAAGGCGGAGCTGGCCGTAAACCCGTTCACCTCAAATCTGGAAGTCGAAGTAGAGGCTTGCTCGGGCGCCGTCACCATCAAGGGCCCGCTTTACGAACAGGTGGACGAGGTCCGCCGTGTAGCGCAGAGCGTCCCAGGCGTTATCGCTCTCAATATTGAGGACTTAACCCCCGCCGCCCGATCTGAAGGCGCCTCCTCGGCGGAATAAGGGCGGCGCCGAACCCGATGCAACCTGAAGCGGCATTTTTCCATCTATAAACATAGAGCACGGCCGGAAGGCCCACAAGGGGCTGAAGAAAAAGCCAATTTGTTGGATCGGAAGGACGTGTGTCCGGACCTGTGCCGGAGAGGAGGACGAAGATTTATGGCTCGGATGTGGGACAAAATTCAAAGGACTTGGTGCCGTGTCATGCACCCAGATCCCATGTGGCCCGTTAACGGGAAGTATCGTTGTCCCGCGTGCCTGAGGGAGTATCCTGTCCCTTGGGAGGAGGACCTTCGTCCTCGCCGCAGGTCTGCGCCAAGCTCTTCTCCCGCGGTGCTGCGCCCTGAGGTGAAACCGGCGGGCCTGGCTTTAGTGGGTGGGCTCGGCCGCCAAGCGGCAGCCTAACTGAGCACCTTCTTGCCGATTGGGCCTGGTCCGAAGTCGACGATAGCGTCCTGGAGTTTTAAGCCGACCACTTCGATGCGGTTTAAATCCGCAGTTCCTAACCCGGCGGCTTCGGCCAGAAGCAAGGAGTTGTCCCCCCGCAGGAACGGTTTGGTTCCGCGCTGGGCGCGGGTGTCATAACCCATCAGCGCCGTACACACTGCGTCCACGCTCACAGCGTTTTTGCCGGCGATCATCAGACCTGGCTTGATCATTTCCACGCCCGGGTTCCACTCGCCCTCGCCCCCGCGGACCGTCTCGATGCCATCGACGATGGAAAGGTCCACGGGACGGGCGGCGATCAGGTCCACGCAAATGCGGGGAACCCGGTAACCGGCTTCTCGGGGCGAATCGGGCTTTAATTCCTGAGGAACGCCCTTCGGCGGGGGGGTAGTGCCATTATGACCTACAGCGCCTCGTTCCTGCTTCGGGTCTTCGTTCCCGCTTTCCCCGCAGTCTCCCCCGTATAACGAGCACGGGGTGATGCCGAAGTTATTCTTGATCGTCATCGTGACGCCGGCCACCCAGTGATTTTTGAGCATCGACATCGACACATAGGCGTCGCAGTCTGCGTAGGAATGGTTCAGATCGTACGCCGGGAATACATACCCTCCAAAGGGTACTCTCATGCGCACGTATTTCTTGCCTTTTCCGAGATTGTTCGTATTCTCCCATTCCACTTTAGTTCCGCAGTTTTCGATGGCTTTTAGGTTGAGTCCGTAGCGAGCCCAAAGTTCCATGTCTTGCCGGGCAGGGAAAAAGCTCTCGATAAGGCGGATGCGTTTGGCGCCGGCCTGCGCCATGAGTTGACACAGCGCGAGTACGGTGTCAGGGTGGGTCCGATAAGGCAAATGTGGTTTGACCGGGAACCGGGCCGGGTTGCCGGTCAGATTCAGCTTTAACGCTACGGTCTTGTTCTTGACCACCGGGGCTAGGCCTCCGGCTTGGTCGAGCAGTTTTTTTAAGGTTTCGTACATCGAGGCGTCGTAGCTCCGGCACCGGGCGATGGCCACAGTGGATGTCGGGGCGGATTTGGCGATGCCAGCGCCTGCGGCTGCTGCGAGAACCTCACGCCGGGTGAACTGTTGTAGTGGCATGTGCAATACCCTCACACACAGATTAACCCGGCCGGCCTTTTTCAGCAAACAAGATGCGTTCGATTTGGCAGCCCAGGGCGATGAGCGCCCCATCCTCCCCGTGGTCTGCCGAAATTTGGAGACCCATAGGTAGCCCTGGGACCGGCATTGGAAGGGAGATCGCAGGCCGCCCAGTCCCGGTCCAGGGTGAGTTGAGCGCCGGGGCGCCAGTGGAGGCCAACCCGCGCGGAGCTCTACCCGGCGCGGCGGGCGTGGCGATGAAACCTGCGCCTCGGAGCCGTTGTGCGGCTTCGGCCAGTAGCGCCAGCGCCTCCCGGTAGCGGCTTTCAGGCATGGCCAAGCCGTAGCGGATGAGATCGGCGAGTTTTAACCCCAACCTTTCGCCGTGCCGGCTCCACAGCGGTTCTAGCGAGCGTGCGCCCTCATATGCTTGAATATCGCGAACCGCATTCACCATACCTTGCCAATCCGCCGGCAACTCGTAGGGGTCTATACGGACTCCACTCGCGCCGAGACGCGCCAAGGTATGTTCGAAGGCGGCTTGCATATGGTCCTCGACAGCAGGAATTCTCGGGGGGACGCGTAGCAGCAGCTCCGCTTGGTCCGGCACATTATGACCTAAGGCGCGCCAAATCACGGCCAAATCCGCGGCGGACCGGGTAAAGAACCCCACCGTGTCGAGGGACGGCGCAAAAGGAAGAACTCCCTCTCGCGGCAGCACGCCGAAGCTGGGCTTGAACCCCGTGACGCCACAGTAGGACGCCGGACGGATTATCGAGCCTGCGGTTTGTGTTCCAAGCGCGAACCGGGCCATGCCGCAGGCTACTGCGGCGGCGGACCCGCTGGAACTGCCTCCCGGAGTGTGCTCCAGGTGGTGAGGATTTCGGGTCGGAGCCGGATCAAAGTAAGCGAATGCGGTGGTGTGGGTTTTCCCCAGCAAAACAGCGCCTAGTTGGCAAAGCTGGGCTATGATCGCCGCATCGTACTCGCCTTTTCTACCAGCGAACAGCGGGGAGCCGTACTCGGTAGCCATGCCGCGCGTTTCGAAAATGTCCTTGGCGCCGAAGGGCCAGCCCGCCAGCGGACCACGATCCGCGGCCGGCCGCGGGGCCACTTCGACCCAAGCTCGCACGGCGGGCTCCATCTCTCGGATTCTTTGCAGACACTCAGCAACCGTCATACCAGGGCCTCCCGGACCGTCTCAGCCAAGCGCGCCATTCCGTCCTGAAATACCCGCTCTGGAGTCAACAAGCTCACCACGAGGAACGCCTCTGTTTCGAAATCATAGAAATAACCAGGCTGCACGAGCACGTCCGCCCGCTCGAGCAGGAGCAGCGCCCAGTCCTCCTCAGAACGCACTCTGGGCACTTGCATTACAGCGTACCATCCGCCTTCCACATTCAAAACATTGAGTTCCGGTAGGAGCGAGGCTTTCAGAAGCCGGAGGTTGGCGGCCAGGCGCGCCCGGATCTGTTCTTGGAGCGGGACTCGAACCGCTAGCAATGATCGAAGCGCATACTGCACCGGCGTGCTAACGGAAAGGTAGGTGTCCGCGATCCACTCCAGGCGTTCGACGGCTTCGGATCGGTTTGCCACCAACCAGCCCAGCTTCATTTGCGGCAAAGCGCTGACTTTAGATAGACCACTGAGGCAGAACACCGGCGCCTCCTCCACTCCGGCGAGCGTCTCGATGCGCCGGTCGTCTGGTGAGAACCCGTAATCCGAAAACACCTCGTCGGAAATTAAAGCGAGCTCATGCTTCCCACAAAGATCCGCCAGCGTTTCTAACTCGTTGCGTTTCAAAAATGAACCAGTGGGGTTGTTCGGGTTCACGACCACGATGGCGCGGGTCTTGGGTGTGAGGCGCGCCTTCAAGCGTTCGAAGTCGATGGACCACTCGCCGTCGTAAACCAACGGGTAGGAGCGGATAGCCACCGACTCGAGCGCCGCCAGAAATTCAAAAAGGGGATAGGAAGGGCGAGGAACCAGAACTTCGTCCCCAGGATCGCAGAGGAGTTTGAACAGGAAGCTGTAGGACTCGCTGGTGCTGGCGGTCAGCAGTGTCTTGTTGGGCGGCACTGGAACACCGCGGCTGTGGTAGTAGGCGCTCACCTGTTCGCGCGCTGCTTGCAAGCCCGCCGGGTCAGGTTCGTACAGGAGCGCGCGGGGGTCGGCAAGAGACGCCAACAATCCCGCTGGGTATTGGAGGCCTGCGGCGGTCGGGTTAGATTCGGTTAAGTCTAGAATCCGGACTCCAGCTCGCCGCTTAGCCTCGACGGCTTGGCTCAAGCGATTGGGTTTCAGGCCCCAGACGATACGTGAAGAAAAACGCATAGAAGGCTCGTTGCTCCTGCGCGGGCTCGCGCGTCTATGTCATTCTCCGATGCCGACCCGAGGATGGTCAATCGCCTGATACGGCTAGCCTCGAGATGAGGTCGAGCCTTCGGGTCGGGTTTCGTGGTCTAATGTCTGCGAAGGAGTGTTCATCCGTGAGTGTAACCAGACGCAGTTTCTTTTACTCGGCCGGAATGGCCATCACGGCCGCGGAAGCCACCCGGGTGATGGGGGCTAATGACCGTATACAGGTCGCCATCATTGGACTTGGCGGCCGCGGACGTGCGCATGTCAACATCTACCACAACACCCATGAGTGCACGATCGCCGCCATCTGCGACGTCAATCAGGCGGCGAGAGAGCGGGGTGCGGCATTGGTGAAGTCGGTTGCCGGCAATGCCCCGAAAGAATACGTCGACATGCGTGACGTGTTTGCCGACAAGTCTATCGATGCGGTATCGCTTCCCCTTCCCAATCACTGGCACGCCTTGGCTACAATCTGGGCCTGTCAGGCGGGCAAGGATGTCTATGTGGAAAAACCGGCTTGTCACAATATTTTCGAGGGTTTACGCATGATTGAGGCCGCGCGCAAATACAAGCGCATGGTGCAAGTGGGCTCCCAAGGGCGGAGCATGCCCCATAAGCGCAAGGCTATGCAGCTGCTTCAAGAAGGCGTGATCGGCAAGGTTTACATGGCGAAAGGACTTTGCTACAAGCGTCGCAAGTCCATCGGTCACACGCCTGACGGCCCCGTGCCTCCTGGCATTGATTGGGACAAGTTTCTCGGTCCAGCGCCCATGCGCCCTTACAGTGAAAACCGCTTCCGCTACAACTGGCATTGGTTCTGGGACACGGGAAACGGGGACATTGGGAACCAGGGCATCCATCAGATGGACATTGCGCGCTGGGGCCTGAACCGGGGTCTTCCCAAGGGTGGCGTGTCCACCGGCGGCAAGTTCGTCTATGTGGACGATCAGGAGACGCCGAACACGCAGATTGCCACGTTCGACTACGGCGACGCGGAACTGGTCTTCGAAGTGCGCGGCTTGATGACCGGAACGGAGGGCGGTTTACGCCACACCGGGAATGTGATCGGCAATCTTTTCTACGGCAGCGAAGGATGGATGGCGCTCGACGACTCCGGTTTCCAGGTCTATAAAGGCGAGAGCAACGAGAAGATCATGGACGAGAAGGTTTCGGACCGGGAGGGTTCGGCGCACGTCAAAAATTTCTTCGATGCCATGCGTAGCCGCAAGCACGAGATGCTGACGGCTGATGTAGAGATCGGCGTCACCTCAGCCGCGCTCGTGCATATCGCCAACATCAGTTATCGGGTTGGCCGCAAATTGAATTTCGATTCCAAAAACTGGGACTTTCCCGGAGACGCCGAAGCCAATAAGTTACGCACGCGGCCGCCCCGTCCGCCGTACGTTGTGCCGGACAAGGTTTAAGTCGGCGCGATTTCCAGAGGGCGTTCAGCGGTTTTGGACGTGCGTATGGGGGGCTGGGTTGGTCTGCCGGCAGTCAGAGTGGCTAGGCTGGAACCCAGCTCCGGCGGGGCTGAGTGAGGTTGTGGGAATAACGGCGCCGCAAAACGGAAGGCTGGTGGCCAGGGACGGAATCGGTCTTTCATGATGCATTGAAAAACCGTAAGTTATTGATTCTGCAAGATGGCAAAAAAGCAAAAAATGCCAGAAATGCAGTGGCTTGGTACATATTGGTACACAGGCCTTTCCTGAGCCGTCTGGTATAGTATGAAACCCGTGCTGTTTTTCGCGGCGGCGAAAGGGGAAACGACTTGCTGCCTTGGGACCTAGAAGACGCCGAAAAAGCGGCGAAGGACCGCGAGCGGATCAAGAGATGGCAGGAAAGCGAGCGCTATGCCGAGAAGGCCCTGCGCCCGCGGCCACGGCCTGATCCCGCAACCTACGCGGATAAACTGCGCATTGAGGAGTGCCTTGGGCTGGTGGAAAAGATATTATCTCGCAAGTTCAACGCTCGAGGTTCCAGTACTATTGAAATAGACGATGTGAAACAAGAGCTTCTCATGGAGGCCGCAAAACTCATCAAGGGTTTTCGGGGCGACGGGCAGAGGTTGCTCATGCACTTGGCGGTGATCTTGCCCAAGCGGCTCAACGATATCCTAATACGCCAGAGAAACACGGCGGGTATCACCGGACAGCCGCCTTCATGCATAGGCCGGCACGGGGTGTATGATGAAGCAGCCGCAGAGGAGTACGGCGAAGCCGAGACGGAGGAAGAAAAGGGCCAGTCAATAAGGCAAGCAGGGATGCAACGGGCTCGGGATGATGTCATCGCCATTTTCAAGCTGCGAAAGAGGTTTGTGGCTTCGCGGGCTCGTCTGGACCGCGAAACAAAGCGGATTGAGGCAATAGACTTTGAAAAAGGCACTCGCCAGTGGTTAAGCGACTCCGAACGGCACATACTTAGGCTGCGGCGCATGGGATTAACCACTGGTGAGATAGCAGAGGCTGTGAAAGAATCTCAGCCGACCATATCAAGGCGGCTGTCTGAGATATGGCGCAAGCTTCAGGATCACCTGGGCTATCTTCCATCCCCGCCGGCGGAGAGCAGCCTTTACGCTTGCGTGAACCTCAGAAAAGTTTATCCAAAGGCTCCAAAGCAACCCCCAGTAGACCCGGAGCAGTGGCATCGGGAGCACTTGGAGTTCTGGGCGGACATTCGAGAAGGTTTCAAAAAAAATGACGAAACGTGAATAAAAAACCTCGCAGGAACCGCTTATATATATATAGGGGGGCGAAAGGATTTTGAGATGATTGCACAAACGTTCACATTAGAGCAGGCTGCTGACGCTATCGGCGTTGCGCCCGATACACTTGCGGAATGGCGACGTGACGGGCGGCTCGAGCCGACTTGGACGGTAAAATTTGAAACAGACGCTGAAGAGGCAAAAGAAGAGGCAAAACCTGACCCGTCTGCGCCCCTCGGTCTCGACGAGGTATTCCGCGGGGTACTGTTACAGGAGCTAACGAAAGTTGGATTGCCACCTGCCCGCGCGGAACAGGTTGTGGAGGCGCTTGGCGGGGGTGTAGGTACTATGGAGCGTAACGCTGAGCAGCTTA